>Ga0007834_1000511_pt1 | contig 11859 bp, 10 predicted proteins | sample CryBogCBE06Nov07_FD_71233 | JGI IMG/M metagenome (GOLD analysis project Ga0007834, IMG submission 71233) | Freshwater microbial communities from Crystal Bog, Wisconsin, USA - CBE06Nov07 | ecosystem: Environmental > Aquatic > Freshwater > Lake | place: Crystal Bog, Wisconsin, USA | collected...
AGCTCATGATCGAGCCCGGCCGCTCGCTAGTGGGCAATGCAGGGGTATGCGTCAGCGAGGTGCTCTACCTCAAGCCCGGTGAGCAAAAGAATTTCTGCATCATCGATGCCGCCATGAACGACCTGCCGCGCCCTGCCATGTACCAGGCCTTTCACCAGATCGTCCCCTTGATGCAAAGTGGAGCGTCCGCAACGACCTATGACGTGGTGGGGCCGGTGTGTGAGAGCGGCGACTGGATCGGCCGCGACCGCGCGCTGGCGGTGGCGCAGGGCGACCTGCTGGCCGTTTTGTCTGCTGGCGCCTATTGCATGAGCATGGCCAGCAACTACAACACGCGGGGCCGGGCGGCGGAAGTCCTGGTCGATGGCGGGCAAGCCCGGCTCATCCGTGCCCGCGAAAGCGCCGCTGACCAGATACGGGCCGAACGGGTTGCTATTATTTAGATAGCACACCACGCCCGTTTTGAGCGGGCATCTGGGCTTTTTTCTTGATGAACTGCAGCACGCGCCAGCCCAGCAGCACGCCCAGAATCGCGGCGTAGATTGCCACTTCATTGAAGTTGTGCTTGCCTGCGCGCATCCAGAAAAAATGCAGGATACCCAGGCCGGCAATGGCATACACCGCCTTGTGCAGGGCCTGCCAACGCTTGGCGCCCATGAACTTGATGGCCCGGTTGAACGAGGTGGCGGCCAGCGGCGTGAGCAGGACAAAAGCGGCAAAACCCACAAGGATGAACGGCCGCTTGGCGATGTCCTTGGCGATGTCGCCAAAGTCCAGCCCCATGTCAAACCAGCTGTAGCTCAGCAGGTGCAGGACCACATAGAAGTACATGAAAAGGCCGAACATCCGGCGCATGCGGGCCAAAGCGGGCCACCCGACGATCGTGCGCAGCGGCGTCACGGTCAGGACAATGCAAAGGAAGCGCAGCGACCAGTCGCCGGTGCCGCGGATCAGGTATTCCTGCGGGTTGGCCCCGGCATGGTTGGTGGCGACCCGGGCGATCAGCCAGAGGATAGGCAGCAGGCACAGTGCGAAAAGCAGCGGTTTGGCTGCGCGGTGGAGCAGCAGTTTGTTCATGGGGAGCAGCGCTCCTAGAAGTTTTTACGCAGGTCAAGCCCCGCGTAGAGCTGCCCAACCTGGGCTTCGTAGCCGTTGAACATCAGGGTCTTGCGCTTCTTGGCGAACAGCCCGTCCTCGCCGATGCGGCGTTCGGTGGCCTGGCTCCAGCGCGGGTGGTCCACGTCGGGGTTGACGTTGGAATAAAAGCCATACTCATTGGATGCCGCCTTGTTCCATGCGGTGGCCGGCTGGCGATCCGTGAAGCGGATCTTGACGATGCTCTTGCCGCTCTTGAAGCCGTATTTCCAGGGCACGACCATGCGCACAGGCGCTCCGCTCTGGTTGGGCAGCACCTCGCCATACATGCCAAAACCGAGCAGGGCCAGCGGATGCATGGCTTCGTCCATGCGCAGGGCCTCGACATAGGGCCACTCCAGCACCCGCGAGCCCACAAAGGGCATGGTCTTGGGGTCGGCCAGGCTGACAAATTCCACATACTTGGCACTGCCCAGGGGCTCGACCTTCTTGATTAACTCGCTCATCGAATAGCCAACCCAGGGCAGCACCATGGACCAGCCCTCCACGCAGCGCAGGCGGTAGATGCGCTCTTCCATCGGGCTGAGCTTGAGCAGGTCTTCGAGTGTGTATTTGGCAGGCTTCTTGACCAGGCCCTCGACTTCCACCGTCCAGGGCGTGGTCTTGAGCGTGTGGGCGTTCTGGCCGGGGTCGGCCTTGTCGGTGCCGAACTCGTAAAAGTTGTTGTAGGTGGTAGCGTCTTTGTAATCGGTGATCTTTTCCACCGTCATGGCACCGGCCACAGCCGACTTGGCTCCAGGGAGGGCTGCCAGCTTTCCGGGCCGTGGCACCTGGGCCAGCGCATCGCGGGCTGCCCAGGAGGCCAAGGCCCCTCCCGCGGCTCCGCCTGCCAGCAGCTTCATCCATTCGCGCCGGCTCTGGTAGGCCGCCTGCGGGGTGATCTCGCTGGAGTTGGTGTGAATGAATCCGTTGGCGTGGGTCTTGATCAGCATGGAAAGCTCCTGTTTGCAATGAGTCGCGGCAGGCCGGCCGTTCTTACAGCGTTCCGTAGCTGTGCAGGCCGCTCAGAAACATGTTTACACCCAAAAACGCGAAACTCGTCACGGCCAGGCCGCCCAGCGCCCACCAGGCCGAGATGGTTCCGCGCAGGCCTTTGACTAGGCGCATGTGCAGCCAGGCAGCGTAATTGAGCCAGACGATCAAGGCCCAGGTTTCCTTGGGGTCCCAGCTCCAGTAGCCGCCCCAGGCTTCGGCCGCCCAAAGCGCGCCCAGCACGGTAGCGATGGTAAAGAAGGCAAAACCCACGGCGATGGCTTTGTACATGACGTCGTCGAGCAGTGCCAGCGGGGGGAGCTTCTCGGCAATGCGTTTGCGGCCCCAAAGGATCCCGCCCACGATAAAGGCCGAAATCGCGCAATAAACCGCCCAGTAGCTGCCGCCGGCTTCGCTGGTGGTCTTGCGGAAGACGATGGGCACGAAGCACATCACCATGCCCAACAGCCACAGCGGGGTCAGCTTGTACCAGCGGGTCTCGGTGGCCTGCTGCTTGATCAGGTAGGCAAAGGCCACCATAGCCGACATGGAGAAGGTGCCGTAGCCGATGAAGTTAGCCGGCACATGTAGCTTCATCCACCAGCTCTTGAGCGCCGGCACCAGGGGCTGGATTTCGTGGGCTTCACGCACCACCGTGTACCAAAGCAGAAAACCCACCGCAGCGCTCACAACCAGCATCACCAGCGCACCCATGGACCGGGTCTTGTATTGGTCCTCGAAATACAGGTAGAAGGTCGTGGTCAGCCAGCAGAACAGCACGAAGACTTCATAGAGATTGCTGACCGGGATGTGGCCCACGTCGGCACCAAGCAAATAGCTCTCATACCAGCGCACCATGGTGCCAATCAGGGCCATGCCGACGGCCACCCAAGCCAGCCGCGAACCAATCAGTTCCATGGCCGCGCCCTGCCTGCACGAGACGACCCCAAGCCAGTAAAACACCGTGCTCATGAAAAACAGCATGCTCATCCACAGGATGGCGGACTGGCTGGAGAGGAAGTACTTGAGCCAGAACACCTGCTCAGCCCGGGCCAAGTTGCCCGCCCCGTCCACCTGGTAGGCATTGATGGCCAGCAATGCAAACGCCGCCACGGCAAGCATCAGGATGCGCAGCGGACGCCAGAACCAGCCCAGCCATAAGGCCCCCGGAATGGCCGCCAGCAGGATGCCTTTTTCGTAGACATCCATGAAGCCGGCGTAGCGTGCGAAGCTCCACAGCCCACCCGCCGCCACAATCGCCGCGAACAGCCAATCGGCCACGCTGCGGCGCGCGATGAAGTTTTCATGCAAGCGGATGGTGGCGGTATTCATGAGGCAGCATTCAATTCGCAGGGGGCGGGAGCAGCTTGGATTTGAGCATCTCGAATTCCTTGTCGGCGTCCATGGTCTTGCGGTTGCTGGAGAGCGCCATCATGGCATGCGAGCCTTCGGGCGCATCGCCTTCGCGCGGAGCAAGCCAAATCCACAAACGCCTCTCGCGAATGTAGAGCATGGCGAATATCCCCAGAATCAGCAGGGCACAGCCCGCGTACACAATCACCTTTCCGGGAGCCCGCGCCACCTGGAAAACGCTGGCCTGCACCTGGCTGAAGCCCTTGAGCATGAAGGCCATCGGCGCGGGGTAATAAAATGAGTCACTCAGGGCCAGAACGGCCTGGGTCATCCAGGCCTGGGTTTTTTCGCTAGGGACCAGGAGCGGGAGCCGGGCATCTTCGCGAGAGACCTGGGCCAGCTCGAACAGCGTGCCGCTCAGGATGCGGATCAGCACTTCGCTGGCCCTCGGCCGCTCGGCCAACGGCACATTGGATTCAATGAAATTGGAAACAGCAGCCAGCCCGCCTGGCGCATCCGCTGCAGAACCACCCGCACCCTTGGGTGTCTGGACTCCGGCAAACAAGGCGAGGGAACGACTTGCCGATGCCGTCAGCTGCGCCCCCAATTCGGTGCGCCCCGGCGCAACAGCCTGCGCAACATAGCGCTTGACCGCCCGCTCACGCCTGGCCGGATCGGACAAGGCCGCCTTCAGGCGCGCAAAGCCATCCATGCCACCCAGCTCGTCCGCGGGAATCCGCAGGTAGCGAAAGGGTTCGGCGGGCGAATCCCGGCTGCCCAGCAGAAACACGGCCTGCCCATCGCCCATGTCTATGGGCAGCATGTAGTTGCTGAACTCCTTGGCCTGGCCTGCCGCATCACGCAGCTTGTAGCCCACGCTCGGGCCCACATTGCGCAACACCTTCTGCGCGCCTGTATGGTTGGCCGAGCCCAAGCGCGCATTGATGGCCTGGCGCAGATTGACCTTGCGCACGTCGGTGCCAGCGGCTCCGACATCCCCCATGTTCTCGACATTGATGACGCGCAGGCCGGTGTATTCCAGGGTGAGCTTGTCCTGCCCCTGGCCGCGCGTAAGTTCCGACGAGCCACCGACGACACCCTCGACTTCAAACGGCTTGATCTCTGGCGACAGCGGCAGGGCCTTGAGTTGCACGCTGGAGCCGCCGTCATCGAAGCTGGACTGGTAAATCTCGACGCCCTTGTAGCGCGCCGGGTGGTTAACCTCGACCCTGGCCGGGATGGATTCACCCGTCTCCTTGTCATGGATCACGATGTCGCTGGCGAACAGCTTGGGCATGCCGGTGGAGTAGTACTCCACGATGAACTTCTTCAGTTCCACGGCAAAGGGCAAGTCCTGGATCAGGATGCCGTTGGATTGGGTCAGGATGGCCGTGCTCGACCGTGTACCCTCTGCCACCGTCAGATTGGCGCGAAAGGTCGGATTGCCAGGTGAAAGCCGGTGCTCGGGCCGCACGGCGCCGATCATGCCGCCGCCGTTCCAGGCCGTCTTGCTGCCCACCAGCATCTGCAGGCGGATCATCATGTCGCCGTCCAGTAGGCCGCCGATGCACACCAGCACGATTGCGCTATGGGCTGCGATATAGCCCAGTTTGTTGGCTGCGCCTGCACGGGCCGCGACCATCCAGCCGGCCGAAGGCAGACCCGCGTCGCGGTGCTGGAGTTTGACCTTCCAGCCTGCTGCGGCCAGGGCCGAACCCATGCGCTGTGCAGCCGCTTCCGGCGCGTCAGGCAGATCGCCTTCGGCGCGTTGGCCGAAGGACCGAAGGCTCTGCACCCGGATGTTCTCCTTGGCGTTGCGCCAGTCGGCAATGATCTTGGGCGTGTTGCGCGCCACGCACAGGGAGGTGCTGAGCACCAGAAAAGCCAGGATCAGCAAAAACCACCAGGCGCTGTAAATCCGCGTGAGTTGGAAAGAGTCAAAAAACTCCGCCCAGAACGGACCGAACTGGTTGACATAGTTGCCAAAAGGCTCCCCCTGCTTGAGCACCGTTCCAATGACCGAGGCGATGCAGATGAGCGTCAGCAGCGAGATCGAAAAGCGCATCGACGACAGCAATTCGACCCCGTTGGCCAGTGTGCGCGAGGCCAGGCGGGGACGAAAGCCGTGGGTGGAGACAGACATGAACGTTGGAGCGGCTTTTTGTGGGCTGCTACACCCGGGCAGCAAAAGGGCAGGCCATCCGAAGAAGGCCCGCCCCGATTAGGTTGCCATGAACCCGGTTAGTTCATTCAGACCACCGGTTTTCAGTGCAAACCGGCGATGTAGTCTGCCACGGCCTTGATTTCCCGGTCATTGAGCCGGGCCGCGACCTGGGTCATGACCAGGCTGTTCTTGCGGATGCCATCGCGAAAGCCGGTGAGCTGGGCCGCCACGTAGTCGGCATGCTGGCCCGCAAGGCGCGGGTACTGGGCCGGAATGCCGGCGCCGTTGGGGCTGTGGCAACCGGCACAGGCAGCAACTTGGCGCTCTCCGATGCCGCCGCGGTAAATGCGCTCACCCGTGGCGACGAGTTCCTTGTCCTTGGCAAACCCTGGCTTGGCTTTCTTGCTGGTGAGCCAGTAAGCGATGTTCGTCATGTCCTCATCGGACAGGGTGCTGGCAAAGCCCTTCATGATGGCGTTGTTGCGCACACCCGACTTGAACTCATGCAACTGCTTGATGATGTATTCGGGGTGTTGCTGGGCCAGCTTGGGGTTGGTGGTGATGCTCGAATTGCCGTCGGGCGCATGGCAGGCGGCACAGACGGCACCAAAACTGGCCTCGCCCTTGACCAGATCAGGCTTGGCCGCTTTTGCTGCGGCCTCCGGTTTGGCCGCTGCAGGCGGCGTTTCCTCAGCGGCGGATGCGGGTGAGGCGGCTGCAAAGCCAAGGGCGGCAGCAATCAAAAGGGTGGCAAACGGCTTCATGGAGGGTACTGGTTTGGGTGCAAACAACCCTTGATTCTACAATGGAGCACCGGGCATGGGAGGGTTTTCCCCTTGCCTTTGTGCCCTGACCCTCCAAATTGGCTTCCATGACCCCTTCCTATAAGCCGATCCGCGTGCCCGCAGATCCTGTAACTCCTCGCGCTGTGCCCGCAGACTCCCCTCCAGGGGTCGACGCAAAAATAGCTAACGGGTGGCTGCACACCGCGCGATTTCTGACAACTGCGCCCCAGCTGCAGTTCCTGCCCCCGCTGACCGTACCCGAGATCGCCTTTGTTGGCCGATCGAATGCCGGCAAATCCACCTGCATCAATACCCTGACGCAACAAAAGCGTCTGGCCTTTGCCTCCAAGACACCCGGGCGCACCCAGAGCATCAACCTGTTTGCGCTGGGCAAGCAGGGTGCCACCGATGCGGTGTTTGCCGACCTTCCCGGCTATGGTTACGCTGCCGTGCCCAAAGCCGACAAGGCGCGCTGGCAGCAGGTCATGGCCAATTACCTGATCACCCGCGAGAACTTGCGCGGCATCGTACTCATGTGCGACCCGCGCCACGGCATGACCGAGCTCGATGAAATCCTGCTTGAAGTGGTGCGGCCGCGGGTCGAGCAGGGGCTGAAGTTCTTGGTGATCCTAACCAAGGCCGACAAGCTCACCCGCTCGGAAGGCGCCAAGGCCTTGTCGATTACGCGACTGCAGGCCGGCGGCGGAGAGGTCAAACTCTTCTCGGCACTGAAAAAGCAGGGTGTGGACCCGGTCGCCCAGTTGCTGTGGGCTTGGGCCCACCCCGACACCTCGGCAACAGAAGAGATAGCGACTCCAGCATTTGGAAAATAAGCATCTCCAGCTACTATTTTGATAGCATCATGATTGAAACCTGGCTTCAGCCCCTGCCGCATGGCATCACCCTAAGTTGCCGCGCCGCTGGCCTGCGGGGTCGCCCTGTCCTGATGTTTTTGCACGGTTTCCCGGAAGCCGCCTTTGTCTGGGACGTGCTGCTAGAGCATTTCTCCCAACCCGAAAACGGCGGCTATCGTTGCGTGGCACCCAATCTGCGCGGGTTCGAGCAATCCAGTGCGCCGGCCGAACCGAGCGCCTACCGCCCCAAGCTCTTGGTGCAGGATGTCGCGGCCCTAATCGCCATCGAGTCTCCCGGCCAGCCCTTGGACTGCCTGGTGGCGCACGACTGGGGCGGCGCTGTGGCATGGAACATGGCGAACCAATTTCCGCAATTGATCCAGCGCCTGGCCATCATCAATTCACCGCACCCCGGCACTTTTTTGCGCGAACTGCAGGCCAATCCACGGCAACAGGCGGCCAGCGCCTACATGAACTTCCTGATCCGCCCAGATGCAGAAAAAATCCTGGCCGAAGACGACTTCCGGCGCCTGTTTGAATTCTTCACCAAGATGGGGGCCGGACCCGAGGGTTTTGGCTGGATGACCGATGCCGTCCGCGCCCAATACCGGGCCGTCTGGAAAGCCGGCCTGACTGGGGGCTGCAACTACTACCGGGCCTCGCCCCTGCGGCCGCCACGGCCCGAAGATCCGGCTGCGTCGGCAGTCAGCCTGCCGCACAGCATGCTGACCATTGCAGTGCCCACGCTCGTGCTCTGGGCCATGGACGACATCGCCCTGCCGCCCGAGTTGATCAACGGTCTTGACGACTACATCCGCCAACTGGAATTGCATCGCATCGAGAAAGCGACCCACTGGCTTGTGCACGAGCAACCCGAGCTGGTGATCGGCTATCTGTCCGCCTTCCTGCGTCAGTAAATCGGTGGCTGGCCCGGCGGGCGCGTCTTGAAGCGCTTGTGCACCCAGTAGTACTGGGCCGGCATGCTGGCGATGTAGCGCTCCAGCTCGCGATTCATGCGGGCGGTGTCGGCCGCCACATCGGCACTGGTCTCGCCACTGGGGTAGTTTTCCCAGGCTGGCAGCACCTCGATCTGGTAGCCGGTCGGTGTCAGGCGCGTCACCACAGGCAGCACCTGTGCGCCGGCCAGCCGCGCGAAGCGCGGCAACGAAGGCACGGTGGCCGCCAGCACGCCATAAAAGGGCACAAAGATCGACTCCTCCGGCCCGAAGTTCATGTCCGGCAGCAAGTAGAGCGGCTGACCGCTCTTGAGGCCACTGACAATCTGGCGCACCCCGGCTACCCGGCCATAGAGCTGGGGATGACCAAAGCGCTGGCGGCCTTGCAGGATCCAGGCATCAATGACCTTGTTGGCCTGGTCGGTGTAGATGGTGCTCAGGGTGCGTTGCTGCTGGAGCGTGAGGGCCGTCCAGCCCGCATCGAGGCCCATGAAATGCGGCGCAAAAATGACCGTGGGCTGCTCGCCTTTCAGCGCGTCCAGTGCGCCGACGAGCTGCAGGCGCTTGCGAAGGACCGCGGGACTGGCATGCCAGAGCCAGCTGCGATCGAGCCAGGCCTGCGCAAAAAAAATGAAGGTTTGCCGCGCGAGTAGGCGTCGATTCTGCGCAGCATGCTCCGGAAAGCATAGCAACAGATTGGTCTGGACAACCCGGCGGCGCGGCGCAGCCAGCGCATACAGCACCCAGCCCAGGGCCCAGCCCAGGGCCCGCACCCAGGCCAGCGGCAAGCGGCTGAGAATGCCCATGAAGCCCACGCCCAGTCGGCTTAGAGACTGATTGACCCATGGGCCAACGCTCATGCTCCGCTCCCGGGATTCTTGAACCGGTTGTAGGACCAGAGGTATTGCCCGGGGCAACGGCGGATCAGGTGCTCCATGGCGGCATTGATGGCGCGGGCACCAGCCTCGGCATCCGCGGTGGGCGCGGCCAGCAGGGCCTGTTCCAGGTTGCCAAGTGCTTCAAAATGCATGCGAAAGCGCCCGCCGGGCAGGCGCTCGCACCAGCACATCAACACCAAAGCGCCGGTTTGCTGGGCTAGTCGCGGAAGCAAGGTCATGGCGTAGGCGCGTCGGCCAAAGAACTCCGTCCAGACGCCCTGCCCTTCACGCGGGACCTGGTCGGGAAGGATGGCCGTGAACCCGCCGCCGCGAAGGACCCGCACCAGGCTGCGCACCCCCGCCAGCGTGGTGGGCACGGTTTCCATGCCGGGTCGCTCGCGGGAACTGGCAACCAGTTCCACCAGCCAGGCCTTGCGCGGCGGCCGGTACAGGGCGACCAGGGGCCCGTGCTCGGCGCGGCTCTGGCCAGCAGGCGGGGTGCCGTATTTTTCGGCGATGGACTGGCCGATCATCTCCCAGCAGCCCAGGTGGGGCAACGCAAGTATCACGCCCTTGCCGCGGGCCAGCGCGGCTTCAAACAGTTCGGCGCCATCCCATTCCACGCGCTGCAGGACGCCAACCTCGCGCGCGCGCAGCCACAACCAGGGCAATTCCGCCAGCATCGTTCCGCTGGCGGCAATCGCGGCGCGCGCGGCGCGGGCGTCCACCCCGGCCTGCGCCACATTCGCGTGGAAACGTTGGCGCAGTGCGGGCGAAAGAATCCAGAGCAGCCAGCCGAGGAGCGCGCCCAAGCCCTGCAGCAGAGGCAAGGGAAGCCGGGACAGCAGACGAAACAGGATTGGCATGCAGGCGTGGAGGGCGGATATCCGTGATCAGGGACGGTTCTCGGGGCTTCGGTACAATAACAGCATCGCCGAGTTATTGAACAACTTGCGGGGCGATGTAAAAAAAACCGCTAAAGCGTTCGCCAAAGCTCCCTGCAAAGGCAACGCGCCCTTTAACCACCATGGAGTTTACGCAATGGCGAACGATTTTCTTTTTACCTCGGAATCGGTTTCTGAAGGCCACCCCGACAAGGTCGCTGACCAGATTTCCGACGCAATTCTCGACGCGATCTTCAAGCAGGACCCGCGCAGCCGCGTGGCCGCCGAAACGCTGACAAACACCGGCCTCGTGGTGCTGGCGGGCGAGATCACGACCAACGCCCACGTCGACTACATCCAGGTCGCGCGCGACACAATCAAGCGCATCGGCTACGACAACACCGAATACGGCATCGACTACAAGGGCTGCGCTGTCATGGTCTGCTACGACAAGCAGAGCAACGACATCGCCCAGGGCGTGGACCACGCCTCCGACGACCACCTGAACACCGGCGCCGGTGACCAGGGCCTGATGTTCGGCTATGCCTGCAACGAGACGCCCGAGCTGATGCCCGCGCCCATTTATTACGCGCACCGCCTGGTCGAGCGCCAGGCGCAGTTGCGCAAGGATGGGCGCCTGCCCTTCCTGCGGCCTGACGCCAAGAGCCAGGTCACGATGCGCTACGTGGACGGCAAGCCGCACAGCATCGACACCGTGGTGCTCTCCACCCAGCACAGCCCGGACCAGAGCGAAACGCCCAAGAAGATGAAGGCCAGCTTCAATGAGGCCATCATCGAGGAGATCATCAAGCCCGTGCTGCCCAAGGAATGGCTGCAAAACACGCGCTACCTGATCAACCCGACCGGCCGTTTCGTCATCGGCGGCCCACAGGGCGACTGTGGCCTGACTGGTCGCAAGATCATTGTCGACACCTATGGCGGTGCCTGCCCCCACGGGGGTGGCGCATTCTCCGGCAAGGACCCGTCGAAGGTGGACCGCTCCGCTGCCTATGCTGCGCGCTATGTCGCCAAGAACATCGTTGCTGCGGGCCTGGCCAAACAATGCCAGATCCAGGTGGCCTATGCGATTGGCGTGGCAAAGCCCATGAACGTGACGGTCTATACCGAAGGCACGGGCGTCATCAGTGACGAAAAAATTGCAGCCCTGGTCAACGAGCATTTCGACCTGCGTCCCAAGGGCATCATCCAGATGCTCGACCTGCTGCGCCCTATCTACGAGAAAACCGCCGCTTACGGCCACTTTGGCCGGGAAGAACCCGAGTTCACCTGGGAGCGCACGGATCGCGCTGCCATGCTGCGCGCGGCGGCAGGCCTCTGAAGCCGCCCGCTTCGTCTGGTGCGTCACGCCAAGGCCCCCAATGCGGGGCCTTTTGCTTTGTCAGGCTGCCAGGCGTTTGGCCTTGCGCGCTGCCCGCGCTTCCTTGCGCGCCACATACCAGTAATGGGCGCGGTCCAGGTAGAGATAGACGATCGGCGTCGTGAACAGCGTGAGCATCTGCGACAGGATCAGGCCACCGACCATCGCGTAACCGAGCGGGCGGCGCAACTCGGAGCCCGCGCCATGGCTGAGCATGAGGGGCAGGCCGCTGAACAGCGCGCACATGGTGGTCATCATGATCGGGCGGAAGCGCAACAGGCAGGCCTGGTAGATCGCATCCTGCGGGCTCATGCCCTTGTCGCGCTCGGCATGCAGGGCGAAGTCCACCATCATGATGCCGTTCTTCTTGACGATGCCAATCAGCAGGATGATGCCAATCAGGGCGATCACACTGAGGTCATAGCCTCCCGCCATCAGGATCAGCAGCGCGCCCACGCCGGCAGACGGCAGGGTCGACAG
>Ga0007834_1000512_pt1 | contig 11840 bp, 11 predicted proteins | sample CryBogCBE06Nov07_FD_71233 | JGI IMG/M metagenome (GOLD analysis project Ga0007834, IMG submission 71233) | Freshwater microbial communities from Crystal Bog, Wisconsin, USA - CBE06Nov07 | ecosystem: Environmental > Aquatic > Freshwater > Lake | place: Crystal Bog, Wisconsin, USA | collected...
GTTGGTCTGCGCACCGGCCAGCCCGGATGCCGCGGCCAGGGCAACGCCCAGAACAAGCAGGCGGCGTGGATGATTCATGGTGCGCATTGGGCAATCCCTTTGTGGAAAAACTGCTGTACTTTAGCCCAGCCAAGCCTGACTGCGCTGCCAGAGTTCGGCGGCCAGAGTCCCCTCCGTGACGAGGCGGCTGGGCGTCTTGACCGCGCATTTGTCGTAATACAGGCCACTCTGAGCCTGCACCTCGGCCGAGGTGGCGCAATAGAGGGTTGTCCTGGCGCCCTCCTCTGCCGTGATCATGCCGCGCTTGATCAGCCAGCGCAGCGGCGCGGGGACCGCGCGCCACACGTCGGTTGCCACCACGCCCGGGTGCAGGGCATAGGTGTTGACGCCGCTACCCTCGAGCCGGCGGGACAGTTCGGCGCTGAACAGCGCATTGGCCAGCTTGGACACTCCGTATTCCCGCAAGGCACCGGTTGACTGGCTTGGCTGACGCACCGCCGCCCAATCAATGCCATCCACCCGCGTGTGCGCCCGGCTGGAAACCGTCACGATGCGCGCGGGTGCAGAGGCCCTGATTCGCTCCAGCAAAAGCGTGGTCAGCAAGAAATGGCCCATGTGGTTGGTGCCAAAGGCCAACTCGAAGCCCGACTTCGTCAAGCCCTTGCTGCCCGCAAGCCCGGCGTTGTTGATCAGCAGTTGCAATGGCAGGCCACGCTCCAGGAATGCGGCCGCGCAGGCGCGCACCGAATCGAAGTCGCCCAGATCGAGGGCCAGCAACTCCACCTGCGCCCCGGCAGCGCGGGCGCGGATGTCCGCCACGGCAGCCTGACCCGTGGCGGCGGCGCGGCATGCTATAAAAACATGAGCGCCCTGTGCAGCCAGTTCGCGGGCTGTGACCAGACCGATGCCTGTATTGGCACCTGTGATGAGGGCGACGCGCCCGGCTAGTGCTTGTGTCATGGGATCAGGGTGTTTTGGCCAGGTCACGCGCAACACGGAAACCACTGGCCTGGAAGTGGAAGTCCGGCGGGAACCAGGCACGGCTGGCCGAGCGCAAGGCCGACGGATCGCCAACCCAGGCACCGCCGCGCAGAACCCGTTTGTCGGCAGCGCATTGGTCAACCCAGGGCTTGCCATCGGCCGGCGCACCGGCATAGCTGTCGTGGGCACAGTCCTGAACCCATTCCCAGACGTTGCCATGCACATTGAAGAGACCAAACGCGTTGGGGGCAAAACTGCTGGCGGACACTGTGGATGCGCGCCAGATTCCCTTGTGGCTTCCTTGGAAATCCGTTGCCAGGGTGTCGTAATTGGCCTTATCCGCAGCCAGCGTGTCGCCCCACCAAAACAGCGTGCTGCTGCCGGCTCGCGTGGCGTATTCGCGCTCGGCCTCGCTGGGCAGACGGTAGTTTTGATGGGTTTGTTTGGACAGCCATGCCGTGTAGGCCTGGGCGTCGTTCCAGCTCAGGCACACCGCCGGGTGGTCGTCGGACTGGTCCAGGCCGCTTTGCCGCCAGCTGGCCCCGGCCTTGATATCCCATTTGCCACCGATCCAGGCCACGCAGTTGCCATCGCGTTCGGCATCCGTCTTGTATTGGCTTGCAGTGGCGAACGCGGCAAATTCTCCCTTGGTCACTGCACTGCGGCCCAGCGCAAAACCGCGCAGCACCACGGCATGAACCGGAGCTTCACGCGCGTCAGGGGCAACGCCCGCACCCGCCGCGGACCCGGCTTTGGTGGTAGGGCTGCCCATGTTGAACTGGCCGGACGGAATGGCCACTAGGTCGGGGCAAACCGCACAATCCTTGATGATTTTTCCGCCATCCTTGCCGCCGGATTTCCCCTCCATGGGCGAGAGGGATTTCGCTCCATTGCCATCGACCTTTTCTGCGCCGCCCTTGTCAGGAGCCGGCAGACCGATACCCTCACCATCTTTGGCGCTGGGTGCCTGCACCGCCTGAACGACGGGCTTGACTGGCTCCGGCTCGGGTGCACTGCCAATCAGGCTGAACACCCCGTAGACCCCGGCGAAGAGGGTAATCACGGCCGTTATCCACTGCTCCTGCAGCAGCATCGTCAGGAAAAATCCCGCGCCCAAACCGGCAACCGCAGCCCCTGCCCACCCACTCGTCAACTTGTGACCGTAATAGCCAGCTAACACCGCCAGGGCGGCGACAGCCACCCACTTCAAACGCTCCATGTCTGCCCCTCCGGATATTCGGGGGGAGTATCGCACGCAGGCTTATTGCAACGCAGCACTTCGAACGCGCAAGGCCGCTGAGTCGGTCACCAACTCAGCGCGCAGGATGGAGGCGCACGAATCCGCGCTCCTCAGCCATTGTTTTGGCAAGCAGCTTTACCAGCGCGTAGACCGTGTCGATATGGGGCGTGGGCGTGTCGGTCAGGCGGCCCAATTCAATGACCGAGCCGACCAGGGCGTCAATTTCCGGCTCGCGACCGGCCTCGATGTCCTGCAGCATCGAGGTTTTGTGCTTGCCCACCTTCTCGGCTCCTTCAATGCGCTTTTCCAAGGTGACGCGAAATTCGATGCCCAGCTTGTTGGCCACGGTCTGCGCCTCCCGCATCATGTCGGCGGCAAGCCCGCGCGTCAGCGGGTATTGGCATATGTCGACCAAGGTGGAGTGCGCCAGGCTGCTAATCGGATTGAAAGTCAGGTTGCCCCAGAGCTTGAGCCAGATCTCGGCGCGGATGTTGTCAAGCACGGGCGCCTTGAAGCCGGCCCGCACAAAGCTCTCGGCAATGCGCTGCACCCTCGCCGAAATACTGCCATCAAGCTCGCCCAGCGGGAAGCGGTCTCCTTCGATATGGCGAATGACACCCGGCGCTGTCAATTCCGAAGCCGGGTACACCACGCAACCAATGATCCGGTCCGCCGGAATCGTACGCGCAAGCAGGCCATCGGGATCAACGCTCTTAATGGTCGTTCCGGCGAGGGCTCCCCCGTGCTTGTCGAAATACCAGAATGGCAAGCCGTTTTGCATCGTCACGATCGCGGTGTCCGGGCCCAGCAGCAGCGACAAATCACTGGCGACCGCCTCCACCTGGTTGGCCTTCACGGCCAGAATGACTAGATCCTGGACGCCAGCCCGGGCGTAATCATTGGTGGCCCGGACGTTGCGCGCTACGAACTCCTGGCCACCCTGGACCAGCTTGATTCCGTTGCTGCGGATGGCGTCCAAATTGGCACCGCGCACCATGAAGGTGACGTCCTCGCCAGCCAGAGCCAGCCGTGCGCCAACCATGCCGCCAATGGCTCCCGCTCCAATAATGCCGATTTTCATGAACGCAACCCCGTAGTTGAATGCTAAAAAATGCCTGGCAGGCACCGCGGATCTGCCTCCATTTTAGGCAGGGCTCGCCCGGAATCTCTGCAGACGCCCCGGCTGATCGAGGGTCTTTCCCTGCCCGGGCAATGGATCGGCCTCGAACTGCCGCAGGAAATTTTTCAGTCATTTGGGTACACTGATTTCCCGCCACTTGAAAGGAATTGCAATGCTTCAGAGATTGACGCTCTCGATGGTCCTGGCCACTTCGGCGATCCTCACTTCCACCTACGCAACCGCCCAAACCATGCCAGAGGTCACGCTCTCGCGTCTCGACTGCGGCACACCCGTCCTTTTTGATGTCAACCCGCGCTTCACCGACACCTTTGCCCACAAAGACCTGAAAGTCCTGTTCACCTTCAGTTGCTACCTCGTCCGTCACGGCAACGATTACCTGCTGTGGGACACCGGCCAGGCCATGAATGCCGGCGCACCGGCACCCAAAGTAAGTCTGGTCGACCAGCTGGCACAAGGCCAGATCAAGCCGGAGCAGATCGGCTTTGTAGGCATCAGCCATTACCATGCCGATCACACCGGGCAGCTGGCTTCCTTCCCGAATTCCACCGTGCTGATTGGCAAAGGCGACTGGGACGGCATCACTGCCACCAAGCCCAACGCCGGGGCCAACGTCGCGCCCTTTGCGCACTGGATCAGCGGCGGCAAGCTCGAAGCCCTGGCGGGTGACAAGGATGTGTTCGGCGACGGTACGGTGATAATTATCAACACCCCCGGCCACACCCCGGGACACCATAGCCTGCTGGTGCGGCTCAAGGAGTCCGGCAATGTGCTCGTGACCGGCGACCTTTCGCACTTTCACGAGAACTACGACACCGACGGCGTGCCGTCCTTCAACTACGACCGTGCAGATTCGCTGGCCTCCATAGACCGGTTCAAGAAAGCTGCCGCCAACCTTAAAGCCACCGTGGTCATCCAGCATGATGCGCGGGACGTGAAGCTGTTGCCGGCGTTTCCGGCCGTGATGAAGTAGGCTCCGGCACGCTGAACAAGCTTGAAAAAGGAGCCTCGGCTCCTTTTTTCTACGCGCAGCGATCCGTGCCAGCAAGTGGCGCTTGTAATGCCGGGGGCAACAAACCCGAAGGTGCGCTAGTGAACAGACTCGGCCGGCGCCAGGTTGGTAGAAAGGTGCTTTCCTCCTCACCCATCCACTTGGCAAGCTCCTGACCATGAAATTTGAAACCTGTAAAACCTGGTTATCCCTGGTCAGCGCGCCTTCCGTGATGCTCTTGACTGCCTGCGCGAATGTCCCGACGGTGCGGGTGGCGCTTGACCCATCGACCAACTTTTCGCAATACCGGACCTACGCCTTTATCAGCCCCCTGGGCACCGACCGCAGTGGTTACCAGACGCTGGTGTCGCAGGAGCTCAAGGCAGCCACGCAGCGGCAGATGCTGGCGCGGGGCCTTCGACTGGCACCAGGTGGGTCGCAGCTGCTGGTCAATTTCAATGCGTCCATCGTCGACAAAACCCATGTATCGACGTTACCCGTTCTGGTCCAGCCAGCCTTTAGCCCGGGCTTTTACGGCGGCGGATACTACGGCTATCGCAGCGGCCTCTACGGCCCCTGGCCGATGTATGTCGACCAGACCGTGGTCTCCAATTACAAGGAAGGAACCCTGAACATCGACATTGTTGACGCAGCCCGCAAGCAACTGGTGTGGGAAGGCGTCGTAACCGACAGCGACGTGACGCAAGCAGAACTGGTCAATTTGCCTGCGTCTATCGATGCGGCAGTAGCTGCGGCGTTTGCAAAATATCCGGTGCAGCCCTTGCCCAAATGAAATGGCAGGCAGCAAATGGGCATGCCACTGAAGCCAGTCGGCTTGCGACTGTGTGCGACCTGACAGGAAACCCGAGGACTATTTTGTCGCCGGCCGTAAGTCCGAGCAAGACTCATGAGCGCCTTTCGCCGCCGTGCCGATGCTCTTAACCTGAATGGGCGAGCGAGGGTGGTCAAATGAAAGTTTGGCGATTCCTTCATCTAGGCAATTACCAAAAGCACGGCCCAATGCAATTCGGGGAACCTGCCCCTCTTGATCCCAATTCATTGAGCACAACTCCAGAGTAACCGGTGAGTGCATAGCAGACGCTATCATGTGTGCGTACACCTTTTCACTTGATAGACATGTCCAACCTGGTCGAACAAATTCGCGAAGCACTGTCCATGTTTGCGCGCAACGGCATAGAGCCAGCTTTGATTGGCGGCTTGGCAGTGGTTGCGCATCAAGTGGTGCGCGCGACCAAGGATGTGGATTTTCTGGTGGAAGCTGAAGCTGCGGACAGGGTACATGACGCGTTGCTGGATTTAGGCTACAAGTGCCTCTACCGCAGTGAAGACGCCGCCAACTATGTGCGTGCAACTGAAGGTCTGGATTTGCTTTACGCGCATCGTCCGCTTGCGCGCCACCTGCTGGCGCAAGCATCGGTTCGCGAGACTCCGATGGGCCGCATGCGCATCGTCAGCGTCGAAGGGTTGATAGGCTTCAAACTCCAAGGTTTCGTGAACGATGCAACCCGAACGCGGGACCTAGACGACATTAGAGCACTGTTGAAAATACACCGCACCAGGCTTGACATGGATGAGTTGCGTAGCTACTTTGCCCTGTTCAACAAACCGGGACTCCTCAATGAACTCATCGGATAGCCCCGATACACATGCTGGTACGGCGCAGCACAGTGCCAATGCGAGGGTGGTCCTTGCGCGGGAAGCAGGACTTTCGTTTCAGCCGCCGCTGGTCAGCGTTTCCGGGATAGACCCCATCGCCGAGTGGTTGAGCCTGATGGAAGTTGTGCAAATGCTCTGCCCCGTGTGGCCCGTGCGTGACAAACCCATGCACGGCAGCCATTGGCGTCTGTGATGGCTTACGGGCCGACTGTGAAAAAGAGCCGCGCAGCCTCATAAAGACTGCGCAGCCGCCTACAGAATTGATAGCATTTTGCGGTGTCTGTTTCCGCGGATGTGGCAAATCCGCCCAGCTCCCGTGCGCTACCTCCTCCGCCATGGCGATGCGCCCGCCCGGCGTGGGGTGCGCGGGTGGATGGTTTTGCCTATGTTTTTGCCTATGGCTAACCAAGCAAATTCAGCTTCGGTGTAGGGGACGCTGGGAATTTCACTTACGTCGAAAGTCGCCAAAGCGAGACCTTTGCAGAGAAAGCACTCGACATTCTTGCGGGCTGCGCACAGCGACTTGCAAGAAAGTGAAGCGCCCGATGCCGCAGTCGCGGCTACCTTAGCTTTCCGGCGCTGGAAGCCAATGACGCGATGAACCGGGTCACGATGGTCATCGTCATGATGGAAGCTGTGGAGGCGCTGGACCGCGTCGAAGAAATCGTGGCGGTGGACGGTGTTGACATGATGCTCATCGGCACCAACGACCTGACGGCGGAATGGGAGATTCCCGGCCAGTACGATGACCCCCGCGTGACGGCAGCCTATGAAAAAACCATCGCCGCCTGCCGCCGACATGGCAAGCATGTTGGCGTGGGTGGCCTTGGCTCGCGGCCGGACCTGGTCGAAAAGTTCGTGCGCATGGGTGCGCGCTATGTGTCGACCGGCACCGACCTGGGTTTTCTGCTGGCGGCCTGCACAGCCAAGGCAAAGGCTGTTGCTGCGCTGACGGTCTAGCAGGTCACCGACAGCAGCAACGCTTCAGGCAGGCTTACTTCCGCGCCGGCGGCAAATCCGTGCAACTCCCATGCGCCACCTCGGCCGCCATGCCGATGGATTCTCCAAGCGTCGGGTGCGGGTGGATGGTCTTGCCAATGTCCACCGCGTCGGCGCCCATCTCGATGGCCAGGGCCACCTCGCCGATCATGTCGCCCGCATGCGTGCCGACCATGCCGCCGCCCAGGATACGGCCGTGGCCGTGGGCCTCAGGTGAATCGTCGAACAGCAACTTGGTGACGCCTTCGTCGCGGCCATTGGCAATGGCGCGGCCGGAGGCCGTCCATGGGAACAGTCCCTTCTTGACCTTGATGCCTTGCGCCTTGGCCTGGTCCTCGGTGAGGCCCACCCACGCCACCTCGGGATCGGTGTAAGCCACGCTGGGGATCACGCGGGCATTGAAGGCGGCCGAGGCCAGTTCCTTGTTGCCCTGCAGCTCACCGGCTATCACTTCAGCCGCCACATGCGCTTCATGCACGGCCTTGTGCGCCAGCATGGGCTGGCCCACGATGTCGCCAATCGCAAAAATGTGGGGCACATTGGTGCGCATCTGGATGTCGACGTTGATGAAGCCGCGGTCCGTCACGGTCACGCCAGCCTTGTCGGCGCCGATTTTCTTGCCGTTTGGCGTGCGGCCCACGGCTTGCAGGACCAGGTCATAGGTTTGCGGCGCGGGGGCGGTACCGCCCTCTTCCGCTGGTGCGAACGTTACCTCGATGCCGGCGGAGGTCGCCTTGGCGCCCACGGTCTTGGTCTTGAGCATGATGTTGTCAAAACGCTTGGCATTCATCTTCTGCCAGATCTTGACGAGGTCGCGGTCGGCGCCCTGCATCAGGCCGTCCAGCATTTCGACCACGTCGAGGCGCGCGCCGAGCGTGCTGTAGACCGTGCCCATTTCCAGGCCGATGATGCCGCCGCCCAGAATTAGCATGCGTTTGGGCACTTCCTTGAGTGCCAGCGCGCCGGTGCTGTCCACCACGCGCGGGTCTTCGGGCATGAAGGGCAGGCGCACCGCCTGGCTGCCTGCAGCGATGATGCAGTTCTTGAAGGCAATGGTCTTCTTGCTGCCCGTCTTTTCCTGGCCTGTGCCGGTGGTTTCTTCCACTTCGACATGGTTGGCGCTGATGAAGTGGCCGTAGCCGCGCACGGTGGTCACCTTACGCATCTTGGCCATGGCGGTGAGGCCACCGGTCAGCTTGCCCACCACCTTTTCCTTGTGGCCGCGCAGCTTATCGATGTTCACTGCCGGTGCGCCAAATTCCACACCCAGATCAGCCATATGCGAGACCTCGTCCATCACCGCCGCGACGTGCAGCAAAGCCTTGGAGGGGATGCAGCCCACATTCAGGCAGACGCCGCCCAGGGTGGCGTAGCGCTCGACCAGCACGACCTTGAGGCCCAGATCGGCGGCGCGGAACGCGGCGCTGTAGCCACCGGGGCCCGCGCCAAGCACGAGCACATCGCAGTCCAGATCGGCCGTGCCGATCAAGCTAGCGGCGGCATGTGCCGCGCTGGCGGCCACGGCAGGCGCTACAGATTGTGTAGCAGCTGACGGCGTATTTTCTGGGGCTTCAGCGGGTTTTCCTCTTGAAGCAGGGGCTGCAGCCGCAGCCTCGAGCAGCAGGACCACCGACCCTTCCGCGACCTTGTCACCGACCTTGACCGTGAGTTCCTTGACGACGCCGGCCTGGCTCGACGGAATCTCCATTGACGCCTTGTCACTCTCGACCGTGATGAGCGATTGCTCGGCCTTGATGCTGTCGCCGGGTTTGACCAGCAATTCAATGACGGCCACTTCCGAAAAATCGCCGATGTCCGGCACCTTGATTTCCACGAGACTCATACGGAGCCTTTCAACTTGAGGGTAATGATGTCCAACGGCCCGCCCGAGTTCTTGTCGAACTCGCTGCCTGCCGCAATGCCAGCCAGCGCCACTTCGCGCGCGGTTTTGGATTTGGCCCAGACTGCGTGCATGGCACCCAGTGCGAAACTGCGGCCCGAGCCGATGCCCCAGAACTCCTTGAACTCGAACACCTCGCGGTAGCTGTAGAGCCCGTAGATGCCCGATGAATTGGCGATCACGGTGGAAAACTGCATGGACTCGTAAGGGTCGTTGTCTTCTTCCTTGGTTTGCAGGAAGAAGCTCTCCTTGAGCACCGGGTGGAGCTTGAGGAAAGTGTCGTAGACCTCGTCCTTGCTATGCAACTTGAGCTGCTCATGCGCGAGGCTGGCCATGGCTTTGCGCAGGGCTGGAAAGTGCGCTACCGTGCCAGCCATACCGATATAACTCGGGCCACCAACGCCATCGACCTTAAAGAGCTTGCTGTTGTCTTCAAACCGGTGCGCCAGGCGCGTGTCGCCGAAGGTCACGAGCGTGTCGGCCGCGATGGCCACCTGCCCGGCCTTCTTGACCACAACGACAGTGGTCACAGGAGCACTCGCCTGAAATCGCCTAAGAGCTGGCCCAGATAGGCGTTGAAACGAGCAGCCGAAGCGCCATCGATCACGCGGTGGTCGTACGACAGCGACAGCGGCAGGATCAGGCGAGGCACAAAGGCCTTGCCGTCCCACACCGGCTTCGTCGCGCCTTTGGACAGGCCGAGAATGGCCACCTCGGGCGCGTTGATGATGGGCGTGAAGTGCGTGCCGCCGATGCCGCCCAGCGAGCTGATCGAAAAGCAGCCGCCCTGCATGTCCGTGCTGCCCAACTTGCCGTCACGCGCCTTCTTGGCAAGTTCGCCCATCTCGGCGCTGATCTGCAGGATGCCCTTCTTGTCGGCGTCCTTGAGCACGGGCACGACCAAGCCATTGGGCGTATCTGCAGCAAAACCGATGTGGTAATAGCTCTTGTAGACCAGGGTGTCGCCATCGAGGCTGGTGTTGAACTCGGGGTATTTCTTGAGCGCTGCCACCACCGCCTTGATGACAAAGGCCAGCATGGTGACCTTGACACCGGATTTCTCGTTGTCCTTGTTGGTGGACACGCGGAAGGCTTCGAGCTCGGTGATGTCGGCTTCGTCGTTGTTGGTGACGTGCGGGATCATCACCCAGTTGCGGTGCAGGTTGGCGCCACTGATTTTCTTGATGCGCGAGAGTTCCTTGCGGTCCACGCTGCCAAATTTGCTGAAGTCGACCTTGGGCCAGGGCAGCAGGTTCAGGCCGGCACCGTCACCACCGGATCCAGCTGCAGGTGCCTTGGCAGCGATGGCTTTGGTCTGCGCGGCTCCGCCCATCACGGCCTTGGTGAAGGCCTGGACGTCGTCCTGCGTGATACGCCCCTTGGCGCCGCTTCCCTTGACCTCTTCCAGCGGCACGCCGAGCTCGCGCGCGAACTTGCGCACGGACGGTGATGCATGGGGCAAGCCAACAGGTGCGCTTGTCGGGTTGTGGGCTGGGGCTACGCTGGCTGCCGGGACGGCCGGAGCCGCCACGGCGACTGCAGCGGCCTGCGCAGGGGCAACGGGCGATGCCGATGGCGCGGCAGCAGCTGCGGGCGCGCTGCCTTCCAGAATGGCGAGCAGGTCACCGATGTTGACCGTGTCCCCCACTTTGACCTTGAGTTCCTTGAGCACGCCCGCCGCAGAGGACGGAATCTCCATCGACGCCTTGTCGGACTCGACGGTGATGAGGGATTGCTCCAATTGAATGGCATCGCCGGGTTTGACGAAGACCTCGATCACGGCCACGTCCTTGAAGTCCCCGATATCGGGGACGCGCACTTCGATGGGCCCGGCCGGGGCTGCTACAGAATTGGTAGCTGGCGACGCTGATTTTACTGGCTCTGTAGCCGCTTTTGGTTGCGCAACGGGGGCTGGAGCGGGGCTGGCCGCCGGCGCGCCAGCGGCACCTGCCACCTCCAGCGACAGCACCACCGAACCCTGCTTGACCTTGTCGCCCACCTTGACCTTGACTTCCTTGACCACGCCCGCGTGGCTGGACGGAATCTCCATCGAAGCCTTGTCGCTCTCCACGGTTATCAGCGACTGCTCGGCCTTGACCGTGTCGCCCGGCTTGACCAGCAGCTCTATGACCGCTACCTCGTCAAAGTCACCAATATCCGGGACTTGTATGTCTACCAATGCCATGTTCTTGTCTCCGGGGTTCTTATGCGTAGAGCGGATTGATTTTGTCAGCCTTGATGCCGTATTTGGCAATGGCTTCCGCGACCTTCGCCACGGGAACGGTCCCCTCTTCGCTCAGCGCCTTGAGCGCTGCAACGGCGATGTAATGGCGGTTGACCTCGAAGTGCTCGCGCAACTTGCTGCGGAAGTCACTGCGGCCAAAGCCGTCGGTGCCCAGCACCTTGTAGGTCCGGCCCTTGGGGATGAAGGAGCGAATCTGCTCGGCGTAGGCCTTCATGTAGTCGGTGGAAGCGACAACGGGGCCCGTGTGCTTTTCTAGTTGCTGCGCCACGAAGGGCACCTGCGCCTTGTCGATCGGGTGCAGCAGGTTGTGGCGCTCGCAGGCCTGGCCGTCGCGCGCCAGTTCGTTGAAGCTGGGGCAGCTCCAGACGCTGGCCGACACGCCCCAGTCCTTCTCCAGAAGTTCCTGTGCGGCAATGCTCTCGCGAAGGATGGTGCCCGAGCCCAGCAACTGCACGCGGGGCGTCAGTTTGGCGCCTTCCTTGCAGAGGTACATGCCCTTGATGATCTGGTCTTCGGTGCCGGGGGTCAGGCCGGGCATGGGGTAGTTTTCATTGAGCAGGGTCAGGTAGTAATACACGTTCTCCTGCTTTTCCACCATGCGCTTCAAGCCGTGGTGCAGGATCACGCCGACTTCGTGGGCAAAGGTCGGGTCGTAGCTGATGCAGTTGG
>Ga0007834_1000513_pt1 | contig 11834 bp, 7 predicted proteins | sample CryBogCBE06Nov07_FD_71233 | JGI IMG/M metagenome (GOLD analysis project Ga0007834, IMG submission 71233) | Freshwater microbial communities from Crystal Bog, Wisconsin, USA - CBE06Nov07 | ecosystem: Environmental > Aquatic > Freshwater > Lake | place: Crystal Bog, Wisconsin, USA | collected...
TGTAAGTACTCGCTTGGTGGGTTCTTTTACTAATGCTAAACGCTTTCGTGTTCGTAACGTGTCCGTCACAGGATTAGACGATGCTGAACTACTTGCCACAGCGTTGCTGATGATTTGAGTGATTGCAATCCTTTTGTCGCCTCCGTCTCGACCCCGCCCGTTCGGCTTGCGCGCATGTCCCTCCTCGCGGACAGATGGTCGCATTGTTGCGGCGCCGGTTACGGGCGGAAGAATCGGCATCATAGTAGGGGGAGGATGACGGATATTAGTGTAATCGTGGCCACTCATAGCTTCCTGTAGCGATTTTTCCTGCACTAACCTATCATTTGCCACTTCGATGGGACAACAATCGGCAAGTCGTTGAAGCCACTGTAGGTCCACCGGATCTTCAACTGTATAATTGCCTCTACCTCCCTCCGTTTGCCGTCGGTCTTGCTCGTCTAGAAGTGGGTACCTACCCTGTGATACTTCACTCTCATTATCACTATTACCGGTAGAGAAACAAGTCGAGTTGTCGGACAGAGGAAGCGCAGCTGGAGACTTGAGAACACTCCCCGCATCTGTGACCCGACCTGGCAACCGTCGTTTTGATACAGCGGCTGTATCCAGAGGACTGGTAGCAGAGGACCTGGCGGGGGACGGGCAGAGCATCTCGAATTGGGACATTCGCGGTGAAAGGATTCCCTCTTCATTGACTAGAGGTTGCGGGAGAATGGCCGTATGGCGGGCTAGAGCAGTTTGAAGTGCCGGGGGATGCAGTGATGTCCATTGTATCGTGCTGAAAGGACCCCAGCCTAGACGATTGCGTGCCCTCGCTCTGAACTCCAACGCTGTCGACGAAGACTCCTGGATCTCCGCGTAGCTCTCCCCAAGGCCTGAGAAGACCTTCGTCCACCTCGTCATCACCCCCTCCCCCACCCCATGGAAAGCAGGTTCTCCGCTCGTCGTGGACAATACTCGCCGGTGCAACTGTACTTCCAATATAGGGTAGCCGTTATTATGTGGTACCAGCCACTTTACAGCCACTCTGGTGAGCGAGGGACCAATTGGACTCCTCAGCCCGTCAGCACACACTAAATCCACTCGGCGAGAATTGCTTGCGTTGCCACCTACTCGTTGCACCGTCGTGTGGAATGTGTTGAGGGTCAGCTGCGGCGGATCCGGCGGGGAGGGAGTCGTGTAGAATGTCTGGCCTCCGAGGTATGACAGTTGCTCTAGCTGCAAGGCTGGCGAGGACTCGAGTGCCAAGAATAGCGAGGGAGGTACAGCTATAGATCTTAACTGGAGCCAATGAAGCGCCACACCGGAGAGCATTGCGGAGGAGCAGAGGCAGTGCAGGTGATAGGTATGTCGAGGCTCCAGATCCGTTACTCTTACGCTCAGGTACCCTCCCCCTCCCCCATCTCCACCTCCACCTCCACCCGCGGGCTCCTCCTCACTCCGGCTCTCACTCTCAGGCGCCCATCTCCACGCCGTTTTCGCTTCTATCGAGTCGGGCGGATTCAGCTGCTCTGGCGCTAACCCAGACTGCCCACTGTCAACGTGCACAGGAAGGCTTAGCCAGACAATGAGCACTTTAGAAGGAATGGTAGAATCGAAGTCGGCGAGAGTGGTAGCGCCTTCGGCAGGATGGCCGGATGGGTCAGAATCAGCATTCAATGTTGGGCTGCGGTGAGAGGTCGCCGGGATATTATGCTGCACGTAGACGCGCAAGATCAGGTCCGTCGGAACAGTCCCCGCCGCCCACCCCCCCACGCGCAGCTCGAACTCTACCGACCTTGCCGATGTCCCGCCCACCCTCAGCTCCACCCGACCGCCCCTGCCATCTTCACGATCTTCAGAATCCTCCTTCACCAACCGCTCCTCCTGCTCGTCACCGTCCATCCCCAACTCCATCGACTCCGCTGCATTCACCCCGCCCTCCCCGTCCGTATTCCCTTCCGTACCCTCCCCCTCCAAATACAATCCTTCCTTCTCCAACCAAGACTCAGCATTCGCCTGGTTATCATCTATCTCCTCATTGTAGCCCCGGACCTCCCGCTCCCTCAATTCTATGGCATATAGTCGATCCGCCTCCTCCCAGATCGCTCGGACCTTCTTCCGAACCAACACTCCGCGGAACAATCCTTGTATTCGGGCTGCAGCCAACTCTCGCCCCTCCTCTCGTCTAGCCTCGTCCGCTTCATACGCCAAGAGCACCACACTAGCAACACTCTCCGCCACGCCTTCCCGCCACGTGTCGCTCATATATCCCAACAACGTGGCGAAGTCATAGGACACACGAGAGAATATCCGAAACTTGAGAAACGCCTCTAGTTCAAGCTTCTCTCTGAGCTCCTCGTATTGCTTCGGTGGCAGGTGCTTCGTCATGTCATTGGCCTGCAGCTTCGAGAACACCTCTGTCTGCAGCCGATCAAGTTTCTGCGTTACGCCGTCGCAGGTGGTCGTATTGCCTAAGATAATCGCCAATTGCTTCGAGAAGGAAAAGAATGCGTTTTTCTGGTCGATCTCCAGCTCGCTGGGCGTTGGGAACTGCTTCAATTCACTGTACACAATCTTGGTGTACTTCTTGAGCAGTATGGGCTGAACCTCAGAGGCGCTCTTCAGTAACACATTCGCTCGGTGCAAGACCAGCTTACTCAGCCGGTGACCGCGCCGTGCCCCAGTCATCGTCGACTTCGCGGCTGCCAGGGCCTTCACCATGGCCTCCCGCACCCAGGCTTTAAAGTCAAAATCTGACCTGTAATCAGGAGTGCCGGAAAAAAGGTATGCGAAAGAAAAAAATCACAAAACAAAAACGCCCGATCGGTCGAGAAAGTACGCTCGTGTATAGGATAGCAAAAGCGAGCTACGGAAGACATTCTATACCAGTAACGGAACAGCGCAGCGCGAATAGCTGCTTTTCGATGTGCTTGGTTTCTCGCAGAAGCGCTCCGAGCGTTGCGACGGCGCACCACCTTCTGCCGCTCCTCCTCACTCAACAGGTCAAATTGAATCGCGCCTTTGTGAGCTCGCACACGTCGCAGGGCGTCCTCCCTCCCACGTTGTGCCTTCACCGCGTACTCCCTCTTCACACGCGCCAACTCCTCTTGTCTCAAGCGCTCGTCTTCCTCCGTCCAATACACCGGAGGCCGGTACCCCACTGCCCCCGCCCCACCACCCAACTTATCCAACAGTTTTGTTAAGTGCCTCAGCACGGTGGACGCCTCGAGTATATACCGACATTGGAATTCTCTGTACGACGTGTTCAGACACGTGGTCTCCCGCACAGATTCCACATACGGCTGATAGAGAAACTTCAACAACATCCGGATCTCGGCAGGGGCATGCGGTGCGTCCTCCAAGGATTTGAAGTCCTCGTAGCAGAACTGCGGAGACATGAACTTCTTGCGCTCTTGTATGGTGAGAAACCGTTTCAGTATCAGCTCAGTAACGGTCAGGGCGAGCAATCGATTGTCGCGCCATACGCAGCGGTCGTATGACATGAAGTCCCGGACGAGCGCCTCATAGTTGTTCGCCTTGGAACTAGTGGGTAGGCGAAGGCGACGAGGAACACAATTCAGAGTAAGTCATTCATATTAAGTGCACATGATTACAGTTTTTATACAAGTACTGCACAATGGCGATCAATCAAATAAATCCGAGCAACAACACTCCACAGGAAGTGGATAAGGAAATGTGCAGGGTGAGATCAGAATGCGGACGAACACGTACTCGAAAAATAGAGACCCTGTTCCATTCGGAGTTTCGTAGCCTGCGCCTTGCAGTACCCCAGGGAGGCGACGGTACGACTGAAGGTGCTTAAATTGGACCGGCCAATTAGGGTTGGAGGCCGTGGTACACGCCACGTCCACTGATATTGTTCGGAGTAAGTACATAGGCGAGAGCCACACATCTCGAAGCGACAAAGGTTGCGTTTCTTTTTTTCGCTCCGCAAACATGGATTCAAGAAAATTACTTTTGATTCCAATCATCGAGCCCTGCCTAGACTTCGAACCCTCAGTAGGGGTGTGTAAACTAATTGGAGTGGAGATCGCAGGACTGTTGATAGAGGAAGATTGCAATGTGCCATTGACAATTTTGTCAATATTTTGATCATAAGTTAGGCATATGTTTTCTGATGATATATTAAATCTGCAATAATATTGATCGTGAAGATCTGTAAGCGACATTAGTAGTTGCAACGACCATTTAGTAAGATATCGAAGTGGAATTCTTCTTCCTTTTCGAATATATTCTCTCAAAGTTTCGTAAGCGGTATTTCCAACGCATAATGTTAATGAAAACTTGAAATTTTCGTATGATTCTCTTTCAGCGGAATCGAAATTGATGTTGCTAACAGAATATCCAATTATTGGAAGAAAACGGATTCGGTGATTGTAGCCCCTTAAAGAGGACCTAGCAATAATTTGCGAAATTGAAAAAAGTATCCGTAGTAGGCCGATATCGACTTCATCAGAATTTATCAAATATATTTTAGTTTCGGTTTTGTCTGTATCCAAGTTCCTGGCAACAGCGTTGTCCTCGTTACTTAGAGGTTCATCAACACAATGCAAATGATATGAATCCAAAAGATTCTTAAGATTCACGAAAAATAATGCTTCCGCCATATGAATGAAGCATAAAGCTTGGCAAAAACCAAAGAGAAATTTGTAAAGAACCGTTACCCCAGTACCCCACGAGTAATTTGTGTGTTTGTAAAATAAATTACCCCATTTTTCAAACCCGGAAATGTCTGGAAAAAATGATAATGTACTTTGTTGTGAAGTTGTAGATTTTGTAAAAACAGAATTAGGAGATGAGAATGATATTAAAATCGAAACAGTTGGGGTTGGAGCTCTGGACCAATCAGTCGCGGTATCACTATCTGATTTTGATACAAATGATGCTGGTGAAGAGCAAGTTGCAGAGCATCTAATAGTTGACGCGGAATTGAAATTTATAAAGGCATTGCAAGCTGCGAAAACTGGAGGCGAGATAATTGACGCAACGCAGAGATTAAATACGGTGGACAAGAAATCATGTTCACTCGCTTATAATCGAGCTAAAAAGGTTCTTCTTTCTAGAAATTTGTTGGACGAGCGCTTTGCAAGAGGCGGATACGGTGGCATGTCTCGAAAAGACCGTTGTTCCTTTCTTACCATTCTAGCTTCTGTTGGCTTCGAGGTTGTCCAAGAATTGAAGCACGTGATGATTCCAGCGAATACGAAGTCCCAAGAGTACCAAAACGTTTTAACCGATAATCTATCGCGAAATCATAGTACTGATTCAGTGACTCTTCCGAAGCCCACTGAAATGAGAGAGTCTAATAGCAACCTCACAACTGAACATTCGACAGTTACTTCTTTTTCCGCGACTAGCTCAAAGCAAGATGCCACAATATTGCATATGAATTCGTGTCCTTCGGTGGGTCCTCATGTCACATTTACGACCGGTCATTCTACTGCACTATCACCTGCTGAATCCGCAACAATTCAAGCACTATCCTATAAGAAGAAGCGTATGAATCCTCCTTCAGTAACCTATTCGGACGATAGTCTCTTCTACATCCATCCGACGGTTGGACCAGCCGCTACCACACCTACTTCCAATTTCAGCAATAGTACGAATAGCATGACGAATGACTCCGCGCAAATGCTTCCGCCTTCCGTCGCGTCCCATGTGGTTCGTGGAGCAAGTGGGGACGGGAGTTTCAGCGCCTCCACAGCTCAGGCCCAGGCGGTGCTCGAGGCCAATGCTGAGCTCATACGACAGCAAACACTGAATGTCAAGGCGCAGCGGTTGGCAGAGGCGATGCGAGATCCGTCGTTTGCCAGCCTTCCGCCGGACAAACAAGAGGCGATTCGGAGCTTGTATGTGGATTCCGTTTTGGGGGTCTAGTTATTTTCAATGATTGGTCGCGCTAGCGTGCCCTTACTACTGTTTCTAGCTACTGTCTTCATGTACTTATTTTTACTTTAATATGTTACAATTATTTCGTTTAGTTTCGTGGTGAAAATATAATACTTCCCATTTTATGCTGGTAATTTAACAACGTGGAGGGCGAAGACAACACCTTGTGATGTGGTGAACTAGAAATCAGTCTCAACTTTGGTTTGTGCTATTAGGAAAATATGGAATTCATTGATTCTTGTACCACTTTCTGCCGCTGGCTCTCGGTAATGAGTGGTAAATGTAATTTAGGCCGAGGAGTGAGGAATAACACCGAAAAAAAATTTCGTCACCTCAGGCGGGATGGTGGTACACCACCTACCGTAGTCATAGAGAGGACGAGATAATCTGTGCACCTATTGCCAGCTGCTGTAACAACCAATTCTATTTTAGATTTTTCGTATATTAATTTGTTGTGCCAGACTCATCTCGCGCTTTCAGAAAATCGTCATCACAATGTGGTATGAGTTGAAAAACAAAACACATGCATTGGCTTCAAGCAGATTCCATGATATCATCGCCATATCTATGATATCATGGTACTAGTTTTAAAAACGTATTTTGTGCGGCTGTACCTAGGCATATCTAGTATTTTACAAGTCGGCTTCTGAGTAGTGTTTTACAAGTCGGCTAGTAAAGGCCTCCAAGAGGTCTTCGTTATCTAAGCCTTCAAAAGTATAGGAGGCGACACTGCTCTCGGCTTTGAGCGTAAGCTGCGAAATGGAAAATCCCAAACAGCGAAACCGGTTTCTCCAACCTATCTAAGATAGTGAGCGTCAACGAGCTGGGAATCCAAAGGTATTCCTTAAGGCGAAGATAATCCAGGCATCCAGCCCACTCAGTCTTGACAGAGATAAAGTTTTTAGTTTTCCTATTTAACATTCTTCGAACTCAAATTTTCCCCAAAGGAATTTTGCGCAAAAATTTCGTAGGTTTGGAGCGCAAGATTATTTAACTCCGGACCAAAATTCTTGGCAAATTCGCTTTGGTGCCAACTCATCAGTACTTGATTCGCCAATATCTACCTACTTAGATCTTCCGGGCGTTCACAACATTTCAGCGGCGAAATCCTTCAGCCTTCAACGTATACAGACAAATAAGTGGAGCGCTCATCCGACAGAATTTGGGAGTCCTGAGGTAAATTCTCCTCAATTCTAATCTCTCCCTTGATCAACCATGCCAGACTAATTTAGAGGATTACGGAAAGCTCAAATTGTTAGAGAAAATATTTGATTTCCTGCTCATCCATCATGTAACTCCATTAGGTTTTTCACAACAGTTCGAGGCCCAGCAGAGCCTCCCAGAGAAAGTCTTTAATGTGGCAGAACGCTGGACATGCAGTTTCATTTTCAATGTTTAGGCGACCCTCCGCGCGCACCAATAGGAGTGGCTTAGTGTGGAGATTCGAGTATGTCCCCCAACACTACTAGGTCAAATCCGGCAAGCCCTTCCATGTCTTCCTGCCGCTGTCCCCTGGCTTTCTTGCCATAGCCGAAGACCAAATGGACAATTCGCGAGGCCTGCTGGGCTATTTCTGCTCCACGCAAATGGAATCAATCGAATGCATTTTTGTGACCATGGGGGAACACACCGGATCCTTGGGGCTCCAGTATCAATCCTCTCTGGGCTGCTCATTTAACCGATGTGGAGGAGGCGTGGGATCACGCTACGGCGTCCGGTGTTGTCCCTCCCTCCGGAGAATCCCCACTCGTAGCGAATCAACATCCCTTTCCTACACCCTAGGGTGGAGGCGGCCTCCCCCTACCCCCACTCGGTCACGGGGTTGCCAGTTGGCACATGGGGGGCTCTTAATTAGTGGTCATGCCTTTGCCTACATATTATAATTAAGATGTCAGATTTTCCGGAAATGATATCATGGTGCTGCGAAAACGAATATGAATCGTCTGCCATACACCATCTAATCTGTTTGTCTGGTATGATTTCCATCTGGTATGCGAAATACTACACCCGGGATTATTTTACAATAGTAACGAGAGGACTTTTCTACTCATGCTGAATCGAAAAGGAGGAGGTTGTGAGGATAATATTTGAAGGAAACACTGATGTAGGAATCAGTCGCCGCTTGCCAAAGTCTTTCTGTCCATTGGTCCTACTTTTAAAGGAAATACGTATGATTTCAATGATTAAGCAAGCTCAAGGAGGAAAAATGTCATAACGTAAGTGTAAAAACAATAGCTGGCAGCTAGAAACGTCGATAACTTGATGAAGAAATAAAAATTACAAAGCAATATCGTAGTGAGAATGTACTAAAAATATGCGCTATTGGATCCTCAGAAGTAAAGCTACGACTAACGAAAATGATCTGGATGCTGATTCGCTACCACCGATGTTGCTTGGTGGCGCAATAAAAAGGTGCACCGATGATGCAGGGGATGGCATCACTGAGTGCCTGCGACTTTTTCTTTAATTACAAAGACTTCTTCTTAAAGGCAGAACTTAGTGATGATTTGTTTGCTCGTCAAAATTTTCACACTCAATGCGCGCTACGATTGCTACTAACAACTTGGATTCTTGTTCTTTTGAATGGGCTGCGAAATACTAATCCAACTAATCTTTTAGTTTTAGCACGAGACGGTTACTGAATCGCTAAGGCTATGTCACAGTGCCGAATGCTTCACCATCACTTCAAAAGTGAAATGGTCGAAATTGATTATGGGGTTAACATAAAAAGGCATCAGACAGAATAATTGTTATTTACACATGAGTTTTCAGGTAAAAATATTGATGCGTTCGAAATGCTTTACCATCTTGGAGTATTGGCGAACATCTCAGGAACCCTAAGCCCTCCAAATACAACCAAGATTTGAAACGCGAAGATAAACAGAGATAAGCAAATAGTCACAACCCTGTTTGTAAAAGCCACAGATGATTTGGTTTCTAGACCTTCCTGTTTAATTGTTCCTTCTGAATGCAGCAATCTGTTAGAGGTCTTAGGTATTCGATATTTATTGTGATCAGAACGTTCGTACAGAGAAGTATCAGCCCCTGACCGAGCACCGCACAAATTTGAGTGGCGAATATTGCAAGATGGGCATATCCAGGATCGACTGGTGGTGGCATATGCACGCTGAACAGCGGGAGTGGAAAGAACTGCGCCGATTTCTTTCGGGAAGGACGAGATGTGTCCTCGTAAAGCCATAACTAAAGTCCGTAAATTCCAATTTGGATCCCAGGTTTCTTGATGGAACGAGGTAGCAGAGAGACAAATATTTTTATTCACCTCCCATCGACCCGTAGGAGTAAGCATAGCTATTGAAGGCGCTTTCCTAGGATATTCAGGGTGAAGATTAATCCGACCATGATAAATTCCATCTTGGAAAGGTGTGCCATCGACGCCAGTAAATGAAAAATGCCATTCAAGAAGTTTTTTATTTGTTGGATACAATCTTACCCCGCATTCATCCGCGGTTTTGTTGAAAGGAACGTCAAAAGTCAATTTCTGGGATATTATTTCTTTCAATTCACTTAATAGTCTTTGCCTCGTGATCGATTTTTCTGCAGACTTTCCCAAGCATAGAAATACAAAGATTATTCCGCAAAATATTCTAACCGGCAATCGAAGTTCCAGTGCCATCGCCTGGATTTCAGAATTGTAGAAGAATTCTGACCTGCTTGTCACTACTGCTTTCGTGTACTAACTAACTCTCCTACATCCCGTGAATTATCGCTCTATATGCAAAATGTTATGTACTGAAGAAGTGTTGGTAAATACAACACACAAGTTCACTTCCTAGATTTTTCTAGGATGCAATATTTTATAAATGGAAAACTGGAGAAATCTTCTCCTGTAGATGACAGTGATGATGAATTTTTGGAATCTTCGGTTGAAGATGGTGAGACTGAAGTTTACCATATTTCATCTACTGTTGTCTGAACTCTGTTAATTGATTGAATATAATTGCAATTAGTCGAGAGCATTACGAGGAACCCAGAATTAAATTTTCGGGGTAGAAAAGATATTTCTACTCACGCAGTAACTGAATCCATGGATTTCGAGGACTTAGAAAGCATCATGTGGAGGAAGGTATCATATCAAACCCTCATATTCAAGAAATTCAACTAAACGTATGATTTCAGCATCAACTTCGTCGTTTCTTTCAAGACCGTGGGCACTGGTGGACAAGTGTGCGGCGCACAACTGCATGGAAATGGATCTTAGTCACACTTCTTGGTGTCTTAGTAGCTTGTGTTGGTGCTTTCGTTCAAATTCTTACTTCCGTCCTAGTCAACTGGAGATTAAATGTTACCGGAAGACTCATCGAGAAAGATGATTGGAGTGGTGCATTCTTCTCCTATTTATCAATTAGCATTCTATTCGCAATGAGTGCAGGTGGTTTGTGTTGGTATGAGCCTGTGGCCGCCGGCTCAGGCATCCCCGAAATAAAGGCATTTCTCAATGGAGTGAGTCTAAATAAGATTGTAAGACTTCGAGTCCTATTCGCGAAGGTTTTTGGAATGTGTTTTAGCGTCGCCGCTGGACTGCCCTTAGGCAAAGAAGGGCCCATGATTCACGCCGGCTCTATTCTTGGCGCGGCTGTCTCCCTGGGGAAAACTATTGCTTTCGGCTTTGATACTTCTTGGACTAAATTTCAAGATTTCCGAAACGACTCCTCTAAGCGCGACTTCGTGACGTACGGCGCAGCAGCTGGAATAGCGGCAGCTTTCCGTGCTCCCATTGGAGGGGTTTTGTTTACCCTAGAAGAAGGCGCGTCGTTTTGGTCAACTTCCCTAACTTTTCGAACGTTTTTCTGCGCGATGGTAACCATGTTGACTGTGAGTTTGATATTCGCCGGGCCAGGATTAGGTCGGACGGAGAGCGCGGGTATATTTACTTTCGGACAATTTGATAACATTGAACGGAATAAGACGAATTATTACATCTATGAAATCTTTATCTTTATGATCATCGGGAGCACAGGCGGGGTCCTCGGGTCCCTGTTCAACCACATTCATACTCGAGCAGCGTTATACCGGACGAAATACCTAAAGGGAACCAAGTGGAAGTGCATGGTTGAACTTGCAGTTGTGACAATCGCTATGGCCTTGATCAGCTTCCTACTTCCTCTCATCTATCCGCAGTGCACGCCTATCCCCACCCCCACGGAGGAATGGTCCGAGCAAGAAACAGATTTGCTATCTAAACTCATTCAATATCAGTGCCCAGCCGGAGAGTACAATCAACTTGCATCTCTTTACTTCACCACGGCGGACATTGCCATGCGACAACTGTACCACTTCAGGGAGTACAACCACTCAGACTTCTCCACGTTTGATATTGGACCGTTGATCGTGTTCTTCATTCCCTACTTCATTCTGTCCTCCCTCACTGCGGGGGTCATGGCGCCTGCGGGGCTCTTCGTACCCACCCTGCTTGCCGGGGCGGCCTACGGAAGACTCTGGGGCCACATCCTGAACCTCATCGCCCCGGGATACGTGGCAGACTCGGGTACGTACGCTCTCATCGGAGCAGCAGCAATACTCGGAGGGATGGCGCGAATGACCATCGCGGGTACTGTGATAATGTTGGAGGCCTGCGGGAACATGGCGTACCTCTTGCCTCTGATGGTTACCTTCGGAGCTGCCCGTTATACTGGAAACGCCATCAACATGGGCATGTACGAGACACAAATGGAACTGATCAAAATGCCGTTTCTAGAAGGTGCTCTGCAAGCGCTTGGCCTGCTCTCCTACTACCCCGTGGCAGAAGTCATGGCCAAACCTGTAATTACCTTTCGAGCCGTAGAGAAGGTGGCCGGGGTGTATCACACCCTTCAGAGCACAAGGCACAACGGCTTTCCGGTGGTCTCCAAGGACGGCGTAGTCCGGGGTTTCATCCTCCGCAAAACCCTCTGCTCGCTTCTCAAACTCAAAGTGTTCTCCAC
>Ga0007834_1000514_pt1 | contig 11830 bp, 4 predicted proteins | sample CryBogCBE06Nov07_FD_71233 | JGI IMG/M metagenome (GOLD analysis project Ga0007834, IMG submission 71233) | Freshwater microbial communities from Crystal Bog, Wisconsin, USA - CBE06Nov07 | ecosystem: Environmental > Aquatic > Freshwater > Lake | place: Crystal Bog, Wisconsin, USA | collected...
TGGTTGCGCTTTAAAGATCCGCCATACATGCGGTGCGCTCGTCGCCAATACGTATAGCATCTGCCATACATTTATTGCGAATTGCAATAACTTTGTCGCTTTCTCGCTTGGCCTCAGCTGACGACACTTCCAAAGACTCCAACATTTTATTTGTCTCTAACGTAGCAACGTCCAATTTGACCTGCTCCTCCGCTAGGACCTTTTTCATGTCCTCCACATCCTGAGCGCCCTGAATAAGTTTTTGTAGGCCAAGATGAACACGACCTTCCTTCACTTTCAATTCAGCGAGCTTCGAATTATATAGAACTGTGAAGTTTTGAATAAAGGATAAGTAAGACTTGGGAGTCTGGTATACTCTCCTACGCATCTTCAAAAAGTATTCATCGCAGGCCTCCGTCACCATACTGTGCACCATACCCATATGGGTCATTAGACCTAATTTTACTTCCGCAGTGCACTCCAAGTGAAAATTCTGAATAAAGGCTCTAGATAACGCTACCAACGCATCGGCGGGCCACGGCAAAAACCAGTCGATTGTTGGACAAGATACGATTCCGGGGAATTTCCGCGCTCGAACTGGGAACTTGGGATTCATCGGAGACATGCAAATCATCAAATGTAAATTATCCCGGACTTTGTCAATGAAGTATTGTTTTAAGTTGTCTTGTGAGTCCTCCATACCATGTCTCTCTTTAATAAAAGAGTTGCGAAGGTCAGCCGTCATTGCCATGATCTCGTCCTTCGCGAACAAACCAGGAATTTCTCCCGTCAACAACACGCTGTTGATGAACTCTAAGAACACCTCGTCCTTAATCTCAGACTCCGTGAAGAGGAATGTGGTTGGTTTCCGCAAATGTCCAGCGGACTTGTACAGTTGCTGAATATCCTCTAGAAACGAGCCTCGATTGTACTGCTTGGTCAAAGTTATCTGGAAGCATGTTGCCCGCGATATGTACGAAGAGAGCCGAACCAAGCTTTGCTTACCCGAACCTCCGACACCGACAAGCAGTCCAGATCCGCGAGGCATCTCCATCAAGCGATTGATGCGCAACAAGTGCTCTAATGCGTCGTTAAATAGAACCAATTCCATCTTCTTTGCAGGAAATTCTTGATTATATTTTGTTAAGAACTCTTGCACCACCGGACGTACATCGTCTAATCGCCCACCTGGCTCGTACATCTTTGGAGCCTCCTCTTGTAAGATACCATCCTCGTCGTATACGTCAGGACGCAGGAAATTCACCATGTAAAATCCCTCTTTGCACTCCTCCGCCAGGTCTGATCCAAAGCTCTCTAAGATCTGAGCGTCAATGTACTTGTCATATACCGCTTTGTCCTTCAGATTAGTGAGCTTGTCAGAAAACACGCGCGCGCATTCATGTTTCCATATCCTAAGTAAAGTGCTTCCGCCTCCCCTAAAAACCACCTTTCCCATCTCACAACGGTACCCGCCCGTGCGAATGGTCTCTGTCGGCGTTAGTAAGATTCCTTGGAACACGCGCGATAACTCTCGGAGGTTGAAAATGTAATGAAACTTGGCCGGGGTCGGCAACATACGATCCTTCATTGTCCTCCAGAGTGAAATTGTGGCCGAAGTTAATTTATTGACAACCGCCAGAGTTTCATCGGCGAACTTCGATTTCGGAAACCGACCGGTGAGCATCTGACCGTAGATATCATTTATTGACGTAATGGATGGAAGCACCATGTTGAAAATGAAGAAGTTCCGTTTCAAGCGATTAGGGATATCATTTTTGCCCCCTGAGGGATGTTGCATAGCCGCAATATACTGCAGGTCCTCGCAAATCTTGAAGTCGCCCCTCTTATCTTTGTCTAAGAAGCAGAATCCTCCGAATTCTACAAGCAACCTCACCATCTCCAGCGTTGGTTGATCTCCCCATTTGTTAACTTCTGGCATGCTCAAGTCGTCCATAAAAATTGTCATCGCTTTTCCCCCAGGTGGACCGAAATTTCGACCTCCGCGCTTCTCTAACTCAACTTCAACAGACGCTTGGCACATGAAGGGTGTGGTGGCACTGGAGAAGTTCACGCGCTTTACCAACATCTCAGAAGGGTCCAAGGTGCGAAAGAACATCAGCGCAGTCGATGTCTTCGCAGTTCCTTCCCCACCAACCATACAAACAGCTTTCTTCTGCTTATGCATGTGTTGGCAGTTATATGAGGCCCTAGTCGAATCCATAGTGGGCACAAGCAAGTTACTGAAGTCTAACTTTTCTTGCCCGGCAGGGTAAACCCAAACTGGCGGTTTCCAAATTGCCCAGTCCCCTTTGTCAGCGGAAACAAAATATTCGTAAATTGTCAAACCCGGAGCACAATCTGGCATTCGTTTGAACTTATCGTAAGTCTTCAGGAATTCATAGAACTTCATCCTATCTTCAGTCTCCAGCAGCCCACCGACTGTCCAGCATAGGCAGTACAAAAATATCTTTTCTATACGCGCCTCCGTGTCTGTGCTTAAATCAATGCTGCCTTTGCCCTCTGTCAACCCCTTAAACAAATCACATAAGGCTGACACCGCGCCCACTCGAGAATAGTTCATCACTTGGTTGGTGTTGCGGTTCAGCCAGTCGAAGCAGTGGCCAGGATCGACTGGTGCAGAGGAGCCCATATAACGTGTGAATAGGCCGCGTAGAGTTTCCTGTTGAGCCACCGACTGCTTTCGCACCCAGCTCTCCACAACAGGAGCCCAATCCAGGTCGGTATCAGACACGAATATGATTCCTGCTCGGGAAACTGTGGCTGGACTTGCGTTTACCAATGTCTCCACTTCAAACATAATCTTAACGTTGTCAGTCATGGGAATTCGATCACCATTTGCTAGTGTCAGGATACGATTGTCGTCAAGCACCGTGTTCAAGTCCTCGATCCAAATGGCATCGACAGGCCCATCGCAGATGATCCACGTGTTGTACGTGTTCGCACGATTGTTATACTTCGCCCACATCGCTGCAAAGACACCTGTGGTCCACTCGCCAGACAACGGGTCCATCTCCCCGTACATTTCCTGTGCTCGTATCGCTTTCGGGTTGAGCCGCACGTCTTTATGAGTAATACCCATAGTGGAGTCCAAAGATTGGCGTAAGCACTTGAAGATCTGAGTTTTACCGCCTCCAGTAGGACCCACCAACATGATTCCATGCCTGACAAGAGTTGTGTCGTAGAGTTGAAGCACTTTCCCTACCCAGGTAGGGTGATAAACGAGCTTGTTCGTATCTACTGCTTTCTTTAAGGCATCCTCAAGCGTGCTGTAATCTGCTTTACCGGGAGGTGCAATCGATGGAAATAAATCAGCAAGCAGTGACAAGAACAAAGGTACATCTTGGGAGACCATTTTCGATAAATTCATTTCTCGCAAAGTTCGGTACAACAGAAATGACTCATTAGCCGTGAGATTATCTCTTTTTGTTTGTCCTGCGGTTCGGAGCACTGCTAAAATGTTTCGAAGGCCCCAGTCGTAGTGCTTTTGAGCTGAAAGTTGTTCTTTACTTGTGTTATACAACACAAAAAACTTTTGCGACAGAATCTCAAAAGACTCGTAACCCACAGAACATAGTTTTACTTTGATTATCATTTGGAAGTCCGGAACCATCATCGCTACACCTCGAAAGAGCGCCTTCAGATTCTCAGGTAACTCTTGACGACCCGCATATCCGGGATTCATCGTGATAAAGAACCCACAGGCGGCGATGAGGTTTACCATCTGAGGATCGCCGGGGAACTGGAATTGAATAACGCCAGATTTCTTGGCATTCAAGATCGATAGCACCTGTTGCGCAACCACGGAGAGCACCGGCAATCGAATACGGTTAAATTCATCGAAGCAACCCCAAAGCCCAGCCATACATAATCCTTTAAATATCTTCGCGCAGTCTAGGTACGACTGCTGATCAGTGCAGTTGGTCACCACGACAAATATACCAAGAGATCGACCCAGATCTTTCACAGTCTCTGTCTTCCCTGTACCAGCGGGTCCAGCCGGTGCTCCTCCAAAGAACATTCCCAACGCCTGGGCCAACGTGATGTAGCACCTGTCCGTCAACGTAGTGATCACAAGCCGTTCTTTTGCTCCCAGGTATTCAAACTGGTAATTGAAGTCGACATCGGTAATCGAAATCACGCATGCACCATCCTCTGACACCTCATCTGCGGCTGCTGTTTTCCAATAGAAACGAGCTTGCTTCAGCCATTCGAAATCGTTCTGATCCTGGATTTTCTTGTTTCTTGCCAAAGCGGCCAATTCATTGGTGACGTCGCGCTGGTGCACATGTATCGTAACCAACGTTTCTATTTTCCTTCTGTTAACTTTAGAGCCAAGTTCTTGCAAGCACCAGCTGCTCATCTCTCTCAGAATATCCACTTGCCTTTGATTGCACTCTTTCATCACATTCTTCTTGACTCTGCACTGATCGAGGGACATCTGCATGTCCATCGTCCATAACATCTGGATGCCAAGCAATGAGAACTGGGCGATGTAACCGTCTACAAACCCACGAAGGTGACTTATGTCATTCGACACCTGGCTCACATCGCTAGCACAGTTTCGGGCAATGTCCTTCATCGTCAACTGCATTTTCTTAAGCAATTCGCACAACCAATCTTCGATATTACCGACAGCGCGCACCACGCTTGAGAACTGCACGACTTCGTGACCGTTACCTCCATCCCCATGCAACCTCTCTATGATGGTCTTATCCTTCCTGTTGTGTTCCACAAAAGAGATAGCGTCGAAAACCTTCTCGTAATGGTTCCCTTCGTTCATGGAGTTCGGATCCGACCCTTGCGAGAGAATGATGAGAAGTCCCGGATTCGATACGAAATAAAATCTAGGGAACTTGTTTCGCTTTTGTTCTAGATAACCCTCAAGAGATTTCTGGCACTTTTCGAGCTCCTGGTACATCATAGGAAGAGCGGCGCGCAGAATCTCATTAGCACATGTCTCCGTCACAACCTGGGTCTCGTACGCTTTCCCCATCACCTTCGCCCATTCCTTGTCAATCTTCGCGAATTTCTTCGCTTCCATCGGCATTTGCTTCGCGATGTCACCGCCGGTGAACACCGACTCCAATGAGCACCACATCATCTGCACCTTCAGCCAGCGTTCTAAAGTATCCGACGTTTCAGACAGTGTCTGAAGGAGCTCCTGGGCACGCTCCCTAAAAGGTGTCACGTGCCTCATCGTAAGCATTGCCTGTAGATTCATTTGCGCCTCCTCAAGCTCCTCCATTATTCCCACTGTCCCTTGAAGAATTTGAATGTTGCGACCTTTCCACTCCTTGAACGTGAATGTGGCGCTGCGCCAGCGCTCCTCAATTTCCTCCAAATTCCGCTCAATTTTTAGCTGTTTATCAGCCCCGTCAGTCACCTCTTCGATCTCATCCTTCTTAGCAGCCATATTTATATCGAGCAAATGCTGTAAGCGAAACTCCGGTCCGGAATAGTCAAAGTGGGAGCCCGTTATCTCCATGACCTCTTCCCAGTGGCGGTCGCGAATACTCTCTTTGGTGAGCTCCTGCAAGAGCGGCAACACCGTCTGAAAGTCTTCGATCTGCACGCGTAGGGTTTTGTAGGCGTTATACTCTCTCAACCTGCTCGGCAATTTCTTGCACCGCACGGAGAAAGATTCTATTTTCTCGTTCATCTCCTGGATCATCTTCATCACGTCCGTCCACAACACGGATTTCCACTCATTTAAGGTTCCCAATACGTCCACGTACAGAGAAAAGAGCTGATCGGCGAGCTGGAGTTCTTTCTTTGTCTTCAGTAGATCAGGGTACTCCGTCGTCGGCAGTGCGAATATCTCTTCTCCTCCAGAATACGACTCCATCTTACGCTCACGGATCTTGTACTCCTCCTTAAATCTGCTCATGCGCTCCACCGCCTCGTTCGCGGATATGCCGTCCACCATCGGACCGTTGCGCAGGAAGTCCTCGCGGAAATGCTCCACGTCGGACTTAAATTCTTTGATGTCTTTCAACAGCTGGCGCTTGAACTTCAGTTGAGTCTTAGACAATTCCTCCGTGCGCACCTCGGACTGCTTCAGCAACTTCTTCCAGTTGGGTCTCAGGACCGTCTTCTTATCTATCTCCTCCTTCTCCATGAATCCTGCCGGGAGGTACGACTCCAGCATCCGGTACATGTCCATGATCGGGTTGATTTCCATATCCATCGAGCTCTCTTTCTCCCGCACATCGACTAGCAAGCGCATAATGAAGCGCAAAGTGTCCAAATCCACTACCTCACGAGTTAGCTTACCGTTCGTCGTACGAATGTACTCGGTCAACAATTCAAGACTAGACTTTGCCTTCGCGTGCAAATTGTCAGAAAATTTGACTTTCCAGCGATTGCATTCCGAGCGAAGCTGCGATTTGATGCTAACTGTGCGCAGGGACAGCGCTCCGATGTTCTTAAAGTCAGATATCGCCGCGATCTCGGAATCAACAGCCCCGAAGGACTTCAACTTCCTTTCGTATTCGTCCAACGAAGGAGCGGTCTTCACGAAGTCATTGTACACCGAGTCCTTATCGTCTCTCCACAACCAATTGTATTGCGCGAACGAATTGAGGTAGTCCTGGACGGTGTTCCGGATGCCTTGGATACAGCCCGTGAGCAACAATGCAACTCGAACGATCTCGATATCTTTTGTAATCCGGTCGAAAAACGTGCGGTTGCGGGACCCGTCGGAGTCAAAGGTCCAGTCTTTCACTGTTTTAAAGCATCGCAAAATCGCTTGAGCTGATCTGTTAATACATTCCTGAATCTCATCAAGCGAGGGGTGAAGGACAACTTGCGGAGCGGCAAGCTGAATATCCACCTCAAAGAACGGCTGCACGTCAGGTGTGCTGTTGTCTTTGACTGCGTTGCTCACTACAGCCCGAGAACCGATGCGCTTCTTCAATGCATTCATCGAGTTTTTGGCGCAGTGCAGTAACGCCTGGTACATGAAATGGTTGTAATGTTTCTTGAGTTTGAGGATTTCCTCCTCCGCCACTCCGTCGACATGGCCGTCCAGTCTGTATGTGGATATGGTCTTGATCAGGTCTCGCACAGCGAACTCGATCTCCAGATTTTTCCCTTGGAGCAGGGTGGACTGCTTCGCAATATGTCGCTCCTGCATTTTCACGAACTCCTCGACTGTGAAGGAGTCGCTGTCGGGCAAGTCCACGAGCAGAGTCTTGGAAACGATCTTCAAGTTCTTCTCAATGCGATTCTCCACGATGTCATTTATGTTCGCCACCAACTCTTCCAGTTTACGAAGCCCAGTGTGGATGTGGCTCTTGTACGCATCAATATTCATGGAGGTCCACGTCAGAGTTATCATTCCTGGCCTCAACTTGTACTCCATGTCACGGAAGTGAGGCCGCAAAACCATGGCGGTCACAGGAATGACCTGAGAAACTACCTTGTCGTATTCGGACAGCGCCCAGTGCAACTCGTTGTGGTAGTTTTTGAACTTCTCCTCTTGAAACAGTACAATTCGCGCGCCGTCGGGGACATCGATGCCCATGCGGTCCAGGCATTTCGCCTCCCGGATCAGCTGCAGTATCTCCTGGTCGAAGTTAACATACAGTTTGTTATCGTCCGGGTGGCGAATGATGAGGGTCGCCTGAAGTCCCGCCTTGGCCTGATCGATACTCTGCACCCAGGCCTGATACCACAGGTATTCAAACGCCACGAGGGTCTTCGCCACTTTATTGTACATCTTAATGATACGCTTGGCGTCCTTGCCCGCCAACACGTTCTGATTTACCTCGAACTGTTTCATGGGCTCCTCGATACGCTTCAGAAGGTGTCGAGACCAGGTGATATTCCCCGCCACAGGAGGAAGGTTCCGGGGGATGGGTGGGTCTTGGCGCTCCTTCTCATACAGCATCTGCACAGACTCCAACTCCAGTCCGTAGTTCTGGAAAATAATGTTGAGCTTTGAGTCCAAATCACTCTTCAAACTCTCCCGCTGTAATATGCTCTGAAACTTGCGCAATAACTGCAGAGAGTGTTCGATGCTTCGGATGTTCTCAAAACTCTGATTGATAAATTGTTGGAGTGCCGCCTCGAGGTCCGTTATCTTCACGTTAAACTCCACGTAGTCCCTGTCAAACTTATTATTGTGGTAGTCCAGCAAATCGTGGCGCTTCAGTCTGAACTCGCGGACGATCTGGTGAAACTGGTCGATTAGCCGTTCCATTCCCTCCAACTTGTTCTTTGAAAGAGAATTGAACTGGTCGATCGTACTGAACATATCGATGAGCTTGATCACCCGCCGACAGAACAAATCGAATCTCCCGAATATTTGCATCTCGTTGAATGTGAACTGCTTACCCTTTGGGGTTTGTTCAAGCTTCAACTTCGTCAGGCGATACTGCTCTTGGTAGGATTCGTTAAGCTTCAAGCAAGCCTCTAGCTTTCTCACCAGCTCCTGCGGGTCGCCCTCCCACAAGGCATCGATATTATCTTCCCCGGTAATGTGCATCTTACAGTTGCATATCATTTGTTCGGTTATTTTGGCAAACAAAGACGTCATGCGCTCCGATGTGTTGTAATAACGAGCGATCGTATGGATCATTTTAATACTATTCATTAGGGCGGGTAATGTGTCGGTGATCGTCTCCGCATTGCCCTCGTACAGCGGGTCTATGAATCTCTCGAGCGTGTACAAATATTTCACATTATCTTTCGCCTCGTTTGCTGCCTCGGTGATATTCACATCGATCTGCTTCCAGCGACGGAGCGATGCTACTATGTTCTGCTTGGAAGGATCCGCTGAATTTTTTGTTAAAGTGGAGAGGACCCCAATAACTTGTTTGCAATCCGATCTCTTCAACTGCTCGGTAATGCTTGTCAGCTTTTGCATCCTGCCTCTCCAGTGCTCTAACTCACCTCGTGGACCCACGTCTTCATTTTCAGAGCTGGTGTGCATTGGCATATCTAAGTATCGCTCGATCTGATTGCACCATTCATTCAACAGTACTTCAAAATGATCCACGGCCTCAGATGGCAGCGTAGTTCGATGAGATTTAACTTCCAAAGCTCGGTAAATCTTTGGGTCCGGTGCGCGGAGTTCTAACCCGCTCGCAAAACTAAGCAAAGCTTCGTTTATGTTGTTTATGAACGAGCCGATCTCGTCGATGAAGTCTTTTTTCTGCTCGTCATCTACCTTCCCCCAATTATCATATGTATCTAACATCGGACGGTACGATTGGCTTAAAATAGCCTCGATGGTCCCCAGGACTGAATCTCCAAGCTCGCCAAAAAGCAAATCTGCATCGCCGCTCTTCGTTAGATCTAACGGAGCACCAGGCTGAAGATTTCGCACAAAGTAGCAACATTTATGAACCATAAGCCCATGATTACCATCAGATATCGAAAGCTCCTTCGGACCAGCTCCTTCCGACCACCCTTGCTGCAAAATATTTTCAGACCAATTATTCAAACGAGCAGAGCAACTCCAGCTCACCTCTCCTTCAACTGCAGGTGGTTGATAAAACACAAATAATCTACCAGATGATTCGCCTCTAAAGAATTGAGTAAACCGCTGCAACACAGCATCTTGTCGAATGAAGGATTGCACAGTCTGAGGGACGGCAAATTTAGATGGTTTAAAAAGAAAAGACTAATAAAATACCTCCATCTCCAAATCCGGAGCAAACGCCTCTAAAATTTTTTTCATGCACCATCTATGTCGATCAGAAAGTGCCATTATTATTAACTCAAATGTTCGCTATCGTTTTTTCTTGAAACCGCCAACCAGGTTGGAACTTGGAGGGATCATTTCAGCGATGCAAAGGAGCACAAACCGTTACAATTTGCTGTAAATTATTTTCACCATGACTGAGGAATTAAATCCTTATAGAGTGAAAACTATTGATGAAAAAGCGGAAGAGCACTTGTTTACAACTTATAAGCACTTTCCTCAGATATCGCAGTCTTTGCGTGGCGTGAAAAAATTGCAGGAAACCGTTGGGAAATCATACGAAATTAATGTAATTAGACGGTCAAAAAGTGTACGCAATAGAAGGAAAAATTTTAAGTCGACCACAGCTTTAGAAGCGCTGTGTAAGTCCTCGGTATCAGACCTTTCACCCATGAAAGAATTCCAACACGAGCTGATTCAGCGTCGACTCGATCAGCGAAAGGCCTTGATGGATAAATTGCCGAAGTCCTCTCGAAAGCCCGTCGAGCAAACCCCACTCGAGTCAGCAAACGAGAAATTAACCAAAATAGCCTTGAAATACGACTCCAGGCGAGCCAATAACGATTTGCAAGGATTTGTTGGTGCGCCAATGACCGTTAAGGAACTTGATACACAGCTTAAGCGAGGAATCAATATATATCTTTCATCAAATGAATTAAATGCACTTTTTTCCAGTATGGATTCGGACAAGAATGGACTCCTAGATCCTGTAGAGTTTTTAAAGTATTTCTTCAAATTGAGCCATAATGCTCGCGAAAAAGTGAGGAATACGATTATAAGGGATATTAATGTTTTGATGGAAAAAATCAGGCGTCGCAGAGATTTAGAGGAAGAAAGGTTAGTCCAAGATATTTTGTTTCTTTTATGTTTTATCTGCTTATAAATGCCAGAGAAGAGAAATGGAAAAATGCTCAGTTATCTAGGGACTACAGCGATACGGACAAATCAAATGCTCTTATGAAAATCATGCATGTGGCTCATAACTTCGAAGGTGGTGTCGGATTTGGAGAGGGTTCTTGGGCTAGACCATTTCAGTGTAGAATGGAGCCCGCAGACTTCGGCTTACAGCTCCAGAAATCATTTGGAATTTTTCTTAGTCAAACCGAGGTAAATAGTAGAATAACTATTAGCAACAGAGCTCTAATTTACTTTTTTTACAGTTGGGTGCGATGGCAGATCGGTACCGAGCCACTCGTTCTAGTGTAGTATCTGGTCCGCATGGTATGGTTGATAACCTATCTGTCATGAGTGGTAGTAGCACGACTACTCAGAGACCCGTCCTGATAGACGGAGAAATTTTCTTGTTTGAGTTTTTTGCCCTTCAAAAACGTGCGCTCGAAGACGCGCTCCAAATCCGTGCGCGGAATTCAGCAGTAAGAACGGCGGCGCTGTCAAGAGGACCTGTATTCGACCTTTTCCCAAAGCTTACTGGAAGGTAAATATTTCTTAAACTACGGCAATTTTCCCGGAACCATCGCATTAAAAGTGTATTATTTGCATTTTTAAATATGTAAAATAAGACGGCTTGTTAGACCGATAGTTTCTTCACCAACTTCTTGCTCTTCCAGAAGGGCGAGAATACCATTGCGGCATGTGTCGAATACATTTTTTACTAGAAGAAGTTCTTACGGCGTCCTGAAAATTAAATAGATTGTAGTTGCATAACAGTAATGTGGAAAAGATTCAATCTGTCCATATTAGAGGAGAAGAGGGGACCTCCTGCAGGTAACCTTCATCATCTATTTGTGGTTCTAAACACACTTTTCTTCTTGAGGAAGCTATGAAAAGGAAAGTACTTGATGCACTATCGCGGCCGCTGGCAAAAGGTACGCCAATATTCTAAATTAATCAGTGACGTTTTCCTCGTAGCGCAGTAGCTTTCGAAAATCATTCATGCATCGTAATTATTATAGGTAGACAAAGAGGCACAGAGGATGATGTTTAATCATTACGAGCCCCCATGTACCAACTCGCAAGCACCGTGACCGAGTGAGGGCAGGAGGGGGAAATCGCTCCGACCTAAGGGAAGTATTGTGGGTTGACCCTAGTAATGCGGACCATAGTACGCAAAGTGGCCCCATAGTACGCCGCGTAAGCCTCCTTCTTAAAGGCGTCCCATCT
>Ga0007834_1000515_pt1 | contig 11785 bp, 11 predicted proteins | sample CryBogCBE06Nov07_FD_71233 | JGI IMG/M metagenome (GOLD analysis project Ga0007834, IMG submission 71233) | Freshwater microbial communities from Crystal Bog, Wisconsin, USA - CBE06Nov07 | ecosystem: Environmental > Aquatic > Freshwater > Lake | place: Crystal Bog, Wisconsin, USA | collected...
GACGCAGCGCCATTTCCGCTGCTCATCAGCTATGCGGAGCTGGACCCGGCCCAAATGCAGGTCCAGGCGGGTGAGTTGTTTGCACGCCTGGTAGCAACCAACGGGTTCCAGCCCGAGCTGAAAGTCATTCCCGGGCACAACCACCTCTCGCAAATCTGGTCCCTCGGTACGGCGGATACCGGCCTGTCGGGTGTGCTGCTGGATTTCATCCAGGCCTGCGCTCCAGCACCTGAATCCGGGGCCGCTCCCCCGCGGCCTTGGCCGTGATGGGCGGCTTGGGCAGGCGTGCCTCGCCCGGCTCGATTACAAAGTGGTAGGCTAGGGAATACCATGACCCCTGCACATCGGCATCCGGGGCCGGCTCATTGTCGTGCAGTACATATTGGCCAATGAGTGCGCGTGTCACGCCAAACTGCACATCGGTTTCCAGGTATGGATCGTCGCTTGAATAGACTTGCGAAAACTGAGTCTTGAACGTGGGTTTGCAGATCATGAAGTGGATATGGGCCGGTCGCATGTTGTGCCGCCCCTGCGCTCGCAGCAGGGTCCCCACAGGGCCGCTCAGTGGCACCGGATAGCCCCCTGGCTTGACACTGCGGAATGCAATGCGTCCTTGAGCATCGGTGTGGAACTTGCCACGCAGGTTCATGTCAGCCTGTCCCGGGTCCTGATTCTCGTAAAAGCCTTCAGCCGAGGTATGCCACACGTCGACCTCGGCGCCTTCGACTGCGCGGCCCTGCTGGTCGCGCACCCAGGCATCGACAAAGATCGGCAAGCCTGGCGTGGGAGAACGCACAATGGACGCACCGTTTTCGGTTGCCGGTGAGCCCATGCGCCAGAAAGGCCCCATCAAATTTGCTGTAGTCTCGGTCTGACCCTTGTCACCATTGTTGAGCAGGCAGACCAGGGCCGATATGCCGAGGGAACCCGAAATCAGCGCGACCTCGTTGTGGGACGGCGTAGTCAGTTGCCCGAGCTGTGCGATCAGGTCGCAAGCCTGGTGAAACTCGATCTCCGTCAGTTTCGCGTCGCGCACAAAGCCATGAAGATGCGTCACCGCGGCGCGCATGATTTCCTTGAAGCGCGGGTCCTCAGCGCGCTCCAGTTCTGCCAGCACAGCCTTGGTGACATCGTATTGGGTCTCGACGATCATGCAATGGTCTCCTTTGTTTGTTGCCACGATGCTACCGGACTTGGCAGCCAGGCCCCCATGCACTGGCACACTGCTTGCGTGCAGCCTGCTCCATCGGTATATTGCAGTTTTAGGAGCGTTCTGTGTTTGAGCAAGCAACCGCCTCCCCGCGCCACATCCGGCTTACATCGCACGCCAGTGGCGTTGGTGCCCTACCCATTCTCTGGGCGGCAGCAAGCCCAGCTGAGCGCGGACCCGTGGTTGGCACTACAACCAGCCGCGCCCACCGCAATGTCATTGGCACCCACAGCGGCTCCTACAGCGTGTACCGTGCACTGGCCGTGGCCGCGGGGGCGCTTTCGCGGGACCACCGGGCAGACCTGACCAACACCTCACCCACCGACATCATAGGACCCTACCCGCAATGGACCGAGCCGGGCAAGATCGTTTCGCTCGATCCCTGGGGCGCCGTGGTGGCCAACGTGTTTTCCGGCGAGCTGGCGGCAGGCTACGACATCCGGCCCAGCATTGCCGTGACCAAGGCGCACGTCATCCTGCCGGAGGTCATTGAAGCACTGCACAAGGGCCGATTGCAAGCCGACGGCAAAATCCTTACCGTCACGGGCGCGGCGCTCGTGACCAAGGCTGCCATCGAGCCTGTCTGGTTTTTGCCCGGTGTGGCTGAGCGTTTCGGTTGTTCGGAAGCCGACCTGCGCCGTGTGCTGTTTGAAGAAACCGGCGGCATGTACCCCGAGCTGGTCACCCGATCCGACCTCGAAGTCTTCCTGCCGCCGATTGGCGGGCAGACCGTCTACATCTTCGGAAGCCCGCGTGACCTGGCCAACCCGGCCGTGGAACTGACCGCGCGTGTGCACGACGAATGCAATGGCTCCGACGTGTTCGGCTCCGACATCTGCACGTGCCGCCCTTACCTGACCCATGCTATCGAGGAATGCATCCAGGGTGCGCAACGCGGCGGCGTGGGCCTGTGCGTATATTACCGCAAGGAAGGACGGGCCCTGGGCGAAGTGACCAAGTTCCTGGTCTACAACGCGCGCAAGCGCCAGGTGGGCGGCGACACGGCCGACAAATATTTCGCCCGCACCGAATGCGTCGCTGGCGTGCAGGACATGCGCTTCCAGCAGCTCATGCCCGACGTATTGCACTGGCTGGGCGTGCGCAAGATCCACCGGCTGGTATCGATGAGCAACATGAAATACGACGCCATCACGGGCTCGGGCATCGTGGTGGGCGAGCGCGTCAACATCCCCAACGAGCTGATTCCGGATGACGCCCGCGTCGAGATGGATGCCAAGATGGCCGCAGGCTATTTCACGCCCGGCCAGGCGCCCGACGAAGAGGCGCTCAAGCAGACCCGTGGCCGTGGCCTAGACGAATAGCAACCGAAGTTTGCTCCGTTTTTCATAGCATTTACCGCCCATTTGATGCTGGTTTCCGCCGATTTATTGTCAACACAAACGATTCGCCGGAACGCGCAGGCACTGCTGGCGCGCGCGCGCGGGGGGGGCTCGGCCTGGTTTGCCGTTGACGACACGCAGCTGCCAACCGTGGCCAGCTTGGTGGCTGGAGTGACGCGCCAGAACTACCCGCAGCTGCGCATTCCATACCACAGCCGCTGGCGGCATTTCGAGGCGGGTGGCGTGGATCGCAAGCCCTGGCTGGACGACGCCCTGACCCAGAGCCTGGGTCACTCAGCCAGCAGCGCCGAACGTGCGCGCATGCAGATCGACCTCACTGTGGTCAGCGTCCTGCTCGATGCCGGAGCCGGGCCCGACTGGCACTATGCCGAAGCGCGCAGCGGCAAGCTGCTGGGGCGCTCCGAAGGGCTTGGCGTGGCCAGCCTGCATGCGTTTCTGGCGGGCCTGTTTTCCTGCGACCCGGCGCAGCCCCTGCGCGCCGATGCGCAAGGGCTGCAACAGTTGACCGTTTCCCGACTTGCGCAGGCCTTTCAGGTCAGTGACCACAACCCGCTCGTCGGGCTGGAAGGCCGCACTGCTCTGCTCCAGCGCCTGGGTTCTGCGCTGGCGGCGCAGCCCGTCGTGTTTGGCGAGCCCGGGCGCCCCGGCGGCCTGCTCGACGCCTTGGCCGGTCAGGGCCATAGCGTCGATGCGCACGGCATCCTAAGCGCCTTGCTCGAGTATCTGGGGCCGATCTGGCTGGCTGGCAACCGGCTTGATGGCATTGCGCTGGGCGACTGCTGGCCCTGCGCCGCTGCGCCCGGCGGCTGGATGCCTTTTCACAAGCTTTCGCAATGGCTCACCTACTCCTTGCTCGAGCCCTTGGAGTGGGCGGGTATCAAGGTCTCCGGCCTCGACCAGTTGACGGGCCTGCCCGAGTACCGCAATGGCGGCCTGCTGCTCGACAGCGGCGTGCTGCAATTGCGCGACCCCGCATGGGCTGCCCGGACCTGGCAGCCCGGCGACGCGCTCGTTGTGGAATGGCGGGCGCTCACAGTCGCTCTGCTCGACGAGCTGGCCCCCCTGGTGCGCGACCAGCTTAAATTGAGCGCAGGTCAAATGCCGCTGGCCTGCGTCCTGGAAGGCGGTACCTGGGCGGCCGGGCGCCAGCTGGCCCAGCGCCTGCGCGGTGGCAGCCCGCCCCTGAATATCGCCAGCGATGGCACCGTTTTTTAACAAGGCAATCCCATGAGTACCGTCCACCTGATCGACCACCCTTTGGTGCAACACAAGCTCACCCTGATGCGCAAGAAAGACGCCAGCACCACCAGCTTCCGGCGCCTGCTCAATGAATTGGCCTCATTGATGGCCTACGAAATCACGCGTGACATGCCCCTGCACGATGTGCAGATCGAAACGCCACTGGAGGCCATGACCGCCAAGATCATTGATGGCAAAAAGCTAGTTTTCGTATCGATCCTGCGCGCGGGCACCGGCATCCTGGATGGCATGCTGGGCGTAATCCCTGGCGCCCGCGTCGGGCATATCGGTCTGTACCGCGACCCCAAGACCCTAACGGCTGTGGAGTATTACTTCAAGATGCCCCAAGGCATGGACCAGCGCGACGTGATCGTGGTCGACCCTATGCTGGCCACCGGCAACTCGGCTATCGCCGCCGTGGACCGGCTCAAGGAACTGAGCCCCAAGTCCATCAAGTTCGTATGCCTGCTCACCTGCCCCGAAGGCATCGAGGCCATGCAGACCGCCCACCCCGACGTCCCCATCTACACCGCTGCCATCGATCGCCAGCTCAACGACCACGGCTACATTCTGCCGGGCCTGGGCGATGCCGGCGACCGTATTTTCGGAACCAAATAGGCCGCTAGACCGCTTGAAACCATCATAGTCAGCTACTAATTCAATAGCATGCTGGACTTTCTTGTCACCAACGCCACGCTGCCCGACGGGCGCAAGGGCATGAGTGTGGCTGTGCAGGCAGGCCGTATCGTCCAGGTGGCCGAAGGCCTGGGCAACGACGCGGCTCCCGCGAACGAGGTGGTGGATGCTCAGGGCTACCTGCTCAGCCCGCCCTTCTGCGACCCGCACTTTCACATGGACGCCACCCTCAGCTACGGTTTGCCGCGCGTGAACGAGAGCGGCACCCTGCTCGAGGGCATCGCGCTCTGGGGCGAACTCAAGCCCCTGCTCACCGCCGAGGCCCTGATCGAACGCGCCCTGCGGTATTGCGACTGGGCTGTGGCCAAGGGTCTGCTGGCCATCCGCAGCCATGTAGACACCAGTGAACCGAGTCTGCTGCCCGTGGAGGCCATGCTTGAGGTGAAAAAGCGGGTGGCCAGCTATATCGATCTGCAGCTTGTGGCCTTTCCGCAGGACGGCGTGCTGCGTGCCAAGGGCGGCGTAGACAACCTGCAACGCGCGCTGGCTCTGGGCGTCGATGTGGTTGGCGGCATTCCGCATTTCGAGCGCACCACGGCCGAAGGCGCGGCCAGCGTGAAGCTGCTTTGCGAGCTCGCCGCCCAACAGGGCAAGCTGGTGGACATGCACTGCGATGAAAGCGACGACCCGCTCTCGCGCCACATCGAGACCCTGGCGTTTGAAACGCAGCGCCTGGGCCTGCAAGGCCGGGTGACCGGTTCGCACCTGACCTCCATGCACAGCATGGACAACTACTACGTCAGCAAGCTCATCCCGCTGATTGCCGAAGCAGGCGTGAGCGCCGTGGCCAACCCGCTGATCAACATCACCCTGCAGGGGCGGCACGACAGTTATCCCAAGCGCCGTGGCATGACCCGCGTGCCCCAGCTCATGGCCGCCGGCGTCACGGTGGCCTTCGGCCACGATTGCGTGATGGACCCGTGGTACTCGCTCGGCAGCGGGGATATGCTCGAAGTCGCTCACATGGGCCTGCACGTGGCGCAGATGACCAGCCAGCAAGGCATGCGCGACTGCTACAGCGCCGTCACCACCAACGCCGCCAGGGTCATGCACCTGCAAGGCTACGGGTTGGAGCCGGGCTGCGACGCGAGCTTCGTGCTGCTGCAGGCCACCGATGTAATTGAGGCAATCCGACTGCGGGCGAACAGGTTGAGGGTTTGGAGGAAGGGCGTTCTGCTGGCTGAGGCTTCGCCCATACTCCCGACCCTGCATATTCCTGGCAGGCCAGCCCAAGCGCCACAATAAGCGCTCACTGGCCAAACCGGGGTTGCATCCTGCGAGAATTGCGCATACACGCAACTATTCAGGACTTCATCATGGGCGCGCAATGGAAAGCAAAAGGCAAGGAACTCGCAGCCAATGCCAGGGGCAAACTGTTTGGCCGCCTGGCCAAGGACATCATGGTGGCGGCGCGCAGCGGCGCAGACCCGGCCTCCAACTCCAAACTGAGGCTGGTCGTTGAGCAGGCACGCAAGGTGTCCATGCCCAAGGACACCCTGGAGCGGGCCATCAGGAAGGGGGCGGGCCTGACGGGCGAAGCGGTGCATTTCGAGCATGTGATGTACGAAGGCTTTGCGCCGCACCGGGTGGCCGTGATGGTGGAGTGCCTCACAGACAACCTCAACCGCACGGCGCCGGAGATGCGCGTGCTGTTCCGCAAAGGCCAACTGGGCACTTCGGGCTCGGTGAGTTGGGACTTCAACCATGTGGGCCTGATTGAGGCCGAACCGGCCAACAAGGATGCTGACGCGGAGCTGGCCGCCATCGAAGCCGGTGCGCAGGATTTTGAACCGGGCGACAGCGACGGCGCCACGCTTTTCATCACCGACGCCACCGACCTCGACCTGGTGAGCCGCGCCCTGCCCGCCCAGGGCTTTACCGTGCTATCGGCCAAGCTGGGTTACCGGGCCAAGAACCCGATTGATCCGGCCAGTCTGGCCCCGGCCGATCTGGAGGAAGTGGAAACCTTCCTGGCTGCCATCGACGAAAACGATGACGTGCAAAACGTCTATGTGAGTCTGGCAGGCTAGCGATGCCCGCGCGCTACTGGCTCATGAAGTCCGAGCCGGCCGAGTGCTCGGTGGACGACGCGCTGGCCGCGCCCCGGGCCACCGTGCCCTGGGTGGGTGTGCGCAATTACCAGGCCCGCAACTTCATGCGCGACGGTATGCGCGTGGGGGACGGCGTACTGTTTTACCACTCCAGTTGCGCAGAGCCTGGTATCGTGGGCGTAGCCCAAGTGGCGTCCAAGCCCTACCCCGACCCGACGCAGTTCGACCCGCAATCGCACTACTTCGACGCAAAAGTAAAACCCGAGGCGCCGCGCTGGCAATTGGTCGACGTGCAGGTGTTGCGCAAGACACGAAAGCTCACGCTCAGGGAGCTGCGCGCAACGCCTGCGCTGGCAGGCCTGGAGGTGCTGCGCAAGGGCAGCCGACTGTCGATCACGCCCGTTGAGCCGGAGCACTGGCGCGAGGTGCTCCAGCTGCTCGGGGCACCCGCATTGCCGCTCCCTACTGCTTGGACCGAAGGTCCACGACCTTGACGCGCACTTTGCGCTCGGCTCCGCGGTTGCGCACCACCGTGAGTTCTACCATGCTGTCGATGGGCACGCTGTCGAATTCATTGACCAGGGCAGTCAGGCTTTGCACCGCTTTTCCGTTGATGCCGACGATCACGTCGCCCAACTCACCCGTCCGCTGGTTATAGGGCACCAGCCCGGCTTGGTCGGCAGGGCCACCAGGGTCCACCGCTGCGAGCACCACACCGGTCAGGCCCGAGCGGGCGACGATGTCGGGCCGCACGGCCGTGAAGCCAATGCCCGGCAGGGGCGCATAGCCGCGTGCAATCAGGGCCGGCACCACCCGGTTGACCAGGTCCGCCGGGATCGAAAAGCCGATACCCGCCGAGCTGCCACTGGCAGAGCGGATGGCGCTGTTGACGCCCACCAGACGGCCCGCGCTGTCGAGCAAGGGGCCACCCGAATTGCCGGGGTTGATGGCGGCGTCGGTCTGGATCACGCCGCGCACTTCGCGGTAGTTGGTAGTGGGCAGCTCGCGGTCCAGCGCGCTGACGATGCCCTGGGTGAGTGTGCGCTGCAGGCCAAAGGGGTTGCCAATGGCAAAAACCGTCTGGCCGATCTTGAGGCTCCGGCTCTCCCCCAGAGGGATAGGCTTGATATTGGCCGGGAATCGCGAGAGGCGCACCACGGCCAAGTCGTATTCAGGCGCGCGGCCCACCACCGTGGCTTCGATCGGCTGGCCGGCATCCAGCTGGACGAACACGCGGCGGGCATTCTGGATGACGTGGTTGTTGGTAACGATGTGGCCAGCCGCATCCCAGGCGAAGCCGCTGCCCGCGCCTTGGCTGACTGACTGCTCAAGCCAGATATTGGTCTGCACCACTTCGGTCGTGATGTAGGCCACCGAAGGAGCGGCGTTTTCAAAAAGGTTGACGGTGCGCTGCTCCTCGGCGGGCAGGGCGCCGCGCGATGTGACGCCGCGCGGCTCCAGCTGGGCGTTCTGCGCGTGCAGCCCGGCAGCGCCATACGCTATGAAAAAGAGAGCAGACAACGCCCGTTTTACGCTTGCTTTACGCATTTTTCCCTCAATACCCCTCAGACTTTCGGCTCCGCATCCTGCAAGGCGCGCCACATGACCTTGCCGCTGCCGCTCTTGGGCAGGGCGTCGACGAATTGGACGAATTTGGGTGCTTTGTAAACGGCCATATTCTCGCGGCACCAGGCGATGATTTCATCCGCCGTGGTGGCCTTGTGGGTGCTGCGCAACACGATTACCGCCTTGACACTCTCGCCCCGGTAGGCGTCGCGCGTGCTGATGACGCAAGCGTCCGCGATCGCCGGGTGGCGGAACATCAGGGCTTCCACCTCGGCCGGCCAGACCTTGAATCCGCTGGCATTGATCATGCGCTTGAGCCGGTCGGTGATGAAGAAATAGCCGTCCTCATCGACCCGGCCGAGGTCCCCGCTGCGGAAAAAGCGCTTGCCTTCGAGCTCGAAAAAAGCCGCTGCGGTGGCGTCCGGGCGCTTCCAGTAGCCCAGGAAAATCTCCGGCCCGTGCATGACGATCTCGCCCTGCTCACCCTGGGCCACCTCCTCCAGCGTATCGGGGTTGACGACCCGCGCGTCGGTGCTCATGAAGGGAATGCCCAGGCATTGCTGCTTGGGGGCGTCGGGCGGATTGCTATGGCTGGGGGCGGCGGTTTCCGTCAGGCCATAGCCCTCGACATATTTGAGGCCATAGGCGTCGAGCAGGCGCTGGGCCACGGCCTGGGGCATGGCCGCGCCGCCGCCTCCGATATGCACCAGGCTGGTGAGGTCGTATTGCGCGAAATTCGGACTGGCCAGCAGGTCGATGACCATGGTGGGGATATTCGTCCAGCTCGTCACCCGCCAGGTGGAAATCAGCCGTCCGGCGAGGTCGCGGTCCCAGCGCGGCATCATGACCAGGGTTGCGCCGCTGTAAATGCTGGAATGCATCAGGCTGACCATGCCCGTGATATGGAACATCGGTACCACCAGCAAGGCCACCGTTTCATGCGAGGCGTTGCCCCACATCGAGCTGGCCACCGCGTTGTGCATGATGCTGCTGTGGGTGTGCATGCAGCCCTTGGGCAAGCCGGTGGTGCCACTGGTGTAGGGCAGGATGGACAGGTCGGCCGGCCCCACGGTGAGTGCAGGTGGCGGCTCAAGGCAAGCGACCGCATCGGCCCATGCGTGCACCCTGCCCCCTTGCAGCATGGGCAGGGCGTGGGCGGTGAGCAGCCAGTCGTGCCACGCGGCCGGCATGTCGGCACGGGTTTGCGCCTCGTCCCCGGTGAGGGCATCGGCAAATTGGGTGACCACGATGTCGCGCAGGCGCACCGCTTCCGGCAGGGAGTCGCTGACCGCGGCCAGTTCGGCCGCCAGATCGGCAGTGGTCATAGCGACTTTGGCATCCGGGTCCGTGATGTAGTGCTTGAGCTCCTCGGCCCGGTTCATCGGGTTGACCGGCACCACCACCGCATTGGCACGCAGGATGGCGAAATGGGCAATCAGCAGCTGGGGGCAGTTCTGCATGTTGAGCACCACCCGGTCGCCCTTCTGGACGCCAAGCCCCGCCAGACAGGCCGCAAGGCGCTCTGCTTTTTGTAGCACCTCAGCGTAGGTAAATATCCGGCCGAAAAAAACGATGGCTGCCTTGTCCGGGTAGCGGCGCGCGTTGGTGGCCAGGTTGTCCCAGAGCGGGACACGGGGGACGGTAATGCGGTGGGGCAGGCGTTTGGGCCAGGATTTGTAGTGCGCGGTCGGTTCGGTCACAAGTATTTATCCTTATGGGATAGAGGAATCAAAGCCTCTATCATGCGTGCTTGTCATCCCGAGCATCGCACATGAAAACCCTGAAGCCAGGCCTGGCGGCCTGTCGGATCTGTCCCTGACATGACTGATAACATCCTCGAAACGCGGAACCTCGTCAAGGAGTTCAGGGGCTTTGTCGCGGTAAACGACGTCTCGCTCAACATCCGTCGCCACGACATCCATGCGCTGATCGGCCCCAATGGCGCGGGCAAGACCACCTTCTTCAACCTGCTGACCAAGTTCCTGATTCCCACCAAGGGCAGCATCACCTACAACGGCGTGGACATCACGTCGGAAAAGCCCGCCCAGACGGCCCGCCGCGGTCTGGTGCGCTCGTTCCAGATATCCGCCGTGTTCCCGCACATGACGGCGCTCGAAAATGTGCGTGTCGCCCTGCAGCGCAAGCTGCCCACCTCCTTCCATTTCTGGAAATCGGGTCAGTCACTGGCAAGCCTGCATGACCGGGCCATGGCTTTGCTGGGGGAAGTCGGGCTGACCGATTTTGCCGAAGTGCTCGCCGTGGAGCTGGCCTATGGCCGCAAGCGTGCTCTGGAACTGGCAACGACACTGGCGCTGGAGCCCGAACTCATGCTGCTGGACGAACCGACCCAGGGCATGGGCCATGAAGACGTTGCCCAGGTTGCCCAGCTGATCAAGAAGGTATCGGCCAACCGCACCATCCTGATGGTCGAACACAACATGAGCGTGGTCTCTTCCATTGCCGACACGATAACGGTCCTGCAGCGCGGCGCGGTGATTGCGGAAGGCCCGTATGCCGTGGTCTCCAAAGACCCGCTGGTTGTGGAGGCCTATATGGGCAGCACCAGCGAAGAGCTGCAGGGAGCACACTGATGGCCGGCCCGATGCTCCAGATTGCCGGACTGCATGCTTGGTACGGCGAATCCCACATCCTGCACGGCGTCGACCTGAGCCTGCACGAAGGCGAAGTTGTGGCCCTGCTCGGCCGCAACGGCGCTGGGCGCACCACAACGATGCGTGCCATTATGGGTCTGACCGGTTCGCGCCAGGGCTCGATCCAGATCCACGGGATGGAAACCATTGGCATGCCGCCGCACCGCATTGCCCGCCTAGGCGTGGGCTATTGCCCCGAGGAGCGCGGTATTTTTTCTTCACTTTCGGCCCATGAAAACCTGTTGCTGCCGCCCAAGGTCGGCAAGGCAGCCGGGATGAGCATCGAGCGCATCTACGAAATGTTTCCTAATCTGCTGGAACGCGCCAACAGCCCCGGCACACGCCTTTCAGGTGGCGAACAGCAGATGCTTGCCGTTGCCCGCATCCTGCGCACCGGGGCGCGCCTGCTCTTGCTGGACGAAATATCCGAAGGGCTGGCACCCGTCATCGTACAAAAGCTCGCCAGCATGATCCAGGCCCTCAAGCAGGAGGGCTACACCATTGTGCTGGTGGAGCAGAACTTCCGTTTTGCCGCACCGCTGGCGGATCGCTTTTACGTGATGGAGCACGGAACCATCGTGCAGCAGTTCCCGCAAGCCGAGCTGCCGAGCAAGATGGCCCTGCTCCATGAGTTTTTGGGTGTCTGATTTTTTTGGCTTGTCATTTTCAACAGGAGACTTTTATGAAACATTTTGCTAAAGCAACCCTTGGCATTGCCATCGCCGCGGCTTTTGCGGCTCCGGCGCTGGCAGCCGACGTGGTGATCGGTGACATCGACGACATGTCTGGCGTTTACGCCGACGTGATTGGTCAGGGCGGGGTGGAAGCCGCCAAGATGGCCATTGCAGACTTTGGTGACACCGTGCTGGGCAGCAAGATCGTTTTCATCAGTGCTGATCACCAGAATAAACCGGACATTGGTTCGTCCAAGTTCCGCGAATGGGCGGACCAGTCAGGCCTGAACATGCTTCTGGGCGGATCCAATACGGGCGTGAGCATCGCCATGGCCAA
>Ga0007834_1000517_pt1 | contig 11767 bp, 6 predicted proteins | sample CryBogCBE06Nov07_FD_71233 | JGI IMG/M metagenome (GOLD analysis project Ga0007834, IMG submission 71233) | Freshwater microbial communities from Crystal Bog, Wisconsin, USA - CBE06Nov07 | ecosystem: Environmental > Aquatic > Freshwater > Lake | place: Crystal Bog, Wisconsin, USA | collected...
GTCGTGGTTGTTGCGGTTCACCGTTGGCGCCGGGCAGTTGCAAGGCGAGAGCGCGACCCTGGCAGCCCAGCTGCAGGCGCTGGACAGCGACAACCTGGTGATCCCCGTTCGGTCTCCCGCCTGGGTGGTGGCGCGGTTGTGGGACGGCGAGCAGCAACCCGACTTGTGGGAGTGGACGGTCAAATGGCGCTTGTTGGGTGCGCCGGACTTCAGGCCAGGTCAAGTCTGGACGGCCCCGGTGGAAGCCGCATTCGCGAAGATGGCCATTGACGCAGCCAGCACAGCGGGCTTGGAGACTTGGCAGGACTTCCTGGCGGTGGAGAGGATGCAGCGGCTATGGGAGTCAGGCGATGCGCGTGCCCAGGTGGTCGAGGAAGCCAAGGCGCCACCAGCGCATTTTCTCGGGAAGCTGGTGGCGGTGCGCCGTCCGGTCTTCAAGCTGGAGGAAGGCCAAAGCGCCAGCTTGGTGGCGCTCAGGCTCACGGTGCTCAATCTCGCCCGACGCGAAAGGGGGCCGTTGCCTCACCCAGAGTTGGCCCCCCTGATTCGGCTCGCCGGCACGCATCCCGGTGTGCTGGAACTGATCGAAGGCGCGAGCCGACAGGAGCCCCGGCTGCTTGCTGACCTGCTGATGCATCCGAAGACGGCGATGGCGGCCGCCTACCTGATTGCGACCTGGCCGCCGAGGGCCAGGAACGAAGTGGAAGAAGAGGCGGCAGAGCGTGAACTGCGAATGACGGCCTTTGCCGACGCCGTCCGGGCGGTCGACGATCACGTGAACGCGAGCGATGCCGATCCTGCGGAGTTCGCGGAACTGCTGACCCTGCTGCAGGCCCATCGGCACAACGCGGGGGCGCTGCAGGAGCCTTGGGCGCGTCGTGTCGAGCAGACCGTAACGGTACTCAAGCGTGCCGCGCCGGATTTTCAATTAGCGGTGCTAGGGTTCCTCGGCGAGCGCGGTCAGCAAGGGGCGGGAACACCGGCGTTTGCGATTTTGCTGGAGGCCCTGGGCTCGGTCACGCCGGAGGTTGCGACAGGGTTTTCGCCCATGCTGCTAGCCGCGTATCGGGAGGCCATTGCATCGGACGCCGATGTCGGCGATCTGGAGTCGCTGGCCCCGCAGTCGGCGCACACGCTGGTGGAGGCGTTGCTCGGCTTGGGGGCCGAAGGGCTGCAAACGCTGCGCGCGCCGGTGCACGTGGCCGAAACTCTCGCGGCGACAACTGACGAGGCGTCCAAGTCCCAGGCCACTTTCCGGCTCGCGTATTCGGTGCGGGCCCACATCCGGATTCTTGCGCGGGCCGCCACCGTCTATGGTGAAGTGGCGCCGCCGGAGTTGGTCGACGCCCTGGAGAGGGTCATCGGTATGGGCGCATTAGCGCATGCGGAGAAGGGCAAGGTCGCGGCATTCTCAGGGTCCGCCGACTCGGTGCGTATGTGGGGGCGCCGCCAGAGATCCATGGCTGACGAGATGGCGCAAGCGGTCAATCGCCTTGCTACGCCAAACCGGCGCAAGGTCGTGGATGCGCTCCTCAAGATGGACGAGCCGGGTGTCCTGGCGGAGCTGTGCCAACACCTTCCGTCGGCGTTCCGGGCTGACATCGAACGCCGCGTGGAGCAGCTCGTTCCCCAGGACGCGGGCCATATTTCGACCATCACCGAGCTTCAGCGCACGATTCAGCAGCTGCTCGGGGCGGGGCTGACACAGGCGGCGGAACGCTTCATGGCGTTTGAAGAGTCCGTCTCCACCGGACCGGCGCCGAGCAGGGACGTCGAGCGATTCCGCGCGCGGTTGCTCGCTATGCTTTTGAAGAAGCAATACAGCGACATCCTGAATTCGAAACTTCCCGACGCGCTGTCGCCGCAAGACGCGGCTGCCGCGCAGGACGTGCTGGAGATGCATCACGGCTTGATCCACCTCGAAGCCGGCACCCACAAGGACCCGGTGAAGGCGCAGGCCATCTTCCATCGCCTGCACTCCAAGCACCCAGGGGTGAAGGCGTATGCCATCAACCTGCTGGCCGCGCGTGTTGATCTGGTCTTGCCGACGGATACGTTCGCCAAGGCGACAGGCGACGCAATCGGGCGGGCGCGTCATGCGCTCGAGGACGCGGCGAGTATGGTGCAACCGGGTTCGCTATTGGGCGAGCAGCAGGCCATTCATTCCACCAACGTGGCGGTACTTCAGCTGTGCCTCGGGCTGACGGGCGAGGCACTTGCGACCTTGCGTGCGATCGACCCGGCGAGAGCCCTGCCAGCGTCCGTGGCCGTGGAAGCCGTGGCACGGGCACGAGAGGGGTTGCCCGAGCAGGCCCTTCTCGTGCTGAAACACGCGGAGCTCAGGTACGGCAAACACGAAGCCCTTGATGGAGCGACGAGCCATATCCGCGACGGCGCTGCCTACATCGCCACCGCCGGCCGTGCCGCGACCGAAATGACGGTCGAAACTTTTCGTGAGTCGTTCGGGCGCTTTAAGGCTGCGTCGCCGCTGGTTCAGGCCCAGGTACACGCCGAGGGGACCGGCGTGCCACCACTGGAAGCGCTTCTGACGAATGTTGTGCGGGACGCGCTGGCGTCTCTGGGCAACCTTGTCCCGGTTTTGCGCTTGCATGACGACCAGTACGATGAAGACGCGATCAACACCATGATGCGCGAGACACTGCGAGTGCAACTTTCGCCTTGGTATGGATGGACGGTGGCGGACCAGTCGAGGGGCGGCCCCACGGCATCAGGTGGCGTTGGCGAGCGAGACATCGTGATCGCGCAACACAACACCGAGATCGCGGTCATTGAGGCGATGAAGTTTTCGACTTCGGGAAAGCGAGGCGTTGCGTCACATCTGAAGAAGGTCGCGGCCTACTCGAGTTGCACGGTGTTCTTCCATGTCGTTTATTCCCACGAGATCAAGCCGGACACCGTGTTGTCCGCGGTGACGAATATTGCCGCGACCCAGACTGGGTCGTTGAGACTTCAATCTCAAGCGCCTCTGCCGCCGGTGGGAAACCAACCCCCTGGCCTGGTCGCACGCTATGAGGACGCTGGGGGACGACGTGTTGCCATCGTCTTCCTGGTCGCCGATCTTCAGCAACATGGGCAACGCGTGGCGATCGGCGCGTCGACTGCTTCCCCGCTTCCTGTCGCTGCAGCGGCAGTGACACTGGCGGCTGCGACCCCCGCGCCGTCGACCCCTTGAAACGGCCTTGCGGGCAGCGGGCCCTCTAGGTCTTTCGAGTAACGCGAATTTGCACGATAACAGTTAATGTGTTATCGTGCGAAAATGATGTTATCAAAAGATCGGCCATGCCGCCCCTCCTGACCGCCGTTATCCGCTACCTCCATGAGGTGCTAGGCCTCGCTGTGCCCGAGGCGAAGGCCTGGGCGCATGCGGAGGAACTGCCGTACTTCCTGAAAGACGCCTTTGAGTTCCGCGAGATCGAACTGCTGGGTCAGCCGGTTGTACTTGCGCTGGCCAACACCGAGCCCAAGCATTCCCTTAGTGAGGTCCGGACCTGGCTGAACCGGGTCCGTGGCTTGGCCGGCCGGCCGGCAGTCTACGTCACCGAAGCCCTTGCCTCTTATGAGCGCCGGCGCCTGATCGAGCTCAAAGTGCCCTTCATTGTCCCGGGAAACCAGCTCTACCTGCCCCATCTGGGCCTCGACCTGCGCGAATACTTTCGCCAGCGCCCCACGGCTACCGAGGCGCTGAGCCCATCGGCGCAAGCCATGCTGATTAGCGCCCTGCTGCGCCGGCCTTGGGAGCCCGAGTGGCGGCCCGCCGCAACGGCCACCGAGCTCCGGTACACGTCCATGACACTGTCTCGCGTGGTCAAGGAATTGACCGGCGCCGGACTCGCGAGCCTGCACGCCGAGGGTCGCTCCCGCTGGCTGCGCCTGGAAGGCCCACCGCAGGCGATCTGGGAGCGCGCGAAGCCTGCGCTGCGAACGCCGATCCGCAACACCTTCTGGGTCGCCGACCACACATTCCGTGCGAACTATCCGCATCGCGTGGCGGGTTTGAGTGCCCTCGCGCGCCACTCGATGCTGGCCGAGCCGCGGTGGCCGGTGTATGCGATCACCAGCGCCAACTGGAAGGCCGCCACCGAAGTCGGCATTCGGGAACTGCCCGAGCCTGTCGCAGGCGCGCAGGAATGGCAAGTGTGGAGCTATAGCCCGGCGCTGGTGCCGGATTCGCCCACAGTGGACCCCCTGTCGCTGTCGCTCAGCCTCCAGGACAACTCGGATGAGCGGGTCCAGCTCGCGTTGGACGAGCTGCAGGGGCAATTCAAATGGTGAGGGGACTCGACATCTTCCGCGAGTGGTTCGCGGCCTATGCCGACCAGTACGTCCTGATCGGCGGCACGGCCGCCACTCTGACCATGGAGGACGCCGGGCTCGCGTTCCGCGCCACCAAGGATCTCGACATCGTCCTGCACGTGGAAGCACTGACGCCGGCTTTTGGCGAGGCCTTCTGGAAATTCGTCGATGCCGGCAAGTACGAGATCCGCCAGGCCAGCGAGACCGACAAGCCCAACTTCTACCGCTTCATCAAGCCCGGCGATGAGCGCTTCCCAGCGATGGTCGAACTCTTCGCCCGCGCGCCCGATGGATTGAAGCCGACCGAAGGCAGCCACCTGACCCCGATCCCGCTCGACGAAGCCGTAGCAAGCCTTTCCGCGATCCTGCTGGACGAGGCCTACTACGCCTTCATCATGGCAGGACGGCGGGAAACCGACGGCCTGCCATGGGTCGGCGAGGACCGTTTGATCCCGCTCAAGGCCGTCGCCTGGCTCGAGCTGAGCGCCCGCAAGGAGAAAGGCGAGAAGGTGGACGCGAAGGACGTGCGCAAGCATTTGAACGACGTGCTGCGCCTCTCGCAGCTGCTGGCGCCAACCACCCGTATAGAGATGGACCCGAAAATCGGCGCGGACCTAGCTCGGTTCCTAACTGCGGCTGCCGCTGACACCAGCATCGATCCGAAAGCGCTGCAACTCGGCGCCGTCACCGTCGCTGAGTTGGTCGGCCGGATCGCCCAGGCCTATGGCATCGAGCTGCCGGCGCAGAAGTGAGAAGGGGAGCGCACGCATGACCCTGTACAAGAGCTGGTGCACCGGCACCCAGAAGAAAACCAAGAAGAAGACGTTCAGCGCCTACTCCGAAAAAAAAGGTAGTCGCGCCAAGGTCCTCGCGCAGTTGGGCGAAAACGTGAAGGCCCACTACGACCACGCCGATCGCATCGCCGACGACGTCGCCCGCCTGGGCTACGCGAAGGCGGCCGAGATCCTACGGGCGCTGCTGCCGCAGTCGCCCCGGGCGCGCTCGGGCGACCTCGGCGAAATTCTTGCCTCCGAGTTGGTCGAGGAGGAGATGGGCTTTCGCGTGCCGGTGCGGCGGATGCGCTTCAAGGATGGCAGGGAAGTCGCGATGCGCGGCGACGACTTCATCGGCGTGCGCTATGACGATAAGGACAAGCTCTGGCTGCTCAAGGGTGAGTCAAAAAGCCGTGCGGCCTTTGGCAAGACCGCGATCGCCGAGGCGCGCGAAGCCTTGAACCGGCACGACGGCCGCTGCACACCGAACTCCCTGCTGTTCATTGCCAACCGGTTGCTCGATAGCACCGACACGGCCGATCAGGAGCTGGGCCGGACCATCCGCGACGAGGTGGGAGTGAAGGCGTTGCCGCCTCAGCGCATCGATCACATGCTGTTCGCCCTGTCCGGTAACGACGCAGGGGACAAGCTGGAAAGTGACCTGGAGGACGCGGGTGATGAGCGCAACCAGCACGTCGCCAGTCTGCGAATCGAGGACCACCAAGATTTCATCGCCGCGGTCTACGAGGAGGCAATGAATCTTGGAGACAAGTGACGAGCTGAAGGCCTTCTTGGAGAAGGCCACGCAGCCGGGTGTCTGGGGTCGGCTGCAGGACCGCGGCGCGGCCTGGTCCATCATGCGGCGGGAGGGCGTTCTGCCTGACGACGCACCGCCGCTGGGCGAGACCATCGAAGTCGACTTGGCTGAACACGGATTCTCGCTGCTGCGCGCGGCGATGGCGTTGCGTGAGCGAGAAGGCAATTCGCCGCTGTGCCAGCGCGCGTTCGAAGGCGCAGGCAACGCCTTTGAATCGCTGGTGCGCAACGGCGATCCGAATGATGACGCCCGCGGCTTCCATCGTACGATCGCGGGCGCCGCGTATCACCTGGCGGGCTTTTCCGCAATCGCCTATTCCTTGTTCGGCGAACAGCAGGTGTCGGGCCTCAATGCCAACGCCGCCGAAGCTGCGCTAATCCTGCTAATCCTGCGCGACCTGCAGCGGCTCAAAGCCTATGTGCGAGACCAGCTGGTTGACGAGGCGCACAGCGATGCCCGGGTGACCGCTCTGCTGAAGGGTGGCGAGATCGAGCGCGACGCGGCGATCGCGATCATCCTCAACACCACCGTCTGCCGTGCCCTGGCCTTCTTCGACTTCGCCTTGCAAACCGGCGAGGAAGCACTCCTAGAAACGATCCGCGGACTCATGGCTGATGCGACCAAACTTGCGGACGACGCAGGATCGGTGCCGCTGTGGTGGATCGTCAGGCTGTGCGGCAACTTGATCGACGACCTGTGGGATCACTCGCTCCACAAAACGCTTCCGTTGAACCCGCCCCAGGGCGGCGAGGAGCGTTATCCGGAACTGCGCCGGCTGTTCATCGCGTCGCTGTACGCGCGCAAGAGTGCGGAGCTGGAGCTTTGGCCCTCTCAACGCGAGGCTGCCAAGCGCTCGACCGATGTGTCCGACGACTTGGTGGTGGCCTTACCCACCAGCGCGGGAAAAACGCGCATCGCCGAGATCGCCGCGCTGATGTGCCTTGCGGGCGACAAGCGCGTGCTGATCGTGACGCCGTTGCGCGCTCTGTCGGCGCAGACCGAACGGACCTTTCGCCAGACCTTCGGTCCCCTCGGATTCTCGGTGTCCTCGCTCTATGGTGCCAGCGGGCTTTCAGCGGGTGACGAGGCTGCTCTGAAGTTGATGAACGTCATCATCGCCACGCCCGAGAAGCTCGACTTCGCCTTGCGCAATGACGCGTCGCTGATCGACGACATCGGGCTAGTAGTGCTCGACGAGGGCCACCTCATCGGCCCCACGGAGCGCGAGATCCGCTACGAGATCCTTGTGCAGAAGCTGCTCTGCCGCGCCGATGCCGCAACGCGCCGCATCGTCTGCCTGTCGGCCATCCTGCCGGACGGCCAGCAGCTCGAGGACCTGACGGCCTGGATCCGGAACGACGTTGCGGGCGAGCCGGTCCGGTCGGCTTGGCGGCCGACCCGCCAGCGCTTCGGCAGTCTGGTCTGGAAGGGGGAGTCGGCCACCCTTAACTACGACCTGGAGGACCAAGGTCCGTTCCTGGCTCGCTTCGTCGAGCGCATTGCCGCGCGTAAGCCCGACAGGAGCGACTATCCCCGGGAGACCAAGGACCTCACGCTGTTCGCCGCCTGGAAGTTCGCTGAGCAGGGCAAGCGGACTCTGATCTTCTCGACGCAGGCCAACTGGGTCGAAGGTTACGGGAAGACCGCCGTGCGGCTGCACAAGATTGGCTACCTGCCGACTCTGCTGGAGGACGAATCGGCGATCCAGCGGGCACTCAAAGTGGGCGAAGAGTGGTTGGGCGCCGCGCACCCCGCGGTTGCTTGTCTCAAGCTGGGCGTGGCCATTCATCACGGGCGTCTGCCGAGCCCGTTCTTGCGCGAGCTGGAAGCGCTGCTTGCGCGTGGCGTGATCAAGGTCATCGTCGCTTCGCCCACACTATCGCAGGGCCTCAACCTGAACGCCGCGGTTCTGCTCGTGCCCTACCTGGTGCGGGCCGGCTACCGCATCTCAGGGGAAGAATTCGCCAACGTGGCCGGTCGCGCCGGCAGAGCGTTTGTCGACGTGGAAGGACTGGTCGTCCACGTAATCCCTGACAAGCCCGCCTTTCGCCTACGGCAGTGGCGTGGCTTAGTCCAGTCGGCCAAGGCACGCACGCTGCAAAGCGGCCTATACCAGATCATCGCCGAGATCATCGAGCGGCTGTCGCGCGAAGGTGTGCTAGATCGCGCTGACGCGTTCGAGTACCTGTCGAACGCGCGGGAGGCATGGCGATCCAAATCGGAGCAGGCAGTGTCGCTCGGGACTGGCACGCCGACAGCAGACGCTGACGACACAGAAGAGGAAGCGATCGACGAGGAGCCCATGTCGCACCTCGTCGAGAAGCTGGACGCGACGGTGCTGGGGCTGGTCGAGGCGTTGGATTCGGACAGTGACGATCTGCCGCGCCTGCTGGACGAGGCCTTGCAGGGATCGCTGTGGGCGCGGCAGATCGACCGTGAGGACGCCACCGTGCGGGAGGCCCACAAGGAGCTCCTGGAGGCGCGCGCCCGATTGATCTGGGTCAACACCACAGTCGGCGCGCGCAAGGGCCACTACGCTATGGGCGTGGGATTGGAAGCCGGCCTGGCCATCGACGGCATGGCCGACGTCCTCTATGAATTGCTGGACCAGGCCGACGAGGCCTCGTTGCGGGACGACGGAGCGGCACTGGCGGCGGTGCTGGCGCAACTGGCGGCTCGATTGCTGATCATCCGTCCTTTCGTTCCCGACAAGAAGAATGCGCTGCCCGCAGATTGGGAAGTGCTCCTCAAGCACTGGGTGTCCGGCAAGGAGGTCGAAGTCATAGGCCCCGAGAACATGCGCGTCATTGAGGATGCGTTCGCGTACCGGCTGGTGTGGGCGCTTGAGGCGCTGCGTACCCGCCGTGTCACGATGGGCTGGTCGGGGGACATCGTCTCCGGCGGCGCGGCCGCCTCGCTGGAAACCGGCGTGCCCCAGTTCATGATGTCCATGCTGATCCGGGCCGGGCTGCCTTCTCGGCGCGCAGCGATGGCGGCGGTCCGCGCCACAACCCCTGGGTTCTTCAGCGTGTCCGACATGCGCGCCTGGCTGGCGAGCGAGAAGATCGCGGCCCTGACAGAGGCCGGCGATTTCCCGTCACCCGAAGCCGCCATGCTGTGGCAGCGCTTCCGCGAGGATATGTTGGGCGACGCCCAGGAGAAGTGGCGCGCCCGCAGCGGCGAGCGGGATTTGTCTATCCACGCGTCCGCGATGCCGCCGACCTCTGGCGTTTACCGCGTCGAATTCGAGGACCCCGGTGGCGAGGCCTGGCTCACTACCCCGGACTATCGGCGGGTGGCAAGGTTCAAGTCTGCGGTGCCGGGGCCACGGCGCGGGCTGTTCTCCGCGCGCGTCGAGGCCGGCCAGCGGTCCGCGAAGATTGAGCGTTTCGGGCCAGGCACGGTGAAGTGGGTAACCTGAGACCACATTAACGACTCGAACCCGCAGGTCCGCAGCGCAGCATGACCGTACCCAATCTCGGCTTGAGTCTCGCTACAAGCCTGAGAATCGCCTAACAATTTGCCGGCTCAGTCATGCTGAGGATCGATCGCATTCACAATCGCCCCCGCAAGCCGCTTAGCCAAGGCCTCCGGACTGTCCACCCATCTCCCGTGGTCAATCGTCCCCTTGCAGAAGCCTCCCACTGCCTGCAGCCAGGTCTTACTCGGGATTGCCACGGTCCACTGCAATATTTCGTCGAACACGGAGGTGGCCTGTACACGTTCGAAGTCCTTTTGAGACAGAAGCAGTACTGGCAATGTGTCCGCGTAAATGACACTTTGATCGTGGGTGTCAGTGGGCAAGGTTCGAGTCCGCCTCTGCGCTTCAAACAGATACCCACCATTTTATTGGGTCTAGATGAACCGCTGCACTCGATAAATTTTTGATTCTTAAAACAAAAACAATGCAGCTGACTACAAAGAACTATTCAACCGCTTTGCGCCTAAAGCGGGACTGAATCCAGCGCTCGCAATCTTCCTCCCAATCGGGATTTTTGGGAATGTCCGGCGAGTTTGAGAACTTTTCATCTAGAGATGTTAAGTATTCTGCCCACTTAGTCAAAGCGGCCAACTTTTCCGGCAGGAACGAGTGCATGTTGTAGTGCTTGTCCTGCACGCCACCGAGGCCGTGAGAAAGAAGGTGGGCAAGATGCTTCTCAGGCACTCCTAGCATGGTGAGAGTAGTCTCCGTTGTTCTTCGGAGGTCGCTGTATTGAAAGGCTGATCTAATCAATTTCGTAGCCATCATAAAGTCGGAGACTGAAGATACCCACCTTGACAGAGTGTTCGCGTTGACATGATTGCCTCTGGTACCACTGGCAAAAAGATAGTCTGACCCCAAGCCCTCCGCACGCTCATAGAGATACCTTACCTCCTTTCCAGCCTGGATCGTCAACGGCAAAAGATGCTGGCGTGCTGTTTGTCTGCGCCCCTTGCCATCATGAAGGAGAATGCTCCTGTCCAAGACTACTTCATCCAACCTAACTCTGATGAGTTGAGCTGCGCGCTGTCCAGCCAATAAAAGGTCCAACCGCAGGATGCATTTGTAAACCGCGTTCGATTCATCTCCCTGTCGTGGCGCCAGGATTTTCCAAAGGTAGAAAAGCTCTAGCTCCGCTAAGTATCGATGCCTTGCAACGTCCTGTCCGATCTTTCGAGAGGCAGATATTGGATTGATCGAAATGCCATGCTGGGCGATTCCTTTTTCCTTTCTCGGATCATTTTGCTCATGAATCGCAAGGTTGTATGCCGCGTGCAAGGCAGAACGGACGATCCGTGAAGTTTTTTCCGTTGATACCTTGAGAACTTCTCGCATTACATCGACAAAGTTTTCAGTGGTTAATGATCTAGCCGGGATACATGCATAAGGTGACGAAAAAATAAATCGCTCAAACAGTTTCTCATACTCTCTAGCCGATTTTTTGCTGCCTTTTCCTCTGAGATATTCCAAGTAGCTTGTGCAGATGTCTGTGACGGAATACGAACCTGAGGCGCTGTTTGCGTCACTAGGACTTTGCGCTGCCCCGCCAAGAACCACGACGCTCGGACTGGGGCGGACTTGTTCCGCACTAGCGGTCAACTCGTTAGTGCCCGCAGCGAAATCACCCTCTGATCTGAAATTGGTCTCAGCAGATCTTTGATTCGACTCCATCTGCTTAGATGACGACTCAGAGGCTTCTGTTTGTCGACTTGCTCGATTGAGCGGTGAAACGATTTTTGGGTGCAAATGCGATTCGAGCCATTGCGCTGCCGAAAAACGCGGCAGCAACGTTCGACTCAGTAGACTAACCTCCTTCCGAGCTTCTTCGATAGTAAAAAAACCGTCTGCCCGTGTTCGGGAATAGGCACCAATCGGTACGACGAGCCTCTTTTTTCCAGAGCAGTAACGGAAATAGAACCGGCAGATGCCGCTTGGCATCACGCGCGCCTCCAGTCTCCCAACGCCCCGGAATCCTAGGTTATCCGTCAGCCATATAGGGACGCCACTTGACTTGGCCCGTTCTCGTGCGGATCGAATTCGTTCGGCGGTGAGTAATAGGCGCTCTGGCATCTGAATTTGTCGTCGAACAAACAAGGCAAGATTGTTGCCGCGACTGCATTCAATCTACTCTCAAAATTTCGACTTGTCCATCGTAAGTCATTGATTTTTATAGTGATTTCAGAAGTATCGCTGTGGCACTGATTGGCACTGCGTGTCGCCAAATGGCACTATGTACCTACGGCTTAGAAGTCTGTTGTCTGCCTCTTAATCCGTAGGTCGAGTGTTCGAGTCACTCAGGACCCACCACTTTAACCCTTATAGATCAAGCACTTACGCAATTCGCCTAGGTGCTTTTTTCTTTTTGGGTTTCAAACGTAGCCA
>Ga0007834_1000519_pt1 | contig 11762 bp, 13 predicted proteins | sample CryBogCBE06Nov07_FD_71233 | JGI IMG/M metagenome (GOLD analysis project Ga0007834, IMG submission 71233) | Freshwater microbial communities from Crystal Bog, Wisconsin, USA - CBE06Nov07 | ecosystem: Environmental > Aquatic > Freshwater > Lake | place: Crystal Bog, Wisconsin, USA | collected...
CCACCACCGACACCGTTGAAGATGGCGACGAGCTGTGGCATGGCCGTCATACGGACCATGCGAGCGGCGGGAACGGCGATGATCACGCCGACCAACATGCCCAAGAGAATCAGGCCCTGGTGGTACAGCGCGTGTCCGTCGACCTGCTTGAAGAAGGTCGCGACGATGGCGACAATCATGCCGAAGGCGGCGAGGAAGTTGCCCTGACGAGCGCGCTTCGGGGATCCGAGGCCCTTCAGCGCCAGAATGAACGTGGTCGCCGAGAAGAGGTACAACAGGTCAATTAGTGTGCCGCGACTCATGACTGGACCTCATCCTTCTTAGCGGGCTTCGCCTTGGGCTTAAACATTTCGAGCATGCGGTCCGTTACCACGAAACCACCGACCACATTGAGCGTGGCCAAGATGACGGCCAAGAAGCCGAGCACGGTTTCCAGGTGGGTGGTGGCTGATCCCAGCACCAACATCGAACCGACGAGGATGACACCGTGAATGGCGTTCGAACCACTCATCAGCGGCGTGTGCAAGATGCTGGGCACCTTGGCAATGATTTCAATTCCGACAAAAATGCTCAGCACGAGCACTGTGGCGTACTGCAAGAGGACGTTACCCATTTATTGTTCTTCCTTCGTGGTGGGGAGTGCGCCGACGGCGACTCCGAGTTTTTCGGCAGTTGCGGCGTGGACGATGGCCCCGCCGTGTGCGACGGTGACGCCGCGGACGATTTCGTCGTTCCAGTCGGGAGCCAGCGTTCCCGCACCGAAGAGTCCGAGAAGCTTCACGACGTTGTTGGCGTACATGAAACTGGCGTGTGCACCCATTTCGGCGGGTGGGTTGGTCAGACCAACAACGCGAACGCCGTGGTGCTCGACGACGGTGCCGGCCACGGTCAGTTCACAGTTTCCGCCACCGTCGGCGGCCATGTCAATCACAATCGAGCCTTCGCCCATGGCTTCCACCATCGCTGTCGTCAGCAAGATCGGGGCCTTGCGGCCCGGTACGGCGGCAGTCGTGATCACGATGTCCGCGTTGGCCACTTCAGACACCAGCGCGGCCTGCTGCTGCGCGCGCTCGTCATCAGTGAGCTCGCGGGCATAGCCACCGGCGGCATCGGCCGTGACGCCGAGTACCACGAAGGTGGCGCCAGCGGACTCTGCTTCTTCCTTGGCCGCACTACGAACGTCGTAGGCGCGCACTTTGGCACCCAAGCGCTTCGCGGTGGCAATGGCCTGGAGGCCGGCGACGCCGACACCCATCACGAGCACCTTGGCGGGTCGGATTGTGCCGGCTGCGGTTGTGAGGAGTGGAAAGAAGCGGTCGTAGTGCGAGGCGCCGGCCAGTGCGGCACGATACCCCGACACGGTGGCCTGTGACGACAACGCGTCCATGTACTGGGCGCGCGAAATACGAGGCAGCAGGTCGAAGGTGCAGGTCGTGATGTTGCGCGCGTTCATCGCGGCGACCACGTCACTCTGCAACAGAGGTGACAAGAAGGAGAGGTGCATCGATCCCTCGGGGAGCGCAGCAACTTCTTCCAACGTGGGCGCGTTGACGCGCACGTTGACGTCGCCCGACACGCGGTCGAGAATGGTGGCCCCGGCAGCCTCGTAAGCGCTGTCGAGGTAGTGGGCCTTGACGCCAGCACCGCGCTGTACGTCAACGCTCCATCCGTCCTTGACGAGGAGTTTCACGGCCTCGGGCGTGAGGGCGACGCGGGTCTCCCCACTTCGAGACTCGGTATACAAAGCAATCTTCATTGTCTATTTTTAGCAGTCATTGGGCCGTGACCTTGGCCACGTCGGAAAGTGGACAAGGTGTCCGAGGTAACGGTAAGAATTGGCGACATGACTTCAACACGTCGCGTGGTCTCATCTCCGGTAGGTACTTGGTGCCTCGAAGGCACCGAAGAGGGGCTCACCAAGGTGTGGATGCCCTTTGAATCGCCCCGTCGTGACGCTGGTCCGGCGTGTGAGGTAGTGGACAGGGCTGCCGCACAGCTCGAGCAGTACTTCGCCGGCCAACGTACGACGTTTGAGGTGCTCCTGGCCCCGGTATCGGCCACCGCTTTTCAGGTGGCGTGCTGGAGCGCCCTTCGAGATATTCCCTTCGGTTCGGTGGCGACCTACGCCGATATCGCGATGGCCATCGGATCGCCACGCGCAGCGCGCGCCGTGGGAAATGCCAACCACAACAACCCGTGGCCCATCATCGTGCCGTGCCATCGCGTCGTGGCGGCACACGGACTCGGTGGCTACGGCGGTGGCGTCGAGGTTAAGTCTTTCTTGCTCGAACGTGAAGGCGTTGACTGCGCGAACTACTGAACGTAGAGCTTGCCGTCTTTTTCCGTGACGGTGTGCTCGATGAGTCCCGTTGGGGCCGGGCCACTCAATACGGCACCGGTGTTGAGGTTGAACTGCGAACCGTGGCAGGGGCAGACGAGAACGTCTGAACCGGGGTTCCACCCGACGGAGCAACCGGCGTGTGGGCAGACCGCGTCGAAGCACTTCCATGTGCCATCAGTTTCGTGAATGATGATGCCGGGGTCACCGTTGCCGGGCAGGGTCAACGTGGCCGCGGTTCCGAGTGCTACTTGACTGGCGTGACCGACGTACGTCCCGGCGACGGTGCCGGTGGCGCCACTCGTTGTACCAGTCGTCGAACCGGTGGTGCCTACCGCTGACGAAGTACCTGAGGTCGTTGGTGCATTCCCAATCATTTTGCCGACGGCGGCAGTAGCGCCACCAGTAATTAACGCAACCGCTCCAAGACTGGCGGCAGTAGCGCCGGTAACGACGACCTTGCGTCGTGCGACGGAGGCGATGTCGACGGGCGTCGCGATGGGTGCGGCCGAGCCGAGGAGTACTGGGCACTGGGCAGCGGCGCACGATGCACCGTGCAAGGCTGAGCAGTTACCCTCGCTGAAGTTGCCACACAGCACTTGCACTTGGGCGAATGGGAGTGCAACGAGATCGGGTGCGGGTACGCCCTGCTTAGCTCGAATGAGTCGCTCGATGTAGCCATCGAGCGAGAGCTGACGCCCACCGGGGGTGATGACGAGCGGGAGCCACGCGAAGAAGAACACGATGTCGGCCCCAGTGAAGTAGGGGGACGCGTGAAAACTAACCGCCAAAAAGAGGTTGAAGGAGATCAGGGCACCACCGACGGCAGCAATCCGTGAGCAAAACCCCAAGAGTGTTCCTAGGCCCACGGCGAGTTCGCCGTAGGCAATCACCATGCCGATAAGTCCGGCGTAGGGGATGAGTGCGTGTAGCAACGAGTGAATGGGGCTGAATCGAGCGGCGCCAGCGAGCTGGCTCTGAATCGAAATAGGTGATGCAGCTCGAAAGAAGTTTGGGTTCGCGAGCTTCTGTAGTCCGGCGAAAGCGAAGGTCACACCAAGGAAGAGACGTAGCGGCAAGAGGGCCCACTCGGCCAACGCCGTAGCGCGACGCGGTGCAGCGAACGACACCGAGGGCCACTGTGGCTTCCAGGGCTGGCGTTGGGTGGAACGAGGAGCGGTAGTCATGGCGACATTCTAAGAAGCGACCCGCCCCCTGATTATGAAAACTGAATAAATGTTGCACGGTGGTTGACCTGCAGCCCGTATTCCTCGGTAATGATTAAGGCGTGCTCATTGGATCCGTCGCCACGATTATCGTTTCGTCACTACGAGACGTCTCGCCCACGATGGTCTACGTCTTAGTTGCCCTGCTGGTGTTTGGTGAAGCAGCACTCTTTGTTGGCTTCGTCCTACCAGGGGAAACGACGGTTCTCGTGGCAGGTGTCATTGCTAGTCAAGGGCGCATCAACGTGGTGGCATTGGCCACCCTGGTCGTCATTACTGCGGCACTCGGTGACTCCGTCGGCTACTTCATTGGTCGAGAGTACGGTCATCGGATTTTGGAATGGCGTGTCATGCAGCGCCACAATGAAGAGATAGAACAAGCGCTCGAACGACTGAAGGCTCGCGGACCTTTCTACGTCTTCGTTGGCCGCTTCACTGCCTTTTTGCGTGCTGTTATGCCGGGTCTCGCGGGGCTAAGTCGCATGAAATACTCGCACTTTTTCTTCGCGAACGCCTCGAGCGCCTTGGTGTGGGGCGTCTCGTGTTCGACCCTGGGCTACCTGGCTGGAACACAGCTGGCACTGGTTGAGCGGTACTTCGGCTACTTCAGTAGTGGGCTCTTGGTGATTTTTGTGACCATCGTGGTGCGCCATTTTCTGCGCCGCCGCAAACGTCAGTCAGCGCAGGGCGCCCAGGAATCCTGATCGGGGCGCAGTAACGGGCGTTCGCTAGCGAGCGGGCCCGTTCCCGCTACGAGTGCTCGCCGAGGAGCGTCAGCGCCGATTCGAAGTGTGCCTCGCTCGAGCCCAGTCGTCGTGATGTGAGCTAACTGCTCGCGACTTCGTGCAGCATCCCGACGGGCATTGTGCCGCCACGGTGGCATTGATCCGTCGAGGAAGCCCGTCGTGATGTCCCATTCGATGGGGAAGAGGCTGACGTGTTCAACCTCTGGCAATGCGGTCGATACTCGTTCGAGGTGGTCGAGGGTGGGGGCGATGGTCCATGGCCAAATCCAGGGCTCGTGGCCAAGCCACGATGGCCAGGCGCCGTCGCTCGCGCTCGCGCTGACCACAATCCCGAGGGAGGTGGCGTATGAGACAACGTTGCGGTAGCGAGCGAGCGCAGCCTCGTCGATGACGTCGGGGCGCGGCGCGATACGGGCCCACGATAAGTCGAGCCGCAGGTGGGTGACGGCGTGGTGGGCAGCGGCGTCAATGAGGGACTCGTAGCGGTGCCACAGTCCGAGAGCGTCGCCCGGGCCTGCGATACGACCCAGAGAAATGGCGGGATTGAAGCACGTGGCTGGCCGAAAGGGGACGTCGAGACCGCCTTCAGTGGCGTAAGCGTTCAGAGTGGCCAGAGAGTGCACTGGTGTAGTTTCGCACGTCAGTACGATGTGGGCAGTACAGCGTTCCTCGTTACGAAAGGTGAATCCCATGTTGCAACTTGCTTCCGGCAGCGCCACGCTGCGCCTGAGTCTCCACGTGATCGCCGCCTGTATCTGGCTCGGTGGCCAACTGACGTTGGCGGGGCTGCTCCCCACCGTGCGGTCGCTTGGGGAAGGGGCCCCGAAGAAGGTCGCCCAGGCCTTCGGTCGCTTGAGCTGGCCCGCCTACTGGGTCCTCATTGCGACCGGGTTCTGGAACTACGCCGCGGTCCACGGCGAAACAGTGACCTCGTCTTGGAACACAGCGTTCGCGGTGAAAATGCTCTGCGTCATCGTGGCGGGCGTTGGGAGTTACGTCCACACGGTGGCGACCAGTCCTCGTCTCAAGGGTGCATCGGCCGGTATCGGTGCGCTCGCGACTACGGCCGCTCTCATTCTGGGTGTCGCCCTCGCGGGATAGCCGGTAAAAAAGAACCACCGGCGAGTACGCTGGGGGCTGAGCAAAGGAGTGCCCGTGATTCTCGGTGACCTGTTGGGTGGAGACGTAGTTATCGTCGTCGTAGTGCTGTTGATCTTTGGATTCCTGGGACCTCGTATCGCCCGGAACCTCGGCGCCGCCAAGAAAGAGTTCGAGAAGTCAACCAAGTCGGACGCTGCCGCTGCCAAGGATGAGACGCCTTCGGACCAATGACGTACGTCAGTTGCCTATTGTCGCAATGCATAGGCACTATCAGTCCAACAGCCCAATCGCCCAGAGCGATTTCGATGCTTGTTGGCTAGTCTGGAAAACGTGCATAATTCTGCCCTGAACCCTCAGGGTGCCAAGGATCGCCGACGAGGTTTTCGCCGCATTCGACGTGCCCTTGCGCTCCCCATCACAGCACTCGTCCTATCGGGCTGCAACATGAATCGCCTTCCAGGATTTGGTGCCTCACCGGGAGTAACGACGTCGTCGCGCTCCGTGTATCACCTGTGGCAGGGATTCTCCGTCGGCGCGGTCATCGTGGGCGCCCTCGTTATCGCCTTGATGCTGTGGAGCTTCGCGTTCCACCGACGCAAGGGTGACGCTATTCCTGCGCAGACGCAGTACCACCTGCCACTCGAAATCATTTACACGGTGATTCCGATTTTGATCGTCATCGGCCTCTTCGCCGCCACCCTCGTGGTCGAAAACCGTGAAGTTGCCAACCCCAAAACGGATGTCAACATCGACGTCAACGCCTTCCAGTGGGGTTGGGAGTTCCTCTACCCCGGCCACAACGCCGTGGTGTTCGGTCAGACGACCCAGACGCCTGTCATGGTCATGCCTTCGAACGAGAATGTGCACATTCAGTTGACGGCCACGGACGTGATCCACGGCTTCTACGTGCACGACTTCAACTTCTCTCGATACGCACTGCCCGGTGTGTACAACGACTTCACGTTCCGTGCGGTCAAGAACGGTACCTTCTTCGGACAGTGCACGCAGCTGTGCGGTATGTATCACTCGCTGATGTACTTCCGCGTCAAGGTGGTAAGTCCCGCGGCCTACCAGGCGTGGCTGAACAGCTTCAATAATGCCAAGGCCGCCAAGGCCGCGCAGGCTGCCATGAGCGCACTGAACCAGCAGTTGTCAACGGACGTGGCCACGAAGCCCGCTTACGGAGGTTAATCATGACTGACACACTTACCCCAGCTGTTTCGCACGACGCCCACGGTCACGACGAGCACCACGGCCCATCGGGCATCATTAAGTGGCTGACCACGACGGACCACAAGATCATTGGTCTTTCCTACACCGTGACCGCGGTCATGATGTTCGTCATCGGTGGTCTGTTCGCGGAAATCATCCGTTTCCAGCTCGCCTCGCCCAACGGGAACCTGGTGTCGCTCGCGCAGTACAACGAGCTCTTCACCATGCACGGATCGGTGATGATTTACCTGTTTGTTGGACCATTCGCCTTCGGTGCATTGGCCAACATCATCGTGCCAATTCAGATCGGTGCGCCGGACATGGCCTTCCCTCGATTGAACGCGCTGTCGTACTGGCTCTACCTCGGTGGTTGCATCACCATGTTGTCGGGATTCTTCACCGCCGGTGGCGCCGCAAACTTCGGTTGGGTCGGCTACGCCCCACTGTCGAATTCGCTAAATGCTCCTGGCGCTGGTGCCGACCTCTGGATTGGTGGCCTGCTGCTGACTGGATTCTCGGCCATCTTCACCGGTGTGAACCTGTGCGCCACGGTCTTCTATCTCCGAGCTCCCGGCATGACGATGTTCCGCATGCCGATTTTCACCTGGAACTTGCTGGTGACCGCGATCTTGATCCTGCTGGCCTTCCCCGTGCTGACCGCCGGATTGATCATGCTCTACGCCGACCGCCACTTCGGTACCCACATCTTCACGAATGGCGGGGGAGGTGTGCCAGTCCTCTGGCAGCACATCTTCTGGTTCTGGGGGCACCCCGAGGTCTATATTTTGGCCCTCCCGTTCTTCGGCATGGTGACCGACATCATCGCCACCTTCTCGAAGAAGCCGGTCTTTGGCTACAAGGGCATGATCTTCGCAACCTTGTCCATCGCCGCACTGTCGCTGGGCGTGTGGGCCCACCACATGTTCACGACGGGTGTCGTATTGCTGCCCTTCTTCTCCATCATGAGTCTCTTGATCGCGGTGCCCACCGGTATCAAGATGTTCAACTGGATCGGCACGATGTGGCGCGGACAGGTCTGGTTCTCGGCCTCAATGCTGATGGCCATGGGCTTCTTGTTCACCTTCTTGATCGGTGGCCTTACCGGTATCTACCTGGCCAGTCCGCCACTCGACTTCATGACCCACGACACCTACTTCGTCGTGGCCCACTTCCACTCGGTCGTTATGGCCCTGGTCTTCGGTGCCATGTCGGGTTTGTACTTCTGGGCACCCAAGATCACCGGGTACCTGCTCAACGAGCGCATCGGTAAGGCCCAGTTCTGGTTCCTGTTCATTGGTACACAGGTCTTCACCTTCCCGCTCTACCTGCTTGGTCTCTACGGCATGCCTCGCCGCATGGCGCTCTACCCACTCGACCCGCAGTGGCAGCACCTGAACGAAATCTCCACCTTTGGTGCAGTGCTGATCGGTATCTCGACGGTGTTGTTCGTCGTGAACATTGGTGTGTCGTGGAAGAAGTACCCAGCGGGCGACAACCCATGGGATGGCCACACGCTGGAGTGGTTCACCACCTCGCCACCCCCGCACCACAACTTCTACCGTTTGCCCAAGATTCGCTCCGAGCGCCCGACGTGGGACTACAACCACCCCGAGCACGTGGCCTTGGCACACGGTAAGCACGAGGAGGCAGCGAAGTGAAGATAGAAGCCAAGGTTCTGCTGGCCCTCGGTCTGTTCTTCGGTGCCATGTGCGCCGTGTACTGGAACTGGAGCCTCGAAAACGCGGGCGGCATGATGATGTTCGCCGGCATGTTGCTGTGCTTCTTGCCCGGTAGCTACTACTACTGGTGGAGCCGTCGCATCGGCACCCGCCCCGAAGACGACAAAAACGCCACCCAGGAAGAGAGCGCGGGATTCGTGGGTACGTTCCCCGGCTCATCCATCTTCCCCTTCGTTTTGGGGTTCGGCGCATTCTTCGTCGTTCTCTCGATGGTCTTCGGTATCTGGCTGCTGGTCCCCGGTTTGGGACTGGCGTTCTGGGCCTTCATGGGAGGCATCTCCGAAGGCCGCCGAGGCGGAAAGCACTAACGAAAGAAAGTGGTGTCACGCGCTTCGTCGCGCGACACCACTCATAAAATGAACAAGGTTTCGGCGGAGCAGTGTGGCCGCCGAATGGCGTGAAGGAGCAGCTGTGTCAACAACGGAGACGGCAACAACCGTCGTACTGGGTGGAACGAGGGGCGGTCCAGATGTCAAGACCCTTCGCCAAGATCGCTGGTGGCTCCAGCCGGTCGTAACGGTCTCGATCCTCACCGCGTTCGTTATTTACTCTTCGTGGTCGGCGTTCAACCCGCGCGACTATTTCTGGGCCTCGGGCAATCTCATTAGTCCGTTCTACTCACCCTGTCTGACCAACAGTTGTGGCGCGGCGGAGTTCGGTCCGTTGCACTTCAGCGGATGGGCCTTGTCACCCGCCTTCTTGATTCTGTTGTTCCCGTTGGGCTTCCGTCTGACGTGCTACTACTACCGACGTAGTTATTACCGCGCCTTCTGGTGGTCACCACCCGCATGCGCCGTGTCGGACGCCCACTCGACCTACACCGGTGAGACGCGATTCCCGCTCGTCATGCAGAACGCCCACCGCTACTTCTTCTACGCCGGTTTGGTGTTCAACGTCTTGCTGACCTACGACGCCGTGCGCGCCTTCGAGCAGCCCGGTCACGGTTTCGGTGTGACGGTCGGCACCTTGGTGCTCTGCACCAACGCCACGCTGCTGTGGTTGTACTCACTGTCGTGCCACGCCTGCCGCCACCTGTGTGGTGGACAGGTAAAGAGCTTTAAGCAGCACCCCATCCGCTACCGCTTCTGGAAGTTCGTGACGCCGCTCAATGCCAAGCACATGAACTTCGCCTGGGCGTCGCTGATCTTTGTGGCCCTGACGGACGTCTACGTCCGTCTGGTGGCCTCGGGCGCAATCACGAACTACCGACTCTTCTAAGGAATGACCGTGACCTACGAACACCACGACTACGACGTACTGATTATCGGTGCCGGTGGCGCTGGTCTGCGTGCCGCTATTGAGGCGAAGCAGCAGGGACTCAGCGTTGCGCTGATCACCAAGTCGCTTCTGGGCAAGGCCCACACCGTTATGGCCGAAGGCGGCATGGCCGCGGCCATGGGTAACGTCTACGCCGAAGACAACTGGATGGTGCACTTCCGCGACACGATGCGCGGTGGTAAGTATCTGAACAACTACCGCATGGCGGAAATTCACGCCAAGGAAGCGCCAGACCGCGTGCTCGAGCTCGAGCAGTGGGGCGCATTGTTCGACCGCACCAAGGACGGCAAGATTCTGCAGCGTGACTTCGGTGGTCACCGCTACGCGCGCCTGGCGCACGTCGGCGACCGCACGGGCCTCGAACTCATTCGCACCCTGCAGCAGAAGGTGGTCTCGATGGGCACCGACGTGTTCATGGAGTGCAAGGTCTTGAAGCTTGTCCACGACGACGAGGGCAAGATCGCTGGTTGTGTCGCCTATCGTCGTCCCACGGGCGAGTTCGTCACTTTCGGTGCGAAGGCCATCATTCTCGCCACCGGTGGTGCAGGGAAGTCGTGGAAGTTCACCTCGAACTCGTGGGAAGGTACCGGTGACGGTCACGCCATGGCCCTGTGGGCCGGTGCTGAGCTCATCGACATGGAGTGCATCCAGTTCCACCCGACCGGCATGGTCTGGCCGCTCAGTGTCCGAGGACTCCTCGTGACCGAAGGTGTTCGCGGTGACGGTGGTGTCCTGCGCAACTCCGAGGGCAAGCGTTTCATGTTCAACTACGTGGCCGACATGTTCCGTGCCGAAACGGCCGAGACGGAAGAAGAAGCCGACAAGTGGTACGACGACCACAGTGCGGGTCGTCGGCCACCAGAACTGCTCCCACGCGACGAAGTGGCTCGCGCCATTAACGCCGAGGTGAAGGCTGGTCGCGGATCGCCCCACGGTGGTGTCTACCTCGACATCGCGTCGCGTCGTTCGGCCGAATTCATCCGTCGTCGCCTGCCCTCGATGTACCACCAGTTCATGGAACTCGCCGGTGTAGACATCACCAAGGAGCCCATGGAAATTGGACCGACCAACCACTACATCATGGGTGGCGTGAAGGTCGACGCCGACACTGCCCACACGTCGGTGCCCGGACTCTTCGCCGCCGGTGAAGTCGCCGGTGGTATGCACGGCGCGAACCGTCTCGGTGGTAACTCGCTGTCTGACCTCATCGTCTTTGGGCGCCGTGCCGGTATGGGCGCCGTCGAATACATCCAGGGTGGTGCAGCGGTTGGCGCCATGCGTCGTGACGAGATTGACGCCGCCATCGCTGAAGCCGTGGCGCCGTTCGACGTCGAAGAGGGCGAGAACCCGTACGACATCCAGCGTGACCTGCAGGAAATGATGCAGGCCAACGTCGGTATCATTCGCACCGCCTCGGAACTCGAAGACGCCATTGCGCAGCTCGATGTCTTCACCGAGCGCGTGAAGAACATCAAGGTTAAGGGTGGCCGGGCCTACAACCCCGGTTGGAACCTGGCCACGGACCTGCCCGCCATGTTGACGGTGTCCAAGTGCGTAGCCCTGGGAGCCAACCTGCGTAAGGAGTCACGTGGTGGCCACACGCGCGAGGACTTCCCGAAGGCCGACGCCCACTTTGGTACCTTCAACCTGGCGCACCAGTCACAGGGAGGCAACTGGGACAGCCCCATTGTCACCAACGAGTCACCACTGTTACCCGTGCCCGAAGAACTCAAGGCACTACTCGAGGAGGGGAAGTAATGGCTGAAGTTACACTTCGCGTCTGGCGCGGCGACGCCTCCGGCGGCGACTTCGAAAACTACGTCACGACCCAGAATGAAGGTGAAGTCGTTCTCGACCTCATTCACCGTATTCAGGCCACTGAGGCGCCAGACCTGGCCTGCCGTTGGAACTGCAAGGCCGGTAAGTGCGGATCGTGCGCGGCCGAGATCAACGGTAAGCCACGTCTGATGTGCATGACCCGTATGGACCAGCTACCCGAGGGCCCCGTCACCGTGACGCCGATGAAGACGTTCCCGATCATCCGTGACCTCGTGACGGACGTCTCGTTCAACTACGCCATGGCTGAAAAAGTTCCCGCCTTCTTGCCGCCACCCATGCCCGA
>Ga0007834_1000520_pt1 | contig 11756 bp, 6 predicted proteins | sample CryBogCBE06Nov07_FD_71233 | JGI IMG/M metagenome (GOLD analysis project Ga0007834, IMG submission 71233) | Freshwater microbial communities from Crystal Bog, Wisconsin, USA - CBE06Nov07 | ecosystem: Environmental > Aquatic > Freshwater > Lake | place: Crystal Bog, Wisconsin, USA | collected...
CCGCTGCTAGCAATCAGCAATGCAGGCATGGTGCCCAGCGTGAACAGCCACATGGCCACCAGGCCGCTCAGCGGATTGGCCAATGTCGCCGCCATCATCACCGCTGCATAGAGCAGGCCACAGGGAATGAACCCCAGCAGCACGCCGCGCAGATAGGTGAAGCCTTTGTTGTTGCCTGTCGGTGTTTGATGCAGGCATGACTTGGCGCAGCTGAGCAAAAACATTGCCCCCGCTGTTGCCAACATGATGGCTGATGCAAACGGCCACCAGCTTGCGGCCGCCACTTGTTTGGAAAGCAGCGCAGCAAAAAATCCAAGCGCGCCATACGTCGTAAGGCGACCTAAGTGATAAGGCAGCCCCATCACTGCACTGATTTGCGAGGCTTTGCTGCAGGCTTTACTGTTGCACATGCGATCGCACGCCACAAATGGTCCACACATGGCAAGACAATGGGTGAAGCCCCCCGTGAGGCCACCCAGAAAAAACACCGCGAAAAGTCCCCCGTGTTGAGAGAATAATGCGATGCAATGCGCGAGTAATGTTTCCATTGCTGGCGAGGAACTTAGGGGATGTGGCCGCACCTGTTCTTGATGCAAATCAAGCTAATCAATCCGATCTAGATGTGCTGTAGCATCGTTTCCATAAAAATGACGATAAGGCAGCGCCCAACACAGCTATCCCCATGAATACAGGTCTTATTCAGCTGTGGGCAAGGAATAGCTCACAAGCGTTGTGCAACTTTTGACAGCGCCTTTTTCTTTTACACTCGTTTTCGTGTTAGCGGCCATTGACTCCACCCCCTCAGGTTGTAGCGGTTTCCAACGAGCAAATTTCCTTATAAATCCATTTAATTCATTGTTATTTATTATTTCCAATACAATCTAAGCGAGAATATTTATGAAATTGATCGCTTATTAAGAGCATATTATTTTATAAATGCAACCTTAAATTGCATATTGTTAAAAACCGTAGGCTTTTCGCCCTATTCCAACTAACACAGGCACATGCAATCAGCTTCTTCACCCAAAGCCTCTCAAGAGGAAAACCGTGTTCGCCATCCATTATTGGTAGCACGCGGCAATGGTTTTAAAGTGATCGCCATTGGCAGCCACCGCCACTGGCTGGGTGATCTTTATGTCCATTTATTGGGTGCCAGCTGGCGCACTATGCTGCTGGTATTGGTGAGCATGTATCTCGTCATCAATGTTACGTTCACCCTTGCTTATTTGGCGACGGGAGATGGCATTGAACATGCGCAGCCGGGTTCATTCACCGATGCATTCTTTTTCAGCGTACAGACCTTGGCCACGATTGGTTATGGCGCGATGACGCCTCACGGGTTTGCTGCAAATATTCTGGTTACGCTCGAATCCATGTTCGGGTTTGCCTATTATGGTGTGGTGACGGGCCTGATGTATTCCAAATTCTCGCGCCCTACGGCACGTATCCTATTCAGCAATCATGCTGTTGTTCATACACATGAAGGTAGGCCACACTTAATGGCCCGCCTAGCCAACGAACGCGACAACCGAATAGTTGATAGCAAAGCAAAAATGACCCTCATGCGCACCGAATATACTTCGGAAGGCAGTCGTATGCGGCGTTTTTATGATCTGAATTTGGTGCGCAGCGAAGTCCCTATTTTGCGCCTTACTTGGACCGTGATGCATTGCATCGACCATCAAAGCCCACTCTATGGCATGACACAAGATATGCTGGAAGAAGTAGAAGCAGAAATTATTCTTTCTATCACCGGCACCGATGACACCACGGCGCAACCTATCCACGCCAGCCACTCCTATATTGCCGGAGAAATTATCCCCGGTGCGGAATTTGAGGATGTGCTGCACCGTAAGGAAAATTACGTTCTTGAAGTGCGCTACGACCGCTTCCACGACTTTAAGAAAAAATCATAGTTTATGGCCTTATCCTTTTCTGTTTTGCGTAATCACAATTTTCGACTGCTAATGCTGACCCGCATTAGTGGCATGCTTGCCCTGCAAGCACAGGCAGTGATTGTAGGCTGGCAGGTTTATACCCTCACCCACGATGCATTTATGCTGGGTCTGGTCGGACTCACAGAAGCGATTCCTGCCATTATTGGTGCATTGTTTGCTGGGCACATTGTCGATGTGGGACGCCCTCACCGCATCTATGTTTTATGCACTTTGGTGCTAACGCTAAACACGCTTGGCTTGCTCCTATTCGCAGGAGACATCATCCCGATCGCGGAAAGCCATTTGCTTCCCATTCTATTTGCCGGTGTGTTTTTGTCGGGTGTGGCACGCAGCTTCATTATGCCAGCGTCGTTTACTTTGCTCTCACAGATTGTACCGCGGCCCGATATTCCTGCGGTATCGGCATGGCTCTCCAGCGGGTTTCAGTCAGCCGCCATTGGTGGTCCTGCACTGGCTGGGATTATTTTCGGCGGCTATGGCGCGCAAGTGGCATGGCTTATCCCTATCAGCTGCATGTGCGTAGCCGTGCTGGCATTGCTGCGGATTGAAAAACATCATCGCCATTATCGCAGTGCTGAAAAGCGCGAGCCAATGGTACAAAGCATAAAAGCCGGCTGGCAATTTATCATTGGCAATCGAGTGCTTCTGTCCATCATGATGCTTGATATGTTTGCGGTGCTTTTTGGCGGTGCAGTGGCCATGTTGCCAGCATTTGCCGACACTATTTTGCACACTGGTTCGCAAGGTCTGGGGCTGTTACGCGCGGCACCTGCCATGGGGTCCATTATCAGCGCACTTTATCTTGCAATGCTGCCCATGAAAAAAATTCGCGCGCGGCTGCTACTTATTGTAGTGGCTGGCTTCGGGTTTTGCATGATTGGATTTGGCCTCAGCGAAAGCTTTCCACTGGCCATGTTCTTCCTCGCTGCAAGTGGTGCATTTGACAGTGTCAGCATGGTGATTCGCGCCACATTATTCCAGCTGCTCATCCCTGACACTATGCGGGGTCGCGTTTCAGCCGTGGGTAGCATGTTTATTATTTCATCGAACGAGATTGGTGCCTTTGAATCGGGTGCCGCTGCAAGCCTTTTTGGGCTGGTGCCATCCATTATTATTGGCGGCATTGCGTCGCTAGCAGTCGTAGCGGGTGCAGCCATTTTCTCGCCACGGCTACGCAATTTGGTGGTAGACGCAAACGCAAAAAAAGATAGCTAGCCGCTACTTGCTTTCAAGAAGTTCGGCTGGCGGCAGACCGCTGTTAACCTTACTTGCGGCAGGTTTTCCGGATTCTTCTTTTTGACCAAATACGTCTGAGAATGCATCGGTCACTGAATCCGCCCATGACGCTTCTGAATCTGATTTCACGGCTATGGGTGTTTCTGGCGCTGGCTTTACCGCTTCAACTTTTACCGCAGGTTTTGCGGGAGGTTGCTCCCAGCTGCCCCCAAGCGCTTTCACCAGCTGTACTGTGGTGATGTAGCGATTGCCCATCACCTGTGCATTGTTGCGTTGCGCCGCAAGCAAGTTACGTTCTGCATCCAGCTGCTCCAGATAGCTCGCCGATCCGACTTTGAAGCGAGCATCCACAATATCAAACGTGCGCTGGGCTGATTTAAGCGCCTGAGCGCTCGCGGCGCCCTGATCGTTTACATTACGCAGGCCACTCAGATTATCTTCCACTTCGCGGAACGCTTGCAGCACCGATGCCCGATAATTGGCTACCGCACTGGTGAAATCAGAACGACTTTCCGCCACACGTGCCGAAATGGCCCCGCCCTGAAAAATGGGCTGGGTAAGCACTGTGCCTGCAAGCGGCCCAATGGTCCAGGTGCGGTTGCTCCAGTTAAATAGCTGGCCAAGATCGCCGGAGGTGAATCCCCCAACCGCACTCAGCGAAATGTCAGGAAAATAGCCCGCACGCGCAACACCAATACTAGCATTGGCGCCGGCAATGTTTTTTACCGCTGCTTGAATATCCGGGCGACGCTCGAGAAGCGCGGATGGAAGACCTGCTGGCACCACGGGTGGCAGCTTATTCAGCTTGGTGATTGGCGCAGAAAAATTAGCCGGCGGTTGCCCCACCAAAATCGCCAGCGCATGTTCCTGCACTGACTGTTGTTGCAGTACCGATGCTTGGTCACCTTCAACGCCAGATAAATCATTCTCGGCGCTTGAAAGCACCACATCATCCACCGCACCCACGTCGCGTTTCTTGCGGGTGAGTTCAAGTGCTTTTTTGCGGGTAGCTACGGCACGCTTTAATGTATCGGCCTCTGCTCGCAATGCGGCGAGCTGGAAATAGGTTTGCGCCACATCGGCTTGCAAGCTTAGACGTGCTGCATAAAAATTATTTTCTTCGCCCTCGGCTTGCAACGCGGCAGCCTTTGCAGCGTTACGGTTCTTGCCAAACAGATCCAGTTCATAGCTGATGGTGCCGCGGGCATTATATAGCGTGTATGGCTTCTTATAGGCAAAGCTGGCCGGCTTGATGGCACCTGGCGAGTTGCGCTGGATACTTGGGCCAGCCCCCACGGACACTTCTGGATAGAGGCTGGCATCGGCAACTTCAGCAGCCGCACGGGCACGTGTCACGCGCTCGGCAGCCACATCAAGCGACGGATTCTCTTTCATCGCTTGCTCTTCCAATGCGTTTAGCGCGTCATCGTGGAACATGCGCCACCACGCAAATTCCTCGATATGGGCTTTTTCATCAGCACGTTTCCATTTTCCATCGCTAGCGGGTTCAACCGCTGGCGCCATTTCTGCCAGCGCAGGTGCGTCCGTTGTATTTTCCTTGAATGCCTCGGGCGCTTTGGCATCGGGCATCACCAAGTCGGGCGAGAGATCGCACGCCGCCATCACCAGAACCGGAACCAATGAGAGAAGCTTACGCATGGGGCACCTCGTTCTTTGGTTGGACAGGCCCCGCAGTGCCACCAAATAATTTACGGATGATGACATAGAACATCGGGGTTAGCAGTAGCCCGAAGAACGTCACCCCAATCATGCCTGAGAACACGGCGATGCCCATATCCTGACGCATCTCGGCACCTGCACCTTGCGCGCGCACAAGCGGAATGACGCCCATAATGAAAGCAAACGATGTCATAAGAATGGGGCGTAAGCGAAGATGGCTTGCCTCAAGCGCTGCTTCCACAATACCCATGCCCTGATGTTCCAGATCGCGCGCGAACTCCACAATCAGAATCGCGTTTTTACACGCCAGCCCGACCAGCACAATGAACCCAATTTGGGTAAAAATATTATTCTCGTGTCCTGTCAACCAAACACCAAAGATAGCGCCGAACAAGCAGAGTGGCACAATCATAATCACCGCCAGTGGCAGGCTTAGGCTTTCATATTGCGCGGCCAGCACAAGGAATACAAAAAGAACACATAGCGGGAAGACAAACACCGCCGTATTGCCTGCTAGAATTTTTTGATAGGTCAGTTCTGTCCATTCGTAAGTCATGCCTTTGGGCAAAACATCATTAAGAATTTTGATCATTGCTGCTTGCGCTTGACCGGAGGAAAAGCCCGGGCCAGCGTTAGCATTGATATCCGCCGCGCGGAAGGCATTATAGCGTAATGCGCGATCGGGGCCATAGGCCTGCGTTACATTCACGAGCGACCCCAATGGCACCATTTGACCGCTAGCATTACGCACCTTCAGCTGATTGATTTGCTCTGGCTTACTGCGGAACGGTGCATCCGCTTCGGCATAGACACGGAAGGTGCGGCCAAACAGGTTAAAGTCGTTCACATAATAGGACCCCAGATAAATCTGCAGCGTATCGAATAGATCAGCAAGCGCAACGCCCTGCTGCTTGGCGCGCACGCGATTCACATCCACTTGAATTTGCGGCACATCAATCTGGAAACTGCTGAAAATACCCGCTAGTTCAGGTGTCTGATAGGCTTTGCCAACGACTTGCTGGATGGTTGCGTTGAGCGCATCATCACCTTGATCAGTACGATCTTCAATTTCTAATTTAAAGCCGCCAATCGTGCCCAAACCATTCACTGGTGGTGGGGGAAAAATAGCCATGAATGCGCCTTGAATGCTCGCGAACTCACCATTCAGCGCCCCTGCAATTGCGCCAGCTGACAAATCGGGAGTGGTGCGTTCGTCAAACGGTTTGAGAGTTACAAACACAATGCCCGCGTTGGGGCTATTGCTGAAACCGGCGATCGACAATCCTGGGAAAGCAACCGAGCTCTGCACGCCTTTATGCTTGAGCGCAATATCGGACATTTGACGAATAATGGCATCGGACCGCTCGAGTGATGCACCGCTTGGAAGCTGTGCAAACGCGACGAGATATTGCTTATCCTGACTTGGTACATAACCACCTGGTACCAACGAAAAGCCAAAGACGGTGATTACCAGCAACGCCATGTAAAGCACACTCAACGACCATTTATTACTGAAAGTCTTTTCTACCCGTGTGCGATATCCATCGGACAAACGTTCGAACAAACGGTTAAAAGAAGTGAATCCGGGAGATGACTTGTCGCCGCGACCCGTAATTAGCTTCACGATGGCCCAGAGCACCCCGATCGCAAGCGCAACACGTGATAAAACGCTCACGGCAATAAACCAATAAATCACCCCTTTGGGTGGTGCCCCATGGAACGGTGCAGGAAAAATTTTCATCAGCAGATAACCAATAATGGTGCCTACCACCAGAATGCCAACCGCAATAAGTAACCAGCGTATATTGGCAAAGAAAAAGCCAAAAACTTTCTCAACACCACGCGAGAGTTTATCTTTCTCGTGGCCGTGGGGTTTTAACAAAATGGCTGCCAGCGCTGGGCTCAAAGTAAGGGAGTTGAATGCAGAAATGACAGTTGAAATGGCAATCGTAAGTGCAAACTGTTTATAGAATTGGCCGGTCAATCCACTAATGAATGCAATGGGCACGAACACTGCGCACAAGACCAGAGCAATAGCGATGATGGGTCCGCTCACTTCGCGCATCGCCACATAGGTAGCTTCACGCGGACTTAGCCCATTCGCAATATTACGCTCCACATTTTCTACCACCACAATCGCATCATCCACCACAATCCCGATGGAGAGCACGAGGCCAAAAAGGCTGAGCGCGTTGATGGAAAACCCAAACAGATGCATGACGGCGAACGTACCCACGATGGAAATAGGAACCGCCAGTAATGGAATAACCGAAGCGCGCCATGTCTGCAAAAACACAATGACCACCAGTACCACCAGCAGCAATGCTTCAAATAACGTATGCACCACTGCATCGATGGATTGACGCACAAATTGGGTGGGATCATACACAATGTCGTAATCAACCCCTTCGGGGAAATCTTGCTTGATTTGCGCCATCATGCTGCGCACGTTGCTGGAAATTTCAAGCGCGTTACTACCGGGGCTTTGGAAAATAGGAATCGCCACCGCGGGCTTATTGTTGAGCAGCGACCGCAGCGAATAGCTGGACGCACCAAGCTCGATGCGGGCAACATCACCCAGATGGGTGACCGCACCATTTGTTTCAGCTTTAACAACAATACTTTTAAATTCTTCTACCGATTTTAACCGCCCCTGAACATTCACTGGCAATTCAAACGGCACGTCGGTTGAAATTGGCGATGCTCCAATGATACCGGCCGCCACTTGAACGTTTTGTTCACGAATGGCTGCCACCACTTGTGATGCACTTAGATTTCTCGATGCAATTTTTTGCGGGTCCAACCACACGCGCATCGCGTAGTCACCCGATCCAAAAAGCTCTACCTGCCCAACCCCTTGCAGTCGCGCCAAACGATCTTTCACATTCAGCAGCGCATAGTTGCGCAGATACGCCATGTCATAACGGTTATTGGGCGAAAACAAATGCACCACCATCATCAGATCAGGCGAGCTTTTTACGGTATTCACACCCAGCGCACGCACCACATCCGGCAAGCGTGGCGTAGCTTGACTTACACGGTTCTGAACTAGTTGCTGCGCCTTGTCGGGATCGGTTCCAATCTTGAACGTCACCGTGATGCTCACATTACCATCCGTGTTGGCTTGGCTGGTCATATAGAGCATATTTTCAACGCCGTTGATTTGCTCTTCCAACGGGGCCGCCACGGTTTGAGAAATCACTTTTGGGTTAGCGCCAGGATAGTTTGCCTGCACCACCACTTGCGGCGGCACCACTTCAGGATATTCCGAAATCGGCAGCGCAAACACCGAAATGGCTCCCGCAATAAAAATAAAGAATGACAAGACGCCGGCTAAAATCGGCTTGTCGATAAATTTATGTGATATATCGAGGCCAGCCATTAGGGCGCTGCCGCAGGCGCTGGAGTTGCGGAGTCGGCGCCTTTAAGCGTTATCATGTCAACTACTGCTGGCACCATCGGCGCACCAGGCCGCAAGCGCTGCAACCCATTCACCACCACTTGATCGCCCTCTTTCAGGCCGCTGGTAACGACCTGCAATCCATCACTCATGGTACCCAGCACTACCTCACGATATTCCGCCTTGTTCTCAGCACCCACCACGAACACGAATTTTTTGTTCTGGTCGGTACCCACCGCCACCGGATTAATGAGCAATGAGGATACTGCATCAGGCGAACCGATGCGCACTTTGGCAAACAAGCCCGGCAGCAGCCGTTGATCTTTGTTAGGCAACAAAGCGCGCACGCGAATGGTGCCGCTGCCCGAGGAAATTTGATTGTCAAACGAATGAATGGTTGCCTTGTAAGGCGTTGCAACATCGCTACTTAAACCAACCTCAACCGGAATACGCTTTAACTTTGCAGCAGGAACACCCTGAATGGTAGACAGAAAAGTCTGCTCATCCAGATCAAAGCCAGCGTAAATAGGCGACAGCGTGACAATGCTTGCCAGCAGTGGCGCAGCATTGGCATCCACTAAGTTACCCTCGGTGATTTCAGCACGGCTGATTTTGCCACTGATGGGTGCGCGAATGACCGAATAATTCAAATTCACTTCGGCCGCGCGCTGTGAACCTTTAGCGGCTTCTAGGTTGCCATTCGCCTGATTGAAGGCAGAAACTTTCGATTCATATTCCGCATTCGATATTGCTTTGCTGCCAATCAGCTGTTTAGCACGCACATAATCTTTTGCAGAAAGCACCTGAGCCGACTCAGCCGCCGCTAGCGCACCACGAGCACGCGTCAACTCAGCTTCGTATGGATGCGGATCAATTTGAAAGAGCGGCGCGCCGGCTTTCACTTCTGCGCCATCTTTAAAATAGACCGCCATGATGTGGCCGCTCACGCGCGGGCGAATTTCCACCGAATGTACCGCCTCCACTTTGCCTGAGAACTCACTCCACACCGTCACCGGCCTACTTATCACCGTTGCCACACTCACTGGCATGGCACCACCCGGAGGGCCACCGGCACCACCGGCGTCGTCGCCATGCGGCAAAAACTTTGGCCCCCAATAGATAGCCGCGCCAAGCACCGCCCCCACAAAAACCAGTCGGAACGGGATTCGCGATTTTCTTGATTTTGGGTAGCCAGTCATCACACACCTATTAGCATTTTTATTTGCTGCCAAATTACGGTTGGTTGACCAATCAGTCAAGCGCAAACCACAAAAACTTGACTAAGTGGTCAAATTTGATCACACTGCGACGATTCAACCACACAGAAAAGTCAATGGCACGTCCACCATCTACCACCAAACGCAAGCTGATTGATGCCGCACACGCACTCATCTGGTCCAGTAGCTATGCGCAAGTCAGTGTGGATGACATTTGCCGTGCCGCGGGCGTGCAAAAGGGAAGCTTCTATCATTTTTTTCCTTCCAAGTCGGAACTCACCGCCGCGGCGCTGGAAGATTGTTGGCAGGAAGCAAAACACGAACTGGATGCATTTTTTACCATCAAGCAACATCCGCGCGCTCAATTAAAAGCCATTTGCCGCATGATTTTGGATGAGCAGAAAGAGTCACTGGCCACCAATGGCATGGTTTGCGGCTGCCCCTATGCGCTGGTCGCGGCCGAAGCGGGTGCAAGCAACAAAGAACTGCAAACCCGCGCCGAAGAAATGTCGGAACTTTATTGTGGCTATATTGAACGCATCCTGAAAAATGCAGCGCGCGAGGGCATTATTCCCAAAACGGGCATTGCCCGCACTGCCCGCGAAATGCATATCTACGTGATGGGCGCCATGCTGGAAGCGCGGCTCACCAACAGCCTTACAGCCGTGGGCAAAGATCTGGAGCTCGCCCTGCTGCGGCTCAGCGGTATTGGCTCAGCCAAAGCAAAAACTGCAACAAAACGCTAGCCAAACGGCGAAAAATCCCTTATTGCACCGCACAAACCACACGCCGTGTGGATGATGAACACTATTAAATACGCGAAATGAGACCCTATGTCTGGCTTGAGAAACATTGCTATTATTGCCCACGTTGACCACGGAAAAACCACGTTGATTGACGTGATGCTGCGTCAGGCAGGCACCTTCCGCGACAACCAGCGCGTGGATGAGCGCGTGATGGATAGCAACGACCTCGAGAAAGAGCGCGGCATTACCATTCTGGCGAAATGCACCAGCATTCAGTGGAAAGATACGCGCATCAACATCATCGACACCCCTGGCCACGCCGATTTCGGCGGTGAAGTAGAGCGCATTCTGGGTATGGTGGATGGCGTATTGGTACTGGTGGACGCCGCCGAAGGCCCCATGCCACAAACCAAGTTCGTGCTGATGAAGGCCCTCGCCCTCGGCCTGCGCCCCATCGTGGTCATCAACAAAGTGGATCGTCCCGATGCACGCGTCGACGAAGTGGTGAACGAAGTGTTCGACCTGTTCGTGGCGCTGGATGCCAACGAATCGCAGCTTGATTTCCCGCTGATCTACGCATCCGGCCGCAATGGTTGGGCCGTGAAAGATCTCAACGATCCGCGCGAGAATCTGCACTGCATTATGGATGAAGTGCTGAGCTATGTGGAAGAGCCGAATGTCGACACCGAAGCGACCTTCGCATTTCTCGTCACCCTCATTGAATCGGACAACTTCCTTGGCCGCGTGCTGACCGGTAAAATTGAAAGCGGCGTTGCCAAAGTGGGCATGCCTGTGAAAGGCTTGCGCTTGGATGGCACCGTGGTGGAGCAAGGCCGCATCACCAAGCTTCTCTCCTTTGATGGTATTGAGCGCAACCCTGTAAACGAAGCCCCTGCTGGCTCTATCGTTTCCATCGCAGGTCTCACCAATACCACCGTGGCTGACACCGTGGGTGCCATTGAGCTGCAATCGCCACTGCGCGCCACACCGATCGATCCGCCAACCATGGCCATCACCATTGGCGTGAATGATTCGCCACTGGCCGGCACCGAAGGCACCAAAGTGACCAGCCGTATGATTCGCGATCGCTTGTTCAAAGAAGCGGAAAGCAACGTCGCCATCACCGTGAAAGAAACCGAGAAAGCCGACGCTTTTGAAGTGGGTGGACGCGGCGAATTGCAGCTGGGCGTGTTGATTGAAACCATGCGCCGCGAAGGCTACGAACTTTCGGTAAGCCGTCCGCGCGTGCTGTTCCAAAAAGACGAGAACGACCAGACCATCGAACCCATCGAAGAAGTGCAAGTCGATGTGGATGAAGAATTCTCGGGCGTGGTGGTTGAAAAACTATCCATCCGTAAAGGTAACATGACGGAAATGCGTCCATCCTCGGGTGGAAAACTTCGTTTGAAATTCTTGATCCCATCGCGTGGGATGATTGGTTACCAAGGCGAATTCATGACCGACACCCGCGGCTCAGGCGTGCTCAGCCGCCTGTTCCATGGTTATGCGCCGTATAAAG
>Ga0007834_1000525_pt1 | contig 11671 bp, 10 predicted proteins | sample CryBogCBE06Nov07_FD_71233 | JGI IMG/M metagenome (GOLD analysis project Ga0007834, IMG submission 71233) | Freshwater microbial communities from Crystal Bog, Wisconsin, USA - CBE06Nov07 | ecosystem: Environmental > Aquatic > Freshwater > Lake | place: Crystal Bog, Wisconsin, USA | collected...
CGACTCGGCCGACCTGCCCCTCAATGTCAGCCGCGAACTGCTCCAGGAAAGCCGTGACGTGAAGGCCATCCGCGAGGGCAACACCCGCCGTGTGCTCAGCATGCTGGAAGACCTCGCCAAGAGCGAGGACCCGGCCCAGAAGGACAAGTTCACCCGCTTCTATGCAGAGTTTGGCAGTGTCTTGAAAGAAGGCTTGGGCGAGGACTTCGCCAACCGCGAGCGCATCGCCAAACTGTTGCGCTTTGCCTCGACGACCAGCGACACCGTGAGCGTTTCCTTCGCCGACTACAAGGCCCGCATGAAGGAGGGCCAGGAAGCGATGTACTACATCACGGCCGACAATCTAGCCGCAGCCAAGAGCAGCCCGCAGCTGGAAGTGTTCAAGAAGAAGGGCATCGAAGTGCTTCTGATGACGGACCGTGTGGACGAGTGGGCTCTGGGCTTCATGCATGAATTCGATGGCACGGCCTTGCAGTCCGTCGCCAAAGGTGCCGTTGACCTTGGCAAGCTGCAGGACGAGGCCGAGAAGAAGGCTGCCGAGGAAGCAGCGGAAGCCTTCAAGCCCTTGCTGGCCAAACTCAAGGAAGCGCTCAAGGACCAGGTTGAAGACGTGCGGGTCTCCACACGTCTGGTCGATTCACCGGCCTGCCTGGTGGTGCAGGACGGCGGCATGAGCAATCAGCTGGCCCGCATGCTCAAGGCCGCGGGACAGAGTGCGCCGGAGGCCAAACCGGTGCTGGAGATCAACACCGAACACCCCCTGGTCAAGAAGCTCGAGGGTTCGGTGCACTTTAACGACTTGGCCCACATACTGTTTGATCAGGCCCTGCTGGCTGAAGGTGGCATGCCGGAAGATCCGGCGGCTTACGTGAAGCGCGTCAACGCCCTGCTCGTTTAGGCCTTTGTCCGCCCCTGCACCAAGCGGGGGCGTGGCTTTTCGGGACGGATTGGCACAGGCTTTGCTCTTGCTGCTGCAATACCGAGGAGCCAAAACCATGAGCTACATCCGACTGCGCCGCGCTGCGGGGCTTTTGCTCGCCGTCACCATGCTGCTCGCCGGGCAGGCCTGGGCCCAGCTTGAAAAACCCAGCATCAAGTTCTCCCAGGGCTGGTTGTTCCAGGCCACCCAGGCCCAGTTTCCCCTAGCCTACGAAAAAGGCTACTGGAAAGCCGAGGGCCTGGAAGTCGCAGTGGACCGGGGGTCCGGCTCTGCCACGTCGGTGCAGCGGGTGATCTCCGGAGCCTATGACATGGCCTATGCGGATGTTGGCACCCTCATCAAATGGAATCTTGAAAATCCAGGCCGCGAATTGGTGGCCTTCTACGTGGCGGAAGACGGCTTCCCCCTGGTGGCCGTGGCGCTCAAGAAAACCGGTATCAGCAAACCCAAGGATCTCGAGGGCAAGCGCCTGGGCGCACCGCCCTTTGACGGCGGTCGCCAGATGTTCCCGGTGTTTGCCAAGGCCAATGGCATTGACCAGAGCAAGATCAGCTGGATGTCGATGGATGCCAACCTGCGCGAGCAGATGCTGGCCAAGGGCGATGTGGACGTCATTACCGGCTTCATCACCTCGGCCCTGCCCACGCTCAACAGCCTGGGCATCAAGAACTCCGAACTCACGGTGCTCAAATACGACGACTACAACATGGACGGCTTTGGCAATGCCGTGTTTGCCACCCGGGAGTTTGTGGAAAAGAATCCCAAGACGGTGGCGGCCTTCGTCAAGGGCCTGAACCACGCCATGAAGGAGATGATCGCCAACCCCAGGAGCGCCATCGATGCGCTCAAGGTGCGTGACCCGCTTGTTGGCACCGAGGTCGAGACGCAGCGTTTGGCGCTCTACATCAAGGAGTTGCTGCTGACGAAAAACGTGCGCGATAACGGGTTCTCGGCCGTTGAGACCAAGAAGCTCGAAAGCCAGATTGCATCGGTGGTGGATGCCTTTGGTGCCAAGGGCACGGTAACTGCTGCCAGCATCTATACCGACAGGTTTCTCCCACCCAAGGCCGAGCGCATTCCCCCTGCCTTCAAAGAATAGGCAACAACCCCGCACGGTTTGGGCACGCGCCAGTATGAAACAGCCTGCAACGCGCGCATTGCCGGTCGTGGACCTGGCGGATACCTTCGGGCCCGATGAGCGTGGGCGCGATGCCGTTGCGGCGCAGCTTGGGCTCATCTGCCGCGACACGGGATTTTTCTATGCCACGGGCCACGGTGTGAGCCCGGTCCGGCTGGCCCAGCAGTTTGCGCGCGCGCGGGAATTTTTTGCCCTGCCCCTGGCGCAGCGCATGGCCCTGCACATGAAGAACTCGCGCACCAAGGCGGGCTATGAGCCGGTTGGCGGGCAGATGCTGGACGGCTCCATGCCGGACCTGAAGGAAAGCTACTACGTCAATATCGATCTGCCCGACACCCATCCCTATGTGCGCGCAGGCCTGCGCGGCTACGGCGGCAACCAGTGGCCGCAATCCCTGCCGGGCTTTCGCCTGCAGATGCTGGGCTGGCACCAGCGTATGAGCGCGCTGGCGGCCCACATCATGCGCCTCCTGGCACGTTCGCTTGGCATGGAAGACCAGTACTTCGAGCGCTTTTACCGCTACCCCGACGCCGTATTGCGCCTGCTGCGCTACCCACCCCAACCGGCCGACGCGCTGCCCGGTCAACTGGGCGCGGGCGTGCATACCGACTGGGGCGGCCTGACCCTGTTGGCACAGGACGAAGCCGGTGGGCTGCAGGTGCAGGACGCCGCGGGCAACCGGCTCGAAGCGCCACCGGTGGCTGACAGCTTTGTCGTCAACTTGGGCGATTTGCTTGCGCGCTGGACCAATGGGCTTTACCACTCCAATCCGCATTGCGTGCGCAACAGCACGGGGCGCGCGCAGGACCGCTATTCCGTGGTGTTTTTCTACAGCCCCGACTATGCTGCCCGCGTCGAGGCCCTGCCCGGTTGTGTCAGTGCAACCCGCCCAGCGCTTTTTGCTCCATGCACCGTTGGCGAGCACATGTCCGAAAAATTCCGCCAGAGTTACGGCGATCGTGCCGGAGCCTTGGAGGGCGTGTGACTGCCCAAAGCACCATGCCGCGCCTTGCCTACGCCAACATCTTCTCGCGCGACATCGTGGCGCTCTCGGCCTTTTATGGCGCGCTGTTTGGCTTTGAGGAACTTGCCGTGCACCGCTCGCCGATCTATCGTTGCCTGGACGCCGGCGGAATGGAACTTGGGTTCAATGATTTCAAGGCCTATGACTTGCTCGGTCTGGCCGCGCGCTGCCCGGGCGACCCCCTGCCTGCGCCGACCATCACTTACCTGACATTTGAACTTGGAAGCGTGGCCGAAGTCGACGCGCGCAGCGCGCGGGCCAAGGTGCTTGGCGGGACCGTGATCAAGCCGGGCTACACAACCTACTACTACTCATGGCAAGCGGTGTTATCCGACCCGGAGGGGAATGTCTTTCGCCTGAATCACCGGATTGCACCGCCCTGAATGCCCGTGCGGAGTCGGCAGGCGTCATTGCCCGGCCGGCTTGACCAGCATCACCGTGCAGGGGGCCTGCATGGCGACTTTGATTGGCACGGTTGCAATCCAGCGCTGCATCTGCAGGCCGTGGGTCGCGGCACCCATGATAATCATGCTGACATCATTCCCCTCGGCATAGCCGAGCAGGGCCTGGGCCACATCACCCGATTCCAGCGCGTGGAAGGACGTTGGGTGGCCATGCAGGTCCAGCGTCGAAGCCCATTGGCGCAGGCTCGCCAGGCGCTGGCGGTGCACCGTGGTCTCGCTGCTTTCGTCGCTGTGGGTTCCGGTATCGCTGCTGGATACCACGGTGACGCAAGCCAGCCGCGCGCCGGGCCTGAGCCCCAGCGACCGGCTGGCGGCCTGGTTGAGCGCCTGCAGCGTCGCCTCTGTGGCCTGGTGCGGGACGGCCACCATGAGAATCGGCGCATCGCCAATGCGCTGCGTCGGCAGTTCACTGGGGCGATAGTGCATGCCCGCGGCCTTGATCCAGCGCTTGAAATGAACCCGGAATCCGGTTGCTTGTGTCTTCTCCGCGCGGGCGGTCAGTTGCACCTGATCCGGGTTGGCCAGATCAAAGGCCAGCTGCGCGGCCGAGGGGTAGCGCCGGGCGGCCTCGGGCTCCAGGCAGCGCAGAATAATTTCCTGGAGCCAGGGGGCCAGATCCGGCCGGTGCTTGCGCGGTGGAACCGGGTCCATCCACAGGCGTTGACGCAGGCCACCCTGGGTCTGCGGCTCACCGAATGGCAATTCACCGGTGGCCAGCTGGTAGAGCACTACACCAATGGAAAAGATGTCACTGCGAGGGTCTCCGCGCACGCCCACCACCTGTTCCGGCGCGATCCAGATGGGCGAGCCCACGGCCTTGCGCATTTCCTCGGCCAGCAGGTCCGGATAGAGCGCGTGGCAAGAGAGTCCGAAGTCCAGCAGGACCACGGTGTCGTCGGGCCGCACCAGAATATTGGCCGGCTTGATGTCTAGGTGGCAGACCTCCTGCATATGCAGGCTGTGGGCGGCACGTGCCAGCGCCGCGCCGCGCCGTGCGATTTCCGCCGGCAGCCAGGGCGAGCGCGTATCCATTTCATGCTGAAGGGTCTGACCTGTCACATGCTCCATGACGATGTAGGGGATCTGGGTGAGATCGCCCGAGGCCACGTAGCGCGGAACGTGGTTGCCGCGCAGCACCGGCATGAGCTGCTGCTCCACTTCAAAGCTCAGGATGTTTTCAGCACCGTCACCCTGGGCCATTCGTGGTACCTTCATTACCAATGAAAAGGCAGGTGCCTGTTGCGGGCCGGAAGGTTCGCAGCGCACGCTGTAGATGTGCGCCATTCCACCAGCGTGAAGGCATTCTTCAATCACGAAGCCGTCCAGGACAGTGCCGGGTTCGATAAGCTTCATTGACCCTGCTCCAGTCGGTTGGCGAAGGATGCTGGCAGCCAGGCGCGGCGAATCGCATCGGCAGCCCCGAGATGGTCGTATGCGACCCTGTAAAACACCAGTTGCTGCTGCACCGAATCAAAAACCGCGTACATGGCGCGCGGGTCGCGATCACGCGGTTGCCCGACCGATCCGACCGTGGCTAGCCACTGGCGGTGGCCGGGTACCGGTACGGCGACGCCGGGCGAGGGATGGAATTCCATGAGCTTGCCAGCCGCACCGCGGTAATACAGGGTTTGGTGGTGCACATGGCCACCAAATACGTGACGCACGCCGGCGATGCCGCAGGCGGCATCCAGGCTGTCCGCTGCCACATTCTTGTTGTCGGCATACCGCCAGCTTTCTGGCGCATCGGCGCTGGCGTGAACCAGCAGCATCGAGTCCTCCTGCCAGGTCAGGGGCAACTGGTCCAGGTAGCTGCGTTGCGTGTCCGAGAGCTGGCTGTGCGTCCAGGCCGCTCCCTCATCGCCGGCCTGCTCGACCTGGGTCGGCGGGCGAACCGCCATGGCGTCATGGTTGCCTTTGAGCACGATGGCCCCCCGGGCTGCCAGCGCCATGACCGTGTCCACCACGGTTCCCGGGCTGGCTCCGTAGCCAACCAGATCTCCCAGAAAGGCGAAACGGTCAGCATGTACGATTTCCCGTGCATGGGCCAGACAGGCGTCAAGCGCCTGGGCATTGGCATGCAGGTCAGACAGAAGGGCCAGTTTCATGGTCGGGGCAGGTGGGTGGCATGGCACGATTTTGCGCGTTCGAAGCCATTCCAGTCCATGGCAAGGGTTCAGTCAATTGAGCCAGATCAAGCCTCAGGCGTTCAACGCATCCTCCTCCATGGCCTCGATCTGTTCTTCCAGCATATGCAGTTGCCCCTGCCAGTAGTCGCTGGAGCCAAACCAAGGAAAGTTGATCGGGAAGATCGGATCGGCCCAGCGGCGCGCCAGCCAGGCGCTGTAATGAATCAGGCGCAAGGTGCGCAACGGCTCGATCAGGGCCAGCTCGCGCCGGTCAAAGCTGTGGAACTGCTCGTAGCCGTCGAGCAGGGCGCTGAGCTGCTGGGTGCGTTGGCGGCGCTCACCCGACAGCAGCATCCACAGGTCCTGCACGGCCGGGCCTGTGCGCGCATCGTCCATGTCGACAAAATGGGGCCCAGGGCCCGGCCGGTCGGCGGGCGTCCAGAGAATATTGCCGGGGTGACAATCCCCGTGCAGGCGGATTTGCGCGAATTCAGGGGAAAAACCACCGCTTGCTAGCGTGGAGTGGCACTTGGCTGCTATTTTTTCGAGAGCAATATCACATTGCGCCTGCCATGCGGCCTGGACGTCCAGCGGAATCATGTTGTGTACCAGCAGCCAGTCGCGCGACTCGACGCCAAAGCTGCGCACGTCCAGCGCTGGGCGATGGACAAATGGCGATTGGGCGCCGACGCTGTGGATACGGCCCAGGAAGCGCCCGATCCACTCGAGCACATCCATGTCTTCCAGCTCCGGGGCGCGACCGCCACGGCGCGGGCACACGGCAAAGGCAAAGCCGGCGTGCTGGTGCAGGGTGCGGCCATCGAGAACCAGCGGGCCGATGACCGGGATTTCGGCCTCCATCAATTCCCTGGCGAAGGCATGTTCTTCCAGGATTTGCGCCTCGCTCCAGCGGCCTGGGCGGTAGAACTTGACTACCACTTCGCGAACCCCCGCGTGTGCGCCTTCCAGCGCAACCTGATAGACCCGGTTTTCGTAGGAACTGAGCGCAGTCAGGCGTCCGTCACCATGCAGACCGACCATGGCCAGTGCGTCAAGAACCACATCGGGCGTCAAATGGTCGTAGGGATGTAATGAAGGCATGCGCCGATTGTGGGGCACGGCAGGAAGGGCCTAAAGTGGCTACACTTTTCGAACTAAAAATCCGGAGACAAATCCATGAGCTTTTTCAAATCTGCCCTGTCGGGGCTTGCATTTGCTGCGCTTGCGCTCTATTCCGCAAGCGGCAGCGCCCAGACCAGTGTCCTTTTCATTGGCAACAGCTTCACCTACGCGGCAGGCTCGCCGGTCCGCTACTACCGTGCGGATACCGTGAGTGACCTCAATCGCGAGGGGCAGGGCGGTGTACCGGCCCTGTTCAAGTCATTCACCCAGCAGGCTGGTCTGAACTACGAGGTGGCCCTTGAAACGCGGGGCGGCATCGGCATGGACTGGCACCTGGCCAACAAGCTGGGTCTGATCACCCAACGCCCCTGGGATGTGGTCGTGGCCCATGGCTATAGCACCCTTGACGCCAAGAAGCCCGGTGATCCGGCATTGCTTGTCCAAACGGCCAAGCAACTCGCCGACGCCTTGCAGGCGCGCAACCCGGGCACCAGCCTGTTGCTGGAGGCCACATTCCCGCGCGCGGACGAAACGTATGGCACCAAGGGCGCGTGGTATGGGAAGACAGTGGCCAATATGGCACAGGATGTGCGCGCCGGCTACGACGTTGCTGCGAGGACCAGTCCGATCATCAAGGGCGTGATTCCGGTAGGCGAAGCCTGGATACGCGCGATGGACGCTGGCATCGCCGACTCCAACCCGTTTGATGGCATCGATGCAGGCAAGCTCAACCTGTGGACCTACGACAACTACCACGCCAGCACGGCAGGCTACTACCTCAAGGGCCTGGTTGTATTTGGCATGATCACCAAGCTCGATCCCCGCTCGCTGGGCGGCAACGAGTGCTCAGGCTATGAGCTGGGCTTGTCGGTGCCCCAGGTCAAGGCCTTGCAGCAGGTGGCCTTCGAGCAATTGGCTGCCAGCCAGAACATCAAGCCCAAGCCGCTGGACACCCTGCCTGGTGAGCTGCCGCAGTACTGCGTGCGGGGCCGCTAGGCCGTTTGCGCGGAACTTTAGGTGGCGTTTTCGTCGGGCTCCAGTGTGCTGAGCAGGCGCATGTCGGCCACGGAATTGTCCCCGCCGTCCCAGTGCACGGCGTCGGCGTAGCGCATCCCGAAGGCGATGTCATTGCCGCTGTATCCGCGGGTGGCGTAGACTTGGGCGGCCAATGACGGGTCGCGCGCCGTGATGCTCAGCATCATGCGGATTCCGTCGGTCTGTTCGGTCCCCTCGGCCAAGCCGTGCAAGGGGCTGTGGACGTCTAATTCGTGCATCAGCGTCCAGGTCAGCGGGAAATAGGGAAAGTCCGAGCGTGTCAGTTTGAGATCCACCGCGCGGCGGAACCGCTGGCCGTCGGCGCCCGTCTCTAACAGGAGAACCGTGATGCGCGCGGTGGCGTCCGTCAATGCATCGGCGCGACCATTGCCGATGCGGATCATCAGGACCGGCCGCCCGGCCCCGAGCGTGACCACTGGCCGGGCAGCAAACAGGATCTTGGCACGAGGGCGGGAGAATCGCACGAACACCAGTCCGGTCACCGTGGCGGTGAACAGCATGCCAATGAATATCTCGGCAGTTGCGACCAGGTGGCCGTAGAGGGTGGTGGGCACCATGGCGCCGTAGCCCACTGTAGCGAGGGTCTCCACGCTGAAGAAGAACGCATCGGCCAGCGAGTCGGCCGGCAGGTTGGCGATGCTGTGCGGCACTTCGAAATACAGCAGTGCAAACACAAAATTGATTGCCATATAGGCCAGGATCAACAGCGCAAAAAAACCGGGCCATTTGAGCGTCAGTGCCATGTGGTAAGGGTCGCGCAGATCAAAGCGCGCAACGCCAAGTTTTTCCAGACTCAGCACATTGCCCGAGCCCGAGGTCAGGGTGGTGCGGCTGCGGTGGTTTTTTGGATGATTCATGCAGCAATTATGATGGCGCAACCTTCTCCAGCCCTACCCATGTCCCAACCCATCACCCTGATTTCCTCCATGGCCACCAAGCAGGTGTTGGCCGACTTGATTGCCCGCTATGCGCAGACGTCCAGCCAGGCGGTGGCGTTGGAGTCGGTGGGCGGGGTCGACGCAGCCAAGCGGGTCCAGGGCGGCGAAGCGGTGGATGTGGTGGTGCTGGCTGCCAAGGCGATTGAAGAGCTGATTGCCAGCGGCAAGCTGCGCGCGGGCAGTCGGGTGGATCTGGTGCGCTCAGGGGTGGCGCTAGCCGTGCGCGCAGGTGCCGCGCGGCCATCGATTGCAAGCGAAGAAGACATCAAACAGGCCGTGCTGGCTGCGCCCAGCATCAGCTACTCCACGGGTCCCAGCGGCGTGTACCTCACGGGGCTGTTCGAGCGCTGGGGAATCGCCGCTGCCATCAAAGACCGGATCGTGCAGGCACCGCCTGGTGTGCCCGTGGGCAGCCTGGTTTCCAGTGGCAAGGTGGCGCTGGGCTTCCAGCAGTTGAGCGAGTTGATGAACTTGCCAGGGATTGATGTGCTGGGGCCATTGCCAGCCGCTATCCAGACCATCACCACCTTCAGCGCGGGCGTGGGGGCAAGCTGCACCCGGGTTGATGCCGCACAGGCCTTGTTGCGCTTCATGGACTCGCCCGAAGTGGCGGAGATCAAGCGCGACAACGGCATGGAGCCGGCCTGAATATGGCGGAGAGTGCCAAGCCGTCAGGGGCGGCCAAACGCACCCGCAGGAAGACGGGAGCAATCACGCTTCACCAGGTGGCGCAGCTGGCAGGTGTCTCGCCGATTTCCGCATCGAGGGCGATCAATACGCCGGACCAGGTTTCTCCCAAGCTGCTTGAAAAGGTAACGCTTGCGGTGAAGAAAACGGGTTATGTACCGAATCTTCTCGCGGGCGGCCTGGCGTCATCCAGAAGCAAACTCATCGCTGCAGTGGTCCCAAGCACGGTCATTTCGGTTTTCAATGAAACCATCGAGTCCTTGAACACCACCTTGTTCAACTCGGGCTACCAATTGATGCTGGGGCAATCGGCCTATTCGGCATCGCGGGAGCAGCTGATTCTCGATGCCATCATTGGCAGGAGACCGGACGGAATTTTCCTGACCGGCCTGATGAAGTCGGAAAAAATCCGCAGTCAGTTGCTTGCCACAGGCATTCCCGTGTTGGAAACCTGGGACTTGACGGCCAATCCGATCGACATGCTGATCGGCTTTTCGCACACAAAAATCGGAACGGCGGTAGCCAATTTCCTGATTCAAAAAGAAAGAAGGAATTTTGCAATTGTTCGCGCCGAAGACGAGCGCGCGGACCGACGGACCCGGGCTTTCATCCAGGCTGTAAAAAAACAGAAATTGCCGACCCCATTTGTCTTGAACGTCGGCGCGTCGCGGTCTATACGGAGCGGACGCGACGCGATGGCCGAGATTTTGCGGAGTCATCCCAAGGTAGACGCAGTCTTTTGCAGTTCCGATTTGCTCGCTTTAGGTGTGTTGACGGAGGCAAAATTCCAGAAACTGGATGTCCCTCGGAAGATCAATGTCGTCGGCTTCGGTGACATTCCCTTTGTTGCCGACATGATTCCGGCGCTGACGACCGTGCGCATCAATGGCATGAAGATCGGTGAATTGGGGGCCCGCTACCTCATTGAGAGGGCGGAGGGTCGGACGGTAGCCGAACCCACGGTCGATGTCGGCTTTTCTATCATCGAACGGGAAACCACCTGACCGCTGCCAGTCGCCGGCGTGCAACGTAAAGCTTCCGTAAAGACGTTTGACAGGATGCAAGGTTGATCTTACATTTTATTTGGTAGCGCTACCATATCTTAATTTGGTAGCGCTACCAATTTGCGCTCGGCTGCAAGCCTGATTCGGGTCTCACCCGCTCAACGTCAACAGGAGAACTACATGAGAGACAAAACATTGAATACCAAGCCATTGGCCGGCGCAATAAGTCGGCGCGACCTCATGGCCCGCGGAGTGGCAATGGCCGGAGTGGGCAGCATGGCCTGGCCACTGGCTGGGTGTGGTGGTGGCGGGTCACCCGCTCCCGCGGCTGCGCCGGCATCTGCCGCCGTTGAGCCTATTTGGGGAGCCGGCCAGGCTGCAGACACGGTTGCCAGCAATCTGGCCTTCCTGAAGCAGGCCGCATTTCCCGCAACGGTCTTCAACGTGATGACGTATGGCGCCCAGACAATCACCCCGATCGCTTCCAACAACCCCTACGTCAACTCCTCTGTCTCGTCGACGGCCCAGGTCACAGCGTCGCTCAATGGGAGTCTCACGCCCACCAATGGCTCGGCTCTCACCAACCCGTCCAACGCATTCGACTCCCGACCTGCCTTTCTGGCTGCCATCGCAGCGTGCAATGCGGCTGGAGGGGGGCAGGTTCTCGTCCCATCGGGCAACTATTACTGCGCGGGACCGATCGTATTGCTGAGCAATGTCAACTTCCACCTGGCGTCCAACTGCACTATCTACTTCAGCCCCAACCCGGCAGACTATGCCAAGGATGGCCCGTACAACTCCGGCGCAAACGGCCACTTGTACTACGCGCGCTGGCAAGGCAATGACTGCCTGAATTACGGGTCGCCAATCTATGCCTATAACCAGACCAATATTGCGATCACGGGAACTGACCAGACGTCTGTCCTGAATGGCCAAGCAATGACCCCGTTTGCCGGAAGCGGAAGCAGCGCCACCTGTTGGTGGACGTACAAGGGGACGACCAACGCGTGGGGATGTGCGTCATCGGCCACAACGCCTGGTGAGGGCTATGCAAACACTGCCAATCTGGATCTGGCAACCGCATTCACCATGACCCAAGCCCCCAACATCTGGACCAACGGCGCTACGAATTGGCTTTACACCCTGTTGGGAACGAGCACGGCGGGCGGGTC
>Ga0007834_1000527_pt1 | contig 11653 bp, 9 predicted proteins | sample CryBogCBE06Nov07_FD_71233 | JGI IMG/M metagenome (GOLD analysis project Ga0007834, IMG submission 71233) | Freshwater microbial communities from Crystal Bog, Wisconsin, USA - CBE06Nov07 | ecosystem: Environmental > Aquatic > Freshwater > Lake | place: Crystal Bog, Wisconsin, USA | collected...
CCTTCCGTTTTCGTATTGCTAGGAGCTCGAAAATCGTAAATCCTTCTAGCGTTTCTGAGGCAGTAGTAGTGGCTCTTACTCCATACTTCCACACGGTACTAAGGGGCTTGTAGAATTATTTATGGGAGCTAGTTAGGCTTGAAAATTTCGTCTGTTGAATTTCGCCAAATTAAGGGAAGGCTGTATACGTGACTTGAGGTTCTGGAACTCAGGCCCCGTTCTCTCGCAGACGCCCGTGAAAAAGAGGAGTTTAGGAGGTATGGATGAGCCCACCTTGAGCGATGGGCTTGCCAAATGCAATTTGTCGACTGCAAAATATGACAAATATCTGACTCCTTTTGGTCGGGTATTAAAAAACCGACTGTCGTAAGTAAAAAGCTAACCAACGTACTGAATACGAGAGCAAAAGTATTTCACGAGAGAGTGTTGAGATCATCCCACGGCACAAGATATGACTGGAATGGATCTTGGTAAAAATGTATACAAGAAATATTTCAAAAAGAGCTGAGAGCTTAATTGGAAAAATACTTCCTCACCGCCGAAATCCTGAGAGGAGATCCGAAGAGGTCAGACGAGTATTCGAATACATAAGAAAATTAAGACTATTAAAATCTTCAGTAGGTTCGAATCTGGTGACAGTTTTTTTTGGCAGAAACTTAGCTTAGATTACACAGAAAGACATAACAGACTACGGAAACTGAGCACCCCTATGAGCTAATTAGCAGATCACATTAGGTGTAGGGGCAGGGCAAATCTGGTGACAGTGACTGTGAGGAACCAAGGGGAAGAGGCACGGGATATATAGAGTACTTACAAGGGGCCGTGGTTGAGTCTTGAAGTGTTCAAATAGTACCATCTTCCAACTCCGAGCCCATCTTATTGTAGATATATACATCTTATATGGGCCCATCTGTGGTAACAAAAATTTTTCCGAAGAAATGATGAGGTGCAGCAATATGCAAGACGAAAAATTGCTCCATATTGTATCTGCTGCGTACTAGAGTGATGACAGGAGCATTCAGACCTAAGCGATTCAATTATTTGCCAGGTTGGACGGCTGTTGCGAAGCTTCTCCTTGTCAAGTCCGCGACAACTGGCAACCAGAGCAGCGTTCAAAGCAACTAAGCTGGTGCTGATTATAGACGGACCTAGAAAATTATTCCAGAATACATTCATACAAAAATCAATTCCCGGTGGTGAGGAGGACGATGACGCTTCCTGTTGTTCGCGGAAATCGATCGTCTTATTTCACTCTGAAGGTATTCCAGTGTTCGTTACTCATCTGTTGCTAGGGATAAGGGGTATACCACCTCGCCCAGCGGCAATTCTGATTTTTTAACTACCATACTAGTCGTAGGCAAACTCTGAAGTCGAGTAGTAAACTACTTAGATATGTTTAGGCGCTGTCTCAATTTTAAAATTTTTATAAATGGCAGCTATAGACGGTGCTGACTATAATCGGTAACTACAAACTGCGAATGTAAACAGTATACCCGTATGTAATAATGGTGAGCTTAATCGCGGTCTCGCCTACGACGGTGTACAGCATTGATGCTCGTGGTGTCTAGGTAGATTTTTGCTTAGCATTTTTGTCTAAGCTGCTGCAGGCTGGGAGCTCTTAGAAATGCCCCCCTTCTTCATCTCAAGGCAGCCAGGCAGAACACGAACAAGTGTGTCGGACAAAAATATTTGTTTTTCCAAAAGCAAATGAGCAAATTTGTTTAGAATTGATTCGATCCACCCCCGCCTATTCCCATCGATTTTCAAAGAAGCTGCGGCTCTTTTCAATAAGTCTTTTGCGGCTGTAAATATCTCGAGGGTGGTAGTTTACTTCTTCCTAAATACCAATAAGCTGCACAAAAAATCTCACATTAAGCTAATGTTGGGTGAGTCGAAAAACTGTAATCAATAATCACATACTACTAGTAGGCAGAGAAGAGGGGGGCTGAAAGTACCTAGTTGTAGTGGACAATGATAGTCCCCCCTCTGCCTTACTAGCAGCGATACCCAGGGGGCTCGCATAGTTGCAGCGAGCACCAGTAATCCTGCTGTAATGTTATCGGCTTATTTTGGCTAGTTTCTTGCATGCCTCCTACTGACATCGTACTGCTGCCTACTCACTGGTAATTGACATCATTTCGAGTACCAACTTTCCACAAGAAAATTAAGAATTTAAAAGACACAAAACGGGTGAGGAGGAGACATCGGATGGCAACTATATAGACTATGTAGTTTAGCGATGGCGAAAGTCGGAACCTATACACACACGGAACGAAGTTAAACGGCTTGCTACTACTATTTGGATCATACTAGAAACGAGTACATTCAATCAAAATCACACACTCGTCGGTGTCCGAAGTCAGAGTTCCCCGAATAAATAACGGATTCTGCTTTCGCCGGTCACCTCGACAAAAACCTTGCCCGAAAAGTATCTTCGAGGGTGATTGAGGAAGCGTCTACTTGCTTCAACATTGAACAAGCGTTAACGACGTGCACCACTTCGTCTAGAATCCGCTGTCTGCCGGTCTGCGTGGATGGCATGATGCCCTCGAAGTGCTGCGGTATCTTACGATTCAGAAGCCCAAATATCCGGTAGAACACGTCTTGTACTTGTTCAGAAGGCAACGTGCTGTGAAGGACTCGATGCAGAGCCGTTACATTCTTCAACACGTCTTCGAAGTACTCACACTGCCCCTGGAAACGGTCCCAATCCACTGTGCGTAACTTCGTCGCGGAAGCATCTACGAAATCGCCAACGATGTTGACGAACTTGGATAATATTTGCGCGTGATGATCGATTAGTGCTTGCTGGATTCGGTCGATTTCCGTAAGTAGCGTCCGTTGTCTACTCGGCAGTTGCGCCAATAGAGCCGCGCGTATATGAGGAATGAGTGCGAGCAACAGACTCAAGCTCTGGGCGGTTACACAAAGGTGTTTGGCGGCGATAGACTTCAGTCGAGCGGAGGATTGGATGGCTTGCGCACCCAAAACCAACTGACGGGTGCGGCTGTCGAAGAGACGCAGGATCTCGACGATTCGCGAGAGCACGTCGGTGGCGACGGGAGAAAAGCAGACGCACACGTCGAGGTACGTGGTGATGACTTCCACCACATACAGGGCGCTCCACACAACGCGATACGACGTGTTTTCAATAATTACAACAGTAGGTTCTTTCTTCGCTCGCTTCTGGGAGTCCGACTGAGAGGAAGGGCCGTAACCGTTATCAGATACAATCGTTCCCGAAGCGGACGGAGACGAGAAGTCCGTTGGGTTCCCTCCGTCAGGACCTGGCAACGTCTTCAACGGACTCATCTCCTTGTTCCCATTGGCATCTACAGGGCCCGCGGGCAAATCTCGTGCTGAGCCAGAGGAGTTGCGCGAACTAGAACCCGCGTTTCCACCGGAAGTAGAGGGACTTCTTGGCAAGAAGGCTCGGCCTGAAGTTAGTCGGTCGATTTCTCGCTGCCTCTCCGCTGACACGTCGCACTGTACCCACCGCTCCGAGTCCAACGTGGACACCAATTTGTTCTTCAGCGATTCGGAAAGACTCTCTAGGAACAGTTTCCCTTGGGAGAGCAGACACTGTCTCATGACATAGGCGGAGGCTTTAGTAAGGTCTTCTATGGCTAAGATGAAAGCAAGGGAAATCTCCCACAAAAACTTCATCTTTTCCAGCGGCAATTTAGCAGTTTGTTCTCGGCGCAGAGAGAGCAGTTGAGTGAGACTGCGCTGGGCGAGCTCGCAACAGCTCTGGAGGCACGACTGACTCGCCTTCACAATTTCATTGTAGTGATCAGGCAGTTCGGCGACCTCCACATTCACTTCTTGTCCCCCACCCGCCCCGGGATCCACCAGTTGTGATGATATCGAGGGAGGAGGGGGCGGGGGCGAAGAGGGATCAGAAGAACTGCCGTTTCCTGAGTGCGCTATCTTATTCGCGGATACACCACTCATTAAGTTTGATTCCGAGGTTACAGAGGGCAGAGACACGCCCCCTTCCTCCCCTCCTCTCGGCTGAGGCACGTCTGTAACGGGCGCATCCCCGTCGGTTCCAGTCAGCCGCCGCTGCTCCTGCTGCTCTACCCTCTCCGCCCGACACACCTCCCGAATAACGCTTTCGATCTCACCGTGGACACTGTTACACCGCTCGAGTGCCATCCGCACCTGCTCGAAACTGATCGACAAGCAGGACAAGAAGTGTTCGGTGGTCATACCCTTCACCCGTTGACCGAAGGGCGTGGACTCCGCCGACGTGTCCGAGACATTCATGTCGTCCAGCGGGTTACCCAGAGACGCGTCGAAGTCCGTGAGATACTCCAAGACACATGTCCGAATGGCCAGTCGAATCGAGTCCGACAGTTTCGCTTTATAAGCCGTTACGGCTGGTAAGAGCCGTTGACATCTTATCAGTACGCGGACCAGGACAGCGAAGGAGGTGGACACCTCGGATGGAGTGGTCACTGTAGAACGGTCTGTCGGGGTGGGCGTCGCATCTTTCCTATCTGGTGCCTCGCCTCCATTCGAAACATCCTTTTTGGACGCAGTCAGATCAGCGACCGGTCTCCCTCCCGGGCCTCTCTCCACCCCAACCTCATCACTATTGATATCTACCCAGGTCACAGCGATGTGGACAAAGCGCCCCGTCATGATGTCTTCAATCACACCTTCGTAGTCCTCTAACTGCCTCACCATGGCTTGGAGACACCTCAGTTTGTGTAGAGTAGGAGTGATGAGCGCTCGCGTGTGCTGGAGAACTTCTAGGGCGCCTAAGTAATCCTCTATTCGCACGAAACTCTCCACAGCTTCTCTCCCCTGATATCGGGACGGGGGGGGGCCAAGAAAGGACATATGGATGAGTGGGTGAGGCTGTGGACGGTATCAAGTAAGTGCTATGCTGAAATAACCCCTCGTAATATTATTAGTTAGATCATTCAGACATCATCGCAATTTGCATATAGAGTAGAACTAAAGTCAAAATTACTTCAAGCGCAGGAGAAGGGATGGAAGTACATTCATATTCATCGCTCAACATCAATTTTTGCAATAATTCATTTACTATGCACCTGTACAATGGCTTGGATACTGGACAGAGTCTCAGCAACTTTCTTCTGGTTCTCTTGCCTCTGTTGCAACCTCGGAATTTTTAAGGATGTCAACACCACTTGCTGGTCGAATTTTCGCAATTCTTTCCGTAATGTACTCGTATGTGATATGGTTTCGGAAACTTTTCTTTGTAATCCTTTGACATCGTCGATTGCTTTGAAAAAGGAAGGGGATCTTGACCAAATTAGCTTCAAGAGCGCCAATTCTACTAAATCTAAATATTGGGGCAATTTCTCTTGAGTTTGGGGACTAGACATTTGCTCAAACACATCAGGATCTCCTAAAGTAAAATTAACACTGAAGAATATTTCTGGAACTGAGAGAAAGCACTGCCTCAACTCATCATTCGTTATTTCCCTAGTTGGAATCAATTTCGGGGCAGGTAATGATTTCCGATAAGATTTGAACTTCTTCTCAAAACTTTTTAGTTTCGCAGCTAAATTATTCAAATAGCTGATATCATGTGCACTTTGAGCTGCTGATTGAATAGAACCCAAGATTTCCATAGGCGCGCTCTGTTCTACAGCATATTCATCTATAAAGTGTTGAAACTTCGTTTCCCTTGGATTCATTAACACGGATGTCTGTAGAAAATATTGATTAAGAATATGTAAAGAAATGCTTTAATATACCAGATTATGACCAGAGGTTCTTAATTCCATTCTGCTGTCCTCAAAATTATCAAAGTCGTTTAATGAATCATCCTCTCCATCGGTAAGCAGTAAGCTTCGGATTTGCAGAGAGTTAGGGTTGATCTTACTGCCTCCAGATTTTCTCCTATTCATCTCTCAAAATTTCTGTCAAGGTACAAATATACTTGCCGGCTCAATTTAGTCAAAAAATTTCTTGATTGTTGTTTGTAGCAACAACGTGAGCGTAATCGTTGGGTCTGGAATCATTTCTTCAGAAAAATATACAAAAAACATGCATTCTTTCGGTGGATCACAATATTTCTTATGTTTAATTCATAGCAACTAATTGAGTTTGCATCTTAACACAATTACAACGACATCTTCGAGTCGATTGCCTCTCCTGTCACTGACATATTCGTAACGGCAAGTTTTTCAAAAATCGATTTTCGTTTTGAATTTTAATTGTTCTAAAATCACATGAATTTCTTCTTCGGCGTTGATGAAATGGGTTGCATGAATAACTTGGATCAAGATGAGTGTGATGAGTGAGTATTAATTACTCGTACTTGCTTTGTGGAAAACACAATTAACAATTTACTTTGTCCTATCGCATTAGGTACTTAAGAAATGCGCATATTCCCGATGATGCTGTTGCTCTGAGCTCAAATAGCATTGAAACATTGCACAGATCAATCAGCTCAATTGAAGAATCCTTAAGCTATGAAAAGGATTCTTGTTCGGCGGAGCTAAAAAGATTAGCCCTCGAGGTTCTTACAGCAACGAAAAAATCCAAGGATATTAAAGGTAATTGCGCTTGCCTTTGGAGTTTCTTTCCTTACACTGGTTAACAGATCGAGTTACCAGCATAAGGATTCTATTTGGCCTCTGCACTAACGCTAGCGCTGCCGCATATGGAATATCTACAAGTACCATGTGGCGATCACTCTTGATGGACTCCACAACAATTATTATAAGATGCTTAAGTGAGAAAGCTACTTCTTGCAAAAGAGATAAAGCCAAATTTTTGAAATCTTCGAAACGTTCCCACCAAATAGCCCAAGATATACAGTATGACTCATCAGAAGGAACGCCGAGCACGGATGACGAAGACGATGAGACGGGTCGCCGCGGACGTGTAGGAATGGAGGGCACTCTAAGCGAACGCGAACTTGTAGATTATTTAACGGATATGACTAACTTCTCGAGACTGTTTTTACGAGGGCAAGTAAATTACTGTAACCGAATACGATCTTATCGATGTTGATGATTTTAGTGCATTTGCTCACTACTTTACACACACACATAACGTAAGAACGTGCTTCATATTCTGGGAGAGTGTTGTTGTTATCATTAGGGTCGAAAGACAACTAATCTTCGAGTCTACCGCCGTAATTATACATCTCCTTGCTAATAACAGGGACCAGTCCGATATCTCGGATATGTATTGCGAAATAATCTCAATATTTGCGGTTTTAGCGTCTGCAAGGTCAGAATACAAAGGTAAATGATGAGACATACATTTCTAATCTCGCAAGATACTCACATCGCCACACCACATATACAAGTAAATGAGGAAGGAATTCCGTTAGATATGCGCTCTTCTCTTTAATCTGCACCTAATTTCGACTGCTCAAAATTGTAATGTGGCTGCGTTCCTTTACCTATTATAGATATATACAGACTACTGCAATCATCGACGGTTTCGTTGGCGGTGACTCTAGCTCCTAAACCTGCATTCAAGTAGGCTACAATTTATGTCTCTCCTGCAATTTGTCTATTTATCCCGCATGTTAAGCGGCATTGTATATCCTCCGGCAAGTGTGCTTCACTTAAGTGCCCTCCATCGCACTCAGCCAAATTTGCACATTACACGTGTTCTAAAATTTGTTTTCTTTCCCAACGTGCACCTTCTCTGCACATGTATCGTCTCAGGGCGATTTCGAGTATTTTAGCAGGAGCAAGTACGTGGAGGATCATCGGATTGAAGAGTTTCTGTTGATTCGCGTGATTCTCCACCTTGACCTTGACATCTGCCCTCCGTCCCCTTCGATGGCCTCCCCATGACCTTCCACATGGAAGTATTTCTTGATAATTCGATTATTTTCCCTCCTCGTACTGCTCTTCCCGCTGATTTATCGGGACTACACTTCTGTTCACCGTGGCAGATACTAGGCTGGCTGCACAACCGAAGAGCCGGGTCATGTGTCTGAATGTTATGGCGAAGGTGAGGCTGTGTCTTGTGAATCTCACGGCACTACGAGGTCCGCACCGGTGAATGGAGGAGAAAAGACTTTCATATTCCCTCTCAACCCCTCCTGTTGCAACACGATCGCTGTATCCAATATGGAGTTCCCAAGTGGAATGGCTGGCTCGGTGTCATTTGCATCATCCTTCAAGTTTTAATTTAATTTCTATATTGGGGCTTCTGTAGGTTTTGGCGGCCGTAGTTGAGCAGCTGGTGACTGCGCGAGAGGACACTGCGTCAGAACAGTGGCCCACCCGACCAATCGGTGGTGTAGATGATCCCCTGTGTACAATAGGGAATGACGATATTCCGCGAAACGGTGACGCGGTGTTTGTTTGGCGATGCGTCCTCAGCTCCCTACAGGTGAATGGGGTGGTGCGAAGGGGTGGACGGGACAGAACGTGTAGATATGATAGATAATGGACGTTAGGGAGTCATGTGTTGGCTTCGCAGTATAGGCGGCCATTCCTTCGGTTACACGCCAATGATTGCTGTCAATTGTTCACGGAAAATGACTGATTGTACACCTCGCCGCACGTCAGCGCCTCATGGCAGGAGTCACCGACCGGGCGGCAGACCGCGGTCATGTGAGTGCGTCAGATGCTAGCCCGTTCGTGATTGACACCCTTCGAACCTCCTCCTATGCGTCAATCGTTCACTTATCGCCTCTACGACTCTGACGCATCATCCAGGTCGATTGAATTGCGTCTGGCCCGCCAATTCGTAAATTACATGATATTCGACACGAACGAATGTATTTGACAACGATTTCTAACTTCGCGGAAACGTCGTTTTTTCAAAATTGAATCTTCAATAGTTTAGTCGTAACCGTCACTGTGTTGCTTTAAATTGCTCGTACGAGCCGCCGCTCTCCCCCTCTACCACACGGATATGAACGCACATCTGATATTTCCCGTATCCCCTCACCGTGCAGATAAAGGATGCCGTCGTGGTAGTGCTCACCGCTATGTGTCAAACCGTTACGGACGAGACATCAGGTGAGCGAGCACAGGGTGGTAGAGCAGCCGGGTACTTGTCACTCTTATATGTAGGATGTTTCTTCCCCCGCTCAGAACTCTGGTCCCCCTGAACAATCCCTTCATTCTCAACTGTAAAATTAGAGCATCTGTATTTCTGTGCAATCGTACCAATGTACTGATCAATGTAAATAAATCTTCTGCAACACAAATGGGTTTACGCCACGTACCCACACGTGATTGTACTGCCAAAGGTGGTATGATGCGAACATTGATGCGAACATTTCATTTCGGATCATATTCAAGTCATCTCCGTCCATATCCAGGTGGTCACGAGACTCGGGACGGAGAGCTGGAGTCTCCCACCAAACCTCGACCGAATAAGAGAGTCAAACGACCGAAGGGGAGCAAGCCGATGAGGACCCGCAGGGGGATAGCGGCCCGACAGGACGATGTAGCGGCACCGACCGCTCATGGGAGTGGGAGGAGTTCAAGGGGCGCGCTGCGGGACGAGGCGATCGACTTGCTCCTGACAATCATTGTCCGATCCTGCTCTCACCCGAAGGTACAGCTGTGGTCGGGCACTCCCCTCTCCCCGGGGTGCCGCCCATTCGATTCCATTCCTCCTTTGCTGCACTTCGTACGACCGCCGCTTCTTCCGCTCGCCTTTCGAATGCAACCTTGGAAGGCGTGGCCTTCCCAACCCAATCCTTTATGTCACGGCCACGTATCGCAGAGGTCGATGCTGGCGCTGATGTGGTATAGGGGCATTTCAACTTGGGCTTGACTGTCTTACCTCTCCATCTCCTCCTCTGACATGTGGCAGCCAGCCAGGCGATCATTGGCAGTCGCCATCATCTCCGCTGCACTCGCCTCCGAATGCATTACCCAAACAGTGACTAATATGGATATGCGGACAAGCGCAAGGGATCCGAATGCAGCCTTTCCATCTCCTCGAACGTCGCTGTTATTGACTCCCACCGTCGCCTCCACATCCTCGCCGTCGTCTATCGCGGCCACCCGTTTGTCGAACGGAAGTGTGCGTACGGACTGCGGCACCAGTCCCGGAACCGATAGCAGCGACAAGGGCGCTGGGGAAGAATGCAATCGCTCCAGTTTGGATTTTGGCATTGTTAAACGAATAACGGTTTCAGATTTGTTCTCCTCTCTAGTTGCTCGTTGTCAAGACTCGTCAGCAACCGGTGAGGTGTAACGGTCGAGCCATACACCACATATCTTGGTGTTTGTTCGCATCCTAGACGTTATTACATTGTGTCCTATTGCTATGGTGTACTGTGCTGTGCTGTCAGTGAGAACACACGCGATCTCTGCCGTGCAAGACGTGCTCGAGGTATGCGCGGCTGTGAGCTCGGCTGGTCAATGGGAGCCGGGGGACCGCCCGGTTGGGACCAGTGTAAAATGCCCTGGTAAGTCTTCTACTCCGGTGGAACGACTGTGCGTGCACAGAACCTTTGCCGCATATACCACTATTCATTCTATCGACTTCGCTACATTGTACTTAACTTCTGAGTACCAGGGAGGGAACATGTTCTCAGTAACCTGCTGTATGCGAATCCTACGGATGGCGATGTGACTGGGATGAGTGGGAGAGCAGAGGGGAGCGCGATGTACATGGAGCGTGGTGTGGTTGATGTACTGCGAGAGAGGTTGACGGACGACAAGCCGACCGTACGGGGGAAAGCGTTGTCCAGCCTAGGTGATATCACTGTCCGGAGGCACAATCACACAAGCGAACGCCGTGCAACATATCGTCGTATATCCTCATTGCTGAACTAATTTCAAACAAAGAGTGGACAGCTGTTATTTATATCCTGACAGCGAATATGTTATTCTGCAGCTGCTCTGATCACTCTCCACGGAAGGAAATCTGGAGCCTGGGATGTGGGCGGTAGCGGCTGCGCATCATTCCAATCGCTGCAGACGCAGGGTCGATCGGACACGTCTTCGTTCTCCATCGCAACTGTGATAACGAACGAGGACCTGTCCCTGCTGTCCGACCTGTGAGTACTGCAGGGACGATTTCGAAGGAAGATTTCATTGACTACTAGACGAGAGAGAAGCTTTTGAACATAACCATGTGTTTGTTTAAAACTGCAATCTACGTTATCATTCCGCAGTTGCGACGACGAGAACGTGTCTGTGCGAAAACAAGCGGTGAATGCAATTACAGGTGATCCCTCACCCTTACCTTTCTCTCTCTTATTACGTGTAGATAAGTATCGATTTCCACTCTGATCTTCTGGGATGGATTGGAATAATATGATCCACAACATGCTTTGTTACTTCTCAATGCAGATCTACTCCTGTTATCTCCCAGATCGACTACGTTGCAGGTGCAGTTGATTTAAAGGAGATCGTAGGCCATCGACTTCCATTTATCATCAATTCAAAAACCTCATATAGATTCGATCCGCAAGATATCTAGAAGAGAATGAAGTTTGCGGCGCTGTTATCAGTTGCCCTTCCTCGCCTTCGTCACAGTCTATGATCATCATTAGCCTATCTGTACTTCTGCCTGTAGGATGCTTGGGTAGGGTCTGTACTACCCCTTATCCTGGACCCAGAGCCTACTGTTCGGGTATGAAGGCACAGGACTCCCTTCCTTTCCATCCCGATCTTGTTGAATGAGGAATGTTACATGTCTCCTATACCATTTCCTATTCATAAACGAAACA
>Ga0007834_1000529_pt1 | contig 11636 bp, 12 predicted proteins | sample CryBogCBE06Nov07_FD_71233 | JGI IMG/M metagenome (GOLD analysis project Ga0007834, IMG submission 71233) | Freshwater microbial communities from Crystal Bog, Wisconsin, USA - CBE06Nov07 | ecosystem: Environmental > Aquatic > Freshwater > Lake | place: Crystal Bog, Wisconsin, USA | collected...
GAGCGCTGCAGTTGCTTGCCCTCAGTCTGGAGTGATGGCGCGAGCATGATCTCGACCTTCTGGAATTCCTTCAACGTCTCGTAGCCACAGGTAGCCATCGAGGTGCGCAGGGCACCGAACAGGTTCAGACGACCGTCGTTCTCGTTAGCGGGGCCAACCAAGATCTCTTCGAGCGTGCCACGGACCTTGGTGCGCACGCGGGTACCGCGAGGCAGCGTGGGGTGGAACGTCGCCATGCCCCAGTGGTAGCCACGGGCGGGTGCCTCGAGGGCGCTGGTGAGCGGCGAACCAATCATGACGGCGTCAGCACCACAGGCGATGGCCTTGGCGATGTCGCCACCACGGCTCATGCCACCGTCAGCGATCACGTGGACGTAGACACCCGTCTCGTCGAGGTGACGCATGCGAGCACCGGCGACGTCGGCGATAGCGGTGGCCTGTGGCACACCGATGCCCAACACGCCACGCGAGGTGCAGGCGTTGCCGGGTCCGACACCAACGAGCACACCGGCAGCACCGGTGCGCATCAAGTGGAGACCGGCCTGGTAGCTGGCGCAACCACCAACAATGACGGGCAGTTCGAATTCACGGATGAACTTCTTCAAGTTCAGAGGCTCGATCGTCTTCGAGACGTGCTCGGCGGATACCACGGTGCCCTGAATGACGAGAATGTCGAGACCAGCGTCAAGGATGGTCTTGGCCATCCATTCGGTCTTGGCGGGCGTGACCGAGGCCGAGGTCGTGTAACCCGCAGCCTTCATCTGACGGATGCGCTCGCCGACGAGCTCAAGCTTGACGGGCTCAAGGTACATCTGCTGCATGCGGGCAGTGGCCTTGTCGTCGTCGAGTTCGGCGATTTCGTCGAACAGTGGGGTTGGGTCTTCGTAGCGAGTCCAGAGACCTTCGAGGTTCAAGACACCGAGTCCACCCAAACGATTGAGCTCAATGGCAGTGAAGGGCGACATGGCGCCGTCCATGGCAGAACCCAAGACGGGCAGGCCGAACTTGTAGGCGTCAATCTGCCACGTGATGTCGACGTCCTCGGGGTCGCGCGTGCGGCGCGAAGGAACGATTGCAATGTCGTCAAAGCCATAGGCCTGACGAGCCGACTTATAGATGCCGATTTCTACTTCAGCCATAAACGCCTCCCAAAGAAACATCGTCACCGACGACGAGTTGCTTCTAATCTACCCGAGGATGACGAGAGTAATTCCGCGATTTCGGTGCCTCGAGCGAATCGAAACGAGATAGTTACTCCTAATCTGGAGATGTAGTCCCCCGCCCCACCCTCGTCTGTAGGAGACCCCGTCATGAAATCACTCGCTCGCTTCGCCGTGCGCCGTCGCTGGATCGTTCTCGTCCTGTGGCTCATTCTCGCCATCGGCACGAACGTTGCCGCTTCCTCGTTGGGCAATTCGTACTCCAACTCGTTCTCACTCCCGGGCACCAACTCGGTTCAGGGGCTGAACTTGCTCGAGTCCGTGCAGGGCAAGCAGGCCGCGGGTGACACCGACCAGATCGTCTTCCAGGCGACCTCGGGCACCGTCGCCGCCCAGCAGGCCGCCATCACAGCTGCCCTCAACGAAATTGCCACCGTACCGCAGGTCGGTGCCGTGACGTCCCCGTTCTGCCCCGCCGGCACGACCCCACTGACGTGCCCGGGCTACGCCCAGACCAGTAAGGACGGCAGCATCGCCTACGCCGTCGTCCACTTCACGCAGAATCCGCACGAGCTCACCGTGGCGAACGTCAAGGCCGTCATCGCTGACGCCAACGCGCTGCGCAGTGCCACGTTGAAGGTCTCCGAGGGTGGCCCCGCCGTCAGCCAAGTCACCACGCCGCAGGGCAGCCCGAACGAAGGCGCCGGCATCATCGTGGCCGCCATTGTGCTGCTCTTGGCCTTTGGCTCTCTCATGGCCATGCTCTTGCCGATTGGTGTCGCCCTCTTCGCCATCGCGATTGCTTCGGCCGCCACCACCCTATTGAGTCACGTAGTCTCCATCGCCCAGTTCGCCCCGATCCTTGGCTCCTTGATTGGACTCGGTGTCGGTATTGACTACGCCCTCTTCATCGTGACCCGCTCTCGCCAGAATCTGCGTCAGGGCATGTCACTCGAAGACGCCATCGTTTCCGCGGTGAACACCTCGGGACGCGCCGTGGCCTTCGCCGGTGCCACCGTCTGCATCGCCCTGTTGGGCATGCTGTTCCTGGGCTTTGGCTTCTTGAGCGGCCTCGGTGTCGCCGCGTCGGTGACGGTCATCATCACCATGCTCGCCTCGCTCACCTTGTTGCCGGCCCTCTTGGGCTTCTGGAAGACGACCGTGCTGAGTCGTCGTGAACGCCGTCGTTTGGCCACCCAGGGCCCCGAGGGCGCTGTCGTTGAGGGTGGGTGGAAGCGATGGGCCGAGACCGTTGGTCGTCGCCCCAAGACACTCTCGCTGATCGCCCTCGCCGCCGTCATCTTGATCGCCGTTCCGGTCTTCTCCCTGCGTCTGGGTCTCTCCGACGCCGGCTCCGACACCGCAGGCTCTACGACCCGTATTGCCTACGACACTCTGGCCACTGGCTTTGGTGCCGGCACCAACGGACCACTCGAAGTCGTCGGCGCCACCGCCACCGCCGCCGACCGTGCCGCAATGGCCAGCCTGGACGCCACGTTGCACACGAGCCCTGACGTTGCCTTCGCTGGTCCCGTGGTTCCACTGGGCAAGACCGGCAGCGTCTCATTGATCAACGTGATCCCCACGTCCGCGCCGCAGGCCCAGGCCACCAATGACCTGGTCGACGCCATCCGCAACACCTACGTGCCCAACGCCACCACGTCGAGTCACACCGCCATCTACGTGACGGGCCAGACGGCCCTGGGCATGGACTTCGCGAGCAAGTTGGACTCGAAGATTCCACTCTTCCTCGGCATCATCGTGTTGCTCGGCTGCCTCTTGTTGATGGTGGCCTTCCGCTCCATCCTTATTCCCATCACGGCCGCAGTCATGAACTTGCTCGCCGTAGGTGCCTCCTTCGGTCTCGTCACCGCCGTCTTCCAGTGGGGCTGGGGTAGCTCACTGATTGGGTCAGGTTCTGGTCCCGTCGAGTGCTATCTGCCAATCATTATGATCGCCATCCTCTTCGGCCTCTCGATGGACTACCAGGTCTTCCTGGTGTCGCGCATGCACGAAGAGTGGACGCACACCCATGACAACGAAGCCGCCATTGTTCGTGGCCAGGCCAACACCGGTCGGGTCATCACCGCGGCTGCGCTCATCATGATCTCGGTCTTCTTCTCGTTTGCCTTGGGCGGCCAGCGCATCATCGCCGAATTCGGTATCGGCCTCGGTGGCGCGGTGCTGATTGACGCCTTCATCATCCGCACCGTGCTCGTGCCCGCGTTGATGCACTACTTCGGCAAGGCCAACTGGTGGATGCCCAAGTGGCTCGACAAGATTGTGCCCAACGTCGCACTCGAATCTGAGCAGTAACGTTTCACCGAACAGCACAGAGCGGCGTCGCACTGCGACGCCGCTCTGTGCGTTCTCGACCTCGTTAGTCGAGGCTCAGGATGTTCGGGTGCAGGGCTCGTAGGTGCACCTGGGACCACTTGGCGAGTTCTTCCAGCACGGGGCGTAGCGCGGCACCCTTGTCCGTCAGCCGATACGCGTTGTTTCGATGCGGCCCATTGAGATTGACGCGAGTAATCAACCCCAGGTCGGTCAGTTGCTGCAATCGCAGCGCCAGAATGTTCGTCGAGATTCCTTCGGGCGCACTGAGGAACTCAGAGTAGGTCCGCTGCTCGTGCACAATCAAGTCACGGATCACCACGAGTGACCACTTGTCGCCGAGTACGTCAAGGCCTGACGCAATTGGGCAGGCTGATCGAAAGGTGACCGATGCCGACCGCTCCACGACCACGCCCTACTTGGCGATGGCGGTCGCCATCTCCACCACGGTTGTCTCGATGGGTGTTGGCACCCAGCCCAAGACGTCGAACGTCGCCTGGTTGTCGTAGGCGACGCGGACACCTAGCTGGGGCACCATGGCACGAACGGAGCGGTCGAAGAGCGCCATCGTCTTAATCATGAAGTTCGGTGCCTTGATGCGTGGCGCCTTCATAAATCCCGCGGCGCGCACGACGGCGGCCAGGTGCGACATCTCCACGGGTTCAGCCGTCGACGCAATGAATCGGTGGCCGTTGGCACCCGGTGCGGTCAATGCAGCTACCTGCAACGCCGCCACGTCACGCACGTCCACCATGCCCATGGCGATGTCGGGAACCATCGGCATCTTGCCGCCAATCAAGTCCGACAGGAGTGCTTCACTGGTTCCCTCACCGGTCTCGCCCAGTGGTGGTCCCAGAATAAAGCCGGGGTTAATCGCCACGAGTTCGAAGGCGCCGTCGGCAGCAATCTCCCACGCGGCGCGCTCGGCCAACGTCTTGCTCTTGGCGTAGGCGCCGATATCGGCCGACGTGTCGGACCATGAGTCGGTGCCGTAGCGACCACTGGGCTTGCCCGCCGAAATCGAAACGATCGACGACGTCACGACGACGCGGCGAACGCCGGCGCGCTTGGCCGCGGTGAGCACTCGGGTCGTTCCCGCAACGGCGGGCCCGATCATGACGTTCTCGTCTTTCGGTTCCGCGAGGATGAACGGCGATGCCACGTGGCACACGAACGTGCACCCGGCCATGGCGGCGTCCCAGCCATCGTCACTGGTGAGATCGGCGATGGCGAACGAGAGGCGGTCGACGTTGGTGACCGCGGCGAGGGCTGCGCGCGTGCCTTCGGACTTGGCCACACTGCGGACCGTGCCCACGACCTCGTAGCCCTGCGTGAGCAGTTCGGCCGCGACGTGTCGACCCAGGTAGCCACTAATACCGGTAATCAAAACTCGCTGTTGCATGCGCCCACTCCCCTTCGGTGACGGCGACGACCGCCGAAACACTTAACTTGTAAAACACAAGTTAGCACACGAGCGCGGGTTACTTTGGTGCGTCCGAGCTCTTAAATAAGCTGCCCAGGTGAGTGTGCTTGAAGTGTGAGTCGTATTTGAGGCCGTAGCCAAAGAAGCGGTCCCAGCCCACGTGACCGAGCCAGATCACGCCGAGCGCCAGGGTCAACGGGTGGTGCCACTCGTAGCCAATGAGCACGAGCAGTGACGGTGCGAAATAGGAGTGGCCGAGGTTATAGAAGAAGGCGCCAATCGTCGTGTTGCGCAGGTAGCCCAGCATGAAGATATCGGGCGTGAACAGCACGAGTGGGTAGACCCACCAGCGTTGGTGCGTGAGCGTAAACACCACGATGGACGCAGCGAAGACCACTGCGCCATCGAGTTGCAACCACCATTTTGGTTTTCCGGTGACGAAGCCTTCCGTGGCACCCGATATTACTCATGAGCCCTCAAGTGCTCGTGACAAGCAAGAAGCCGGACCTTTCGGCCCGGCTTCTTGACAACACCTTGACGGCATTCCTTACATCATGCCGCCCATGCCGCCGTCGTGACCGCCACCGGCCGCAGCGGGCTCGGGCTTGTCAGCGACAATGGCTTCGGTGGTGAGCAGCAGGGCTGCGATGGACGCAGCGTTCTGCAGTGCGGAACGAGTCACCTTGGCGGGGTCAATGACACCAGCGGCAACGAGGTCCACGATCTCACCGGTCACGGCGTTGAGGCCGAAGGAACCCGAGGCGTCGGCAACTTCGCGCACCTTGACGGCACCCTCGAAACCGGCGTTCGCGGCGATGTGACGCAGCGGGGCCTCGAGCGAGTTCGCCACGATGCGAGCACCGGTGGCTTCGTCACCCGACAGGGTGGTAATCAAGGCGTCCACCGCGGCGCGGCTACGCACCAGCGCAGTACCACCACCGGCAACGATGCCTTCGTCCACGGCCGCACGGGTAGCGCTCAGGGCGTCCTCGATGCGGTGCTTCTTTTCCTTGAGTTCCACTTCAGTCGCGGCACCGACCTTGACGACGGCAACGCCGCCGGCCAACTTCGCCAGACGCTCTTGGAGCTTTTCGCGGTCCCAGTCCGAATCGGTGTTTTCGATTTCGGCCTTGATCTGCGCAACGCGACCGGCGACATCGTTGGCGGCGCCAGCGCCCTCAACGATGGTCGTGGCGTCCTTGGTCACGACGACGCGGCGGGCACGACCGAGCAGGTCGATGGTGGCCGAGTCGAGCTTGAGACCAATCTCTTCCGAGATGACGGTGGCACCGGTGAGGATGGCCATGTCCTGGAGCATTGCCTTGCGACGCTCACCGAAGCCGGGAGCCTTGACGGCCACGGAGGTGAAGGTGCCGCGAATCTTGTTCACGACGAGGGTCGCGAGGGCTTCACCCTCGACGTCTTCGGCGATGATCAACAGTGGGCGACCCGACTGCATGACCTTCTCGAGCACGGGCACGAGGTCGTGCACGGCCGAGATCTTGCCGGACGTGAAGAGGATGTAGGGGTCGTCGAGGACGGCTTCCTGGCGCTCCTGGTCCGTCACGAAGTACGGCGAGAGGTAACCCTTGTCGAAGGCCATACCCTCGGTGAGCTCGAGCTCAATGCCGAAGGTGTTGGACTCTTCAACGGTCACGGTGCCGTCCTTGCCGACCTTGTCGATGGCGTCAGCGATGACTTCACCGATGGAGGCGTCAGCGGCCGAGATCGTGGCGACCTGGGCGATCTGCGTCTTGTCGGACACTTCGCGGCTCTGCTCGTGGATCGAGGCGACGGCCGCCTTGACGGCCTTCTCGATACCGCGCTTGAGTCCAGCGGGGTTCGCGCCAGCGGCCACGTTACGGAGGCCTTCCTTGATGAGGGCCTGGGCCAAGACGGTGGCCGTCGTGGTGCCGTCACCAGCCACGTCGTTGGTCTTGGTGGCGACTTCCTTCACCAACTGGGCACCCATGTTCTCAAACGGGTCCTCGAGCTCGATTTCGCGAGCAATCGACACACCGTCGTTGGTAATGGTGGGGGCACCGAACTTCTTGCCAATGACAACGTTGCGACCCTTGGGTCCCAGCGTTACCTTGACGGCGTCGGCGAGCTTGTCGACGCCCGCCTCGAGGCCGCGACGGGCTTCTTCATCAAACTTCAGCAACTTTGACATGGTGGCCTACTTCGTGATGGTCGCGAGGACGTCACGGCTGGAGAGGATCAAGAGGTCCTCGCCGTCCACGTTGATTTCGGTGCCGCCGTACTTCGAGTAGACGACGGTGTCGCCGGTCGAGACGCCGGTGGGGATCAGTTCGCCCGAGTCCGAACGACGGCCGGGGCCCACGGCGAGGACTTCACCCTGCTGTGGCTTTTCCTTGGCGGTGTCAGGAATAACGAGTCCCGAAGCGGTCGTTGCTTCGGCGACGTTTGGTCGGACCACAATGCGGTCTTCGAGTGGTTGCAACTTCATTGGTTTTGCCTCCTGTTGTCTTAGCACTCAGTGCTTTCGAGTGCCAATTTAGCAGAGTATCGGGAAGAGTGCCAACTCGTGACACCAGAGGCGCGGCTGGGGTGATGGCCCCGCGCGGTCGACTTAGGGGGCGCGGCGTTCGAGGTGCCAACCACCGACACGGCGTTGGTAGATCACGCGGTCGTGCAGGCGGTCGCGGCGGTGCTGCCAGAACTCGAAGGCGTCCGGCGTTAAGAGGTAACCACCCCAGTACTCGGGGCGCGGGATTTCTCGTCCCTCGTACTCGGTCTCGAGCTCGCGCACCCGAGCCTCAAACGTTGCCCGACTCTCGAGTGGTGAGGACTGGGCCGACGCGTGGGCACCAATCTGGTGACCGCGGGGTCGCGACGCGAAGTAGGCGTCCGACGCCGCCGCACTCATGCGCTCGACGCGACCCTCGATGCGAATCTGGCGACCCAAAGGTTCGCAGTACCAGAGGATGGCGGCGTAGGGGTTGACCGCCAGGTCGTGGCCCTTGCGTGATTCGTAGTTGGTGAACCAGCCGTAACCCGACTCGTCGTGGTGACGCAGCAGCACCATCCGCGAACTCGGGCGGCCCTGGGCGTCAACGGTGGAGACGGAGACTGCTTCGGGTTCACGGAGTTCGAGACTGCCTTCGGCGAACCAGCGTTCGAACTGCGCGAAGGGATTCACGTGCGCGTCGGAGACGTCGAAGGGGATCCAGCGTTCGCTCATTGGAGATCGGTCAAGGGCCAGTTCGGCCGAGCCGACAGGGCCAGGTCACTAGGGCCGTCCGTGGCGAAGCGGTAGAGACCGGCGGCGCCAATCATCGCGGCGTTGTCGGTGCACATCTTGAGGGTGGGCAGGTAGGCCGGAATGTTGTACGAGTCGGCGAGCGTGGTGACCCCCGCGCGCAGGGCCGAGTTCGCCGCTACCCCACCAGCCAGGGCCACGCCACGCACCTCGCGCTTCTCCATCACTCGGCGGAGCTTGCGCAACAGCTGTTCGGCAACGGCCGCCTGGAATGACGCCGCGACGTCGGCAATACCCACCTCGGCGTGCTTTTCGGTGGCGCGCACCACTGCGGTCTTGAGACCAGAGAAGGAGAAGTCGAAGTCGTCGCCGGTCATCGAAACGGGCAACTTGAGGGCCTTGGCGTCGCCGGTGACGGCGAGACGGTCAATCTCGGGTCCACCGGGATAGGGCAAACCCAACCAGCGGGCCACCTTGTCGTAGGCCTCACCGGCCGCGTCGTCAATGGTCTCACCCAAGACTTCGTGACGACCGGGGCCGTGCTGCATCACGATCATCGAGTGGCCACCCGAGACGAGCAAGGTCACGATGGGCCACTCCAGATTGGGCTGCTCGAGCAGTGGGGCGAAGAGGTGTCCCTCGAGGTGATGAACGCCCACGAAGGGCTTGCCCCACGCCAGGGCGTAGGCCTTGGCGGCCGACAGACCGATCAGCAGCGAACCAATAAGTCCGGGGCCCGAGGTCACGCTCACGACGTCGATGGCGGGTGCTGCAGGGTCCAGACCGGCGTTCACTAAGGCCGCGCGAACCACTCCACCAATGGTCGTGAGGTGGGCGCGGCCGGCCAGCTCGGGCACGACGCCACCGAAGGCGCGGTGTTGATCGATTGACGATTCGATGACGGAGGAGTGGACGTGGAGATCCGAGTCGACCACGGCCGCAGCCGTGTCGTCACAACTGGTTTCAATCGCGAGGGTCAGGGTCACGGTGCCAGCCTACGAGCCCGTCTCGGGCGTTACGTCGTTGAGTTCGGCCCACATAATGAGGGCGTCTTCCTTGGTCTTTTCGTAGTAGTTCTTGCGGATGCCCACGGGCGCAAAGCCGTAGTGGTGATAGAGGCGCTGGGCTCGGGTACCCGACACCCGAACTTCGAGGGTCGCGCGCTGTACGCCGCGCTCGCGCGCGTCGGCGAAGCCGTCATCCAGCAACGCTCGCGCAATACCGCGTCCTTCGTGGCCGGGGCGGGTACCAATTGTGTTGATGTGCATCTCGTCATCCATTACGTACATCAGTCCGAGATAGCCGATGATGAGATCGGCCGACACCGCCACGGTGTATCGCCGCGTCGCCTCGTTCGTGAGTTCATCGAGCAACATATTCCGCGTCCAGGGCTCGGGGAACTGGGCTTCTTCGATAACGAGGAGTTGCCCCACGTCGTCAACGGTCGCGCGACGAATCTGGAAGGTCACGTGCGGTCACGCGTCGTGAAGTTCGCGACGGCGTCAGCTTCACGCAGGTAGAGGGGCTCCACCTCGAGCACCGGCGGTCGCGTGGCGCCGAGCACCAGCGCGGCCTCGACCGAGGGAACCGTCTGGGTGTCGAGCGTGGCGTGCGGCAAGGCGGCGAAGTCATCGCGGTAGCGAGCGACCCCGTCACCGCTGAAGATCACCGGCGTGTTGGCGTTGGCCCATTCGAGCGCGACCTCACGAGGCGTGGCCACGGTGGCCTCACTCGTGGCCGTGACCTCAGTGTCGAGTCGAAAGGTCTGGGTAAAGACTTCGCCCCGGCGGCCGTCAACGAGACCCACGAGCGTGCCGCGCATCCCTTCGGCGTGGGCCCCGTAGGCCAGCAGTTCGAGTGACGTCACGCCCACCAGCTCGATGCCGAGGGCTTGGCTTAGACCAATAGCGGTCGCCAGTCCCACGCGGAGTCCCGTGAAGAGGCCCGGTCCACGGTCCACCACAATCCGGTCAAGATCGCGGGGGCTCAGCGACCATTCACGCAGCACGCGATCGATGGCGACCGTGAGGGCTTCGGTGTGGTGGCGGTCTTCGTCGACAATCCAGTTCATGCTGAACCCACTCGAGGTGGTCAGGCCAATGGCGCAGGCAGTCGTTGCCGTTTCAATTGCGAGAATGTTCATGCGCCCTCCCAGGCGTCGAGCGCACGTTGGCGCTCGACGTCAATGTTGCCCCCGACGGTGATGATGCGACTGTCGTCGTCCTGGGGGGCCAACGTGAGCGTCAAGACGTCGCGGCCGAAGATGGGCGCGGCGAGGTCGCCCCACTCCACCAACGCCACCCCGGCCTCTTCGACCAGTTCGCCGAGGTCGAGGTCGAGGATCTCCCCGAGGCTTTCTACGCGATAGACGTCGCAGTGGTGCAGGGTGGCTATGCCACGGTCGTTGTGGGCCTCGTGTTGGCGCACCATGGTGAAGGTCGGACTGGTCACGCGCTCACGGATCCCGAGCCCACGGGCCACACCCTTCACGAAGGTCGTCTTGCCCGCACCCAAGGGGCCGCTCATCAATACGATGTCGCCGGGGCGCAAGACCGCCGCGAAGGCTTCACCGGCCGCTTGCGTCTGGGCGTCGTCCAGACAACGCACCTGGGTCATAGTCCCAATTCCTTCAAGACGGTGAGGTCGTGTCGCATCACGGCTACCACGTTAGGACCTCCGCGCAGCGCGGCAGCCGGGTGATAGGTGGCCAGACCGACCACGTCGCCGCGCAGGGAGGCGACCCCGTGAATCTCCCGCATGGGCGCCACGAGGCCCAGGGCGTAGCGGGCGGCCGTGGCCCCCACTGCCAACAGGTAGGAGGGCTGCTGGGTGGCGATCTGCTGGTCCAGCCAGGGCTGGCACGTTGTCGCCTCGGCCACGCTGGGGGTCCGGTTCTTCGGCGGTCGGCACTTCACCACGTTGGTGATGAAGTACTCGTCACGGGTGAGACCAAGTTCTTCAGCAATCAGGCGAACGAGGAGTTGACCCGATCGCCCAATGAAGGGAGCGCCGCCCTCGTCCTCGGCTCGCCCCGGGGCTTCGCCCACGACCATGAGGCGCGCGTTGAGCGGTCCCGACCCAATCACCACGCGCTGCCGGGTGTGGTGGAGGGCGCACTTCGTGCACGAGGCGAGCTCGTGGGCCACGACTAGGCCCCGAGGACGCGGGGCACGCGGGCCCCGAGGTCACACAGGACTTCCCACGTGATGGTGTCGAGGCGGGTTGCCCACTCGCTAATGTCGATGCACTCATTGCCCTGGGGGCCGAGGAGGACGACTTCGTCGCCGACCGCGACGTCGAGGTCGCCCACGTTGACCACAATCTGGTCCATGGCCACTTGGCCAGCCAGGGAGAACCGCTGGCCCTTCACGAGGACGGTCTGGTTGGTCGCGAAGAGGCGACGCGGGAAGCCGTCGGCGTAGCCAATGGGGATCGTGATGATGGTGGCGTCGTTGGCCACGGCGCGGCGACGTCCGTAGCTGGGACGCGCACCGGC
>Ga0007834_1000530_pt1 | contig 11604 bp, 12 predicted proteins | sample CryBogCBE06Nov07_FD_71233 | JGI IMG/M metagenome (GOLD analysis project Ga0007834, IMG submission 71233) | Freshwater microbial communities from Crystal Bog, Wisconsin, USA - CBE06Nov07 | ecosystem: Environmental > Aquatic > Freshwater > Lake | place: Crystal Bog, Wisconsin, USA | collected...
GCGCTTTGAAGGCGGCATCGTGATTTCTGCGTTTTTGCATCTCTGATCTCCTCGTTATTGGAGACCAACTGACGTCAAATCGTAGCTTCCGTCACTGTCCGATTTTCGGGGAGGTGCTCATGTTTTTGGCCTGCCCCGCCTGCTCTGCCTTCGTCACGAACCAGCGCCGTAGCGAGTGGAAATTGGTTAGTGAGCGCCGATTGCCTTCGATTATCACCGCCACCTTCACCTCACGGATTTACCGTGAGAACTGTTTAGCGACTAGCATTGAGTTTTCTCGGCACTTTCTCTCAGGGGCCGCGTTAGGTCTGGCTCAAAGACATAGCGAGCTAGTTTTTTCCCTTGGTGCAGCGGAACGTCATGATAATTGTGATCTGTTACATCAAAAGCCTTACCAAAGCCCACCCCACACAAGATTGCTTCCCAATAGCGATTTTCAATTCGCCCCAAAAGCCGATGGGGGGAAAAACTTGCCAGCCGTCACGTGCAGACCTCTCGCATGTGTGACCCTGTGGCTTGCTTTGGGTCCTTATCAGAGCACCAGCTGCTTCGGTCTCAAGCACTATGCCTTGACGAACACACAAAGAGGCCATACAAAAATGGGGAAATGTATCAACATAAGTCATTGATATGTAAACAATTTAGGACGCAATCCGTTACCTCCCCTTAAGAGCGCAAGCACCTTTAGGTTTGCTCGGGGATTTGCGCTTTCATTGCGTTTGAAGGGGCAGTTCTCGGCAACATCACCGCCTCCACACACTTCCTGAATTGGTCACCGCTTGGCCCTGCCGAATAGACCCCCAAAGTCATTCCGTCACGCTTGTGGCCAACAACGGCGGCTATGATCGTCTCTGGTTGCCCTGCCTGTTCCGCTTTGGTGATAAACCAGCGGCGCAACGAGTGAAAGTTAGTGAGAGAGCGGCGCTTGCCTTCTATCTTCACCGCCACCTTCACCGCACGAATATACCGAGAGAACCGCTTAACGGCAGGCATCGATATTTCGCGGGTGCTCTCTTTTGAGGGCGGCGTCAGGTCTGGCTCAAAGATATAGCGGTCTGGTTTCTTCCCTTTAGTGCGGCGGGTGATGATGGCGGTGAGATCAGGGTGAATCGGAACGGTCCGCAAGCCAGCATTTGTCTTTGCGCGTGTGATGCTGAATATATTGTTCTGGCAATCTGTGACTTTGAGGCTGCAAATCTCATCTATGCGCATCCCGCTCAAGGCTCCTATGCGGATAATATCAGCGGTGAGCTGGTCAGCTGGACCATTAAGCAGCATGAAGATTTCATCATCTGTGAAAGCCCGCTCTTTCTCCTCAGGTCCTTCTATGTTGGGCTTGCGTCGGGCAATGGGCTGGTCTGTCCAGATGTTGTTCTCAACGTGCCCCTTGCCCCGAAGCCAAATCCAATAGGCTGAAAGGGAGGATTTGAGCTTGTTGACGGTCTTGAAGTCCCCCGTCCAGTGCGGTGGCGCAGACTTGACCAGATGTGAGATGAATTCTCCAGCCTTCTTTCTGGTAACGCTTTCCAGCGTGTCACACCCCCATTCTTTGAGACGCTTTACGGCGCGACGATGGTCCCCTTCTGTGCGGGGGCGATAGGAGGTCTCCGCAAGCCAAAGGTCTACGAACTCATCTATGGGAGTGGCTTGTCCGCTGGCCAGCTTAAAGAAGGCATCGGCTTCTTTTTCTCGAACGGGGTCATACTCGTATTCGCCTGTCAGCGGGTCAGGGGAAGGGCTAACTGGCTTTCCTAACCGATGATGGGCAAGTTCTGCGATGATTCCTAGGACGCTTTGAGCCTCCTCAGGGCTGGCCTCCTTCATCTCGCTGCGCAAGGCTCGGGCTTCATCCAGAATAGCGCCGCCATTCAGGGAGCCTTTGGCCGTTGCTATCTGTTCCTTGAGATCTGCGACAACCCTGAAAGATTTAACCCTAGCTAGGGCTGGATCATTGGTGCCTAAAGTCTTTCTGAGGCGTTTCTTGCCACCCATTGCCGGACGTAAGCTGGGTGGAATTTCAACCACCGCATAGAAGGTTTCGCCCCGCTGTTCGACATTCCGTATTTTGACCACTTTAAAGCCCATCGGCAAAGTTCGGCGGGCGATTTACCCACCTTATACCCCTCAGATTATACCCCTACGATGAATGAGTAAATAGTAATAATATCAATAGTTTCAATGAAAATAACCAGAATGTCAGACAGTCCCGCTCTCTCCGCCAAATTCCTATTTTTCTCTGTTCATTCCTGTTCAAAAAACTAGTCTTTTCAATGGAAATGACTTAAATCTGTTCTTGTTTGTTCACCCTTATTCATTTCAAGCCATGTCGTTTGGTGGGATAAATGATGGGGTAACTGTTAAAACGGATAGGCTAAGTTATGGCGGGCAAGCTGACAGAGCGCTTTGTTTCCACGCAAAAGCAGGAGGGTCGTTATTTTGACGGCGCTGGTCTTTATCTGAATGTCTCACCAACAGGCAAAAAGTCATGGCTTTATTTTTATCGCTTTGCGGGCAAAAGGCGAGAGGCGAGCTTGGGCGCATATCCGCTTAACAGCATTGCCAAGGCGCGGCGGGTAGCCGCTGACTTTGCCGAACAGATTGCGGCGGGTGTTGATCCTCTGGAGGTTCGGCACCGTGGTGGGGTAAATGCGCAAAATGGTGGGGTAAGTTTCAAGGCCTTCGCAGATCAATATCTTGCCGATAAAAAAGGCGGCTTTCGCAATGCTAAGCATTTCGCACAATGGCAGATGACTTTGCGTGTTTATGCCGCGCCTTTGCATGACATGGTGATTGACCAGATCAAGACTGAACATGTGTTGAATGTGCTGAAGCCGATATGGCTGACTATTCCAGAGACAGCCTCTCGCTTGCGTGGCCGCATTGAGATGATCTTGAATGCGGCGCAATCGCTTGGCCTTATACCAGAGGACAGGCCGAATCCAGCGCGGTGGAAAGGGCACCTGCAAAACCTGCTGGCCAAGCAAGAGAAAAGCAAAAACCATCATGCGGCGCTGGCCTATAAGGACATGCCGAACTTTATCCAAGACCTGCGCGGGCGTGAGGCGGTGGCCGCCTATGCGCTGGAATTTGCCATTCTGGCGGGCGGGCGCACGGGCGAGATTATTGGCGCAAGGTGGAGCGAATTTAATTTAGATGAAGCTCTATGGATTATTCCGGCTGGGCGGATGAAAGCCAAGGCCGAACATCGTGTTCCCTTATCGACGCGAGCGCTGGAGATATTGGCGATTATGCACAAGGCCAAAATCAATGATTATGTGTTTGTAGCGCAAAGAGACAGGCCTCTATCCAATATGGCGCTTCTCCAGCTTTTAAAGCGCATGGGGCGCAATGGTGAGGCGGCGCGCGCACTGGGCAGGCATATCACCACACATGGCTTTCGCTCTTCGTGCCGTGACTGGGCGGGGGACTGCACCGAGTTTCCACGCGAAATCATTGAACAGGTACTGGCGCATACCATCAGCAATAAAGCAGAGGCCGCCTATCGGCGCGGCGATGCTTTGGACAAGCGGCGCATTCTCATGCAAATGTGGTGCGACTATTGTGAGGGGATGCAATCAAAGGTTGTTCCTTTCAAAAGCCAACACAGGCAATCGGCTTTAGAATAAATTATCGCACTTATGCAATTTTCGAATAGCAGATATGCGCAACATCTCATTTTATATTTATTTATAAAATAATTATAAAATTCCAACATAATCAACAATTTAAGCGCTAATTAATTTTCCACACCCCTTGCGTTTATTAAACTAAAGCATACCTTCCGAATTGCCGGTGAACATATCCGGCTTCAGGAGAATCTGTATGAATAAAATTATTACCCAATTTGATAATCTAAAAATTTGCTATTCCGTCGAAGAATTTTGTCGTGCGGCCAGTATTGGCCGTACGTTTTTTTACCGAATGGTTGCGACAAAAAAAATCAAAATTATAAAGCTCGCTGGTCGCACTTTAATTCCACGCGCCGAGGCCGAACGTTTCGCAAATGGCGAGGTGCAATAATGCAAAATGCTTTAGACAAGCCTATTGTCATTTTTGATCAAAAATTAAACCGGCGTGAACACATACGCCTAACGCTCCAACACTTTGAAGGACGTGAGGTTGTCGATTTTCGCATGTGGTATTCAAGCGAAGGATGCGTGTTCAAACCATCGCCGAAAGGCGTCACAATGAGTCTGGCGCGCCTTCCGGCCCTTGCGGCTGCATTCGCAAAAGCAGAAGCCGAAGCGCGCGCCTGTGGCCTTCTAGGCTAATCGTAATGGCTTTCCAGTGCGAGACTTGCCGCATCGGACGTCTGACGCATGGTAATAACTCTCATGACATACGCCCAAACACGCAAAGACGCACCTCATGCGCGAATTTACGCATCATGGGTGGAATTAGCAACATGGCGGGCATTATCGCACCCTGCCCGCTCTCTCTTGACAGCGATGCTGGCGCACTATCGCAAAGGCAATAATGGGATCGTAAAGTGGCCATGCTCACGCATAGCAATGGCGCTCGACGTCTCACGCGATACAGCGAGCCGCTTGCTCAAAGAGCTGGAGGCCAATGGCTGGATCAAGCCGGTCACGCTTGGTACGTTCGGCGGCGCAGCAAAAGCAGGAACATTTGCTCTAACCATGTGGCCGAACGATGCAGACCACTCGCCTGCGACCAATGATTATTTATACATTTCCCCTTATCTTGCGAAAAAGCCACGCTCAAAATTAAAGCGTCCTCTGTCAGATTTGAAGGACAGTTCTGTCCGATAGGGTTACAATTTCTGTCCGATTTGACGGCGTTTTAACGGGCAGGAGAACGGCCTGGAAAATGAAATCAAATTCCAAAAATAAACAAATTAAATCATATAGATAGGTCAATAAAATATCGTCTATCCCACACCCTGAAAAAAATGGGGTGACACAGCTATATATATAGCTGTCTGCTCTCTTGGTGAGCAATCAAAGCCGCTCAACAGTCATTTGCCACTATCCGCTTTGGCTTGATGTTATGGGCAGATGATTTGAATTCAGCTTTGGACTTAGGCTGAGTTTAGCGGGCTGCTGGCCTTCATGGCTTGTGTGATTTCAACAGTCTCGACCGACACGCGCGTGACGCGGGCGATGAGGTCAATCACTTTCTCTTTATAATCGGCAAAGCGGTAGGTGTTGAACTTTTCACGGATGGTCGGGTCTTTCGGTGTTTTTTCCTTATATTGGTCAAGAATCCAGTCGATGCCGGAACGGTTGCCCAGCTTATAGTCAAAGGCCGTCAAGGGAATGCCGGTGAGCGTGGTTTCGCTGTCTATGCGGATGATGCCCGTATCTTTGTCGGATTTGAGGATAGGCTTGGGCGAGAGGTTGGCGGCGCGGGCGCGGGTGTCTGGTATCTCCAGCCGGACGATTGGCCAAGGCGCAACGGCTTCATAGCCAATGTGCAGCGCCATGAGTTTTTCGCCCCAATCCGCCCACGCCCAAAAATTCGGATAGAAGGGCAGACGCGGAAAATCCCGTTTGAGGTTCAAAGCATATTTTTCACGGTAAACAGGGTCATGCAATACGCCATAGGTGTAGTGAAAAATCGCGTCCTTGGTGATGGGCTTGGCTTTGTCTTTTGGGTAATGGGCGGTGAACTGCTTTAGGCCCCAATCGGTGATATTGTCGATGCGTTCGCCTTCGGTAGTGTAGCGGTAGCGGGGGACATAAAATGTTCCACCATTGCCTTGTTTGATGAACCCTAAGTCTGGAACACGTCTAGACGCGAGTGTGGACAAAATTTTATCCGAACTAATGGAGTAAATGTTGATGCAAATATTTTTTGAATTTAGTTTTTCTCCGAAGGTAGCAAAGTGATTTTCTGTAAGCCGATCTGACAATAAAATATTAGCATAATAATAATATTTTAAAAATGGCCTAAAGCAGCATTTAATAAGATTTTCACTCTCAAATTTTGTATTTATAATTTTTGAAGTAGCCTTTATTTTTAGACTTTCGCTCCATTTTATTGAATTTTCGAAATCTATTTTGGCTTTTTTATTCTTAGATGATAGAACGTCTAAAATATAAGTTGCTTTATTTTTTAGATTTACCTTATCGAAATCATAAACCCATTCGTCCCGATTGGTTGCTACGCCAAGAGAAGAAAATTTGAAAAGGGCTTTTTCTTTGGTTTTGTTAACAGCTGCCTTCGTTGCCTTGTCTGCCACCGGAATCAGGCTGTCCCAATCATTATCTGTCTGGCCAAGCCAGTTACTTTTCGCATCCGGCTTGATGTGTTCATAAGGAATATTTGACGCTTTGGTGCTGCTGAGGAAGGCGAGTTTGTCTTCAATGGTGTCCATTTCAGGGCGGCGGGCATAAAATATCTTACAAGTTTTGGCGGCGCGCCGCTTCACCATAAAGGAAATGGCAACGCCGGTTTGAATGCCGAAAACATTGTTTTTCGTGCCGGACAATTTCGGGTTTGCCCGCACATCGCCGCCAAGATCAATGACATAGATTTCGGCAAATTCGTCGGCAATGATCTTGCGAAAGCCGTCAAAGGTGCGGCTTTCAATGAAGCTGCGATTGGTGACAAAGGCCAGAACGCCGTCATCGTGCATCCGGTCCGATGCCCAGCGGAAAAACCGCGCATACATGTCATAAAGCTTGGTTTTTTGCGCGGTAGACGCCTTGATATATGAATCCTTTATGCGCGCATCTATCTCGCGGTATTCGCGGTTTTTATTATTATCGTTTTCGTTCTGCTGGTTGGCATTGTAGGGCGGATTGCCGATCACCACCGAAATTTTGCGGCGATTTTGCCGCTTGATACGTTCCACGTTTTCGTCCGACAATGCGCCAAACAAATCATGTTGATGGCCGGAACGGATGCCAAGCCCCTCAACATTGTCCAGCGTGTCAACAAAGCACAGGTTGGGATATTCGGCATATTGGCCAGCGATGGCCGCATAAGAGGCTTCAATATTGAGGTTGGCGACATAATAGGGCAGGATCGCCACTTCATTGGCGTGCAGCTCCTCCTTGTATTTATGGGCCAGCTTGTGCGGTTGGCCGCGAAAATGCTCCAGAAGCTCACAAATGAAGGTTCCTGTTCCGGTGGCGGGGTCAAGAATTTCAACGTCGCGGTCGATCAGCATTTTGCCAAAATGCTTGTGGCAAAGCCAGTCCGCCCCTTCAATCATGAATTTGACGATTTCATTCGGCGTATAGACCACGCCCAAGCGGTCAGCGGCTTTCGGATTATAGACCTTGTAAAAGCGCTCATAGATGAGTTTTAAAAAGGTTTGCTTTTCCGAATGGTTGGTGATTTGCGCCGCATTGGCGCGAATGGCGGCGTAATAAGGCTCCAGCGCCCGCAAAGTGTCCCGCTTCACCGCGCCGGTGAAGAATTGAGCCTCCAGCGCGTAAAGCTCTTTGGCGATGTTGTTTTCGCGGTGAAAGTCACCATCGTTGAAGACATGGGCAAAAATCTCTTCGGTGAGAATATGCTGGATCAGCATTTCACGAATATCGGCTTCAGTAACAGCCGGATTGATTGTTTGCTTGGCCAGCGCCAGAAAGTTTGCGGCGGCCTGCTTAAACGGCGCATTGGCCTGATAGGCGGCGTCAATTTTATCGCGCAATGCCGTTAAAACGACTGGCAGATCGGTTGAAAATTGCGCGACGGCTTGGCGAAATTCTTTGATTTCCTTGCGCTCATAGCTGAAAAACAACGTCATCAGTTTTGCGAGGCGTTCGGGGGCGTGCATATCGCAACGCATCACCTCTTCGCGGTCTTGAATGAGCACAGCGGTTTCAGAATTTTCAAAAATAATATTATCCTGCGGGTAGCCTTTGGCCAGCTTGGCGCGGATTTCTGTTTCCAGATCATCATGCGTGTCTTTGGCTTCCCAATAGCCGAAGGGTACGCGCAAATCATGCACGATAGTGCCGTCTGGCCGGATGCGATTCTTTTGCGGCGATGCAAATTCATATTGGCTGAGAAAAATCAGATTTTCTTGCCGCGACCAAGCTTTTAACAGGTCTTTGAAGGCCTCGCTGATGACGCCTTCCGTTAATGATCCTGAATATTTCTTGAGCCTGTCCAGCTCGTTGAAGTAACTCTGAACAAGAATCTGGCTCACGAATCAAAATCTCCTGCTGAGGGAGATTTAATTCTTATATTAAAATTGATTTCTATATTAATAAAATTTTATTATTTTGAAATAAATTATTATAGAAAATTATTTTGAATTTTATCATATAGACTTAATATAAAATTAAAAATTATCGCTCGTAATGAGTATTTTTGAGCATTTTTTGAACGCTTTTTTCATATTGAAATTTGAATAAACATGACGCTCTTCCAAGTAAAAAGGACATACGGCCTGTGTGTCGCATATTTTGCGTGCAGCCTCTGGGGGGCTTGAGGGTCACAAAACAAATCAAATCTTATACAGGCAAAAATAGAGCTTTTATACACTGACCGTCATTTTCAGACCAAGGGCCTCAATAACCTTCATCATGGTCGCAAAGCTGGGATTTCCGTCGGCTGATAGCGCCTTGTAAAGGCTTTCACGGCTCAAATGCGCATCTTTTGCCAGTTGCGCCATGCCACGCGCCCGCGCCACCACGCCAACAGCATGGGCCATAAGGGCGGGCTCATTTTCTTCGAGACATGCGTTGAGATATGCGGCCATATCTTGATCGGTCTTGAGATAATCGGCTGAATCAAATAGGCTTGTTTTAACGCTCATGGCTAAGTCTCCAAGTTCTTGGCAAGCTTAATCGCCGCACGAATATCTTTATCTTGTGTCTTTTTTGTTCCACCTGCCAATATAATGACAAGTGTATCGCCCCGCTGGACAAAATAAACCCGATAACCCGCACCATAATGAATACGCATTTCAGATACGCCTTCGCCAACAGGCTCAACGTCTCCAGCATTGCCAAGAGCTAAACGGTCAATACGCGTTAAAATGCGAATGCGCGCGCTGGAGTCGTTTAATCCGGCAAGCCATTGCTTAAATCCATCTGTTTGCCGCACAATAAGCATTTGTATCCTATAGACTACATTCGATAAAATATCAAGAAAATTAAACACCCGCGAACAGGGGTAAACGTCATAGCTTTAAGCATGTCACTCATGGGGTAGGTTGAGCCCCATTTTTGACGAGGTTTTTATTTTGGTGGGGTAAATAGTGGGGTGAATTAAAAATTTGAAAATTTTAACATTGATATTATTGATAAAATTAAAATAGTTATAAGGAATATATCTCCGCCAATTATCTTCCCAAGCTACTGATTTTATTGATTTTTTATATCTAAAATTCTTCAGTCTTACTTTTAGTCTTACTCTTTGTTTGGTCTAACTCGATCTGTTTCCAGTTATCCGCGAAGATTCGCGTTCATCTGTTACGCCGATAATTGATTTCAGCCGATGACGCGAAAGAGGCGGCAAGCCGCCGCCTCTCAATAATCTGGCTTTGACTTAAGCGTTCTCGGATCAATGAACGTGCTTCCCTCATTGTTTATTGATTGGCCAATGAACCTTCAATCCCGCTTCTTTTTGAGCAGATTTTCGATGTTTTTGGCGTGACGCTCTGCCGCCGCGCGGCTCTGCCCGCTTTGATAATGCTCCTGTGTTGTGTCAAAGCTGGCGTGACCCAGAAGCGCGGCGGTGGAGAGAACCTGCGTCGGATTTTCAATCGCTGCCAGATTGGGAGCTGCCGTGCGAAACGCGTGCAAATGAATGCGCGTGTTGAGGCCCGCCTCACTGCGGCGGTTGATAATGTCGTTCAGTGCCCCATCACAGAGAGGAGCGCCCTTGGACGAGGCCCAGAGCCCTTGATGAGTCTCGTGACCGAAGAAGCCCTGCCGAAAGCAGGTGATGAAGCGATCAATATGCAGGCAGACCAGATCCGGAAGCTGGACGTTGATCGACCGATTGGTTTTGACATCATCCGCCGCAATCATGATCTGCCAGCCTGAAGATGTTTTTATCAGTGTTTGACCCATGACGAGATCAGCGAGATTGGCGCGGCGCATTGGCAGGTGACTCGCGAGCAAAAATAACAGGCCATCGCGGTAGAGACGCGCTGAACTCTGCCGAATGGCACGAACAATACGGGCATTCTTTGCCTCGGCTTGCAATTCGGCTTCGGCCTGTTGCATCAAATCCAGTCCGAACTGCGCCAGCACATCGCTCCGCAGCTCTGGATTGTAGGGCTTAATGGCTTTAGTTTTAACCTGAATGCGCTGACCCAGCACTTTGAGCCCGTCGAGGTCGGCTTTGGGTGAGAAGAGCAACAATGTGTGCCTTAGCCCAAACAGCGCATTGGCCACGCCGGATGTTGAGGTCTTTTCAAGATGCGCAACGTAGCCACGGATCAAGGGCAACGTGACCCGCGCCACAGGATCGAGCGCCAATACCTGCGGATGAACTCTCTTCAGCCAGACCAACCAGCGGCCATAATTCCAGGCATAGTTGGTGCGGGTTGTATCGCGCAGATGCGCGCCCGTCGCGACATCGTCAAACATATCGCCAGACGTGATCGAAGCGAACCAGAGGCGAAGATCCGGATCCGGCCAATCCTCGGGCTTGGCAGACAATGCACCTGTGATGAGGGGATCGTCCATTGCGGAGCCTGGTGCGTCATGGACATTGGCAGAATAGGAGCTGTTGAATAGAGATGGGAACGAATTGACGCCGACCCTTATCCCAAAATTCTGTAAAACATTGAATTTATGTGACTTTTAAGGCCTACTTCGGACAAGCGGTTCACTGTGCCCAAAAGCGTGTTGGCCGCGCCTTTAAGCGCGGCGCTGCTCGATAAACGCGGAGAGATCGCGCTCTTTGATGCGCACGGCCGCATTGAATTTATAGGCTGGGATGTCGCCGTTTTCGATCCAGCGGCGCACTGTGCGTTCAGACACGCTCAGGCGCTTGGCAATGGTTGCAATCGACAGCATTGGATCGGTTTTTGAACCGTTCGCAGGCGTCTTCATCAGACTTTACCTCCCATTGAGCGGGACTTGGCATCCCAGCCGCCACGGGTTAGCGGGGTGATCTTGCCGGTCTCGCGCCCCGCTTCGGCATAGGCATTGATGGAGGTCGAAAATACCATGCGGCGCCCGCCTACGATGGTCGATTCCAATGCGCCGGAATTAAGAAGCTCATAGCCCTTGGTGTGGCTGATCGACAGCAGGGCAAAGGCGGTCTTCACGGGGACGCAAATGGGCTTTGGGGAGCGGGATGTAGAGTTATTGTTGCCAGCATAAGTCATTTTGGTTGTTCCTCTCTGTTTGAGAACAACCCCCTTTATTATGCAAAATTTTGGGAAAGCTACCAGTTCACAGTCGCATAAATGTTCGAATTAGAAAATGATTATAAAACAATGACGTGATCAGAGAGAGATTTTGATCAAGTCAGTGAAAAATTTGAGACCCTGCAAACAAGTTTTCCTATTAGGCGATCGGCAGCCGCCCAATGTGGGAGAATAATTTGAGCACCTCCCCATTTGTCGGACAATTTCCAGGGTAAATTAAGCTACTTTTTGGGCCTTCTGGTCTGGTTGCATTTGGTTCCAGTAAACCACAGCGGGCGCTCGCCCACCATGGGCGG
>Ga0007834_1000536_pt1 | contig 11508 bp, 9 predicted proteins | sample CryBogCBE06Nov07_FD_71233 | JGI IMG/M metagenome (GOLD analysis project Ga0007834, IMG submission 71233) | Freshwater microbial communities from Crystal Bog, Wisconsin, USA - CBE06Nov07 | ecosystem: Environmental > Aquatic > Freshwater > Lake | place: Crystal Bog, Wisconsin, USA | collected...
AAAGACCAGGCCCAGCACGGCACCCCACAGGCCGATCCATCCGTGCATCTTGCGCACCCAATAGACAAATCGGGAATACACCGGTGCGGTCCTCACACTTCGCTGCATTTGCGTAGCAAGTTGTGGTAAACGCCGATCAGGCTGCGCCGGGCAGCCGCATCGGCCTGGGTCTGGTTGAGGCGCTGGATGGCGTTGTCCAGCTCGAACAGCATGGCTCGATCGGCATCGAGCTTGACCAGGCTTTGCACCCAGGTAAAACAGGCCAGGCGTACGCCGCGCGTGACCGGAGTCACCTGATGCAGACTGGTGGCGGGATAGAGCACCATGTCACCTGCCGGGAGCTTGACGCTGTGGGTGCCATAGCTGTCTTCAATCTGCAGTTCCCCTCCGTCGTATCCGTCCGGGTCGGAGAGGAACAGTGTGGCAGACACATCGGTGCGGATCTTGGAGCCGTCGCGCGGGTGCAAGCGCACGCTGCCGTCGACATGCAGACCAAAGCCCATGCCGACCTCGTACCGGTTGAACATGGGCGGATACAGCACATTGGGCAGGGCCGCGCTGATGAAGAGCGGATTGCGCTCAAGGGCTGCGGTCACCATGCGCTGGCAGTCGTGGCCGACGTCGGACAGTTCGTCAATCTGCTGGTTGTTCTTGACTGGTGCCCCCTGATAGCCCGCCGTTGCGCGGCCATCGACCCAGGCAGGACCTGCCCCGGCCAGTGCGGCGCGCAAGTGCGAGACTTGCGCCTCATCGAGAACGGCGGGAATGCGTGTCAACATGCTAGAACCTGTAGCTCACGGTGACCGAGGCCGAACGCCCCACCCCGGGAACGGAACGGCCGCCATCGGAGGGAATCAGCGCGTCGTAGTAGTACTTGTCGAACAGATTGAACAGATTGAGGCGCACGTCGTACTTGGGCTGATGGTAGGCCAGCATGGCGTCCCAGCGCGCGTAGCCCGGCACGGAGACGAGGTTGGTGTTGTTGGCAAAGCGCTGGGCGGTGTAACCCGACCCGACGCCGAATTCCCAGTGGGGCGCGAAGGCGTAAGTGCCCCACAGGCTTGCCGAGTCCCTGGGCGTATTCGCCGGGACATTTCCCTGGGTGCCCGGCGCAATGCCGTTGACGATCGTGGCATTCAGCCGGGTGTACCCGCCAAAGACCTGCAGCCTCTCCGTCAGGTGACCGGCCAGGCCCGCCCGCAGGCCATTGACCTGGACGGTGCCGGTCGCGGTATACACGCCGGTAGCATCCTGGGAGCGCGCATTGAACTGCGTGATCTGGAAAGCGGCTGCCGACAGGGAGAGCGTGCCGTTGTTGGCATCCCATTTGCCGCCCAGTTCGTAGGCCCGGTTCTGCTGCGGAGGCAGGGGCTGCGTTCCACCCGTGGTGTTGACCAGTTGCTCCAGCGAAGGGTTGAACGAAGTGCTGTAGGAAAGGTAATACGCCTGTGCAGGAGTGGGCTGCCAGATGGCTCCGGTGCGGACGCTGGTGAAATTGACGGTCTGGTTGGCCGCGGCGGGCGTGGTTGCGGTGGCCAAGGAGTTGCCTATGCTGGCCGCATAGCGGTCATAACGCAGGCCACCCACCAGTTTCAGACGGGCGCCAAGCTCCAGGGTGTCATTGGCAAAGACCGCCGCTGTCGTTGCATTGCCTGTAGCCAGATTGCCCATGGTCACTGGCGCAGTGTTGGGCGAATTGCCTCCCGCGGGTGCCAGCAGCGGCGTGCACGCCACATAGCCTGTGGTGGCGCCGGCCGCGTTCATCGGCACCCCATTGCATGTTCCATTACGGTAACTATTCTGGTTGTTGTAACGGTCAAGCCCCATTTCGAAACCGGCAAGCAGGGAGTGCTTGACGTTACCGGTCCGGATGTCACTGCTGTATTCGGTCAGGTTGTAGATCGAGGTATCGCTGATCACGCGGTCATGGCTTTGCTGTTGCACCCACAACTGGCTGAGCGGAATAGCCGTCGTGGCCGCCAGCGGGATTGCCGTGGTACCGGTGGAAAGTGGCACATAGGCGCCACTGGCGGACATCGTGCCGACTCCTTGCGGCGCGGTCTCTCGCGCATCGGTCGTCACCCTGTTGAACTGGGTCTGGTTGCGCACGTTGCTGGTCGGCGATAGCTTGCGCTCCACCACGGCGCTGAGCGAAACGATGTCGGAAATGGTACGGTCGTCATTGAAACCATAGGCCGTGTCGCGTGGGACGGCAACCGGTGCCCCGTTGAGATTGGGCACGCCATAGTCGACCTGGTCGCGGTTGTGCTGCAGCAAGGCCGAAAGCGTGATCGTGGTCGGCTCGCCCATGCCCAGTTTGAGCGAAGGTGCAAGGCCCCAGTCCTGCAGGCGGCTTTGATCCCGGGTGCTTGCATTGCCCTCCTGCGCCATGACAGCCAGACGGAAAGCCGAAGTTTCCGAGAGCGGCCGGTTGCTGTCGAGCAAGGTGCGCACCAGGCCCGTCGAGTTGACGCTCACCTGCACTTCATTTTCGACTTTGCGGCCGGGCTTTTTGGTCACCTGATTGATCACCCCGCCTGTGGAGCCGCGTCCAAAAAGCATGGACGAAGGCCCCATCAGGACTTCGATTGCGTCGAGCGCGAAGGTGTCGCGGTAGTACTGGCCACGATCCCTGGCTCCATCGAGGTAGACGTCAGTCCGCGCCGAAAAGCCATTGAGGTTGATATTGGTACCGATTTGGCTACCCTCGGCAGCGCCGATGGTCAAGCCGGGCACATTGCGCAGGGCGGAGGCCATCGACGTGGCGCCCTGGGAGTCCATCACCGCCCGGTCAATCACGGTGACCGACTGGGCGACATCCCGGAGGTCGGCCGGCAATCGGGTCAGCGACAGGTCATCGCCCCGCAGGCTTTTTGTCGGCGCCGTGACGACGATTTCCCGCAAGCTGCCTGGGGGCGTGGACGTGGGTGCTGGGGCAGGCAAAACAGCGCTTTGCTGGGCGAGCGCTGCGAGAGGAAGCATGCTGCCGACCAGGGTCAGCGCCATGGCCAGCGGGGTCTGGCGCAGGGATCGGGTGCGTGAAATCATGCGCAGATTATAAATGCGAATTACTTCTATTTGCAATCGCACCTTAGTATTTAGAATTATGGGCTGGAATCAGCTTCCAGCGTCGCGTAAGATCGATTTTGGAATGCTATATTTTCCATAGCACCCCATGCCCGTTTGATAAGGTCTAACGCGTGCTGTCGCCCTTTGCCGCGGCACGCGCACCAGCTACAGTGCTGCTGGCTTGCCGCAACAGGTCAAAATCGAGCAGGCGGGTTGCCACATAGGTCTCGGCCAGAAAGCACATCAGGGCCATCAGGAAGCAACCCACCCCGGCAAGGAAGCTGCCCACGGCCCAGCGCGCACTCTGGAAGGCCGTGGTTTCGCCAAGAAAGAGCAGGATGATCGTCAAGCCGATCAGGAATGCGCAGCAGGTGAGCAAGCCGATAGCTGCGTTGGCCAGGCGACCGCGCAGCCGCAACTCCATCAGTTCGCCCAAGGCGACAGCCAGGATGTCGGCTTCGGGTACCGGACCGGATGGGCCATCGAGAGCCTTGCGTGCCTTTTCCTCCACCAGCCGGGCGCGGTCAATGATGCGCGCCAGCCGCCCTGCCACGGCACCAATCATTCCCGAGACTGCCGTCAAAAGGAACACAGGTGCAACAGCGAGGCGGATGCCATTGGTTATGGAGTCAGGGTCCAGAGGCATTGCCATATTTTGCTGGGCGGAAACCCGATTCTGGCGGAAGCGGTGAGATTCGAACTCACGGATGTCGTAAAACATCGCCGGTTTTCAAGACCGGTGCATTCAACCACTCTGCCACGCTTCCAGCGGATTGAAGTCCGCGATTCTACCTGCCGGGCCTATTCGCCGAGATAGGCCGCGCGAACGCGTGGATCGTTGAGCAAGGCCTTCGCGTCGCCATTCATGGTGACGAGGCCCGACTCCATGACATAGCCGCGGTTGGCAATGCCCAGCGCACGGCTGGCGTTTTGCTCGACCAGCAGCACCGTGACGCCCTGGGCATAGACGTCGCGAACCACCTCAAAGATCTTGTCGACCATGATGGGCGAAAGCCCCATGGAAGGCTCATCCATCAGCAGCAATTTGGGGCGGCTCATGAGTGCCCGACCCATCGCGAGCATCTGCTGTTCGCCGCCGCTCATCGTACCGGCCAGTTGGTCCTTGCGCTCTTTCAGGCGCGGGAAGATACCGAAGACCTTGTCGATGTCCGCTGCAATTTCTGGCTTGTCGTCCCGGATGTAGGCGCCCATCAGCAGGTTTTCGGTGATGGTCATGCGGGTAAACACGCCCCGCCCTTCCGGCACCATCGCCAGGCCCTGCTTGACCAGGTCCCAGGCGCCCTTGCCCTTGATGCTCTGCCCGAGATATTCGATGTCGCCACCGTTGATGGGCAGCGTCCCGGTGATGGCCTTCATGGTGGTTGTCTTGCCGGCTCCGTTGGAGCCGATCAGGGAAACCAGCTCGCCCTCCCGCACTTCGAAGTCGACGCCCTTGACGGCCTGGATGCCGCCATAGGCCACTTTGAGTCCGCTGACTTTCAGCAATACATTGGTCATGTCAGTGGCCTCCGGTGCCCAAATAGGCTTCGATTACTTTTTCGTTCTTCTGTACATCCGCGGGGGTGCCCTCGGCAATCTGCTTGCCGTAGTCGAGAACCGTGACGCGGTCACACAGTCCCATGACCAGCTTCACATCGTGCTCGATCAGCAGGATCGTGCGGTTGTCCTTCCGGATTCGGTCGATCAGTTCACGCAGCTGCACCTTTTCCGTCGCATTCATGCCGGCGGCGGGTTCGTCCAGCGCAATGAGCTGGGGGTCGGTTGCCAGTGCACGCGCGATCTCCAGGCGCCGCTGATCGCCATAGCTCAGTGTGCGGGCCTTGTAGTCGGCGTATTTGCCCACGCCAACATAGTCGAGCAGTTCCTGTGCGCGTTTGGCAATGGCCGCTTCCTCGGCCTTGAAACTGGGTGTGCGGAAAATCGCGCCGAAGAGGCCCGATTTGGTGCGGATATGGCGCCCGACCATCACGTTCTCGAGTGCAGTCATCTCGGCAAAGAGGCGGATGTTCTGGAAGGTCCGGGCGATTCCGGCCTTGGCCACGAGGTGGACGGCCGTGGGGGAGTAGGGCTTGCCGGCCAACTCAAATGTGCCGCTGTCGGGCGTGTAGAGGCCCGTGATCACGTTGAAGAAGGTTGTCTTGCCTGCGCCATTGGGACCGATCAAACCATAGACCTGGCCGCTCTCAATGCGCATGCCTACGTCACTCAATGCCTGCAATCCACCAAAACGCTTGGAGATATTGGCCACGTTCAGAACAACTTCACTCATGCTGATGCTCCCTTTTGATCCTGGAGCGATTTGCCATGCTCGGGCGTCGGCCAGAGGCCTCTGGGCCGGATCAGCATCACACTAATCATCGCCAGTGCGATCAGCAATTGCCGAAGGATGGATGCGTCAAGCCGGCCACCGCTGAGGGCCTGCAGTGGCCCGGCGACATAGCGCAGCACCTCGGGAAGGGCCGCGAGCAGGACGGCACCCAGCACCACGCCGGGAAGATGGCCAATGCCCCCAAGCACCACCATTGCGACGATCATGACCGACTCCATCAAGCTGAATGACTCGGGGCTCACAAAACCCTGGAACGCGGCGAACATCGAGCCGCTGACGCCCCCGAAGCTGGCACCCATGCCGAAAGCCAGCAGCTTGAGGTTGCGGGTGTTGATGCCCATCGCCTTGGCGGCAATTTCGTCCTCCCGGATGGCCATCCAGGCGTGGCCGATCCGAGATTTCTGAAGGTGGTAACAAATCAGGATGCTGAGCAGGACCAAGCCAAGGAACAGGTAGTAATACATCGACACGTTGAAGAATTCCAGGCCAAACAGGGAATGCGTCTTGCCCAAGTCAAATCCGAAAAATTTGATGGAGTCGATCTCATTGATCCCCTTGGGCCCATTGGTGATATTGATCGGGTTGTCCAGGTTGTTCAAGAAGACCCGGATGATCTCGCCAAAGCCCAGCGTCACGATGGCAAGGTAGTCGCCTCGAAGTTTGAGCGTGGGCGCCCCCAGCAGCACCCCGAAGAAGGCCGCCAGGCAGGCAGCCACCGGGACCACGACAATCAGCGGCGTGTGCAGCCCCCCGGGGAACATGGCGGCAATAAACGGGAAAGTTTCGGTCAGGTGGGGCGACGCCGCCAGGCCGTACATGTAGGCACCCAGGGCAAAGAAGGCCACATATCCCAGGTCGAGCAGCCCGGCATACCCCACCACAATGTTCAGGCCCAGCGAGAGCAGGACATACAGCAGGGCCACATCGGCAATGCGGACCCAGGCATTGCCTGCAATCTGCAGCAGCAAGGGCAGCACCAACAAGGCGACGGCGCCTGCAACAATCAGGGCGGTATTCTTTTGTTTCATGGTCATTTCCCCTCTAGGCCCGATCCGCCACACGCTCACCCAGCAAACCGGAGGGCCGCAAGGTCAGCACGAATATCAAAACAATGAAGGCAAAGATGTCGGAGTAATTGCTCCCCAACACACCGCCGGTAATGGTGCCGATGTAACCTGCGCCAATCGACTCGATCAGCCCAAGCAGGATGCCGCCGACCACCGCACCGCCCAGATTGCCGATGCCGCCAAACACGGCGGCCGTAAAGGCTTTGAGGCCGGGCAAAAAGCCCATGGTGTGCTGCACGGTGCCATAGTTGGCTGCATACATCACCCCGGCAATCGCAGCCAGAATGGCGCCAATCACAAAGGTCGCTGAAATGACGAAGTCGGGTTTGACGCCCATCAGGGCCGCCACCCGCGGGTTCTCGGCAGTCGCCCGCATGGCGCGCCCAAGCTTGGTCCGGTTGACCAGCCACATCAGGACGGAAAGCGATATGGCCGTAACGGCCAGAATCAGGATCTGCGTCGTGGAGATCACGGCGCCACCGATATCAAAGGGCTTGACCGGCAACAGGCTCGGATAGGGCTTGTAGTTGGGCTTCCAGATGATCATGGCCAGGGTCTGGAGCAGGATGCTCATGCCGATGGCGGTGATCAGCGGTGCCAGCTTGGGGCTGTTGCGCAGCGGCCGATAGGCAATTTTCTCGATCGTGAAGTTGAGCACTGCACAGACCACACAGGCGATCAGCAAGGAGATCAACAGGATCAGCCAGCCGGGCGCTCCGGGTGTGGCCTCTTTCATCAGGCCGATGATGGTCCAACTGGTGAGCGCCCCCACCATCAGCACCTCGCCGTGCGCAAAATTGATCAAGTTGATGATGCCGTAGACCATGGTGTAGCCCAAGGCCACCAGGGCATACATGCTGCCCAGAACCAGACCATTGATGATCTGCTGCAGCAATATTTCCATAAGAATTCTCCAAATCTGTGTGCCAAGGCCATGCAAGAAGCTCGCCTGTTTTGGTCACACACTTGTTGTTTTTACCAGCGCAGGGGAATTGTAGTCATGGCCTGCACCCTGCCGTGCGTGCATCCGCGCGGGGTTTACCCTTGACGCCCGTCAGCCCCTGCCGGATTGAAGCGGCATTAGCGTTGCTGATGATTCATCTTGCGGAGTTCATCAAGCTTATCTGCGATGCGTATTTCAAGCCCGCGCCGCAACGGCCGGTAGAAGCCGGGTTCAGCCATGCCCTCGGGCAAATAGCTCTCGCCAGCGGCAAATCCACCTTCCTCGTCATGGGCATAGCGGTAGTCCTTGCCGAAGTCGAGATCCTTCATGAGTTGGGTCGGCGCGTTGCGCAGGTGAAGCGGCACGGGCCGCGTACCGTCTTTCTTTACAAAAGCCTTGGCCTCATTGAATGCCTTGTAAACAGCATTGCTCTTGGGGGCGACGGCGAGGTAGACCACGCACTCGGCCAAGGCCAACTCGCCCTCGGGCGAACCCAGGCGTTCGTAGACCTCGGCGGCGTCCAGCGCCAACCGCAGGGCGCGCGGGTCGGCCAGGCCGATGTCTTCGCTGGCCATGCGGATCAGGCGGCGTGCCGTGTAGCGCGGGTCTGCCCCGCCATCGAGCATGCGCACGAACCAATACAGGGAGGCGTCGGGGTCAGACCCGCGCACCGATTTGTGCAGGGCGCTGATGGTGTCGTAGAACTGGTCACCGCCCTTGTCGTAGCGGCGCAGCTGCTGGCCCAGGAGCTTGAGCATCCACGCGTCGGTGATGGTCCCGAGCTTTTGCACGCCCGCCGACACCGACAAGGTTTCCAGCGTATTGAGCAGGCGCCGGGCATCGCCGTCGGCGTAGGCGACGAGCCGCTCGATCGCAGCAGACTCGATCGCCGGGAATGCTGGTGTAGCAAGGGCTTTGGCAACTATTTTTCCCAGATCGGCGGCGGTGAGCGCCTGCAGGACATAGACTGCGGCCCTCGAGAGCAATGCGGAGTTAACCTCGAACGAGGGGTTCTCCGTGGTGGCTCCCACAAAGGTGAACAAGCCGCTTTCCACATGGGGCAAAAAGGCGTCCTGCTGGGCTTTGTTGAAGCGGTGGACCTCATCGACGAACACCAGGGTGCGCCGCTGCTCCAATCCATCGCGCGCTGCCAGGGCCTTGTCGACCGCCTCCCGGATGTCCTTCACCCCACCAAGTACGGCACTGATACTGAGAAACTGCGCATCAAATGCGTTGGCCATGAGCCGCGCGATGGTTGTCTTGCCCGTGCCGGGGGGGCCCCAGAGGATGCAGCTGTGGGGCTGCCCGGACTCAAACGCCATGCGCAAGGGCATGCCTTCGCCCAGCAGGTGCTCCTGGCCGATCACCTCGGCCAGGGATTGCGGCCGCAGCCGCTCCGCCAGGGGTTGCGCGCTTCCGGCCAGCGGTGTCATTGCCGGATCAGGTCCGCACCGGCTGGTGGTTTGAACTGGAAACTGGCGGCGCCCAGGTTCGGGTTCAATTGCAATTTGCTGAAGCTCAGGACCGACTTCTGGCCGAAGCTGTCCAGAATTTCGAGCACGGCCAGTTCTTCCGCCCGAAAGCCCACGCGAATGCCGATGACCTGGCTGTCACTCGCACGGGGTGCGCCATTGACCCATTGCAGGCCGTCCTTGTCGGGCGCGTTCTGCAGCAGGAAGTCGGCTTGCAGAGCCTTGATATCCGGCGCTGTTGCGATCAGGGCGATCGGGGTGGATCCCAGCGCCTGCCCCTGCTTGCGGGCCGTAACCTGGTTGAGATCCACGTCATAGAGCCACAGCGTCTGGCCATCGGCCACGATGGTTTGTTCAAAAGGCTTCTGGTAGACAAAGCGGAACAGGTTGGGCCGCTGGAACTCGAAACTGCCACTGGATGTCTTGACACGCTGGGCCTGCCCGTCCTTGGCGGGTTGGGTAACCGTCTGGCTGAACTCGGCCTTTCCGGTGCGTGTGGTCTTGAGGAAGTTTTCCAGGCTTTCCATGCCGCCAGCCCTTACGGAAAGGGCGTAACAAGCTATCAAAAATATAGCTACGTTCCTGAACGTCTTCATGGATTCATTCATTGCGCGCAGGCACCAGGATGTCGCGCTGGCCGCTGCCACTCATGGCGCTGACCAGTCCCGCTTTCTCCATGTCTTCGACTAGGCGGGCGGCCCGGTTGTACCCGATTTTCAGGTGCCGCTGCACCAGCGAAATGCTGGCCTTGCGGTTCTTCAGCACCACTTCGACAGCCTGGTCATACATCGGGTCTTTTTCTCCGGCAACTTCTCCATCAACGCCCGTGCCCTCCTCGCCGTCGACGAGGCCGCCCTCCAGAACCCCTTCGATGTAATTGGGTTCGCCCTGCTGCCGCAGATAAGCCACCACCCGGTGTACCTCGTCATCGCTCACAAACGCGCCATGCACGCGAATGGGCAGACCCGTGCCGCTGGGCATGTAGAGCATGTCGCCCATACCCAGGAGCGCTTCTGCGCCCATCTGGTCCAGAATTGTGCGGCTGTCGATCTTGCTCGATACCTGGAAACTGATACGTGTCGGAATATTGGCCTTGATCAGGCCGGTAATCACATCCACGCTGGGGCGCTGCGTGGCCAAAATCAGGTGGATGCCCGCTGCCCGGGCTTTTTGCGCCAGGCGGGCAATGAGTTCCTCGATTTTCTTGCCCACCACCATCATCAGGTCGGCGAGTTCATCAATCACGACGACGATGTGTGGCACGCGTTCCAGCGGCTCAGGCTGCTCGGGCGTCAGGCTGAACGGGTTGTAGATGAATTCGCCACGCCCCTTGGCCTCGTCGATCTTGCTGTTGTAGCCCGCTAGGTTGCGCACGCCGAGCTTGCTCATCAGCTTATAGCGACGCTCCATTTCGGCCACGCACCAGTTGAGGCCATGCGCCGCCTGCTTCATGTCGGTCACCACCGGAGCCAGCAGATGGGGTATGCCCTCATAGACCGACATCTCGAGCATCTTGGGATCAATCAGCAACAGGCGCACATCGCGTGCTTCGGCCTTGTACAGCAGCGAGAGAATCATCGCGTTGATGCCGACGGACTTGCCCGAACCCGTGGTCCCTGCCACGAGGCAATGCGGCATTTTGGCGAGGTCGGCCACAATGGCCTGGCCGGCAATATCCTTGCCCAGGCCCATGGTCAGCATCGATTTGGCTTCGTTGTAGGTCTGGGATCCCAAAATCTCGCTGAGCTTGATCGACTGGCGGCGCGCGTTGGGTAGTTCCAGCGCCATGAAATTCTTTCCGGGAATCGTCTCGACAACGCGGATGGAGACGAGACTCAACGAGCGCGCCAGGTCTTTGGCTAGACCGACAATCTGCGAGCCCTTGACGCCGGTGGCGGGCTCGATCTCGTAACGCGTGATCACCGGGCCGGGTGCGGCCGCAACGACTCGCACTTCCACGCCGAAATCCTTGAGCTTTTTCTCGATCAGGCGGCTGGTCATCTCCAGCGTCTCGGGGGACACGGTTTCCTGCCTAGCACGGGCGTCCATGCCATCGAGCAGGTCGACCTGGGGCAACTTGCTGTCGGGCATCTCCATGAACAAGGGCTTTTGCCGCTCCTTGGCGACGCGCTCGCTCTTGGGCACATCGAGCATCACCGGCTCGATCATGACGGGCACGGGGTGCTGCTCCTCGATCTCGACCCGCTCTTCATGGACCACTTCGTCCCGCTCGCGCGCAGCCTGCGCACCCAGCGCCTTGTCTTCGGCGATTTCGCGTTTTTCACGCAAGGAAGCGACCAGGGCATCCAGCCATGCGCCAATGCCCTGCGCCACCTGGGGCCACGAAAAGCGCAAGACCCTGGCCATGGCAATCACAAGCACCGCGATCCCGACCAGTCCGGAGCCGGCAAAACCCAGCCAGCGTACGCTTAAGGGCCCGATCCACCAGCCCAGAACTCCGCCGGCGTGGCCGGGCAAATGGGCTTCCAGCCGGTAGAGGCGGCTCCACTCCAGCGCGGCGCTTGCCAGCAGCAGCATCGACAACGCAATCCACCACCCGCTTCGCCGCGGCACATGTGCAGTTTCGCGCAAGGGAGAGGACAGGCC
>Ga0007834_1000538_pt1 | contig 11452 bp, 7 predicted proteins | sample CryBogCBE06Nov07_FD_71233 | JGI IMG/M metagenome (GOLD analysis project Ga0007834, IMG submission 71233) | Freshwater microbial communities from Crystal Bog, Wisconsin, USA - CBE06Nov07 | ecosystem: Environmental > Aquatic > Freshwater > Lake | place: Crystal Bog, Wisconsin, USA | collected...
AAGAAAGATCCAATCGACACAACGACCGAGCGCGTTAGAGTTCAGACACCCTCCTCGCTGACACGGGATCCCTCTTCGACTCGCGGCTAGTGTCCTCAACACGAGTGGAAGCTCCAAGGGACGCGGGCGAATCGAATAACTGCTTCTCCACTGCAAGTCTACAGTCGGGCATTGCACCCGCAAGTGCACGGGGACCTGTGCGGAACGCTCGTCGTGCTTGTCGGATGGGTGTCCCTAAGGAGGCGGTGGCGGATGAAACCGACGTTCCTTCCAAAGGCTCATCGCTGCCAACTGGGACAGGATTCTGACATCGTGTGTATGCCTCTGCATTCGTAGGGAGGTAGGGAGGTAGGGACAATCTAGCGACGGCTGTACAGCTATCAATCGTGGCTAGAATAAAGCTGGTTCTGGAATGGTCTTTGCGCTTCTTCGAGGTTAGTTGGCGGACGCGGTTTGGGGCCAGGTGACGAGGTGCCGCACGGGGTCGAAATAACGATGTTTGATGCATTGACTAGCCGTGTACCTCTCTTGGGGATCCACTTGCAGCATCTGAGACAACAGATCCAACGCGTCGTCGGGGCAAAGATGGGAGTTCAAGTTTGTACGAAATCTACTCCAGGGAATCAACAACCGCTTCGAGACTGTGTCCATCGAGTTCCTCGATTGATTACGAAAGCATTCTGTGACATTTCTCACTAAAATCGACGACGATAAAGTCTGTTGATGCTTGGAAGCTAGATCTAAAATCGCTTGATGAGAACAAATTGAGCCTATCGCGAGTAGTTGATCATATGCAGAGTCACCCTCAAAAAAAGGCTCCTTCAGAAAAATAAGACCAGCCAAGACACATCCAGCTGACCATATATCCACTGCCATGTCATAAGTCGTCAATCCTAATAATAATTCTGGGCTTTTATAGTTTCTGGACGCTGCATGAGAGGTAAACGTTTTGTTTGGTCGCCACACCTCGCTAAGTCCGAAATCAATTAGCCGTAATGACTCACTTCGACGATTGATGATTATATTTCTCGGCTTTACATCTCGGTGCATGATTCGATTGCTCCGACATTCTTCTAAGGTAATAAGCAGTTTCAAAATATACAGTCGTACTTCCATCGCTGTCAGCTGGGAAGTTACTTTATGAGATAAATATTGCGTATCACTTCCAATAGACTCAAATAGAAAACAAATATCGCTTTTGATGAAATATAATCCAAAGTATTTTATAGCATTTGTAATATTTTTTAATCGCAAAAGCATGCCATGCTCGTGCATAATTTTGTGAACATTTTTATGTTTCATGACCTTGCAAATGATTTTATTTCCAGAACTAGTATTCTGAGCCTCGTAAACGACGCTAAATCGACCCTCATCAATAAAACGAGTGATGTTTAATTCTGATTCTTTTAAATTCATGATTTGAGCCTCGTGATCCACTGGCATAATATTTGACATATTCAATAGCTCCGAATAATGATCCAACACATTTTGGATGCACTTGACAGTCTCTTCTTGAGTAAAACTGTCAAATATTGCAATAGCTATTGGTATAATACCCCAAAAAATCATTAACACATACGTAAGACAAAAGATTGTACAGAAAGAACAACTTACAAAACACATTTGTCCGTTACGCGTAAAACAACAAGGCAATATTGTATATTGTTTACCTTAGACCCACCACATGTCAGAGGATCAGAAAATTTATTACCATAAAAGACGCCATTATGATCCTGGGAATAATATTTTCCCTGGAATATCATTTAATCCAAGAAGAGTTCCGGATGAGCGTGAAGGTATGTTGTATAAGAGGCCAACTCGAATATGTTTGACTTAAGTTGACTAGGGTCGCTTATCTTGGGAGAGCGTGGCCGAATTCATTTCCCGCCTTCTATGAGTGATGAAGAGAGCTTTGTACCGGCCCTGAAGCAGGTTTACACGTAACCTTCAAATTATCGACAACTCTAGGTAATATGTCAGTTTATTTACAGATTGACCATATGCTTTATAGTGGCGATAAATCTTTGCAAAGGAAAAAGTTTTTTCCTCCTGGGGAAGTAGACAACCCAATCAATTTGAGCAAAGATGCTCCATTTCGTACGCATCTAAGAATCATCCCCGAGGCAGCACGGGCGCGTTCAGACAGCACATCAATGCCAGCAGGATGGAATTCGAAGCACAAGGTTGTTCGGTCAGATGGAAAAATAGCCTCGACTGTTTTATCGGATGGATACGAACTGGATAACGTGATGACGAGGAAGAAACGAGTAGAGACTTTAATGGAGAGAAGAAATTTCATTCCAGTAAAAAACCTAGGTAAACATTCCCAAATGTAGCATTGAAATTCTTAGTGCTTCGTATTCTGCAGGAGATAAACCTTATGACGTCCCAACAAAGGCAACCAAATTTTGTTATGACGAGGGTTTAATTCCTGGGACAACAATAGCAAAAAAGAGATACTCTAAAAATGACATCGAAAACTCGATCAGTCAGGACCAGCAAGCACCCTTATCGGGTCTGCAAGTTTATCGCAAAAAGCTGGCCCAATTAGAGCTGGAGAGGGACCTGAATGACGTCATCACGTTGACGGTATTTTTAAGTTAACCCCTAGGTTGCTTGCTTGTATTTCGTGGCTATATTTTTCCTCTTCACTTCGATGTATTATTTAAAGATTTGTTGGGTTACTTTCGTGGTAAAAATTATTATTGATTCTTTCCACTGTGCTGTAGATCGAACATTCCCCTGTTCTTACTTTATTGGCACCTTGTACCGCAGAGCTGGGAGGAGCGGGCAGGACTTGCTGCAGGAGATCCAGACGATCCTGACGATGACTGACGGGAAAGAGCGGGTAGAGTTAACATCGTGGGACATGAGCTTGGGGTGTGTTGAAAGCAAAGTAGTTAACGAATCTTCTGTTGGAGTTTTCCACGTTCTTGTGAAGTAAGCTTCATACAGAACGAACGACCTCAAGGCCTTATTTTAATTTAATTGCTGCATCAAAGATTTCTTACCTTGTCACTCCAATTGATGTTGTTCAACTGGACGAATCTTAAATTTTCTATATGTCATCAATATGGTAGATCATAACTATTAGGGTTAAATGTGGCCTAAATAAATATTGTAAATTAATCTCACCATTTCTTTTTACTCGCACTCATGATAATACCGACGGCACCACATCTGGTGTGAAACAATCTACCGCGTACCGCTGCACCACTAAAGCCGCGCGGTGTGCCGCTATAGCGGTACCACAGTACCACCGGCCACTGTATTGGCACCGCTGTAGAGTCCGCTGTAGTGGACCGCTATAGTCACCACTCTAGTGGCTTACTGCGTAAAATTACACACAGTACGAATATTTAAGTTGAAACGTTATCAATTTTGTTAACAAGTACTATGAGTAATCTAAAGTGTTCTTCGATTGTTCCCAACAGCAGTTCAGAAGTGAGAGAGAGAAATTTACAAAGCAATAATAAATTCTTATAAATTTAGGGTTCATTAATCCTTCAGCTCCACAAAATATGCCCAGAAGAAAAATTAGGAATAACAAGGAGATAGTTGAGAAAAAAGAAGGTAAGAAATGTGAGGAAATCTTCCAGACTTGTTGCGGAAACGGATGAAAAGAAAAGAAATGAGGAAAAGATGATTATAGTTGTCTAAAAAGCAATCAATGGGAATCATTCCATTCTTATTGCTTTGATAAATGCAACGGTGGAACCACATATTCATTTCCTGGGTTAATTCGTCATCAGAACTCAGGACTTTGTGCGAGAAATAAATTGGATTCGGCGGGTAGTAAGTTAATCGCGGTTAGTGTAGAGAATGTAGAATCGGTGGTCATGTCAAGCCGAAGCAAACATTTATCCGATAATTTTGAAACACGCCGAGTATTTAATGTAGTAGATGAAAAATTAAGTATTGAGCAGTCTTTTCACGATGTAAATGATGATGATGACGTGAATATGGAAATTGCATTCCCTGAAACCGATTTGAACGTGCAATTCATAATAGTGTTGAGGGTCGCATAAGCGCCAGAGATGGGTCCACGATCATTTACCGTGAAAGAGTTGAAGCGGATGTGGAGAAACTTCATAAGAATATCAATACTCAAAGGAAAGCGATAAGGGGCTCAGAGTAACTAAGGAAGATTATCAAGAGGGAGAGGATCACTGTGTTCGAGCGATATGGGAAATGGCTGATGGATCGGTACTCATAGTGCGCGATAATTTTGGTAGATTCGTGGTATCGGCTTCTGTGGAGACATCGGGACAAGAAGGCGATGCTAATGGTGGTGCCGTTTCTGCGGTGCAAGGAATTGCGAATCGGTTGCTGCTGAAGGAGGATTCGATGACGTCATGGCCGACACGGAAGCGGTGTGGCGTAGTAGGCCGGGGCCCGTCTGCTGCCTTCTTCTAGCTCTGACGGGTAGCTGACAATCGTGACGGAATAACTACTAACGCTTTGTGTAGTAGCCACCGCACGATTTCGTACGTACGTCTGCTGTAGGAGCCGCTATAGCGGATGCTGATTTATTACACGGATGTATGACGCTGACGACACCCACAAGCTAATCGATACAACAGGACACGCTGGGCCCCAGAGAGTTGGGAAATATAAGGAGAACACGACGAGGGCGGATCTCGGTTGTTGGAGCACTTAGGGTTCGCCTCGCGCGCCGAAGGGGTTCGGGGGTTCAGGAGTCGAGAAGAGCGCATCCGAAGAGGAACGTCTCCCAACTGGAGCCGCTCGCTTAGCTCGCTTGAAGAGAGAGCCCGCGCAGCCTCGTGCTGCAAGTCGTTCTGGAGCTGCGGGAGCTCGATGGGTCGGTAGGTCGATGAACAAAGACTCCCCACCCTGCTTTCACTTTCCAATTAAGATCATCGAATCCTTTCCAAGCAGACAACCTCTGTGCCGAACTCACACTCCCAAGACGTTTTGGATATTATGGAATATGCTCGGCGTAGGGTTTTTAAGTCCTAACTAATTGCGTTTGGCATCCATCTAATCTCTCTGCTCACCGATCCCTAACTTGTCTCAGAAACAACTTCTGAAGTTTGTAGCTTTAAAGAAGAGCAGACCACTTGGTACAGGTACAAGATAATTAATTCCAGCAGTTAGTCGTTGACAACAACAATTGGGGCTCAGTGCCTAAAGATAGATTTCAGCCAAAAACAACTAAATTCATTACGTAAGCAAACGAAGCGCATCCAACACGTGCAGACACACAGACTTGATAAGAGTTATGTTTTGATATTTAACACAATGTCTAAGTCCCAACTTAAAACTCAAAACAAGACATCTCAAGAAGCACTGCATGCAACCAGGTAAAATTGCAGCAACTACTTGTTAACACAACAACAATTGGGGCTCAGTGCCTAACGATAGATTTTCAATCAAAAACAACTAAATTCATTACGTAAGCAAACGAAGCGTATCCAACACGTGCGGACACACAGACGCGATAAGCGTTATGTTTTGATTTTAACACAATTTCAAAGTGTCAAGTTAAATCTCAAAACAAGATATCTCAAGAAGTAGTGCATATAATAAGGTAAAATAAAGCATTTCAGATCAAGCAAATGAGATATTAACTCCCAATTACAGAAATCACAAGATATGGCAACTTAGAGCGTACAAAATTTCAAATGGCAAAATCAGTCAGATACGGCATTCAAAAACTCAAGAAATATGAAGAGATATCAAATTTCCTTAGAGGTATAAAATTTAATTTGGTCAAAAAATAATTTCCCAAAATATTTTTCCGTAAATCACCTCACAGGAAAACTTGGAAAATTTCGCCACATAAAATCGCCTGATACCAGATCGTCTCCCAGAAGGCTCGAAACTTATTAATTCTTCAAGATATGTAAGCTGTTGGTGCAATATATATAAGCCTCTAAATTAGTTTTTCTGAAAATTGTCCCTTATTTTGGAAGATAATCATTTTCTCCTAATTAAGGATTCTTGGCCCACCTTGGCCCACCCCATAACTCGCTCCAGCCAGAAGATCTTGTGATAATTTAATTTGCCATTGCATATCTTGTGTTAATAATTGATTTCTGCTAAAAATTTATTTGCTTCTCGCCATATCTGCTTTTCAACTCACAAATCTCAATTCTTCTGCTAGACCCTCCAGGAAGAATCGAGCAGCAACGGCTGAGGACCCCCAACACACCAGGTAACTTTACAGGCACTTTATAGATGCTTCATAATAGCCAATTAACGTTCAGGAAGTGTCAGGATCATTGCAGAACGCTTTAAAACGCTCTTGACGCAACCCGCTCAAACCAGCCCCAGCCGCCCTCATCTTACGTGTAAGCTTCAGCTCCTTGCGTCTTGCACTTGAGCATAGCACTCCATCACCTGTCTCTAAGTCCCATTGAGCTCCCCACATGTCCCGCCGTGCATTATCTGCCATATTAACCCAACTCCAAGCTTATGCACTTGCACGTTTATCTGTACCACGTCCGTTACACGTTGTCCGCGCACCCGACCAGCGCAAATGTCATGTCGTGTTTAAACATCACATAAAGGATATCAAATGCAGCGCTCCACCCCGCTCGTGCATACGCAATTCAATTAAATTATTCAAATGGTCGTATACAGTCGGCCTAGCCTATCTTTCTATTAGAAGAAAAGAGAAGTAGAAGCAGAGATAGAAGTGTGTACCAGTGTAGCATAGAAGAGCAAAACTAAATAGAGAATCGCCGCAGCTACCTACAAAATTGACCGATGATTATGGATAGCTCCTGACGGTGGAGATACACCGTCCACTGAGCAGTCAAGCGATACACAGAGTAGCATAGGGGGGCAGGCGTGGCGCAGTGGATAAATAGCAGTGCACAGAATAGTAATAAATATCCTATGCAGCTGGCGATGCTGCAACACCTCGAGCGAATTCAAAAGATAGGTGATTGGGATTTCATCTAAATCATAAAGCAATTAGTGGGGAGTTGGTGTTCCGGTTTCTCCCCGTGTCCGTAAGTTAGTAGATAACATTCAGTTGGTGTCCCCTCGGATCTAAGGCGTCTTTTGATCTCCTTCTCGGCAATTCAAAACTACTTTTGTTACCACTTACAGTCTTGCTAATTTTACCACTTAATCCGATACTACCTTCATCTAATCTGATCTTTCTGAATTCTATACTTCTGTAAACCTAGCTAGAGACTTTCCAATATTCTGGCTGATTTTAATGCTTGCCTGTTATATGCCTCATTTTAAACTCCAATCTGTTCTTGTTTCTCCTCTAACTATTCTCATTTCTACTTTTGTAATGTTAACGTTTTTTGACTTCCTGTCTGAATTCTCTTTCGCGGCAATACTTACTTGCTTTCAAAAATCTCGTTCCAAGAGCGTCATATCTTCAACGGTCTCGACTATCGAAAATCTATGCTAGACTATATTCGAACTCCTACCGAATGGTTCACTTCTGTCTGAATCATTGGATCTACACTGTAACTCCCACCGTCGCTTTAGACATAGATTAGTCTTCTTGAAATTAAGATGGAGACTTTGCAAGTGCTAAAAGCAAGTTCAATACAAACCACGTGACTGGCGCCTGCTCCCTTCAATCTCTAATCTTTGTCAGTCTATTGCACATTCTCTTCTTGAGACATATCTACCTTCTTCTCACAACTACTCCAATTTAGTTTCGTCTACTTACTCTAATTTAGAGACCTTACTACCACCTATATCAAAAATCAGAACAAGCTTGCCCATGAAAATTTTCCCTTGTGAGCGCAGCCCCTAATCACCTACATACCACACACAAATACATCTTTGAAATCCTTGAAACTCCTTCTTGCCAAAAATCCAACATCACTGCTTAATCCTTCCATCGAAAACTACTACTCAAATTCTTGTGCTCGTATACTGCAACCTCATGGTTACGCTCAGTTTGCTGAAGCACAGATATTAATCTACTCTATATCATGCGGAAGAAAATAATGGTCAACCAACATCTTTACCGCTAGCACTTTGGATGAGCGACTGTCCAAATGGCGCAACCATTTTACCAAAGTCCTTTCTTCTTCAAATTTGTCATCCTATTCTCCTCCAGCAAGTCATTCTCTAGCCTTGTCCTCCTCTCCTTTTTCTTTAACTCTACCTCATCGCCGCCATCTACGGGCGGGCTCATTCACTTCTTTAAAGAATTCGATTTATTAAATTGGATAATGATGGAAGCCATTCTCACCGTTTATAGAGTTTCTCACCCTCTCACAGCCAACTGCAATCCTCATATTGGTGCTATACAAATCACCCTCCCTAAATCAACACCATATCTTACTCTAACTAACAATTCGTAATCATAGTCATGGATTGGTACATTCTTCGCACTGCAGTAACAGATAATAGATTAAGTTACAAAATGTCATAGTCTTCTGCTCTTATTACTCATTCTTAGTACGGGGGCACGCGTAGTCGTTATCCGTTCGCGCTCTTCTTGTTCCTCTGAAAACCACAGAACTGATCTCAACTTCGCAGACGACCGTCGTTTAACTTCTTCCTCTTTCCCCCATGCTCAAAACGGACTAAGTTCTATAGTCTCGGTAGCCTTATCGTGCGGTCTGCACGTTAATATTAGCAAAAGTCCTAAGTACATTTGGGAATGGGATCTCTCGTCTTGTCCCGCATAACTAGTAAATGGAATAGCTTATAAGAGGAATTTTGATTACAAGTATTAAGGCACCTGGACAACGGATCCTACGAAAGACTTCGCCAATCGTTAACAACAAGAGTGGTCAGCAAGCACCAAATTGAACAGAGTTTGGAGGTCCTGAAGTACAATATCACTTAGTTTTATAACAATCTTTCGCACTACCATCGAATCTATCCCTCTTTATGGTGCAGAAACCTGGACTATGATAAAATCTTTATTAATTTCGTTGGACGGGCTATTCAAAGCTTCATCTTTACGCCCCGAATATTTCTTGGACTGATCATATAGCTAACACTCAAGTTTATCAAGATCTTCCTCGTATCTCAAATCGCCTACAAATTCGACGCCTTACTACTGCTGGACATTACTTTCGCTCCTCACAATCCGCCCCTCAACCGCTATCTGATCCTCTTTTTCTTGACTTTCCATATCGTACTTAAGACACAGAAAAAAAAAACGTTTTTTGTTCCAGTCAGGTGCGAGCCCAGAGAGAGAGGTTGATTTTTAACAAAATTCAGGGCTCAATTAATGGAAAGGCCTATCCACGCTGTAAATATTTTTATTGTCAATACAACGAGATTTTTGAACAAATTTTCTGATTCATGCGAAAGCAAGCTCCTGCTTTTATCATCTCAAATCACAGGACTAGAGATTCAATTGAATGCACTTGAGGTTAAATGTAGGTCTATTGCTACCGATGATCAGATACTTCCAATAGCGGAAGAGGACCAGATGACTTCGCGAGAGGTGGTAGAAGATCGTTGGAGTGATAACCATAACGACTATGTCGATGCCAAACCTCACGAAAATTCCGCGATTAAATCTGATCCTTCAAGCGCCGAATATTCATTATCTGATGCATTACATAAAACTGTTGCCAATGATGAGGTGGATTACAGAAACCATCCAGATTACGCTCTTTATTTCAAGCTGCTGCATCTTGGTGTTCCATTACAAGTTATATCTATCAAAATGGTTGCCTCAGGATTAGATCCATCGATAATTACGCGCTATCAACAACAAGGTGAAGTTAACGCCAGATTTTTAGAATCGAACGAAGAAGTAGACGGTAGTACTAACGGCGTAATTCAACAACCCAACTTTGGTGATCTTAGTGGTGGCGATAACTTGGAAAAAAGTCATCAACAATTGCAAGAGGGTCCTTCAGTCGTATATCGCGAGGATAGCGATCAAGAAACGGTGTCAAGTGAGGATTAGTTTTGGTGAATTATATATGTTAATTGGCATGTGTATCTATGGAGTAACTGGGTGTCGAAGATGGTTAAGACAAATAATTTTATTAGCTTTTTAGTCCAGGAGGAGCCACGAAACGCGCTTCAGTCGTGCATTCACTCCTTCTGCTGAATGCCGTGGCTAAATATTGCTGCGACACTATTCCGTAAACTAGCTAACACTATTTCCCAATTTACTTGAAATAATAATCACGATTTTTTCGACTATTCTGTAAATTCTTATGCAACTATTGCTTACTAGATTTAAGAGAAATGCAACATACAAAGAAAAAGTAATCAAACTAGTTTTCTGTAACAAACGACAAGACCAGGATGAGCCACATACTAACAATCGTTCTTTTGTTATCGGCGCGAGCCAGCCGCGCGGTGCCCGAGTGACGAAGTTGCATCGGTGTGGCTTTCAACCATCGCCCAAACGCCCTTAAGAGATCCGAAACAACCTGGTGTGTTCAGATCTGATTTTCCTAAATATCTTATGGTTAATTACGATAGTAACGTGATAGGTTAGAAGACTACATGAGTGAGAAAATGAACGAACCTCCCCCACCACCGAAAAAAATACCCCCCATACAGTACCAACAATATGACAAACCCCGTGACCGAGTGGGGAGCTCCGAGTACCTACAACCGGAGATGAGATTTAGATAAGACTTACGTCAACATGCGCTCGTAGAACACGACAGGATTCTTGACATCTTGTTCAAGATATTTGACACCACCTGGAGTACCTGGAAAAGTGCTCCGAGTGCAGTCAGCCAGCACTCGGAGCCTTCTACCCTGTCGCGGGACTTGCCACCCTGGGTACCACATAGAGGGTGGTTATTGACTAGATTGTGGGCATCGGCCCCAGGTGATTTTCATCTGTCGATGTTATCCGGTTCTCACTCACTCTCGTAATAAATATCTTTTTGATTTTAGTTAATGTCATAATGTCCCTCATACGAACCAGAGCAAAATTTCTCAGTTTATCAGTATGAGGGAGTTCGGTTCTGAGATGCACCTTAAGCACTCAAGCTTGGAGAGGTTTTTCTAGTAATTGAGGGAATGGTTATTGGAGGAATTTACTTTCTAATTCACTAACACTTGAGTACATTAGCTAGTTTCTTGCTTGGTGCTTTAGGGTTCTGAATTATTAGAATGATCTATTTTATTGCTTTTTTTAAAAGTGAAACTTAGCTAAGCATAACGTGACAGGCATATAATGCGAAGAACCCATATAAGCCAGATTGGCAAATCCCACTAAGGGTATGGGCAAGCAATATTACTTCTTGCTATGTACGAACAAGTGTACCCGTCTATACTTGTCATCTATGTTGAAACTATTGCTTGAAGTCGTTGAAAAAAACGTCCTCTGAGTTAATATTAAAATATGTTTCCCTTAAGATTATGAGTTATCTGAAGTAAGCTAGCATCCTGGAGTTACTATTCCGACATGGTAGCGTTGTAGTTGGTACGAATAACTGATGGAAAAAGTAGAATCAAGTGAGATATCAGGATAGTATTGGTAATAAAATGTTTTGATCCAGTCAGTAGGAAAGAC
>Ga0007834_1000539_pt1 | contig 11448 bp, 10 predicted proteins | sample CryBogCBE06Nov07_FD_71233 | JGI IMG/M metagenome (GOLD analysis project Ga0007834, IMG submission 71233) | Freshwater microbial communities from Crystal Bog, Wisconsin, USA - CBE06Nov07 | ecosystem: Environmental > Aquatic > Freshwater > Lake | place: Crystal Bog, Wisconsin, USA | collected...
AGAGAATCCGCGCCATTGGGAGTAGCGACTTTTTGACCGAGTGGCTCGCCCAACCCATGTTCGCCACCCTCGGTGATGACGATCGATCCACTCGTAGTCACGACGGTGAGGGCTTAGCTCGATCGCTCGAACACTCGGGCGTGGGTGCGCAGGACTACGTAGCGGCCGTCATGCATCGCCTCACCATGCCCGTGCTCATTGTGTGTGGTTCACGTGACGAGAAATTTATGCGAGCCGCCCACGACATGACCGAACTCGTGCCGCAGGCTGATCTTGTGGTTATCCCCGATGCTGGCCACGCTGTCCACCTCGAGCAGCCACAGCTGGTGGCTGGTGTCGTCAGCGACTTCCTTCGTTAGTGCCAGAGCCAGAGGGTAACGACCGCAAAAGCACCCACCACGAGTTGCGTCCGAGCCGACTGTTGCAGCAGCGGGAGAAGGTCGCGTCCTTCTTTCGGTGAGAACGCCGTGCGCAGGGGTGTCACGTAGATAATCCAGGCGACGATGGCCACAAGTGGCTGACGTGCACCGAGTGCGCCCACCACCACACCGGCCACGAAGGCACCGTAGAGCCATGACGCGCGACGGCGCCCCAGACGGGCCGCCAAGGTCTTCTTACCCGAGGCCTGATCGCCGTTGATGTCACGCAGGTTGTTTGCCTCAAGAAGCGCGCAGGCCATCGAACCGGCCCCGAGGCCCCACCACCACGCCTGACCAGGAATCGTGAGGTGTTGGGCGTACGCGGTGCCCACTGTCGCGACAAAGCCGAAGTACGCCATAACGAAGAGTTCACCGAAGCCGTAGTAGCCATAGGGGTGCTTACCGCCGGTATAGAACCACCCGGCGAACACGGCCGTAATCCCGATGGCCACAAACCACCACGAGGTTCGAGACGCGAGAACCAAACCGGCGACGCCGGCGACGCCAAACATGCCGAACGCGGCGTTGCGCACGTGCCGTGCCGGAACCAATCGAGAAGCGGTGAGTCGAAACGGGCCGACACGAACTTCGTCGGTGCCACGAACGCCATCGGAGTAGTCATTGGCGTAATTCGTGGCAATCTGCAGTGCGAGCGCAACGACCACGCACAATACGGTGTTCACGACATTGAGTGACAACGGTCGCACGAGTGAAGCGCCAAGTGCCACTGGCACCACGGCGGCCGGCAAGGTACGAGGCCGGGCCGCGAGGATCCAACGCTGGAGCGTTCCGGGCGTCGACATTAGGGGCGCTTCGGGAATCGAGAGAAGTCGGGCGCGCGGTGCTCAACGAAGGCGTTACGCCCCTCCTGTCCCTCTTCGGACATGTAGAAGAGCATGGTGGCGTCGCCGGCGAGCTGCTGAATACCGGCGAGACCATCTTCGGCCGCATTGAAACCGGCCTTCAGCATGCGCAGCGCCAAGGGTGACAGCGTCAAGATCTGACGGCACCACGCAACCGTTTCGCACTCGAGGTCGTCGAGTGGCACCACCGTATTGACGAGGCCCCAGTCGTAGGCCTGCTGCGCGTTGTATTGACGACAGAGAAACCACACTTCTTTGGCGCGCTTTAGACCAATGGTGTTCGCGAGGAGCGACGAGCCATACCCGCCGTCGAAGGAACCCACACGAGGGCCCGTTTGCCCGAAGCGAGCATTGTCGGCCGCAATGGAGAGGTCGCACACCAGGTGCAGGATGTGACCACCACCGATGGCGTACCCGGCAATCTGCGCGATAACGGGCTTGGGCAGGCGGCGGATTTGGATCTGGAGATCGAGAACGTTCAGACGGCCCACGCCGCGTCGGGCAACGTCATCGTTGCCGATATACCCGTCGTCACCGCGAATCTTCTGGTCGCCGCCGGAACAGAACGCGTCGGGACCGGCGCCGGTCAAAATGATTGCACCGACGGAGATGTCGTCGCGGGCGGCCTCAAAGGCGTCGGAAAGTTCGAAGAGAGTCTGCGGGCGAAACGCGTTGCGGACTTCGGGTCGGTTGATGGTGATGCGGGCGATGCCTTCGGCCACCTCGTAGATGATGTCACCGTAGTCGCCGCGACGCTCCCACGCGGGGGCCGGCAGTGCTCGGAACTGCTCGACGGGGTCAATGGGGTCGCCAGAAATAACGGTGGTTGCCATGCCTCCACGCTACCGCCCGCACACGGCAAAACGGACAGCCTCGTAGGCTAGGAGCGTGCAGTCACTCATCGCCCTCGACTTCCCTTTGGGCCCCGCGCTCGTCGACGAGTTAGTGGAGTGTGCCATGACGTCGCAAGCCTTCTGCATCCTTGACCAGCGTCTGAGCGCCACGGCCAAGCGCACGGCACTCGAGCTGATGGGCGCTACGCACATACGAAGTGACCACGGCACGACCGAGCTGCCAGCCGGCACGCCCGTCGAGGACGAGGACGCGCTCGTGATGCTCACCTCGGGCTCGAGTGGTGCCCCAAAAGCCGCAATCCACACGTGGGACTCACTGATTGCCAGTGCCCGCATCACTCAAGAGTCACTTCGCGGCGACGCGATACCCGTGTGGCTCCCCTGCCTCCCCGCCGCCCACATTGGCGGACTCGCGGTTCTGCTCCGCAGCGTGCTGAACGATGCAGAATTGCGTTGGGACGACGATCTGGGCCATGGTCCTGACCTGGGGGCCACTCACATTTCCGTTGTCCGCACGCAGCTCGCTCGCTACGATCTCTCGCGCTACGAGGCTGTACTTCTCGGTGGCGCCAAGCCACCGACCGTAACGGGCGAGAACGTCATTGCCACCTGGGGAATGACCGAGACCGGTTCCGGGATTGTCTATAACGGCCGAGCCCTCGCCGATGTTGACTTGGCCGTCGTCGACGGCGAACTCTGCGTTCGGACACCGACGCTCTTTCGTCGCTACCGATCGCTGGAGCGACCGGTCGTCCTTCACGATGGCCTCGAGTGGTTCCCCACCGGCGATGGTGCGAGCCTGCACGATGGACAACTACGCGTACACGGTCGACTGGGCTACGTCATCAACACCGGTGGCGAGAAAGTCTGGCCCGAGGACCTTGAAGGCGTGCTCGGCGCGGTAGACGGCGTTACCGATATTGCGGTGACGGGCGTCGAGGACCCCGAATGGGGACAGCGCATAGTGGCGCTCGTCGTGGGGACAGCCAGCGACGACATTCTCTTGGCGGCCGCCCAGGACCAGATCGGTCCATGGGCTAAGCCGAAAGAGATACGGCGAGTGGTCGCAATTCCGAGGACCTCGAACGGAAAAATCCGTCGAGATCAACTCGAATTTCTCCACTGAGCCTTACTTGTTAAGACCCGTAATAGTGCCGAGAAGTGACTCGACGGTGAAATCACTGGTCGGTGCATCCTTCACCACGGAGCCGAGGCGCATCACAATGATGCGGTCGGTCACTTCAAGGACGTGCGGCAGGGTGTGTGAGATGAACAACACGCACAGACCATGTTCCTTGGCGGCCCGTATCACGTTCAGCACTTCTTGCGACTGTCGCGCACCCAAGTGGTTGGTCGGTTCGTCCAAAATAATGACACGCTTCGCCCACATAACGGCACGACCAATCGCAACCGCCTGGCGCTGACCACCGGAGAGTTGCGACACCGTACGACGTCCAGCCGGCACCGAAATACCAACTTTGTCGAGTTCCTCAGCGGCGCGCTTGTCCATCTGACGCTGGTTCATGAATCCCATGGCACCCAAGACACCCGGCATTTTGATCTCACGTCCGAGGAAGATGTTGGCACCGATGCTCAGGTCAGGGGCCAGTCCGGAGTCCTGGTAGAGCGTTTCAATACCGGCCTCCATGGCGTCGTGTGGTGACTTCCAATTCCGGACCGCACCATCGACCACAACTTCGCCGGCACTCGGGGCATGCACACCAGAAATGGTTTTGATCAACGTTGACTTGCCGGCACCGTTGTCACCAACCAATCCGATGACTTCGCCGGGGTAGGCCTTAAAACTGACGTCCGTCAGGGCCTGCACGGCCCCGTAACTCTTAGAGACATTACGCAACTCGAGTATGGGGTTCTGCTCGCTCATCGACGACTCCTTACACCACTAAATCCGGTAACGCCCACGGCAAGCGCGATAATGCCGCCAACGACGACCTGGTTCCAAGTGGGCTGCACGTTAATAAAAATGAGACCGTCTCCGACGATAGTCAAGATGGCGCAGCCCAACAGGGGGTTGATCACCGAACCGGATCCACCAGTCAGTGCCACACCGCCAATAACGACACAGGCAATGGCCTGCAGGTTGGCGGTACCACCGGTCGTCGGTGAACCGGCACCGAGACGAATGAAAAAGAACATGCCGACGAGTCCAGCCAGGAAACCGGAGATGACGTAGATGCTGGCGATGTGACGTCGCATGTTGATACCAGCGGCGCGAGCTGCGAAGGGATTCGAACCAATCGCGTAGGTGTATCGACCAAAACGGGTGAAGCGCAGCACGAGACAAAAACCAACCATCACAATCAGGACGATGAGGTCGAGCCAGGTGAGGTGCCAAAAGCCCTTGGCACTCCAGATAGTGGCGCCAGGAACGTCGGCGACGTCACCGCCGCCAGAGACGACGAGGGCGTAACCAGTGCCGGCACTGAACGTCACCAACGTGGCGACGAAGGGGACCAGGCGAATGTACGTGATCAGCAAGGCATTGATGACACCGACCACAGTGCCGACAGCAGCACACACCAAGGTGCCGAGCAGGAGCAGTTGGGTGAGACCCCAACTGGCCGAGTAGTGCTTCATGACTTCAGCACCCACCACGCCGGCTATGGCGCCCGTGGATCCAACGGAGAGGTCGATGCCGCCGGAGATAATGACGAACGTTTCGGCAATGGCCAAGAGGACCAGGCCGGAGAAGTCGGTGATGAGGTTCGACGCCTCACCGCTCGAGAAGAAGAGATTGTTACGGAAGCCGAAGTAGCAGTACAGAACGACCAGTACGAAGAGCAGAATCGCCGTCTGGCTCTTCACAGCCTTTTGGAAGAAGTTGGGCTCCGACAGAACCGACGGCGTCGGTAGTGCTGAGGTTTCTTGGGTTGACACGTATTTTCCTTAGTTCGCCGCAGCGAGAACTCGTGGGGTGTAAAACAGCCCCCGAGTGCGCGAACGCACTCGGGGGCTGTTAGCAGTCACATCAGGATGCAGCGTAGACGTACTTAGCCAACGTTGCAGCCGAGCTCGAAGGCGTCAGCACAATGTTTGGGATAAGGGTCAGGTGAGGAACGTGCTGCTTCTTGTAAGCCTCGTAGGCGTACTTCACAGCCAGCTGGCCCTCAAGGGTGGGCTGCTGCGAGATGATGCCGGACAAGGTGCCGGCCTTCATCGAAGCTTCGTTCGATGCGTAGGCGTCGTAACCGAAGACCTTCACGCTTGACGTCTTACCAGCGGCAGCAACTGCGGCAGTTGCACCTTCAGCGTCGGTGCCGTCAACGGCGAAGATACCAACCAGGTTGTGAGCCGACAGGTCAGCGGCGAACTTGGTCTGAGCCGTAGTTGGCTCCGAGTTCGACACAACTGCAGGCAACATCACCATGTTGGGGTACGACTTCGCAACCGTCTCGGTGAAGCCCTTCACGCGAGCAGCGTCCGTCGAGGTCGTGAGGGAGCTCACGCCAACGCCGACATAGCACTTAGCTGACGAGGTGCAGTTGGTGCTGTAACCAATGGCGGTGGCGAGGCCCTTAGCAGCCTGCTGGCCACCGAGCTCGTTGTAACCAGTGACCCACGCCGAAACGTTGGTCTGCACAGCGTTGCCCGAGTCAACGTTGACGACTGGGATGCCAGCCTTCACGAACTGAGCGGTGATGGGTTCGAGGGCCTTCGTGTCGGTAGGGGCGATCACAATTGCGTTGGGGTGCAACTGGTACAGCTCCTGCAAAACGGGCAGCTGGGTCGAAGGTGAGTAGTTCTCAGGGTCACCCTGCCATACGAGGTTGACGCCGAGAGTCTTGGCTTCAGCAGCTGCACCGATGTACATCGACTGGAAGAATGGGTCAGCTTCGGCACCGACGTTGAACGCGATGGTGACCTTTGCTGGAGGCGCCCGCAGGAGCGGCTGAGCCGCCTACGAACGTCAATACTGACGCAGCCAGAGTTGAGGCAAGTGCCGCACCCTAGATGAGTCGCATGGAACGTGACTTCATTGGTTTCCCCTTATTTCGTTGACCGACGCAGAAGACTTTCTTCTGCGCTGTTTCAGACAACGTTGTCTAGACAATAGCGAGACCGCCTGCCACTGTCAAACACTGAGGCGGTAACTTTTGAAGAAAAGTTTGTGAGCTTACGAGGGGCGAATTTCGCCAGATCCACGCTGCAGTAAATCAACGGGAATCGTTGTGCTCTCAACTTCGGCGCGCAGCCCTTCGAGCCGGTCGAACAGCATATTGGCGGCCACAGTACCAATTGAGGCGGGGCGCTGGGCGATGACGGAAACGCCCGGGTCCAGTAAGTCCGCCATAATGAAGTCGTCGATGCCGATAACGGCCACGCGGTGCTGGAGTCCCCGACCTTGGAGTGCCCGCACCGCACCCATGGTGAGAAGGTTCTGACCGGCAAAGACGGCCGTTGGTGGCAGCTCCATATCCATCAGTCGTTCCGTTTCCAAGGCAGCCTGTTCACTGGTACGAATGTCTTTCACGATGAATTCCTCAACGGGGGCGACATTCATCTCGGCGTGGGCGCTCATGAACCCGCCCAGTCGCTCTTGGGCGGTGCGAATGGTCGAAAGGTCGCCAAGGTACGCGATGCGTGTGTGGCCGTTCTGCAGCAATTGCAATGTCGCGGTTCGAGATCCTTCTTGCGACTGGGAGAGCACGGTATCCGCAATCAAGCCCACGGGAGGGCGGTCGATGAAAACGAATGGGACGCCCGACTCCTGCTCCTTGACCAAGTAGGAGTGGTCCGTGCTCGACGGCGCAATAATGAATCCGTCGACACGGTGACGAATCATGATCTGGACCAGTTCGCGTTCACGCTCAGGTTGTTCCTTCAATCCGGCGACCAGAACGATATACCCCCGTGCGACGGCCTCGGCTTCGACGGCGTTGAAAATTGCCCCCGAAAACGGGTTGGCAATGTCTTCGAGTAACAGCGCAATTTGTGATGAACGGTTATCACTGCGGCGAAGGGCGCTCGCCCCATAGTGCTGCTGATACCCCAGCTTGCGAATCGCGTCCTTGACGCGGAGGGTCATGTCGAGATTGACCGACTCTTCGCCATTGACGACGCGGGAGACGGTTTTAAGGCTCACCTTCGCCAATGCCGCCACGTCCTTCATGGTGGCCCGCGACGTACTAATGATGTCTGAATCGGTGACGGCCATAAATCTTTCTCAATACCTGGAAGAAGTACATCAGAATATAGATGAGATAACGTTGTCCCACGTACCACGCCGCCGTGTGCGAGGCGTACTTGAGGAGCTCGCGTGTCCCCCACCACGATTGTCATCGGAGAAAATCTGGTCGACTTACTTGTTCACCCCGACCGCATTGAGGGTGTCATAGGCGGTGGACCACTGAATGTTGCACGCACCATCGCACGACTTGGCGGCGACGTCTCCTTCCTCAGCGGGATCTCACAAGACGCATTCGGCGTCCAGATTGCCGATGCGTTACGCGCAGACGGCGTCAACCTCGTAGGGTCGGTGACCTCACCACTCCCCACGACGTTGGCCATTGTCACCATGGATGAGCTCAGCCCCAAATATCACTTTCACTTGAACGGCACTGCCGCATTTGCCATCTCGGCGCCCGTCGAGAACGTCCCCGCTTGCATGTATCTCGGCACCCTCGGTCTCTTGCTCGAACCAATGGCCAGCATTGGTGAAGCGATGATTGTGAATGCCGACCCATCAACAGTGACGATCGTGGACCCGAACTGCCGCCCAAGCGCCGTCCAGGACCGCGATGCATTTCTCGCTCGACTGTCGCGCCTCTACGGCAGAACGGACGTCGTGAAGGTGTCCGTGGAGGATCTCGACTACCTATCCCCCGAGCTCAGCCACGTGGACGCCGCGCGCGCCATATTGGCCGCTGGGGCGACGGTGGTCCTCGTGACCGACGGACCCGGTCCAGTTCGTCTGATCCACGCCGACTACGACGTGACCATTCCCGTTCCCGCCACCGAGATCGTCGACACCGTCGGAGCGGGCGATTCGCTCACGGGCGGCTTCATTACGTGGTGGCTGGGGCACGGGGCTGGACGCGGTGAACTCGGCGACGCCGAACTCGTTACCCGCGCCGTAGCGGGCGCCATCGAAATTTCTAGGCGCACGTGCCAACAACCAGGTGCACAGCCCCCGTTCGCCCGTGACGTCACAGCGCTCCCGGAATGGAACTGGCTATAGCTGCGAAATGAGGAATTCCATCGTTTCCATAATGGCGATGGATTCATCTAGTGGCATGATGTCGCTTTCCGTGCGACCGCTGCGGATGCAGTGGAACACTTCTTGCGCCTCATACTGCAGGCCACGACCCTCGCGGGGGAAGTCGAACCGCTGGGGATCCTCGCCACGTCGAATCAAGGTAAAGCCACCCTGGGCGTAGAAGTTGTCGTCCATCTCAATACGACCATCGACGCCAGTGATACAGGCGCGGGTCGCACTTCGCGCACTCGAGGTGCACGTCATCACACTGTGAACGCCGTTACCGTAGCCAAAGATCATGGAAATCTGACCGTCCACTCCAGTAAAGGCGGGCTCAGCCATGGCCAGTACCTTGGTCGGAGCGCCAAGCAACATCGAGGCGAACGAGACCGGGTAGACCCCGAGGTCGAGCATGGCGCTACCACCAAGTTCAGGGGCGAAGAGTCGGTGCTGGGCGTCGGGAACGAAGTACTTGCCGTGGTCCGCCTCAAAAACGACGAGATCGCCCAGCGCACCGTTGGCGATGAGTTCTCGAATCTGCACGACGTGGGGCAAGAAGCGCGTCCACATCGCTTCCATCACGAACAGTCCCTTTTCTCGAGCGTAGGCCACGAGGGCGCGCGCCTCTTCGGCGGTCATGGTGAATGCCTTTTCCACCAACACGTGCTTGCCGTGCTCGAGGGCCATCATGGCGTTGACGAAGTGCATGGGATGCGGGGTGGCGACGTAGACAACCTCAACATTCGGGTCGGCGCACAGTTCCTCGTAGGAGCCATAGGGCGTGCCGCCAAACTCGTCAACGAAGGCCTGGGCGGCCTCGAGGGTGCGCGAACCCACCGCCACCACGTCACCCTCCGAAATGAGGCCGACGTCCCCCGCAAACGTGCGAGCAATGCCGCCCGTTCCAAGTACTCCCCAGCGAAGTGGTTGCGACATGATGTTCTCCTCTTACCGTCTCAGGTAGACCCTAGCGAAACCACCGCCCGTGCGTCGCCCTAGCGTGGAGGTGTGCCACTTCTACGTGACGACTCTCAGATCTCATCGGCCTACCTCGCGACGCATGTTGACAATCCCGTGGCGTGGTGGTCCTGGGGACCCGACGCTTTTGCCGAAGCGCGTGAACGCGACGTACCCGTCTTTCTATCGGTTGGCTACGCCGCGTGCCACTGGTGTCACGTCATGGCGCACGAATCATTTGAGCGGGCCGATATCGCGGCGCTGCTGAACCAGGACTTTGTCGCAATCAAAGTTGACCGTGAAGAGCGACCCGACGTCGACCAGGTCTACATGGCCGCCACCCAACTGTTGACCGGACACGGTGGCTGGCCGATGTCTCTCTTCCTCCTGCCCGACGGACGCCCCTTTACCGCCGGCACCTACTATCCACCCGAAGATCGCCTTGGGGCGGTCGGTTTCCCCCGACTCCTCACCGCTATTGCCGCGGCGTGGCATGAGCGTCGCACCGACGTTGAACGTCAGGCGACTGAGGTCCAACGAGCCCTCCGGCGTGAACTGCAGTTTGTGGACGTGCTGGCGCCGGTGCACGAGCCCCTCACCCTGCCTCAGATTCGTGACGATCTCCGGGGTGAAATCGCCAGTCGCACGGATCAGCGTGGCGGGAGTGGGGCCCCGCGCTTTCCCCGCCCCAGCTACGTGCGCGCCCTCCTGTCGGCTGGCGACTTCGACACAGCCGACACCATCTTGCGCGCCATGGCGTGGGGTGGCCTCTACGACCACATCGACGGTGGATTCGCCCGCTACAGCGTCGATGCCGCATGGGAGGTGCCCCACTTCGAGCAGATGCTCAGTGACCAAGCACTCCTCGCCGAGGCCTACCTGGCCGCTGCTCGAGTGACCGACACCGACACGTGGCGCCAGGTTGCCGAGGACACACTCGATCACGTCATCACTACTTTTCGCGTGCCCGCTGGATACGCCTCCTCACTCGACGCCGACGCGGCGGGCGTGGAGGGATCCCACGTGACCTGGACACCTATGGAGGTAGAGCAGGCGTTGTCGGCCGCTGGGCTCACGCACCAGCTCCCCGCGGTTCTCAACCGTTGGTCCATTACGACCACCGGCAATCTCGACGGTCGTAGTGTCCCACGACTCCGTGAGGGCGACACCTTCATCACCCCCGATGAGCTCACCGGGGCCCTCGAAGCCTTGCGACAGGCGCGCGGCGCGCGCCCCCAGCCCGCTCGTGACAACAAGGTCATTCTCGAATGGAACGCAATGCTGGCCAGCGCATTTCTCGCGAGTGGCCGCGCCGACCACGTCGACCACGGGCTCGAACTGTTGACCCTGTTGGCCCAGGCGCACTTCAGCGCACAGACCTGGTGGCGCACGGAGAATCAACGAACCTACGCCGGAGCGGCCGACGTCGCCTGGTACGCCAACGCCTGTGTTGACGCCTTCGAGCTCACCGGTAATGACGAGTGGCGCGCTCGGGCGAGTGACGCAGTCGGGTATCTCCTCGAACACTTTTGGGACGGCCCCGTTCCCACCAGTGCGAACCCCAACGTCGGCGGCGGCGTCTTCAGTAATGCCGAGCACGTCGACGATCTCTTCGCGCGTCCCAAGGATGTCTTTGATGGTGCCACTCCCTCGAGCCACGCTGTCAGCGCTCGGGCAATTGCGCGTGTCGCTCTGTGCAACGGTGACAACGACCTACTCGTCGTGAGCCAACGACTCATCACACTGGCCGCCGGTATCTTGACCTCGCACCCGATGTCGGTGGTCGACACCGTCGAAGCTGCCCGGTTCGCTCTCGCGGGCATCGAGGTCGTTCTTCCCGGGCCGCCGAACGAGTTCGGCGGTGTCGCTCGTCACTACCGGATGGCCGGTGCGGTCGTTATTACCGGGAGTGGTACTTCGCCACTCCTTGCGGGACGTCAGGCCGGACTCGCGTACGTCTGTCAAAACGGTGTCTGTCGCACCCCGGTTGGTAGTGTCGAAGCACTAACCGCACAACTCCAGGAGCTGACGTGCCACTAACTCGAGACACCACTTCGCGAGACGTTCGCAAGGTGATCGACGACGTGGCGAAGCGCTCGGCGGTTGACCTCACCCCCGGCAGCACCATGGTGGCGGTC
>Ga0007834_1000540_pt1 | contig 11430 bp, 10 predicted proteins | sample CryBogCBE06Nov07_FD_71233 | JGI IMG/M metagenome (GOLD analysis project Ga0007834, IMG submission 71233) | Freshwater microbial communities from Crystal Bog, Wisconsin, USA - CBE06Nov07 | ecosystem: Environmental > Aquatic > Freshwater > Lake | place: Crystal Bog, Wisconsin, USA | collected...
CTACGGCGACCAGTTGGGATCCACCGGCCTGTCGTTTATCCAGAACCAGTTGCAGCCCACCAAGGCTCCCCGCGTCTACCCCACGCTGAACGCCGCACTTACCGCCCTTCAGGCCGGCCAGATCGACGCGCTCGTCGTGGACACCCCCACCGGCCAGTACATGGCCTCGGCACAACTCACCGACGCCAAGGGCAAGTTGATCGCCACGCAGGTCGGGCAGTTCCCGTCGGTCGGTGAACACTACGGCTTCTTGTTTCAGAAGGGCAGTGCCATCACGACCTGCGTGAACGCCGGCCTTAACGCCCTCCGGGCGAACGGCACCTTGGCCGCCCTCCAGAGGAAGTGGCTCGGCATCTACAACGCCGTGCCCATGCTCAAGCCCTAAGGCCTGTGACGACCCCGGTCCCCGCCGGGGACGTCCCCTCACTCTTTTCGTCGAGACGACGGCGACTTCTTTCGGCGCGACACTCGCGCCTCGTGAGCTCGCTGTCAACGATGGCGGTGCTTGGCGTACTCAGTGCCGTGGTCTTTTACGCTCCCGGCGGTGTGGCCTTTCGTCACTTTTTCTTCGACCCCCACCAAATGTGGATCTCCCTGGTCGGCTCCCACCAGGGCCTCGCGTCAGTGGGGAAGGGCATCGTAACCAACATCTGGATGTTCTGCCTCTGTGAGGTCCTCGTGCTCGTGCTGGGGCTCCTGCTGGCCTGGGTTCGCATCTCAACTGCTCCAGTGCTCGCCCCACTGCGGGCGCTCGCGATGATCTACACCGACATCTTCCGTGGCATTCCGATTCTGCTGGTGTTCATCATCGTCGGCTTCGGCCTGGCCGAGCTCAACATCGGCTGGATCTCGCACCAGACGCCGGCCTTCTACGGGTGCGTCGCCATAACGCTGACCTACACCGCCTACGTTGCGGAGGTCTACCGAGCCGGCCTCCACTCCGTCCCCCACGGACAGATTCTCGCGGCTCGATCGCTCGGCCTCTCCCACGCCGCCACAATGCGCCAGGTCATCTTGCCCCAGGCCGTGCGTACCGTCATTCCGCCGCTGCTCAACGACTTCATCTCCATGCAGAAAGACACCGCCCTGGTCTCTATTCTCGGCATCGTCGAAGCGGTGCAGAGCGCCCAAATCGATGCCGCACAGAACTTCAACGACTCCGGTCTCGTGGTGGCCGCCCTACTCTTTTTGGTCATGACGGTGCCACTCACGCGGCTCACGGATCGCCTCATCGACAACGACCGTAAGCGGCGTTTGGCGGGAACCTCATGAGCGTCCTGGGCTTCCACAACGTCTCCAAGCGCTTCGGGACGAACGACGTCCTGCGCGGTGTCTCACTCGACCTCCAGCGCCACGACGTCGTGTGCGTCATTGGGGCGTCGGGGTCGGGAAAGTCGACCTTGCTGCGCTGCGCCAACTTGCTCGAACGGGTGGACGGGGGTGACGTCACCCTTTTTGGCCAATCGCTCCTCGACCCTCGCATCGACGAGAACCTCGTGCGGCGCCAGGTCGCCATGGTGTTCCAGGCCTTCAATCTGTTTCCCCACTTGAGCGTGCTGCAAAACGTCATGCTCGGTCCGGTCCACGGCTTGAAGCGCCCCGTGGACGAAGTCCGTGAGGAGGCGATGGCTCTCCTCGAACGCATCGGACTGGTCACGCGAGCCGGCGACTATCCCGATCGACTGTCGGGTGGCCAGCAACAGCGTGTGGCGATCGTGCGCGCACTGGCGATGCAGCCCGCACTGCTCCTCCTCGACGAAGTAACGAGCGCGCTCGACCCGACCTTGGTTGGTGAAGTACTCGAACTACTGCGCGAACTGGCGCTCGAAGGTACCACCATGCTCCTCGCCACCCACGAGATGGGGTTCGCTCGAGAAGTGGCCACTACCGTGGCCTATCTCGACCAGGGTGTGGTTATTGAAGCGGGATCACCGGAGCAACTTCTTGACGCCCCCCAGCACGAACGCACGCAGGCGTTCTTGTCCCGGGTGCGCAGCTAGGACGCTTCGGCGCGAATACCCGGGAGGTCGACGACGAGGTCGAACAACTCCTGGTCTCGGTCCCACGTAAGGTGCTCACGAACCGACTCGAGGGGCAACCACACCAACTCATCGACTTCGTCGTTCGCCACGAACTCACCGTGCGACACGCGCATCAGGTAGTAGGCGACAATCTTTGGTCGCCCCTTTCGGTGCACGTAACTCGTGGTGCCAATGAATCGCACAATGTCGCAGTGGAGGTTGGTTTCTTCGAGAACTTCGCGCAGGGCCGCCTGCTCGAAAGTTTCACCCGGATCGAGCTTGCCCTTGGGGAAGGTCCAGTCGCCGCGGGCCTCGCGATAAATGCAGGCCACTTCGTACTTGCCCGGCCCCGCATCACGGATTACGACGCCACCAGCGGCCCGAATGAGGTCGACGGGCGCGTCGCTGGGGATGATGAGTTCGCCAGTCATCAAATACACATCGCTAACGGTAGAGCAGTCGCGGGGCTGACGGGGGGATGAGCGGTCGCGGAGTCAAAGTGCACCTTCGTAGAGTAGTAAGGATGTGGACCGCCGTTTTAACCCCCCAACTTCGTTGTCTGGTCGAACTACTCGCGGGAGTCGCCGCCGGTATTGCGAACGGTCTGGCGGGCGGGGGTACCTTCATTGCCTTCCCCACCCTGTTAGCTCTCGGCATCCCCGCGCTCACCGCCAACACGACCACCACCGTCGGTGTCGTCCCGAGCTACGTAGGCGGTATCAGTGGCTTCCGCACCGAGTTGCGGGGCCACCGGCGACTCATTGTGTCGCTCGTGCCCTCATGCGTGATTGGCGCACTCGTCGGCTGCGGCCTCCTGCTCTACTTTCCTCCGGGGGCATTTCGAGCCGTTGTGCCGTGGCTTGTGTTGCTCGGGACGGTGCTCTTCGCGGCCGCGCCACGGATCAGTGCGGCGCTCGCCGCTCGGCACCCGGCGGGATCGGTACATCACTGGACGCTTCGCGGTGGCATCGCGGTATGCGCCATCTACGGCGGCTACTTTGGCGCCGGCCTCGGCATCATGTTGTTGGCCGTTATGGCCGTGACCCTGCCGCACGACCTGCGCGTCCTGCAGGGACTGCGAAACGTCCTGGCCGGAGTGACGGCCCTCACGAGTTCAGTGGTCTTCCTGCTCCGCGGCCATCTCGTGGGTTCGGCCGTCGTGTGCATCATGATTGGCACGCTGCTCGGCGGGACCCTCGGCACCATGCTGCTGAAACGGATGTCCCCCGGGGCCGTTCGCGTGGTGGTCATCACCCTTGGTCTGGCCACGGCGTTGCGCCTGTTGCTCTAGTCACGGGCTATTTTCTACCTCTATACTAGGAATTATCAAGAACTTCTTTTCCTTCCCGAATCCCGTGAACGACGCGGCGGCTCGCACCGTCGCGCTGGGCGTCGTCACGATGAGCGTTGCCGCCCTCGTCTTCGGCTGGTCGTGGCTCCTCGCCCCCCTGACCTACGGCTTCATCGCGCGCGTCGCCACGGGACCGACGATGTCACCACTCGGTCAATTCGCCGTTCGGGTGGCCGCTCCCCGTCTCACCGCGTGGCAAAAATTCGTGCCGGGGCCACCAAAACGCTTCGCCCAAGCCATCGGTGTCGTGATGTGCCTCGCGACCGACATTGTTTGTTACAGCAACGGCTTCGCGGTCGCCCGCTGGATCTTGGTGCCCCTGATTGTTGCGGCCTCATTGGAGGGCTTTCTCGGGTACTGCCTCGGGTGCACACTCTTCGGGTGGGGCATTCGACTTGGTCTCGTACCGGAAAAAATTTGTGTGGAATGTGGCGATCTTTCGGCCCATTACGCACGCCTCGCATCGTCATCAAAGGCATCTTAAATTTTTCCCACCATCGTGACAACTCGAGGTCCAATCGATATGTTCGGGCGCGATAGTTCGTAGGCTAGAGACACTATGTACCAGCACTCACGGTTTGCTCGAGCCCTCGTAACGGCGAGTCTCTTCAGTCTCGTTGTCGTCGTCCCCACTGTGGCAACCGCCACGGCACAGCCCCGCGTGGTGGTCGCCGTGCCCCAGCCTCTCGCCCCGGGGGCAACCGTGCTGCCGAGCGTTGGTTCGGGTCAGTTCGACGTGGTCTTGCGTTCGGCCAACGCAGCGGCTGAGCAGCGTTTTCTCCGGGCCGTCACGACGCCCGGCTCTGCCAACTTTCGCCATTTCCTCACGCCCGAGGCCTTCGCCGAGCGCTTCGGCGCCCCCGCAACGCACGTTGCCGCACTCCGCGCCTACTTCACGCGCGAGGGACTGAGGGTCGGCGCCCTCAGTCGAGGCCGCCTCATTCTCTCGGTACGCGGGCCGTTGCGGGCCATCGCCCACGCATTCGGTGCTCGAGTGGCGCGTGTTCGCCGTGCCGATGGGGTAACGGTGTCGCAGCTCACGTCCGCCGCCACCCTGCCGAAGACCCTCGCCGCCGACGTGACGACCGTGGCGGGTCTCACCAGTTCACTGCCTCTCGTCTCGCGGCTCGTGCAGTCACGAGCAACTGGACCGAGTACGACCACTACGACGACCACGCCGGCCAGCTTCGCCGGACCGTGCGCCAGTGCCGGTGCGTCAAGTGGCACGCAGCCGAACAGCCTCGGGGGCTACACCATTCAGCAACAGGGTCAGCTCTACGGCTTGACCAGTCAATGGCTCCAAGGTCACACCGGGCAGGGCGCGGTAATTGCGATGTACGAACTCGGCTCCTACGATCCGCACGACACCAGCGTCTTTTTCTCCTGCTACCACCTCGCTCCGAGCATTCACACGATCAAGGTTGATGGTGGCGCCGCCGGCGCCTACAGCAATGAGGCGACGATGGACATCGAACAGGCCGCCGCCCTCGCGCCAGGTGCCTCAATCGCCGTCTACAGCGGACCCAATACGAACAACGGTCCGATCGACCTCTACGCCAAGATTGCCGACGACAATGTGGCCACCATTGTGTCGACCTCGTGGGGTGATTGCGAAAATGACCCCTCGGGTGCGATCAACGCCGAAGCCCCTATTTTTCAACAAATGGCCGCCGAAGGCATGACCGTGATTGCGGCCGCTGGTGACAGCGGCTCGTCAGACTGCAACGGCATCACGACGAATGCTCCCGCGGTGGACGACCCCGCGTCGCAGCCGTTCGTGACCGGCGTGGGAGGGCTCACCGTCCACGCTCTCTCCCCGCTCGATGAGACGGTCTGGAATGTCAATGGCGGCGCTGGTGGTGGTGGTGTTTCTTCGCTCTGGTCCCGCCCCTGGTGGCAACGGGGTGCACTCTTCGGAGGAGATACCTCGCAAGGCGTCTCCGCCGCCACGACGCGCATGGTGCCCGATCTTTCCGTCATGGCCGACCCTTCGAGTGGCTTCATCCAGTACTTCACCGGTGGCAATACCACCAACGTGAACTGCTCGCATTCTTCGTGCGTCAAGTGGAGCAGCATCGGTGGCACCTCAATTGGCGCCCCGATCGTGAGTGCCATCGTGGCCATCGCCTCACAAACCTGTACGCCCGCCCAACTCGGAGGAGCCCAGCGTTTGGGCTTCCTCAACCCCACGCTCTACGGGGCGGCTAGGACTTCCGGCAATTTTGTTGACGTGACGAGTGGCACCAATGACGCCTTCAATCAGGGCAAGTACGCCGCTGGCACCGGCTACGACTTAGCAACTGGCCTGGGAAGTCCCAGTCCGTCCCTCGTCAACGCTCTGTGCCCACCCGCCGTAGCGACCACGAAGAATCCCCTCCTCGTCTCGAAGCGAATGGTGGCGATGCCGGGCAGCATCACCTTTACGGCCCTCGCTCAATCGTCTAGTGGACAGGCCCTGGCCAACACGCCCGTGACCTTTACCGCTTCCCCGACTACGGGACGAGTACTTTTCGACGCTGAATCGGGAACGGGCCGTGGCGCGGGTGCGTCGGTAACCGTACGTGCCACCACGGCCGGTGTCGCGAGCGTGTCGCTGACGGCTACCCAGCCCGGCCCCGTCACTGTGCAGGAAACGATTGGGGGGCAGACCATCGCCACCACGACCGTCGCCTTCCTCCCACTCCCGCTCGTGCGCCAAGTTCCCGTGCGGCCGTTGCTCAATCGGGTGACGGTGAGCGCCACCAAAGTTTCGGTGTCGCGAAAGGCCTACGGCGCGAAGGTACCACCCGTAGGTAGCTACGAGCTGTCCCTCGATCAAGGCAAGACGTGGCTGAACTTTCCTGGCAGTGCGAACACCTTCGTCGTGCGCACACTTACCCCCCACCACCCCTACGTTCTCGAACTGCGGGCCGTCAACGCCAACGGCATCGGACCTTGGTCACGACCATTTCGTTTCGTAACACCGGTGTAGGGCGGAACGGGTCGATGACGCGAATTTCTGGGTTCTCCCATTCCCCACAGTGGGTGCGCCTACGGACCTGGGCCAAGCAGGTCAGGCGCGGGGCGTACCGTATGGTTCTCGTCACACCGTTTCTTCCGGTGACCACTCTGCCTCCCTTGCCCCCGCAGACGCTACAGGGACTCCCGTACGTGGCCTTTTCGAATACGGGCACGGGCACCATTCTGTGGAACGCACACTCACTCGAGCCGGCACTCGCCAATGCGACCCTGCAGGGCACGCCGAGTGTCATCAGCGGTGACGGTACCCTGGCCATCGCCGCCCGAACTGCCAACGGCGATCTCGTTCTGTACGAGCGCCCGGCGAGTGGGCCGTCGCAGATCGTCGACCTCACAACGGAACTGCCCTCCCCCGCCCCCGGGAGCGATCCGACCGCTTTCTTTGATCCGTGGCACAACGTCGACGTCGCCTACGTGGGCACGAACGGCGATCTTCTGCTGCTCACGCCGACAAATCTCCTACGCAACCACCACGAACGGGCTCGCTCGCGAAGTCCCTACGCCGTCACTGACCTCACCCTGAGCAGTGGTGTGACGTTCGCGCCCGAGCCGCCCAGCATTGCCGTCAGCGGCACCACGGGCTCGCTCGTGGCGGGCGATGCGGGAAGTCACGCTGAGTTCCTTACGCTGACCTGGGCCGCCAGTAACCAACCACCGAGCGCGAGTGCCCTCACCGACGTCACCGACATCACGCTCACACCGGCGCTCGCGGGCGCACCCGTCGTGGTACCGAACGCTTCGACGCAGGCCCTCTTCTGTGCGGTGCTGCTCAACGGCGACGTCATGACGTTTCAGCAGACGTCCAGTGGTGGATGGGGCACCCTTAATGTCACGGTAGCGACTAATGCCCCCACAACGACCAGCGCACTCGAAACGGCGGTCACTCCGACCACGGAGTACGTGGCGGGGCTGGGCGCTGACGGCAGCGTACAGCTCTTCAGCGTGGCCACCGGGAGCGAGCTCGGCTCACTCCGTCGCCCGCACATCATTACCCGCCCCACGTCAACCTGGAGCTACGTCAACGTGACGCAAGTGACCGTCGGGGGTCCACCCCTCGACGGGACTATCGCCCTCGCGGCATCCAACAGCACGGTGACGATTGCGGGATCGGCGCAACACTGGGGAGATCTCTTCGCCTACTCGGCACCGCTCGCTTCCTCGAACTGGACGGCCACCGATCTGTCGCAGCTGGCCAGTAACGCCGCCCAGACGGTTTCCGCAACGGTCCAGGGGGCCTTCGTCAATGGCCAGCTCACCCTCTTCGCTTTCGCGAACGGCTTCGTCACCAACCAAGGCGTCGGGTTGTACGCCATACCGCAGGCCGACAACGCCCGTGCCATCAGTGATGGCTGGCCCATCCTTTCTGATACCGGTGGACTCGGCACCACCCGAGCCCCGTGGGTTGGCTTTGTGACGAGTGGCGGCGTGGCCCAGTCGCCCGACTTCCTACTCGGACAGGCGATTCAACAGGGTCACCGGCCGGTGACGTGGCTCTCGTTTTGGACGGCCTCGGGGCCCCTGAACGGGCAGTCCCAGTCGACGGGAACGTACTACGCGCACGGTCTCGACGCGGGGAAGTGGGTGGCCCAGCAGATTGACGCCTATAAGACGCTGGGGCTCACCCAACTGCCCAATTGGATCATCTTCGACCCGGAAGGCTACCCCGACAACCATTCCCACCTCGACGCTCCTCCGGGTGCCTCGAACGCCACCATCGCTCGGTACGCCACGTACTGGAAGGCAATGGTGAAGGGTTGGATTGACGGCCTCGCGAGTGTCGATAGCTCACTGCACCCCGGTCTCTACGCCTCCCAATCGGAATACCGGAACTATCACCTCGTTGACGCGCCGCTGCCGATCTTCGAAGCGGTGGCCTTTGGTGGGGGCGGCCCCTACCTCATTACGGGTGGAACGGGGCCCAACGTGCGTGGCTACATCGCTTTTAGCGCCACGTGCACGCCCCGCTCGACCCTGAAGAAGGAGGAGGCGACCCTGATGGGCGCACCCTGGTTCGGTCAGTTCAATACACTGCAGTTCAACGCCGGCGTGTACTGCGCGCCGTAAGGGGGAAAAATGGATGCAGCCGACGAACGGGGACCTGACTTGCGGGCCCGGCTGAAGCAGTTCACCCAACCACTCGTCGATTCACTCGACGCCAAATTGCGTGACGAAGTCGACGCTCGGGTGGATGAACGTGTCGAAACGCTGCTCCGCGATCGGCTGAGTGTGCTCGAACGGGCAATTGCCGACCTTGATCGCACCACGAAGGCACTCGAGGCTCGGCTCGACGAACGGCGTTAGCGACGGCGTTCACGGTCCTGGCGGCGAATAAAACGCACCGTCAGAACCGTCAAGACAATCATCGCCACGACAAAAAACCCAAAGACGACATCAAAGGCAACGGTGGTCTGGGCGAAAAACACGTTGCCATCGTAGCCGTGTTACAGGGGCCGACAACAGTGGTCGTATGGTTCTAACGCACGCGACACCACTGTCACTCGCCGCTCGACTGCGCGGCACCCCCGCCACCCGCCCCCAGCGCGACAGCACCACGGCGCCGGGACTGCGCGCTCAACTTGAGGACCTCGTCGCCCGTCGAGGTCTCTCGCCCGACGCGCCGCTCAGCGTGCGCTCCGCCTCCCTTCGAGCCACCGCGGCACCAATCGAATCCAGCCCCATGGCGCGCCTTCGTGGCCTCCTCGTCACCACCGCTCTGTCGCTCCTCGTCCACGAGCAGGTCCTGGATGACGCCTTCGACGACACCTTGTCGGCCTGGTCGAGCAACCAGTCCGACACGACGCTCCTCACGGCGTTTCTTACCGCCGACGCCGACGTGCAGGCCCGACTCCGCGCCGACGTTCGTTCACACGTCAGTGTCCTGCGAGAGTATCTCGGCACCTTCGCCTCGGCCTGGCATCCCCAGACCGCGGTACGGTCACGGGTACTGGTCTCGGGCGGCGCCCTCGAGCTTCGCGACGAGGTTGATTTAGTGGTGGGCTCGGTGACCGATTCCCGAGCCGCCTTGTCGCTCCTGGACGTCACGACCGCCCCGCTGGGGGACCGAGCCGATCAAACGATCCGGTACCACGCGCTCGTCCAGACCCTGCGAGGTGGCGTCGTACCGCTGCGCGTGGCACTCTTCTCCACCGCCACCGCCGACTGTCTCGTGCGCGACGTCGACAACACCATGCTGCAGCGCGCACTCGATGACCTCGACACGCACCTGACCGTGACGGCGGTGGCGGCGTGATGTTGACCCAGCGTCGCTTCACCCAGGCCGATCTCACGGCGCTAATTAACTCGGTAGCTCACAGTGGCGAGGTACTCGACACGCAACAGCGTCAAAACTTTGGTAACCGCCTTCGCTCCGTTCCCACCACCACGTCACGTCGCATCGACGCCTGGCTCGTTGAGCAGGCCGGTCAGTCCAGCCAGCCCTTTCGTTGGCGACCCAGCACGGCTCGGCGCCTGGTCGGAACGGCGGCCGCCCATCGTGTGCAGCGTGAGCCCCGTCGAGCGATTGACGCGGTGCGCGACATTGTCGACGAGTACATGCTGCGAGCCGTGAGTGGGCAGGCGCGCTTCGGTTCGCTCGGTCACTGGCTGAGCGGCCTCACCCCGGCCGCGCTCGGCCTCGTCGTGGCCGAGGCCACGAATTGGTGTCACTTTCTCCTCGAATCACAGGCCATCGTGGGCCACGACGCTGCCCTCTGCCCCGCCGACACCTACTACAACGTCAACGCCGCCCAGACCACCCTGCGGGGGCGCCGCGACATGGTGCTGACCACGGAGGCCCGTCGCGTGGTGCTTCGCATCCGTCAGGGATCCCCGGGCAAGAGTGCGGGAGCGGGGCTCCGGACCGACCTCCTCATCGACGCGCTCGGACACCCCGAAGGGGCGAGCGCCGCACGATTCATTGGGGTTTGGCCCGACGCGGGCCTCGTACTGAGTGTGGACGGGACCCTCGAAAACCTGCGCTCGGGGGCACGAGCCGTGGTTCGGGCTGCCGTTGCCCAACGCCGACAGCTGATAACCATCGCTGCGTAGTTCGGCGCTCGAAGCCAATGCCTACTAGCGTAGAGCGGACATGACACTTCGTACCTCCCTCCGCAATATCGCCATCATCGCCCACGTAGACCACGGCAAGACCACGCTGGTCGACGCCATGCTTCGCCAAACTGGTTCCTTCACCGCCCACGAAGCCGTGGCCGAACGAGTGATGGACTCCGGTGACCTCGAACGCGAGAAGGGTATTACCATTCTCGCCAAGAACACGGCGGTCCAGTACAACGACCTGACGATCAACATCATCGACACTCCCGGCCACGCCGACTTCGGTGGCGAAGTCGAACGCGGCCTGGCCATGGTCGACGCCGTTATCCTCCTCGTCGACGCCGCTGAGGGCCCACTGCCCCAGACTCGCTTCGTCCTTCGCAAGACCCTGGAGAAGCGTCTCCCCGTCGTGCTCGTGATCAACAAGGTCGACCGGGCCGACGCCCGCACCACCGAAGTGGTGTCCGAAGTGGAAAACCTCTTCCTCGACCTCGACGCCGACGAAGAGCAGATCTCTTTCCCCATCCTCTACGCCTCGGCCCGCCAGGGCTGGGCCTCGACGAACATCGAGGACACCAGCGGCGACCTGACGCCGTTGTTCCAAACCATCGTCGACTACGTCCCCGCCCCCGAGTACGAAGAGGGTCACGGTCTCCAGGCCCTGGTCTGCAACCTCGACGCCTCGCCCTATCTCGGTCGCCTCGCCCTGCTGCGCGTCATCAACGGTGAACTCGAGCGCGGTTCGCGCGTCGCGTGGTGCCACGTCGACGGCACGATTGAGTACGCCAAGGTCTCCGAGCTTTTCATTACCAAGGCCCTCGACCGTGTCCCGACCGACAAGGCCGGCCCCGGTGACATCGTCGCCGTTGCGGGATTCGAGACCATCACCATCGGTGAGACCCTGGCCGACCCCGAAAACCCGATTGCCCTGACGCCCCTCACCGTGGACGAGCCCAGCTTGTCCATGACGATTGGTATCAACACCTC
>Ga0007834_1000541_pt1 | contig 11398 bp, 13 predicted proteins | sample CryBogCBE06Nov07_FD_71233 | JGI IMG/M metagenome (GOLD analysis project Ga0007834, IMG submission 71233) | Freshwater microbial communities from Crystal Bog, Wisconsin, USA - CBE06Nov07 | ecosystem: Environmental > Aquatic > Freshwater > Lake | place: Crystal Bog, Wisconsin, USA | collected...
CCCCAGCGGCAGGCTTTGCACTCCGTCATCAGAGCAGCGCAGCAGCCAGGCATTGCCGGGCGAACCCAGCGCATAAAAGCAGGGCGGGCTGCCTTCGGAAAGGGGCACATATTCGGGAACCACGCGGGTCACAATCCGCCCTGCCGCTTCAAAGGAGGCCAGCGAAGCTTGCAGCCAGGTCTTGTCGCAAGCTGCCACCCAGGTGCCTGCACCCGCGCTGGCACCCGGTGCGAGCGCGAAATGCAGCGCCTGTGGTTCGTCCAGGACGCGCTCCTCAAGTATTCCGTCGAGCGCGCTGCGCAACCGCGCGGCGCCGAGCCGGGGCAGCACGATGCTGTGCCAGGAGATCATCTGGGCCGGCACCACGGCCACCAGTTCGTCGCTGCGCGGCAGCAGCGCCAGCGGGGCGCTGCCGTGGTCTGCCAGGGCACCAGGGGCGCCAGCGCTTTCACCCAGCAGACCCGTCGCGGCGTCGCGCGAAAGCGCAAAGCGCAAGTCCCCCGCAGCGGGGGCGTGGGCAGACAGGGCGACGATCAGCGAAAGCATGTCAATGGGCGGGATTCGGGTCGGTGCAAGGGCAGTGCAGGCTCAGCGATTGTAGGGACTGCCGGTGGGGGGCTTTGTAACGCCCGGGGCGCTAGATCGGTGCGCGTACTCGCCAGAGGGTTTTGACATCCAGGCCGTCTCGCTGCAGCAGGGAGCGCTCTTCGATAACGGTGCGATCCATGCGCAGGCGACCTCGCACTTCAAAAAAGCGCGTGGCGACGCTGTAGCCACTGCCATTGATCAGGTTTGCGCTGGTGCCCAGTATTTTCCCCGCGTCATCGAGGCTTCGGAAATAGCTGTTGTCGCGGGCGGCGATCAGTGCCCGGGCTTGCGCCATCTGCAAGCCCGGCACGCTTGCGAAGATCACTTCCGGCGCGGCGGTGTTGAGGTTGACGGGGGTGCGCGTGGGCAGCAGGCTAACGTAGGGGGCAATGCGCGCAATGGTTGTGGCCGAGAGGCCGAGCCAGGCCAGCTGCTCCACCCGCTGGGGCATGAGCGGTGCCGACCCGCCCGACAGATTGCTGGCGCTGGTGTCACTGGCAAAGCGCAGGTTTTCGGCCATCTTGTTGAGTTCCGCCTGCGGCAGGCCCAGCAGGTCAAAGAGTCTGGCAAATGCCTGGAGGTCCGGCACCGACACTACCCCGGCATTGATCAGGTTGAAGACGTTCAAACGCGATTGCATGTCCACAATCTGGCCGGACAGGAACACATCAAGCTGGTCATTGGCAGAGTCGCCAGCGGCCGTGCTCTTGTCGGCGGCAAGAAAGCTCGACAGGCGTGACTCCTGCAACGGCACGGCCCAGGGCTCCGAGAGATAGTCGGCACCGCCGCTGCGGGCGTCTTCGCGCAGGATCAGGCGCGCCCAGTCGAGCGCGCCGGTAAGTATCCAGCCTGCCTGCACCCGCGCGCGTTCGGCGCTCTCCACTTCGGTCGAGCGCCACTGCAGCCACAGGGCAGACGCCGCAAACGTGGCAACCAGAGCCACCGTAAGCATGGCAGCGAGCAGGGCAGCGCCCTGGTTTGTCTTGCGATTCATGCGGCAGCCGTCATGATTTGCCGCCACCGATGACGCCGCGCACCCAATCCCTGGTGAGTATCCCGGCCAGTGGCTGGCCGCCCGACAAGGTGAGCACCAGACGCACGCCATCAGGCTGGGGCGTGACGTTGCTGGCAATTGCACCTGTGACGGCTGCCGAAGCGGCGGATGCGGGTGATGGGGGCACCACGGCGTTGGCGCTATTGCCAGTGGCCGACAGCGGATTGCTCCAGCTGTCATTGCGGTAGAAAAAAATCTGCCACTGGTCGATGCCGACAATGGCCACTTCACGCTGCTTCTCGGCATCACTGGGGTTTTGGGCCCACAACTGCACGCGGCTCCAGGCGTTCTGCACATCCGCGCGGGTGCGCAGCGGCGGCGATTGCCACCGGGCCCAGCTGCCACGCCCGCCATGGACTTCCGGGATCACGCGGCGGGCCCAGCCGACCACGCGCACCGGGCTGTCGCTCGCGGTGGTGTCGCGGCGCGTCAGACGCAACACGCGGCCATCAAAGTCGATGGCACTGACCTGACCGGTTTCAAAAACCGCGTCCAGGTCCGAGTCCCACTGGGCCAGGCCGGTTTGCAGGATGGCCACGCCATTGACGCGCTCTTGCATCCGCTCCTGGCTACGTGCCATGCTGTCGAGTCCGCGCCAGCTGAGCATTGCCAGCAGAGCCATCACGGCCAGTGCCACCAGAAGCTCCACCAACGTGAAGCCCGAGGCGGAACCTTTCTTGGGCACCATATTTTTCAATATCTGCCCACAATCGTCGTGACCATGAGCACCTGGGGGGCGCCGGGCTCCGTGCTGTCGCGCACTGCTGCTTCAACCCGCAGAAAACTCGGGTTCGGCGTGGGGAAGACCGACACCGTGACACCAAAGTTCCGGCCCGCCTGGGCGCAGGTGGATCCGCTGTCGCCCACACCCGGCATCTGTTTGGCCAGCCGCATCTTGACGAGTTCGTTCTCGGCGCAGATTTGCGCCAGCAGCACGTCACTCTGGCGTTGCGCATTGTTCTGCAGGGCTCCGGACGCTCGCGCACCCGCGGCAAGGGCAATCGCCACAATGGCCAGCGCCACAAGCACCTCAATCAGCGTGAAGCCGCTGTGGTTACGCGCGCGGGGGGCAATGGCGATCACGGCGCGGGCGCGATACGTACGGCGAAGGGGCGCAGCCCGTCCGTTGCCACTTGCAGACTGCGATTGCCTTGAGTCAGGGTCACGGACTGGGGCTCGATCAGAGGCTCGGGGCCTAGCGTGATGAATCTGGACCCTGTCCGACCCGCGACGGAGGCTGCGGGCAAAGAATCCCAGCGAACCTGGGTTTGCGGGCTGAGCCAGTTTTGCGGCAGTTTGTCGGCATTCAGGCCTTCAAAGCGGAAGCCCAGGTCCGTGTCGTGCCAGTAGATGGCCTGACCGCTGGTGCGCGAGAGCGCGCGACCCGATTCCAGCAGGGCGGCCAGGCGTTCGCCGTCGCGCTCCAGGGCTGTTTCTGCGCTGTCGCGCAGGGAGAAACTGATGCCGGCCGAGGCAATGGCGATGATACTGACCACCACCAGGAGTTCCAGCAGGGTGAACCCGCGCTGGTTACTGCCAGGAGCCGATGTCGGCATTCTTGCCTTCGCCGCCGGGCTGGCCATCGGCACCCAGCGACATCACGTCCACCTCGCCCTTGATGCCGGGGTTGAGATACTGATAGGGGCGGCCCCAGGGATCGTTGGGCAACTTGTCAAGATACGGCTTCCAGTTCGTGGGTGGTGTCCCCACCGTGGGGCGGGTTACCAGGGCGTTGAGGCCCTGCTCGGCCGTGGGGTAGCGCTGGTTGTCGAGCTTGTAGAGCTTGAGTGCCTGGACCAGGTTGGTGATGTCGGTGCGCGCTGCAGTGACCCGGGCGTCGTCCGCGCGGTCGAGCACGTTGGGCACGATCAGGGCGGCCAGCACGCCGATGATGACCAGCACCACCATGAGTTCGATGAGCGTGAAGCCGCGCTGCATGTGAACCTTGGAAGCGCGGAGGGCAGGGCGGGATGGGACTTGGGAGGGTAGGGAGGAGGCCTCGCGGCCTACCCCCCCCCAACGAACCGTACGTGCCACTTTCACGGCATACGGCTCACATACGACCACTGGATTGGTAGAGTCAAAAGGGTGCATCCCCGTAGTCTACTGCTCCAGATTAAAGTCCCTGTACTGGGACCGGCTTGGTAACCTCCAAACCCATTGCGTGAACCCGCCGGTGACAGACCGGATGCACAAGCACCCGGTTGGAGAGAGCATTATTCCCTCCGTGTCGCTTATGGACGATATGGTGGTCGTCCATCAAAGCAACGCTGTCAATCAAACACTGGCACAAAGCGCAGTTGCCATCTTGGTGTGTCCACAGCTTTAATCTCTCTTTGTCCCAGAGGTCTTGCGACATCCGTTTCCTTGATAGGTCTTCGCCATATACATCCCAATCAGGGTCGAAAGGGTTGTATTCCCCTTTAATCTTCAGATGGCGGACAATTTTCGTGTCCGCCAATTTATGAAGATTCATTGAGTATTTGTCGCCCTCTTTGTTCAGAACATTTGTGCAGAATTCCCAGCGGCTTGCCGGGCGCTTCCAGTAATGCTCTAAAACCCATTGCTTGGTTTTGCGTGGGTGACAACGCAATCCCCACCGCATCAGATGCCACTAGATTAGGCTGTCCAATTTGGAGAAGGTTTGTTTCGCCACCACTCCTTTGTGGTACTCAGCCCAACCCCGGAGGATTGGATGGAGTCTCTTGATGAGTTTCGCAGTTGGATCCGACAGACTTTTGGCGATGATGTCTCGTACCTTGCCGTAGAACGCTGTCACATTCTTTCGGCTCGGTTTGATAAGCACCTTTCCGTTGTATTTACGAAAATTCCATCCTAGAAAATCAAATCCCTCGTCGATGTGCACGATTCGGGTCTTTTCCTCGGACAGCTCCAACCCTCGCTCACGCAAGAACTGCTCTACCCAAGGTCTGACCCCGGTTTCCAATAACTCTTTGGAGTTTCCCGTGACCACGAAGTCGTCTGCATACCGGACAAGATTGACTTTGGCCGCTTCAGATTTTGACGACCTAACAGGGTTTCGAGAAATCCCTGTAGGTCGCGTTCCAGCCCGTTTAGCGTGATGTTTGCCAGTGTCGGTGAGATGAGCCCATCCCTCAACCGTCTTGTTCGGTCGATTCGCCGCACTCGCGTGCGGTTTATGCGCATCGCTGCGCAGGATGTTTATCCGTGGCTCCGCACAACCCAATTACGCGGAATGCACGCACAGACGGGGTCACTCCGTTCCAGAAGTGGTTTCGGTTGATAGAAACAAGACACCTTGAGAGGTGTCGCATTCACTGACTGCCATGCAGCAGCCTCACATTTATCGAACTTTTACGTTCGAATGTGGCGTTTAGGACACAAGCCTCAGTTTGAAAACTGAGTTTTCGTCCGCACGGGCCTTGCGGCCTGACTTTTCAGACCTGCTTCCGCGAACGGAAACAGGGTGCTCACTTTGACAGGCTGACTAGTTCAGCTACAGAAGCGACTTCGAGTCGCACCATCCTTCAATGATAATCCCCCCATGCGAAGCAAATGGGTCTTGCGTTGGGTGACGGCCATGGTGTGGGCCCTGGCGGCCGGCAGCGCGGTGTTCTGGGGCCTGCGCATGGGCGATGGTCGCTCGACCCAGCCACTGTCCCTGCGAGCCTCGGCCGACGCTGGCGCTGACGCAAGCAACCGGCAGGCGAGCCTAGCGCGTTTTCTGGGCGCTACAAATTCTGTAGCTGAGAACCAGGCCCCCACGCCGGCAGTGAGCCGTTTTTCCCTGGTTGGCGTGGTGGCGGAAGGGCAAAATGGTGTGGCGCTGCTGGTGGTGGATGGAAAACCCGCCAAACCCTATCGTGTGGGCAGCCGCATTGATGACTCCACCGTATTGCGGGCCGTCGGTTCGCGCCATGCGGAGCTGGCGGCCACCATGGACGCAGCGACCGGCCAGCGCTTGGAGTTGCCCAGCCAACACGCATCGGCCGCCGCCCCGGCTTTGTCCGTGCCCTTGATTCCGGGTGTCCCGCCCGCTGCCGCCGCGGCCATGCTGCCGTTGGCGCGGCGGGGCGCGGTCAAGCCCTAGTTTTCAGGAAGAGCCGGTACACCGGGTTATCGGTTTCCTCGACAAACGGGTAACCCAGCTTATCCAGGAAATCCTTGAAAGCTTTGTTGTCGGCCTTGGGGACTTGCAAGCCCACCAGAATGCGGCCGTAATCGGCGCCCTGGTTGCGGTAATGGAACAGGCTGATGTTCCAGCCTGGCCGCATCTGGCTCAAAAACTTCATCAGCGCGCCCGGCCGCTCGGGGAAAATGAAGCGCAGCAGGCGTTCCTGGTGCGCCAGTGCCGAATGGCCGCCCACCATGTGGCGGATGTGCTCCTTGGCAAGTTCGTCATGCGTGAGGTCCAGCGTCTCGAAGCCGTGCTTGCCAAACTGGGCAGTTATCTTGCCGCTCTCGCCCTTGCCGTGAGTGGTCAGGCCGACAAACACATGCGCCTGGGCGGCATCGTTGATACGGTAATTGAACTCGGTGACGTTGCGGGGGCCGCCTGCCAGGTTGCCGATGAGTGCACAAAATCGCCGAAAACTGCCGCGTTCTTCGGGAATTGTCACGGCAAACAGGGCCTCGCGCTCCTCGCCCACCTCGGCACGTTCGGCCACAAAGCGCAAGCGGTCGAAATTCATGTTCGCGCCGCACAGGATCGCGGCGTAGGTCTCGCCCTTGGTCTTGTGGGCGGCTACATACTGCTTGATGGCCGCCACCGCCAGCGCGCCCGAAGGCTCGACGATGCTGCGGGTGTCGACAAACACGTCCTTGATCGCTGCGCAGACGGCGTCGGTGTCCACCACCACAAAATCATCGACCAGGCCGCGCGCGATCCGGAAGGTTTCCTCCCCTACCAGCTTGACGGCCGTCCCGTCGGCGAACAGGCCCACGTCGCGCAAGGTCACTCGCTTTTTGGCCTTGACCGAGCGCAGCATGGCGTCGGAGTCGGTCATCTGCACACCAATCACTTTCACGCCGGGCCGCACGGCCTTGATGTAGTTGGCCACGCCGCTGATCAGCCCGCCACCGCCAATGGCCACGAACACGGCGTCCAGCGGCCCCTGGTGCTGGCGCAGGATTTCCATGGCGATGGTGCCCTGGCCGGCAATGACGTCCGGGTCGTCAAAGGGGTGGACGAAGGTCAGGCCCTGCTGCTTTTCGAGCGTGAGGGCGTGCGTGTAGGCGTCGGAGTAGCTGTCGCCGTGCAGGACCACTTCGCCGCCCCAGGCGCGCACGGCGTCCACCTTGAGCTGGGGCGTGGTGGTGGGCATGACGATCACGGCGCGTGTGCCCAGCTTGCGGCCACTGAGCGCCACGCCCTGCGCATGATTGCCGGCTGACGCGCAAATAACCCCTTTCTGGAGCTGCGCGGGCGTGAGCTGCACCATTTTGTTGTAGGCCCCGCGCAGCTTGAAGCTGAAAACGGGCTGCTGGTCTTCGCGCTTGAGCAGAATCTTGTTGTGCAGGCGCCGGCTGAGCGCGTGCGCCGGCTCCAGCGCGCTCTCATGCGCGACGTCATAGACGCGGGCATTGAGTATTTTTTGCAGGTAGTCCGCTGGGCTCAGGGCGCGGGGAGTAGCTTTTTTTGTCATGGCCGATAATTATCGGCGACGGACGCAAGCCCAAGAAAAAAGCCCCAGGTCTTGCAACCCGGGGCTAATCCACCTGAGGAGGTGGAGGAGACAATCGTTACCTCGCATCCACTGCTGAATGCAAGCTTAATGCCAGTATAGCGATGGATTGTTGCGGTGCAACATTATTTTGTTGGATTAGAGCAAATTGCGGCAAAAAAGCTGCGTTGATACAGGACACACCGATGGAATGCACAGTAAGTTGGACGGGCACTACCGGCGCCCGCTCAGGCATGGGATTTCTGGCCGAAACGGGCAGCGGACACACACTGATGATGGATGGTGCGCCCGACGCCGCCAAGCCCGAAAACGGCGGGCAAAACCTGGCGCCGCGCCCAATGGAGACGGTACTCGCGGGCACGGGCGGCTGCACCGCCTATGACGTGGTGCTGATCCTCAAGCGCGGTCGCCACGATGTGCGTGGCTGTTCGGTGAAGTTGACCTCCGAGCGCGCGGAGCAGGACCCCAAGGTATTCACGAAAATTCACATGCACTTCACAGTAATCGGCAAGGCCATCCCGGCTCATGCCGTGGAGCGCGCCATCGGCATGAGCCACGACAAATACTGCTCGGCCAGCATCATGCTGGCCAAGATGGCTACCATCACCACCAGTTTTGAAGTGCTCGAAGCCTGAAAAGCCTAGATCCGGTGCGCCACCGTGGTCATGACCTTGGCCGCCGCGGCCATCAGGGCTTTGACCGGGGCGGGCAACTCCACGGCTCCCGCGGCCTGCGCTTCGCGGGCATGCTGCACCTCTTCCGCCTGCATCTGCGCCACCACGGCGCGAGACTCCTTGTCGGCCAGGGGCAGTCGCTCGAGGTGGCTCTGCAGGTGCGCCTCCACCTGTCGCTCGGTCTCCACCACAAAGCCCAGGCTCACGCGCTCGCCCAGGCGGCCGGCAACCAGCCCCAGGCCGAAGGCCCCGGCGTACCAGAGCGGGTTGAGCAGCGAGGGCCGCGCGCCCAATGCGTCCAGGCGCTGCTGCGTCCAGGCCAGATGATCGGCCTCTTCCTTCGCGGCCCGCAAAAAATGGGCATGGAGCGCTATATTATTTGTAGCAAGTGCCTGCGAGGTGTAAAGCGCCTGGGCGCAGACTTCGCCCACGTGGTTGACGCGCATGAGGGCGCCGGCTTCGCGCCTATCCCCGGCGCTGAGTGCCGGGCTGGCCGACGGGCTTTCTGGGAGCCCGGCACAGGGGCGCTGGGCACGCGGCGGGACAAACAAGGTACGAAGGGCAGCATCCAAGCTGGCGATCAGGCGGTCGGGGGTCATTTGCCAAGTGTAGACCGACGCGGGCCTATTTTTGTGCACCGCAATGAAGAGCGAAAAAGACTGTGCTTGGTGCACAAACGGGATGCCGGCTCCTATTTGTTGCAATCCCGCCACGAAAACGGCTTTTTGGGCGGAATCCTAGTGGCATTTCTTTGCCAAAAAAGCGCCGCTCTGGTGCAATACCAACAACTTCCGAAAAGGAGGTTGGCCCGGCAAGCCAAAAGGTGAAAGCCCAACAGTCCCGGAGCCCTCTGTTTAACCTTGGAGATCAATCTCATGAAAAAATCCCTCGTTGCTCTGGCTGCCCTGGCATCCATGGGCGCTTTTGCGCAATCTTCGGTGACCATTTCTGGTGACCTTTGGGCTGGCATTACCAACTTCAAGAGCTCGGCTGGCACCAGCACCACCTCGCTCGGCAACGGCCCTGCCGCTTCGCGTATGCGTTTCGTCGGCAAGGAAGACATCGGCGGCGGCACCTTCGCCAATTTCTGGCTTGAAATGCAGCCCAGCATGAGCAACGGCGGCGTGAGCGGCAATTCGCCCTCCGCTTCCGGCACCGGCGCTCTGTTCAATCGTGGCGCTTGGCTCGGTCTGTCGGGCGCGTCGTGGGGTGAGTTCCGCGTGGGCCGTCAAGCCACCGCAGCCATCGGCACGATCGCCACGGTTGACCAAGGTGCCCTGTTGACTGGCTTCAATGGTGGCGGCATCTTGTTCAATGGTGGTCAAGCTGGTGCAGGGGCAACCGGTCGCTGGATTTCTGCCAACCCCGGTCGCGGCCAAAATGCCGGCGCTGGCCTGGCAGTTTCCACCGGTAACATCAGCGCTGCGACGGCTGCTGGCGGCACCGCCAACAACACCGGCTCTGACGTGACCCGCGTGATCAACGCCTTCACCTACCTGACCCCCAACATGGGTGGCGTGACGGTTCAGTTCCAGTACGCTCTGAGCGGCCTGGCCACTGGCGCAGCCAACGGCCAAGGCAATTCCCTCGGCCTGCAAGCCCAGTACGCCCAAGGCCCGGTCTATGTGTCCGCTGTGTACCAAACTGCTGGCGCAGATCCCCTGAACAACATCACTGGCAAGCAAACCACCGTGGGTGGCACGTATGACTTTGGTGTTGCCAAGGCTGGCCTGATTTTCCAGAACGGTTCTGCCAGCGGCGCTGCTGCCCTGTGGACCTCTGAAAAGGCCTGGGCTCTGACCCTGACCGCTCCCTTCGGCGCTGCTACCCCCTACCTCCGTATGGGTCAGCACCAGACGAATGGCCTCGGTGCCTTCGGCAACGGCAGTGGCAAAGACTCTGCAGTTGTCAATATCGGTGTGAACTACGCCCTGTCCAAGCGCACGTTGATCAACATCGACTACGCTCGTGACGGCCGTGGCAACACTGGCAACACGAACGCTGGCGTGGCTTCTTCTGCTTCTGGCAGCAACATTGCCAATCCCCAGCTGTTCTACGTTGGTGTTGAACACCACTTCTGATCCAGCGCTGGCGTAAGCCAGTGTTGATCGAAAGACTTGAAAGCCGCCCGGTGCAAGCCGGGCGGCTTTTTTATTGAATGCCTGCGTTTCGTTTCCTGTGGTTGCTGGGTCTGTGTGTCCTGCTGGGCGCTTGCGCGAGCGATGGGGGTGTGGCCCCGAAGGGCCTGCTGCAGGCCGGTGCATGGGCCACGGCGGGACGGCTGGGCCCGGTGCCAACCCGTGCAGGCTCGGGCTGGCACGAATTCAGGTTGCCTGGCAAGCTGCCCAACCAATACAGCGAGGTGCAGGAGCAGGGCCGCGTGGCAATGCGGGTCGAGTCCCGTGCTTCGGTGAGCATGCTGCGCCATCTGCTGGCGGTTCCCCCGGGGCAGCTGGGCATGCTGCGTTTTTCCTGGAAGGTGCCTGCCCTGATCGCCGGAGCGGACATGTCCGACCGCGACCTCGATGACTCGCCAGTGCGCGTGGTCCTGGCTTTTGACGGCGACCGTTCGCGCCTCTCCGGCCGCAACCAGATGCTCTCGGAACTGGCGCGCGCCCTGACCGGCGAAGAAATGCCCTACGCCACCCTGATGTATGTCTGGGCCAATGAAGCCCCGTTGGGCACGGTGATCCGCAGCCCCCGCACCGACCGCATCCGCAAGATCGTGCTGGAGTCCGGGCCCCTACACCTGAACCAGTGGCGCGATTTCGAGCGCGACATCCGTGCCGACTACTTCAGCGTCTTTGGCGAGGCGCCCGGCACGCTCATCGGCGTCGGCATCATGAGCGACACCGACAACACGCGCAGCCAGGCGCGCGCCTGGTATGGCCCGATCTCGCTCCTGCCGGCAGTGCCCTGAGACTGGGCAAGGCGGTGCCCGCCGCAGCCCCAACATGGGGATTCCCCTTTTGACGCGTTGGCCCGCCTTATGCATAGTCAGGCCATATATGTTTGCCTTTGTGCTCAGCCGGCTGCTGCAGGCCCTTCTCGTCATGGCGTCGGTGGCTTTCATAGCCTTCATGCTGTTCCAATATGTCGGCGACCCGGTGGTCTTCCTGCTGGGGCAGGACGCCAAGCCCGACCAGATCGCCCAATTGCGCTCCGATATCGGGCTGGACAAGCCCTTTTTCGTGCAGTTCTGGCACTTTCTCGTTAACGCCGTGCAGGGTGAGTTTGGCCTTTCGTTGCGCCAGGGTGCCAAGGTCTCGCGCCTGCTGGGCGAACGCTTTCCTGCCACCCTGGAACTGGCCGGCGTGGCCGCTGTCCTGGCCATCTGCCTGGGCATCCCGATGGGTGTCTATGCCGCCCTGCGCCGGGGTAATTTCTTGAGCCAGGTCTTCATGACCCTGTCCCTG
>Ga0007834_1000545_pt1 | contig 11366 bp, 11 predicted proteins | sample CryBogCBE06Nov07_FD_71233 | JGI IMG/M metagenome (GOLD analysis project Ga0007834, IMG submission 71233) | Freshwater microbial communities from Crystal Bog, Wisconsin, USA - CBE06Nov07 | ecosystem: Environmental > Aquatic > Freshwater > Lake | place: Crystal Bog, Wisconsin, USA | collected...
TCTGTCGTTAAATTCCCCTTATGGCCAGGGACGACCTGGAAGAGTCGCTCGCAAAAGGGCTGCACAGAAAGCGGCCGCGAGTAGCGGTGGTGCGGGAGAGGACGAAGATGTCTAAACCTGCTTTATAGTGTGTTTAATTTTAATATCATCTCTCGTAATTGGTTGGTATTGCGTTGAAAATATCGATGTCAAGGAATTGAGTCGGAAAAATCACGCTAATACTATAGTTAACAAAAAGAATTTCCAAAAATCAAATTAGAGAGGACCGCAGAAAACAGGCAGAAATAATTCAACGGTGGCTGGTGCCCCCATCCTTGTCAATATCCACCCTCCATGTACCTAATCGTAAGTCCTGCTTGTAGGAGCCCTGTTTCTGTCGCCAACAGCCCTATACTATTTGCCGAAGATCCAGTAGTTAGTATATACATCCGTATTACAATGGAAGGGAAGGGAATGAAAAGTCAGACGGGGGGTTTAGACAGCAGCAATAGCGAGTAACAAGCGGTTTCCTCATCCCACCATTGACGAGTGTGAGACGTGTTTCCCCTGGATTGGATAAGTCGTCCTATTTCTAGTTGTTGAACAAGTCGGGGGTGGTGGTGGCTGGCGCTTAAAGTCAGACGATTGTTTGTAATCCTCGCTTAAGTATTCGTGGATTCTTAGTGGTACTGCGGTCGTCCCACGATTTGTTACTTTCTTTGAATAAAGAGCACACCAAAGTGTACGAGTACTTCATCGTACTTTTCTTACCACCTCGTCCATTGCTTAAAACAAATTAAGACTCTTTGTGTAGTTGCAGGAGACGGCGAGGGAAAAAATTATCTATTAGTTATACTTTGTACAGTATAAGGAACGTATTCTGGTCAAAACACAAGAAATCCCTTAGGAGAAGCACAGGACCAGTTTCCGGATCCACGTCTGCCTCTATCATCGGGACCTTTTGGGGGCCTTCGAGCTATCCACAGGCCAGCATTAGCTAGTGCGGATTTCTTCTTGTCCTTACCATTCATCCAGTTCGCGTGTGCTGCGACTGCTTTTTGATTCTTCGCTTTAAGTGAGTTAGCTAGGGGTCGGACAAATCCTTCCCTTAAATTCCCGGCGGAGAACATACAGCTGTCCAGTGGACATGATACTATTTCCTTACTTGTCGACACCTCGATCGGGAACGTTTTCCTTTCCACAGTTGTGGGACAGGATACGAGGGGAGCAGCGGGTGGATTTTGATTTGTACGCAAAATAAGCCAGAACATGGTTTGGTCATCGTATAATGGCGCTCGAGAGCAAGCGCGGTACGTCAAGTCCCAGGTCCGAATGGTTTTCGGATTCGAAACTGCGGCGTAAAAGCCTGTGAATGAAAGACGATCAAGAGAAAGATGACGAGAGTAAAGGATAAGTAAGTTGCAGTCATCATATCCATGCAGGTAGAGAGGGTAACATGGTGTTTGGTGTACCTGTGTTTCCCTCCATAGAGTCATTGAATTTCCACTTTCCATTGCACCCAGTATTTGTGGAGTGAATGTAATCGATTCGAGGGAGGAACAAATAATTGATGGGATCATGCAGCACTGCGATGTCGACATCGCTGAACACAACATTGTACCCGAGAGCGAGAGCCGCCGCAACAGCTTCCATTTTCCGGCAACCAATCAGGTTAAAATTTTTTCTTAAAAGTATTGAAAACAGGCTATCAACAATGTGATTATGTACATACTGTAATTGAAAAATACCCGCCGAAGCCTGATGGTTCCGATGCAACTTTATCTCGCCCTGGAATATCACTTAATAGGTAGGTTCGAGAAATCTGATTGCGTGCATTATATATAATTCAGACACCTGAACATAAATTGAAAAACCTGATTATCAGTTAGATAAGAATACACGCCTTTATCCATAGATAAAGGAAGAAACTTTATTCCAAGTCTGTCCATGTAACATTTAAAATTATGGAAAAAATCAACATATCCATTGTTGACTCCCACGAGAACGATTGTATTATTCAGAGTTGGATTTCTGGAACTATCAATATAGTATCTAAATAAATTAAATATAAAATCAGAATACGAAATATGAGGAGGACCCTTTCTCACCCTGCCATATCCTTACAAGCAGAAATGAAATTAGGGTCAGTGCTAAGAGTGGAGCTAGACCATGTCTCTAGTTCATTGTAGTTAGGTATACTTGGAGGCACAAATACTGCAGATAAGGAAAGGAAATAAAGAGCTAGACCTTGACAGAAGTGCCTGAGCATCATCAAATACACAGCGTGCAAAAACGACGTCAACGTAACCGCTTGTGAGTTTGGGAAAATTATGAAGGCATCGTCGAATTCAGCTTTGGACGAAAAAGACAAGCTCATTGAGGTAAAAAATACCTAGAATTCATGGAAGTTTTTTTTAATGTGATTTCCACTATTCCCTCTTTATTTACTTATCGTGTGAAGCAACTTCGGACTGAAAACCAGAGAATATTAATGGAATATCAAAAGGCTATAAGTGAAAAGGTATTTTTACTCCATGACAATGCGTAAATCTATCTTTTACATCACTTTCAATAATTATGGTTAAGCGGAAGCTTAAGATTCGAAATGATCCAACGAACGAGAATTTAAGTTTCAACGATTCGAAGTTATCTCTAGAGGACAGATTAGATCCTGCAACTAAGATGATGCTAAATAAGTCGTCCTGGCTCATAAGCGAAAGCAAAAAGGACACGAGAAAATTTAGAAAAAGAGAAAATAAAACTAAACTTAAAAGTCTTCAAAATAAGCAACTGTCTCAGTCTACAACAACTTCTCAAGATTCGCAAATTGACACCACCGCACTCCAATCATCTCAAGAGCTCAAGCCCAGTATCAATGCTGGCGATAACGCATCGAAGCAATCTGGATTCGACTTGGAAACTCTTCCGACCCCGGATAGAAAGCTACTACCTGCAATAGTCAGTGCTTCATTAACAGGGAAATCACACACAGTTTTTACGATCGATGAATCTTCGGTATCGATTGAGCGCAATCGACCTCAAAAGGAAGGGGAGCGCAAGACATCGGAGCGACGTAAGTCATCGCAGTGGGAAGGAAGAACGGTAACGGAACACCCTGAAAATGCACTCATGCGATCTGAATGGGAAAATGAAATCGCCAGACATATCATATCGGTGTATGCAACGACCAAAGCGGGTCCCCAAAATTTGTCGACAACTTCGATGCTACTAAAATTCGCGGAATCCGGAGGTCCCAAAGCGAACGAAATCACAAGCACCTTGTTTGAAGATCGTCCTTTGGAAAGCAGAGAAGACCTTATCCGAGCAGAAAACAATGAATCTCGAGTTGCAAACCGAGTGCGATCTCAAAACAGCGACTCCGTGAGTGTCCGTGCAGTGAATAGAAGTCAAATAGTGGTTTCGAAATCCAAAGCCGTGACAAGCACAACGGGTTCTGCGGAGAGCGATTTGGATAAGCACGTCGGAGAGGACTCGATGGATGAGGCACAGTCACAGTCTCTCTCGTCGCTAGACCTCACGGCCTTCCCGTCCAAGCTCCGCGCCTCCTTCACCATCCGTACCAAGTCAGGCGGCAAGCTCAATGTGCGCGGGCCGCCCCGCTGCTTCCCCATTTGGTTCGTGTCGACGGGGGACGTGTATGCGGACTGGACGGATATGCCGGGGGGCGGCGGGGCGGAGCTGCAGTCCCGTCTGACAGACATGTTTGAGCGGCGGGAGTACAAAGAGTATCTGCGGCTGGTGGAGGCCGTGATGGTGCGAAGCTGGGCACATGCGCGAGGAGAGGACAACGCTTTCGAGGAAATCATTCATCCTCGGGCATCGCCCGTTAAACCTCATGTTCCCAAACAAGAGCGCAGGAGTAGACGCGGGAGGGCGGGCAGCGCAGAGGGCAATGACGAGGACGAGGACGATAACTCGTCGACAGCGCTCGCCTCGGCGGCAACCCTTTCCCTCTCCGCGGCACCCGGTGGCTCCGGACTTAGCCTAAGCGAGAGCAAACACACATCTCTAAGAGTCGGACAGGAAGAGCGGGGAAGTGCTTCAATCACGTCGGCGGATGTCGGTGTGGAGGCGGAGAGGTTGAGAGCTAAGCTGATAGTGCTCTGGAAACAGTTGATCGTAACCGCCAACGCTTTCGGAATACTGTGTGTGGAGCGGCGGCAGTTCTCGGAGGCGATGTCTCTGTTGAGATATGCAGAGCGCAAGTGCGGGCGGGACGACTTGCTGAGTTACCGCGACCGACAGGAGTGCCGGGCACACGTCTGTTGCGCGCTCGCCTTCTTTTTCTTCAAGCGCAAGCGGACGAGGGCGGCGCTCGCTCACTGCTCGACGGCGGTGGACATCTACCGCGACCTAGGAGAGCTACAGCAAGAGGCCGTCGCTCTGTTGAGACTGGCGGCTTGTCAGTGCCAACTCTCGGACTTCAAGGCCTCTCACAAGGTACAGTACCCAACGGCAATTAACCCGAGTGGCTCCAACAGCGATCTTCCCTTTCTATCTCAACCTGTTTAATACTCTTGCCTTAGACTATTTACCAAGTCCTGGCGATGGCTGAAGGGGGCTCGCTGTTAGCGAAGCAAGACGCGACGCCTAAACAGCTTTGTATTGTGGCCATCGCTTACCATAACTTGGCAGTCGTTCAGCTCAAGATGCAGACGTCAGACGCAGCCTGTAAGAGCAGTCAGAACGCCCGTAAGCTCGCGCGATTGTGTCTGTCCTACTCGAACCGTTGGCTGGCTACGTTTCATTGGACGCATCAAGTGGCATTAGAAGACGTGCAGTATAACTTGCAGATGGCGGAAAAGAGGTCTCGCCGCCAGACTGCTTTGATCAACGAGCTTACCGAGACACTGTTCTCACCTACCGAATTTTAACACGATAGTTTTTTTCAAGTCGAGCAAATATTGCTCAATTAGTAAACAGTGTAATGCTGCAATATATCGTACAGAAATTTACTCGCCTTCTCCTAAATGCAGGATTCGGTGAGTAATGGTAATTTGAGGGAGGCAGATATGGCAGGGGTAGCTGTATAATTTTGTTAGTCTCACCACCAAAAATGTGAGGAAGCAAATATCCTACTCGATGAGGGTGCCGCACAAAATTCGCGTTGCGTTGGTGGAAAGAGTACTTATTTAGCCGAAAACCCAATAGTTATTTATTACTAAGTGGTAAATATGAAAGACAGAACAGGAAGTCGAACATAGCCTAAGGCACCTACTTGTAAATAACCACCCTCTATGTACCCAATGGCAAGTCCCGTGACCGAGTAGAGGGAAAATGGGTGCTACACCCGGACTAAGAAGTGACTAGTCACCCACCAGGTCCCCACTCCTATGATCATGAACAGGGAGAGCGGGACGAGTGAGAGAACGAAAAATCAGAGCAAGGCGAATAAAGAAAGCATGCCAGGAGACAGGTTGTCGGGAGCCAAACGGAGGCGGGCGAGGATCCTCTTGCCGCGGGGTGAGAGGACGCTCCGACCGGCCGCGCGCCAGGGGCACCTCGGTCCGACGCCGGGAGGGGGGTGGTACCGCAAAGGCCGAGAAGAGTACTTATTTACTATTCCTGTAGAATAGCAGTTTTCATCCAAAAATTAGTTAGCTATGTTACTAAATTTGTGTCGGCATTAGAAGCGAGGAGCAACATTATCATTGTGTTGTCGTTATGACGCACCTGCTTCAAAAGTTAATTGAAGAGCGCGAATACCGGACAAATATTGGTAGCTCTAGTTAGAAGTAGGAGTGGTAGGCAGGCTACTTACAGTTGCTTATTACAAAAGAAAGTAGCCGGAAACAGTAAGGTTCCAGAGGACCTTGGTCCTTGACTCCTACCACTTGCTGAGGGGATCAGCACCACCGCCCGGCGCACTCGCATTTTCGAGAATTACAGCGTTTCAAAAGTAGTCGAATTACCAAAATTACTCTTGATTCTTAAGCTCTATAATCTTAAGTTACTAGCTTTCAATACTACCAAGAGATAGTTTAGCAGGCTGACAGGCGAAAGATTTTTCAAAATATTGTAGTTCAACTTGATGACTTACAACCAGATATGAAAATGATAAGGGTATATTAGCAGGCGTTATTATCACTAAAAGTATAATATCAAAAACATAAATAAATCCTACACGTAATCATCTAAGGCGAGCACGGTCTAGTAAACCGAAGACCCCTTCCCACCCCGGTCGCCCGCCCCACCCACACGACCTCTCCGCCTGCCCATACCCCTCGTGGGATTGGCCGATCTGGCTCATGTGGGTGAACCGCGTTATACGCCTGCCAAGTCGTGCTAAGCTAAGTTTTACGTTTAAAAACACACGACCTCTGTCACGTGGATGAGGCCGCAGTGATCGCCGGCTTGAACACGTTGAGGCCGTCCTCCGCGGTGCTCACCAGAAGCCCCGGGATCTGAGGGTGGAAGTGCAGTTCCTTGACATTTCTCTGTCCCAGGTGGATAAAGAGCAGTTGAGGAGGGTACTCTCCTCCCCCTTCCACTTGGACGCCATCCGGTGGCTCGTCGGCCTCTACAGACAAGTCCCAAATCGTCAGCTGATCGTCGGCGCATGAGACGGCGAGCATAGACTCGTCGTGAGGGTTCCACTCGATCGAGGTAACGGGTAGTTTATGGTAGGAGAAGTGCGCCAGAGGGGAGGCCGCGGGTCCGAAGGTGCGCAGATCCCAGACCTGCGACCAGAACATGGCGAAAGATGTACAACAGCGATAAGCTAACTCTCAGGGAGGATGAGGGGGGTTTACAATTTGAACAATTAGAGATGTCTTCGAAGGGAAACCGTAGCCTACCTTGAAGGTTCCATCATCTGCGGCAGAGGCGAGGAGGTAAGTCACGGTCTTGTTCCAGGATAGCACGTTCACGTCTTCGTTGTGTGCATCGGGCAGAGTGAGTTGCGGTCCAGTACGGCCTCGCACGTCCCACACACGCACACTGCGATCCGAGGAGCCGCTGCAGTACACCGTGGCCTCTGTAGGGCTCCACTGCAACTCCTCCACACTGAATACAATCGCATAATAATAACCAACGGAGCGAAAATGACGGCTATCACGCAAGGACACGAGCCCGCCCGCCCGCATCCCACATAGATATGTGTCGTTCCCACTCCGCCATCCTCCTTTTCACCTCTTGGAGTGCCCGGAGTACGGCTGAGGGTCCACAGTCCAAGAAGAGCCCTCCCCCATCGCCCATACGTGAATATTACCGCTGCAGTCTCCCGTCGCTAGTCGCCCAGCTTGCACTAATGACCAGTCAATTGCGTAGCCTTCAGATTTATGACCGCGGTAAATATACGCTGGCTTGAGTGGCATCGGTGCCCGTGGGCCTTTGTTCATCATCGAAGTAAGTGCAGTTCTACAGTCAAAGATATTCACGGCTTTGTTTTCGGACATGGTGGCTACTATTCCGGGGGATTGAGGCATTCCTCTTATTCGGTTCACCCCACCATAGTGCGGCATCTCCAAGTGCTCGATGGTTGGGTCCTCGTCTAAGTGATCTTCTTCACTATCGTCCTCATCATCCCCATCACTATCTGAATCTACAATTTTGTTGAGCATACACTTAAACCAATCGAAGAGGGTACTCGCCTTGCTTGACTTGAGTCTTGTGGAGTTCCGAGAGCTTGAGAATTGTTACTTTATTATTTTCCGCTCTATCAGCTTGTGTTCCGCATACAGCATACATCGTCATCGGAAACTGTAAAAAAAAATGAGAACGATAAATTCGAAGCAGTAAATCTTAACTCTTTGTCTACTATCGCCCAAGTTATCGCGGAATATATCGAACGAGAGGCATGGCCATTCGGTGCTTAGAGCGTGGTACATTACGTATGCAGATGGATCGTATTCAAGCTCTTCACCTTCCGGAATTTCATCCACGCCAGGCCGCCAGGGTTGTTTGGGTGTTCTGGAGTCAGACTGCTTCTCCTCCTTTTCTTCATCATGATCATGAATATCTAATTTAATTTCATTGAGCCGTTCTGCGACAATATCCTCTTCATCAAAATCATCGCCAAATGGGTCTTCAAAAACTAATTCGCTCGACAGTTCTGATTTCTCCTCCTCTTCAGCTTTCTTACTTTTAGTTTCATCGGAAGATATTCTTTTATTATTTGATCCAGACTTTTTCTGAGATTTAGATCTCTTTTTTTTTGAACTCATTGGACTCAGGACAGCTTTATTATTAGCCTCTACCACAAATATTTTGGTTGTTTTTACCACAATTTACATCGCAAATCTATCACAATTATTTTTAATTTTTAAGTGGACACTACAGACTACCGAATGCTTCACTCTCTGACACCTTTTCATCTCATTTTTCATCGTAACTCCCTTTTGATGCGATCATTGAGGGCTCCTGAACCCCTTATAGCGCTTTATTTATCTACCGTTGCGAAAGTGAAAGCTGCAACGAAAGTGACCAGTGTCGCTGATTTGAAAGAAAAGCACGCTTTTCTTGACTACTGCAAAGTGGAGCGTTCAAAATTAATTGCCGCGGATCCAGGGTTGTCTCAATATAAGGAAAGAAAATTGCTTAAAGATCAGTGGGTCAAACTAGATGAAGCTGTTAAGAAAGTGCTAAAAAAAAGAAGAATATGCTTATGTGCATTCAGCATCGTTTATTTATATATTCATAGGTATACGTTGAGAGTGCTAAGCTTAAGATACTCGGCAAAAAAGTCGCGCGTGTTAAGGTTGGACGAATCGATAGGCGCTTAAGCTCGATTTGATAACGCACCTTTTTTTCTCGCAGCCCGATCCATCTCAATACAAATCTGGTTATCTACTTTTCTCCAGTGAAGTAAGGCCATCGGTTCAATCTGAGAACGCTGAAACAAAGCCAAAGGATATACTCAAGATCCTGGGCGATCGTTGGAAAAGTTTGAGTCCGCAGCAGAGAGAAGTAATAGAATGTAAAATTTCCATGCGTTTGTAATATATTTATCTTTTGAGTTAGGAATACAATGCCAGAATCGTTAAGAAGGCCAAAACTGAGAAGCTTCTTGTCAAGGTAATCCTGAATCATAATCTCCGATTCATTGAAAACAACTTTTACGTCCTAGGCCGACCACTCCAAATTGAGATCTGGTTACTTGCTCTTTCTAAATGAGACTAGGCCTCAAATTCAATCGGAGAATCCTGATACTAAACCAACGGATATGATAAAGCTATTGGCTGAAAAATGGAAGAGTTTGAGTCCAAAACAGAAAGACGTGATATATGCATTATCAACTTGATTATCACCTAATACTGATTTACTCAGGAATACAAATCTAGAATTACACCAAAGAAAACGGAGGCAAAAGTGAGTTTTCCGACCAAGTGAGTATAAATTTGGGTTATTCTTTTCGTAGGAGGCGCCTTTGCGCTCGGCATACACACTTTTCCGACGAGAAAAGCTACCCGCTCTGAAGTCCCAACATCCAGAAAAATCTCCCGGGGAATTGCAACAACTTCTGAACTCACAATGGGCTGGTTTAACCGAGGATGAGAAAAAGGTATTAGTTTACATGATTCTTCTTGACTAACACCTGCTCCGGACCTTTGCGTCTGTGAATATTATCTTATCCTCCCCTCCGAATTCCCTTTATCAGGATTACAAAGACCGATTCGAGCTGCTAAGTGTATCTACCTCATCCATAAATAAACCCGCGGTAACACGTTCCTTCGATGCACCGATCACCCCGATTTTCCGACCTTTGTCCTGCCTTTCATCTGAGGTCAGGTCGGGGGATGGAGCGTTTACCGCGAGGAACTGAAGTCTAAGTTATCTGGTCCAGGGCAGCCTCAGATTAACGCGTCCCAATTCAAGGTGCTGCTGGCCCAGGGGTGGAAAAGTTTATCGGCAGCGCAGAAGGAGGTGAGTCTGGGCCCCGCCCGTGTGGAGGACAGCAGGGGAGAATATAACTCTCAGCAAAGATTTGGCTTTACGAACTGTTCATGCGTTGAATTGCGACCTGAGTTCAGGATTACAATCAGCGGGCGGTCGCGCATTCAGAGCCGGTCGAGGTATGTGATTCTAGCATGATGTTGACGTGGTCATCTAACCCACTCCATTTCTCCGCAACCTTAGTTTGCACCGAAGCCGGCGGTAGAGGCGTCTAAGGGTTTCAAAAAGTTCGCCGGAAAGAGAACTAAGGAGTTGCTGAGCGCTAACCACGGGGCAAATATGGCGGAGATTATCAGCCAAGTGGCGAGGGACTGGACCGCTCTGACTAAGGATGAGAAGAATGTGAGATACGACCAGTGACCCTTTCTTGCGCACATTGCGTAATCTTATGCCCTCCGTCCACGCGCGTGTCCTGTTATCACCTTATTTTACCGTGGAAAAGCTGTACGAGGGTGTTCCACGGGCGACAACCCCGAAGGAGTAATCAGCAGCTATTCGGCGCTCCGGCTAGAGGCGGTGCTCTGCGTACTCATCAGGAGGTATTTTTTGGACTCGGAGCAGCAGGCGCGCTCGAAGTCCTAGGTAATGATAAGTGACCTGCACCCTTGCGGTTGGGTGTTCAGCGAAATAATTTAACACTCGCGGGCGAGCGGAGTAAAGTTCCTTTGCCTACTGTATCCTAACATCACAAGAATTAACATAGTATGAGGAGGTAGTACTAACATCCTCGCTGTAGCTCTATGACTTCCAATGTGCTGAAATCTCCTTTAGAATGAGAAGAGTCATCATTGCACCTTTAGGCAACTGCAGCAGTCAATTCCTTAGATTTCACCAAGAAAATCTATTTTATTTTTACCAGATTCTTCTTCGCATATTTTGTCTTTAAGAGGAGCATCAGAGGATAAAAAGAAACCACCCATATGTACCGACAATAGTGGTAACATCTAAAGTCAACCACTGCCCAGCTATAGTTGGAGTTGCTTTGGGTGGACCATGTGAGTAGGAGAGTAAACCTTATATTTGGTGCTATAATCTAGTCTTGCTCTAGTTGCTCCATCCATGTCTATAAGAGAACACACAGATCTTTAACGCTTGATTATTTACGGGCATCGTGGGGTGTAAATATCAACCGAAGTTTCATGAGAATCATTAAAGTCTTAATATTCGCTCAATATGGTCTCATTCTTGGTGAATATCGACCACGAGGATAATCAAGTGAAGAGGAGACTCTCCTTCTTTGAAGATACTATGGAGGAGACTTGATACTTGTTTTCTGATTCAATGAATTAATGAAAGGGTTATTACCGACGCTAATTTGATGTAACCGCGAAAGATACGATCGCTATAAAATTTGACTTGATTTATGGGGGTTGGTCTCGTCATGAGGAAAACAAACAACTGTACAGACAAACTGTGAGTTCACTCTGAAACGGTCGAGAACTACTTTAGAACAACATGGCTAATCAAGATAT
>Ga0007834_1000547_pt1 | contig 11357 bp, 15 predicted proteins | sample CryBogCBE06Nov07_FD_71233 | JGI IMG/M metagenome (GOLD analysis project Ga0007834, IMG submission 71233) | Freshwater microbial communities from Crystal Bog, Wisconsin, USA - CBE06Nov07 | ecosystem: Environmental > Aquatic > Freshwater > Lake | place: Crystal Bog, Wisconsin, USA | collected...
GATTGTGCTAATGCCAACTTCATCTGAGAAATAGGCAATTGTTGAGCACGTTGGTTTTCTACGTTCTCACCCATCGCTTCTGCCGCACTGCCTGCAGAAGCCAAGAAACCGCCCAATTGAGGCTTTGCAAACCCTGCGGCTACCTTCCACCAATTGGGTTGGTCGTAACGCTTCTGAAGGGCATCTAAGGCTTCTTTCTGGGCTTTTTGGAGTTCTTGTAGGCGTTCATCATCTTGCCCATACAAAGGCAACTTAGCCATGTCTAGACCACTAGAAACGCCTCTATAGTCTTGCTTGTCTGCAGAATCTGCCATTATTTTCTCCTTGCAGGCAACGCGCCAAGATTACGAGTTGACGCACAACCTATCGCTCCTCCTGATCGTGCTTTAACTAAACCACCTGATGCGCATCCCATGCTGTAATTACACATGTTCACAGCACTTCCACAACATTTAGTACATGATGCACCTTTAAAAACACATCCTAATTTTTTACTGAGATAACATGTTAATCCAGATGCTTTCGCCGCCGCACCCGCCGCGCCTAGCGCAGATAAAGGCGACATGCACAGGGTTGTCTTAACCGATGTGGGAATGGCTTGTCCTTGCATCAAACTGGCTTCTTTTGCTAGTTTTGTGAAGTCGTAGCATTGAGCATTCTGTTTGATCTGTTGGCACTGAGCGCCTAACGTAGCCAAAGCATTGATACATGCTAAATTTTGAGCGGCCGCTTGAGTACCCAACGTACCCATGCCAAGACCTGCCGCTTGCTGTGCCGCCGCTTGCCTTGACTGTGCGCATGCCGCAGTTTGTGCCGCTTGCAATTGAGCTTGATTCTGAGCCGCTTGTGCTTGCTCTGTAGTTCCTGCCAATTGACCCAATGCGCTCTCTTTTTGACCTGCCGCACTTAGTGCTTGGCCATATCCACAGGTCAACATCTTGCCAATGTTTGCGCTAAGACATTGCTCTGCATTCGCCGCAACTTGACCCAAAGCTTGAGCGCCACGCTGTGAACCAAACTGACCTGAACCCACAATGGCTGCTGTGGCTTGTGGAGATAAGTTCTGCTGAATATTTCTCTGAGCAATGTCAGACATATTCTGCACTTGATTTTGAATGAATGGGTTCATGTAGCATTGAGCCACTTGTCCCAAATTCAAACCGCGTGATTGGCAAATTAATGGTTTAGCCGCACAAAGTGGGCTTGCATTAGTTGCCGCACTCAAATAAGGATTAACCGTCGCACCGATCTTACTGCCTGACTGAGCCGCGCAACCAATGTAACCCATTCCAGTTTGGAACGTGGGCTGTTGTGCTCCTGCAGTTTGAGAAATACTACAAAAAGCCTGTTGCTGTAAAGGCGTGGCACCTACAAACTGAGCGCATTTCTCAGCCGCTTGACCACACGTTGCTAACTGTTGAAGGTAGTTCGTGTAGTACGAAGGTGCGCACGTTGACTTTGTTTGGGATGATTGGAGTAAGTTAGCCATTTATTTCTTTCCCTTTTTGATGTAGTCAATTGGGGTCTTTGCCTTTGGTGGGATTGAATCCAAAGGTGCAGAACGCTTGTGATCTCGTAATTTCTTACGCAATCCATCAAGAATTTCTGAACCTTTCTTATTATCCCCTCCTCCTAGTGCCGTGACAAACGCCGCAGGGAAAACATACTCCCCATCAGCGATCTTTGCAGGCACAGGATTAGACCCAACTGTTTCTTTGTGTGGTAGCTGTTTACGGAAGCCTTCCAAGACATGCATGCCCGCCTTGCTAGAACCGTCTCCAAGAGCCGATACGGTCTCAGCATCCATAACGTAGTCTCCGTCATGAAGCATCGCAGGAATGTCGTCAGATTGGCCTGTACCGCCACCACAAGCGTAGTAGCCTGTCACGCCAGTGATGAACTCAGGATTGTGCCCTTTAGGAGCCGCCGCCTTATAGGCATGCGCTAATCCACCTTCAGCACTACCCGTGATTCCACACTTCATCTGTCTCAAAGAGTGCAGAGTAATATTGCCCAAATTTGCATTGGTTTGGCTTCTCAGCATGGTGCATGCAGAACACTTGAAATCAGGTTCAGCACATTTCAAACCCTTGTTCAATGTCTTCACCCAACATTTACAATCAGTACAGCAATCTTTGCTTGATCCACCTTTGGCAAAGTTAGCAAGACCACCTTTAGCAAGCATTTCTCCTTCACCCATACCCATATTGGGGTTTGCACCCAAACCACCACCCATTTGAGTTAAGCCTTTTTCAGTGTCAATTCCGTAATTGCCACCGTGTCCAACTAATGCTGAAGCTTGACCGCATAAGCCACCTTGGCCGCCACCTCCACCTGCACCGCCAGAACCTGTTTTACAGCCTTTGCTAGTGCATTTGTTGCCGCCCTTATTGCATTTGCCACCTTTGTGGCCCTTGCTTTTGGAAGAACAACAGCAACAGCAAGCACAGCAACATGTGTCACAACAATCACAAGCGCAACAGCAAGCACAACAATCACAAGCGCAACAGCAAGCACAGCAGTCGCATGTACAGCAACAACATGTACAGCAAGTGCAACAATCAGTACAGCAAGCACAGCAAGTACAGCAAGTACAGCAGGTACAGCAAGAAGTGCAACATGCGCAACATGCACAGCAGTCACATGCGCAACATCCACAGCAATTTGTACAACAAGTACATGCACAGCATGAACAAGCACAACATGAGCATGCACAGCAACTTGTGCAACAAGAGCAAGATGTGCAAGAACAGCAACTAGTGCAACAGGTAGAACAGCATGCACAACTTGCACAAGAAAGACAACACGCAACACATGATGCAGAACAAATGACACATGCGGAACTATCAATTGCGCAAATTGCACAGATTGCACAAGCCGCATCTTCAAATACGCATAAAAAACTACTGGCACCGTCAGTAGCAATATCAAGAGCCGCACTCAGTAAACTACCACCACCACCATAGTGTGGCGTTGCTTGTCCGCAAGGCAAAATGTCATTTGGCTCAATATTCGGTGAATGAAGTTGAGCACCAGTGTTTTGTGTTTGTAAGCCGCCAAAGCCTGAATAATTGCTCATAATTTAATCATCCATGTAAAACCATGACGGTCAGAATCCTTGATAGGAGCACCAACTTGTCTTGCTACTCGTCTGAGCAAATTAAGCATAGGCCCAGTGGCATCACCATAAATGATGCGAATGTCACTCTTCTCCATCTTTCTAAAAAACAAAGCCAAAGCTCTAGCTAATAGAACTGGAGAATCTTGGGTAAACAAATGAGTTGAATAATCGCCATCACTTAGCTTTTCCAAAAGCAGTGACGTTTTACCGTGATGAAATAATTTGCCGCCCTTTTTGATTGCTACTTGGGCGGCTCCCATGACCTTTTTAGGGTCTAAGTTCCGATTCTGAGAATCGGCTGTAATGACGTCGGACGGTTTCAATATGTGCTCCCCAAGTTAGGCGAAATCGACATGATGCCCGCCATAGCCATTGCCCAATCTTGCCAATGATTAAATGGACGGTGATCTGGTATTCCTGATTGGACAAAATAACCAATACCATTCATGCCGTCCACCCATGTTCTCCAATTTTCTTCAGGCACATGCCCTAGCTGATTGGACGCAAACTGCTCTTCCATCAGCTTATTGTACTGATCCCATGTCATTCCGCGAGGATCGTACGAAATCATGGATTTCCTGTTCCGCGAACGTCGCCTGTCTCAACACTCAATACAACTCGGCCCATGAAATAGTTGCCGTTTTGAGTGTTACTTGTGAACCTCAAACGCATCTCACGGCGCTGTTCCTTCATGTCGATTTTAAGGGTTGTTGGGTCAAATGTATAAGGGCTCGAAGCTTGGTCTGTATCGTCCGCATAGCCCTTACCAGTGACGGTCAAGCTCATTTGTCCAGACTGTACAAAATCAGGCTCAACGCGCTCTAAACGAGTCCAAAGATTATCTCCACCAGAAGGTGCTCCAACCAATCCTGCACCAGTTCCCAATACATTGGTTTCAAAGTAAGAATTGATGGCGTTGACGTTGTTCAAATAGACTTGATCAGTTCCAACTTCGTGGTTCCAAAGCGTATAAGTGCCCACTGAATTGGCCACATTACCCGCCCAAATTGGCTTTCTGTACACCTCAGAAAACACGCCTGCAGAACGTGCGGCACCATCTGCTAATCCTGCGTCATACCAACATTTTTCACGGACGTTGTAAATGATGGCGTCGTTACATTCAGTTGAGTTACCGCGTGGATAGAAAAACCAAATTTCTCCCCAACGAGGAATCTTTGTAGCCCATACTTTTTGTCTTTGATTAATATTAATGTTGTCAAAGAAATAGTTGGTATTTTGTGTATTGGGCACTTCAGATACAACACCGTTGTACATCAAGAATCTATCAACGCCCACCCAATAGATAATGCCGTCATACTCAATCACACATTGGCTTGACATGATTGAAGACTGTTGAGTAATCAAGTCATAACGCCAATAAAGGGTTGATGTACCCACAGTTTGGGGCGAATAAGTCACTCTAACAACAGAATCAGTTGTCCAAAACAGTCCACTGGGAGATGTTGTTCCACCTCGAAGAGCCATGCCTTTAATGACCTTTGTAGAGGATACGTTATTGGCGTTGGCATCTGCTGACGTCCAATTGTTAAAGTCGCCTGCTGAACAGTTCTGGATCAACCCATAATTTCCATACACAAAAAGGTATGGATAAAGCATTACAACACCGCCACTTACAGCAATGTTGTTATCAAAGGTCAAAGTCACTGTGCCTGAAGCAGTGGCGTTGTTATTTAATGTAACCGTCCAAACTCCACCCGTTGTGGTGGCTGAAACAATCTTGGTGTTAGCAGGAATACCCGTCCCATAAACCGATACACCCGCACCCATTGCAATGTTTGTAGTTGCAAAAGTAACGTTAGGGCTTCCGTTTGTTGTCGTTCCCGATGCTGTAAAAACGCCTACAGGTGTCAAACTTGTACCTGTAAACGTACCAATCAATGGCCTAACATTGGTTTGGCTGTCGATGTACTGCAGGTTGTCGCCAGGGTGAGCAATCAAATTATTATTGCCCGTCCCAAACGGATCGAAACCCGTATCAAATTGCCACAGCGCATTTGTATCGGCCACATAGTAATTGCTTGAAGGAGCTAAATTTAGACCATCATATGTGACCGATGTAATCGTTCCTTTAAACAATACCGAAGGTGATCCACCACCTAGACTTGATGTTGCAAAGCTAAACGTATCTCCATAGCCATAACCAGATCCACTTGCGGTTACAGTTAAAGTTGTGACTGCGCCACCAGATACAACAACAGTTATTGTGGCTCCAGAACCATTACCGCTATCTGTTACTGGCGTTAAATTTGTATAAGTTCCGTTCGTATAACCCGATCCTGCAGTTGTATTTCCTACAGTTGTTATGCTTCCAATTACAAATACTTGTTGTGGGCCAGATCCAATTGCGTCACTGTTACCAATAGTCCATTGTTGAATGCTATTATTGAATCCAGATACAACCCATGTTTGTCCACTTTGGGATTGCATGATCATGCCACGGCTGATGCTAGGAGCATTTAAAAACGCGCCTTCATAACCACCCATTTTTCTAGGACGACCATATTGGAATCGGCACCATTGACCGTCTACATAAGAAGGAGCAGAAAATACAGTTCCATCCCTTTGGATGCCTGCACCTGCTTGGAGAACGGCAACTTTTACAGTCATTAGAATGTCCCGCCTTGAATACCAACAGGCAACAACAATCCGCTAGAAGTCAATGTTCCTGCGCTAGATCCACCAATTGCAAATCCCAATTGACCTGATGCGGCAAGATATAAACCAGTTGTTGTATCACCACTAAAATTTAATGAAGGTGCCGCCGAAGACCCATTACCTAAAGTCAAGTTACTGGTAAAGCTTGTAGTTGCTGATGTTGTAGTAAATACATTAGTACCATCGCACACCAAAAGAACAGCTTGTCCTTGTCCCAAAGTAAAGGTTGTTCCGCCTGAAACTCCAGTAGAGAAAGTCAATGTATATGAGCCAGTAGTTGTATTTCTGATTGAATACAGTTGTACTGTTTGGGGCAAAATGACCGTGGTGTTCTGAGAAAGAATACCCGCATATTGTTGGATGACGTTCTTACCTTGAGCGGCAGTCAAAGTAACTGTTGCGGCGGCGCCAGTTAGACTCAAATACAATTGCGTATAGTTGAATACGTTTGTTTGAGCCAAAGCATATGTATACCAATTAGTTCCATTAGATACAAAAACACTTGAGTTAGCTATCTGAATTTGAACAGTTGAGCTTGTTGTATCAATTGTGCTTGAACCTTGGGCTGTAACATTCAATATGCCAGTTCCATCATTTTTAATGATTACATACCAACCAGATGGAACACTAGCAACAGCAGGCAATGTCATTGTGCTTGCGCCACCTGTCCATACAAACAATTGTGATCCATCTGTTGAGTTGAAGGTGTAGGCAGAAGAAACCAACGCAACTTGCGTATTGGTGTTCAAAGTAGTATTCAGCGGCAACAAACCAAGTCCTGCCAACGCGGCGGCACTGGCGGCTGAAGTACCAACACCCAAAGCAACAGTAGACCATGTACCTTGAACAGTTGAATTGTCAGTTAGGTAAATGTAATAAGTGTTGACTGTTGCAGTTGTAGGCGCGGTAGGAACCGTTTGAATGGTGTTGTACGTTAGATTGGCGTTTTGAGAAACAACCGTAAATGCATTTGTTGCACCAATGTTTCTGATGATAAATGCTTGACCGACTGATACTTGCGTCGCAGGAGGTAAAACAACATACGCAGGGCTTACGTTAGCTGTAGCTTCAATGATGTTAGCAACAACAGAAGTCGTATTTCCATTGACAGGCCATTGAAGCGCTGTGTATGTGGTTGTGAGCGTTAGATTTTCATAACCCACTTGTGATGGGTTAATCGTTTGTCCTGTGTATGGTGAAACGTATGAGGTCATGATTAGCTATCTATTGCAACAGATTGACGATCACCAAGACGTGAAGTGTCTTCAGTCTTGAGTGACTGAATAGCCTCGGTGTACTTTTGTTGGAAAATTTGCCGTTGATCGTTCTTTAAGAAAGGCATTGCTTGCAAAAGAGTGCCAAACAACATTGCTGTTGGAGCATTCTGAGTCAACCAATTTGTTTGATTGTCAGAACTTAAAGGTTGAATGCGCTCGTAGTACAGCACCTCTAAGGTGTATGCTTGATCTGGTGTTGGAGCTAGATACCAGTGATCCCAATTGGTATCAGCATAATAAACGGGCGCCGAAGTAAGCGTGTTATTTGGCCAATAATTAGTCAAATATTCGTACTTACGAAGCAAAATTGGGGTTCGTACACCACTGCTATTGGTGTAGTTCATAGAAACGGTTTTACGCCATCTAGAAGGCTTTTGAAGCACTGGGTTGCCTGCAATGGTCGTTGACTCAACAATTTGTAATTGACCCAAGGTTTTGATCTCTTGGGCAATCTCAAATTCAGCAAGGGTGATAAAAGTAGGGATGGCGTTAATCGTCGCTTGATCAGACCGCTCCAAGTATTGAAGAACGATTGCATTCAGCGAGTCATAGGTCATTACCCAAGAAGGCGTGTAAGTAGCCATATTTCTCCCATTGTTTTAGCTATTTTCCCACCGTCGTCAATCCTTTACAAGGGCACTTTTAGGCGCTCAATATTGAAAAAGCCTTTTGGGTCAAGCTGATTCTTTCGTTAAGTCCAAACAATCCACCATTGATCCTTTTACACAAAGCTTCATCGTTATCTACCAAATTGTTGCATCCATGCGTAGCCCAAAACCATCCTGCGCTCATGGCGGCATACAAGGGTTGCGCCACTGGGTTGGGATCTAGGACAAAATTCTGGCCTACCGCCTGACCAAAATGGTAGTAATTATCGTGCCCCGTAAGCTGAATACAACCGCGTCCGTGGTATTTGAATCCATCTCCACTAGCCTCGTCACGGTTTCCCATACGGTTGGCGTAAATCCTGTTACCGATCTTTTGCGGCTGTTTGGCGTAAAGGGCAAACTCGTTGGGTTGAAACTTATGGGGGAAAAGTCTTTGTAATGTCTCGGCACTGTAGGATAGGTTTTCTTCCAATGTTTTGAAGTGGTTGCACTCGTGTGAACACTGTCCAATAAACGCAGCTTGGCGGTTAACATCGTTAATCCCAAACGTAGAAAAAGTTGTAACCAAAGGCTCTGACCATTCAGATCCAATCCCTAAAGCGTGCAACTTTTCTGGGCTCATAAAACACCCGTCTGTTGAGCCAATTGATAAGCATAAGCATCGCTCGCATTGCTAGAAGCCATAGATCTAGGATCATTAGAACTTAATGTGTAGTTAATAATGTGTCCTGATTTGTCTAGTATGTAGGTATTGCCCGATGCATCTGTTTCATGAATATAACCACTAGAATCAACAGATCTTCCATAATTAGCAGGCCCTGTGGGGCTAAAAACACTACCAATTTTATAGGGAGAATATGGGTTGTCTCCAGTTTGTTGGGGCGTAATTTGAGAAGGAGGCGTTGGATGCGCTTTCTGATAATCTTGTTGTTGCTGTTGTAATATGGCTAGATTAGCTTGTGCTTGCAAAGAAGGTCTATCACTTGTTTGCAGATCGTTAAGTTGTTGAGCAGTTGAGCTACCAAATGTTTTTTGCAGGTTTTGAAGGTCACTGCCCGTTAAACCAGGCGTTGATGCAACGTAATTCACAAGAGCAGGATTGTCGATTTTATACATGCTTTTAAGATTTCTAGCCGCATCAGTTTGATTTTGTTTGTCTATTGCATTTTGTGCAGGAGCATTTTGTGCAGATAATGAGCTATCTGCTTGTGGTTGTGCAGATAAATTTGATAGTGGAGATAATGAACTACCTGTTTGTGGCACTATTGAAGGATTTGATAGTGGAGATAATGAACTACCTGCTTGTGGAACATTAGATCCTGTTACTTGACCTCCAGCAGGACTCATAGATTGAGAACTATCAGATGATGAGTAATTAGATGGTGGCAAGGAAATAGCATTATCTGTAAATTGATTCTGATTAAGTAAAGTAGAAAGAGGTGATGCAGTTGTATCAGTGTTTACATTACTTGCATTTGGAGGTGCTGTTGACATCGAATAATTTGGATTGGGAACAACATTACCGTTTTCATCCATGTAAACTTGATTTTGACCAGAACCAAAAATAGCCATGACGCTCTCCTCAATGTTGAATAATGCCGTTCGTAATCACAACAGGAGATGTGGTTAACTTGGATACAGCGTTGTTTAAAGTGGTTAAATCAGTGCTCAAAAGCGTGTTATACGCACTAGCTTGGTTGGTCAAAGCAGTTGACAGGTTAGTAGCATTGGTAGACGCCATGCTTGTTAAAGCTGTATTGGCGCTAGTAGCCATACCTGTTAAGGCAGTATTTGAGTTACTGGCCATACCTGAGATTGCAGTTGATGCGCCATTTGCAATGCTCACAAAAGCCGTATTGGAATTAGCTGCCATAGAAGCCTGATTGTTAGACCCAGTATTAGCAATTGAAGCAAACGTACCATTAGTATTGATAGCAGTCGCTGTAGCATTGTTAGACTGTGTGGTAGCCACTTTAGCGTTTTCATAGATGCCAAATCCTTGAACGACTGTGGGTAACAACAACGATGCCCACTTGAGCGCATCATCCCCAGAATTCCTTGGTGCGTCAATCTTTTGCTCTTGACCGCCACCATTCATACCCATTTGCATAGACATGATAGCGGCTACAGATGCAGTTGGATCGCCTTTCTTGACCACTTCAGCCAGCACTTGGTACTTGGCTTTATCAGCCTCGGCTTTGTAGCGGGCAATCGCTACTTGAGTCTCAGAATACTTCTGGTAATCACTGGTTGAAGAGCACCCAACAAGCGCCACGACTGCGAGGGGGATGGCGTACTTAATCATCTATTTTCTCCTTGAGGGAATCCCTCACTTGGTTGTAACTGGTGATGCAGGCTTGGAGGGCTCGGATGGCTTTGTCCCCGTCTGCTGTGATGGCGATAAGATTTGAAGAAGCCTGTCCGTCAAGTTCGGCTCTAGCTTGAGGTTGATCTCCTCCGGCAGTTCCGGCGGCGTTGGCGGAACATACACTATTGGAGGTGACGGGGATTGACAAGCGCATAGCCCCAGACTGCACATCAGCAGTGAGCTTGCTAATCTTAACTTGAGCTTCATTGTTGGCTTTCCTCAAAGCAGATGCAGTCTGGTTAACTTTTTCGTTCAGCTCTCGTTCTTTTGCTCTGGCTTCGTCGTTGGCTTTTGCAACTTTTGCAACAGCTTCCTGATAGCACTCTTGATAGCCTTGATGATGTCCATAGAAATATGCTCCTAAAATAGCGCAAATTGCGCCGATGATTAACCAAGGATTAAACATTTGAAGCCCTTGCTTGCGCCATTCTTTCACGCTCATGGTCAGCTTCTAATGTAGGGGGGCTCATGGGAGGAGGGGGTGGAGTCCATCCTGCCGAGCTCATCATTACAACTGGGGCAGGTGGGGGTGCTACATAAGCATCCTTGCCAGCCTTGACATTGTTCATCATAGCCGTTGCTTCATTGGTCAAACCTTTGGTCATTATGCCTCCAATACCGCCTACAATCAACAAAACAATGTCGTTGAGCATCTTGGTAAAGGCCTGGTCAATGGGCGCCATAGCCTTGATAGGCTGGCTCACAAACATCACGCTATAGATCAGCGTGACCACAATAAAGAACAGAATCAAGGTCACTGTAATAACAACAAAAGCCCGAACTCGGACTTCTATGTCATCGGCAGACAGTCGATCCTTGGGGCTGTTGAGGAGCGCTAGGAGGATTTCCTTCAATTTTCTTCTCCAAAATGGGTGCTACTAAATATTCAGGACAATCTTGATCAAACTCACATCTGGGTTTCTGGCACATTTCTTTGTTGAAATTATCAGGGTCTTGGCAAAAATACCTGTACTGGTCATGGCAACCTGTACACAAAAATGGGAAAAGTATACATATCAATATTGAAGTGTATACAAAACTGAATTTTTTAATCATTTGCCTTCAATCCTTTGTAGGGCCTTGTTAACCCTGATCTCCATTTGTCTGACGTCTACATACATCCAAGCGATCAACGGAACAAACAACAAAAGAACAATCAACAAAACAATGATCAGTAAGATGGCGAGTGAGTCAGACTGACGATCATCAGCCATGCCCACATTAGCATCAGCACTGTAATTACTGAAGCCACCATTCTTCCCTTGATTAGATCCGCCTTTTGCTCCCGTTGCCATTTTGCTCTACGC
>Ga0007834_1000550_pt1 | contig 11341 bp, 9 predicted proteins | sample CryBogCBE06Nov07_FD_71233 | JGI IMG/M metagenome (GOLD analysis project Ga0007834, IMG submission 71233) | Freshwater microbial communities from Crystal Bog, Wisconsin, USA - CBE06Nov07 | ecosystem: Environmental > Aquatic > Freshwater > Lake | place: Crystal Bog, Wisconsin, USA | collected...
TGAATCACAATCGAGTCTTTGGTGCTGCTCAAGTCCTTCTCAAGCCTCCGGCTTGGCGCGCTCTAATCAAACAGATGTCAGGTTGCTTATCTGGTGCTGCTTCCCGATTAATTCCAGCGGAAGCAGTGGTGCGCTTATGCGAGAAGTCCTTTTAGCCCGTATACTTAAGTTGCCTATGACTGATGCGGTTGGTTCAAGAAGGCAATCTCAACAACACGAGAACCAACACGATAACTTCACGAAGAGTCGCGGAAGCTGACTCAGTAGTAATTTCTCTTTCTATTTCCGCCACAAATATTCTGCACCTCGAGGTACGTCTATATATATCCGGCCAAGCTTCTCACTCAAGTCCGAGCAGACCGGCTGACCTTCACATTTTGTCATAGGCAGAGTAGGATCTTTCAGCCGGTGCTTATTGGTTTCCACAAGAGCTTACACGACGGAATCGTTCAAGGGGACGTCCGGAGCTGTACCTTTTCAACTGTCTATAGTAGCTATGGCTCACTGGCGTGGAAAGGGCTTCTCGTACATGTCCCAAGAGAGCACTTAGTGTTGCATTCCAAAAATATATAATCTTGAGCGGAGTTCCCTCATCATGGCTTTCTCCAAACGTCCGCAGCCCGATACACTGAGTGGGCGGACAGCCAAATCCGCTGGTATTCTTGTCCGAGTAAATAACCTATCGGGGATAGTTATTGACTAAGTTTAGCAACGATACACTCATCTGCATATATTCTAAGTAATAAATAATTTCAAGAATTTCGGGTTTAAGTCATTCTGCCCCTCTATGCTTCGCTGAAGGGCATGATGTCCCAATGACCGGCCCCCAGCTACTTTATAAGAAATATCGTCATTCGAGCAGCTACCGACTCAACCTAAAATCAGAGCTAGGATTACGAAGAAATTCGCGTATAATTCTTATTCCGCTGTGTGCCATTTAATCATGAAGAGTGTGTGTTTCAAAAATTTCCATTGTTACTTAAAGGAAGAGTTAAAGGCTGATCCGTTACAGAGAATGCAGGAAACAATCCAGAGGTGGGCGGTAGCCTGCTCTTTGAGGTCAGGATTGTAGAAGTACGGTGGCAGAAACAGTCCAGTGATGGTTTAACTCTTGCCCGACCTACAAGTAGCACTACTTTTTGAGCAGAATTAGTACAATGGTCATCTTGAGCAAAGGTAATTTATTCAAAATTGAATATCTTGTCCCGCTCCGGGTTCCGTTGGCTCGAAGTTTCAATACGAGTTATAGGGAACACCGCCGAACTTTTTTCAAGCTTAGTAATTAGGATGTTTTAAGCAATTCAAATTCTTAGGATAAGTAGATTTGGCCAGTAGGTGAAGGAGGCGTGTAGCGTTGAGGGTAAATTGGGGGCAAAAGGGAGGGACAGGCATTCAAAGAAAAGTCAAATGGTATAAAATCACGAGGAATTACAAGGGTTTATACCGTGCCAGCATCATATTTCATCTATAGTCATCTTTGCATATTCTTTTTTGTAACAGGGAAAGCAAGTTAGATTATAAGTTGTTTTCTTCATTCTAATTGCTTCTTCGAAAGACATTGGGCAGTTGTCGCGCAAAAGAAAGAAATCGTACTACTTGGCTGGCTGTTATTGTGTATCAAAATTTAAGCCCTTTACCGTACAAAGAAACACACTCAATTGCGACGATGAGAGGGAGAGTGAATGTGGTCGCCGCGGTCCCTTAATTTCGGATAAGAAGCAGGAAAAAAGAGGGGCACTGACTGGCGAAGTTCGGCACTGTCAGTCCAGCGAAGTAACGCAACAAGTAGAGGCATATAGAGACCGTTTTGAATGAAGCCCCCAATTAAGCGCATAATCTGTAACAGGGGAGGAAGGGATGTTCGTGTACCGAAACAGCTTTTCCTATCTAAATGCGCCCGTCTATTTTCTGGTGCCGCGCAAGCGTAGAGCTTACGTACTTATTTTACGGTTACTCTTGGTCCCATTTTCTAAAATTAGTTTCGGAAAAGAACTCATTTTGCAGTACTTTAAAAAAAACTCAACACAGAAATTAGTGACACTCCACAGAATTCACTCTTTAGTACAAATTTATAGAATAATTATTTAGAATAACAAATCCGAAGGAAACAAACTCCACAGAAAAATCTGTAGGAGTATTGTCTTCTATGATAGTACCAGTATACTATCGAGTACCGTTCTACAGAATAATTCCGTGGTCCTAAAGGGCTAATTCTACTTTTGGAGCACGTGGACCTTTGTATTTAGAATCCATAAATAGAAATATATTTACGGTCCCCCTCTGCCATTCTGTGCAACACCCTTTCGTCTATAGAGTAAATCCGGCCGCCCGCCGATGCCTTGTTCTTATACGAGAATTCTTCTGAGTCGAAACGACTTCTCTCTCGCCAGAACTGGTATGGAAAAAAATTAGTAGTAGAATGAATGTTTTTAACATAAGACGAAGAAAGACGCTATTGTTGTACTAAAAACACGAGGAGGCGCTGATTCCAATCAGCAGTAAGTATAATATTAGCCATAATTATCCCTACTTAAATTGCGAAGTGGTATGTAAGAGTAATTTAAAATGCTGATTTAGTTGGGTAGTTGGGTAACAACAGACACCGTTACGAGATCCTGGCGATCAGAAAAAATCAAAATTATATTACAAAGCAGCCGACGTATGCGGCTGCCTCCCTCTATCACGGTAATATTCCGTTTTACTCACACGTTCTTCCTCTGCACGCTTCTTAAACGATTTCAACTTCTCCGCAACGAGCGCCTTCCTCTTGGTATCCATCGAATGATCTCTACAAGATACGAGGAATGCCTCGAAACGGTCGAACCGCCGCTCATCGTAATCACGCACCACATCCAGTTCCCACTCCAACCGCCGAGCTTCCGAAAGATTCGATTCTTGAATCGATTGGATCAAATCGTGGTATACTGTAGGATGTAATTGTAACGGATGGGTGGATGTCCATACGCCATAGAAAGGTCCGCGAAGATTCTTCAACTGTCTCTTCACGTCGGGGGGAAAGGTGAGCAACGCGTCCATTGTGGACTTCACCTCCGCCTCGGCCTCCGCGTCCTTCACCGTCTCCGTCTTCCTACGATTCGTGGACTTCGCCTTCCGAGTCCCCTGTCCACCCACACCACCCAAAGAACCCTTGGCACTCAGGCGGCGATTACCTACACTGGAGGACCTGGAGCGCTGTCGCTCCTTTTGATCCCGCTCCCCGCGCTCCGGCTCCGGAGAAGGCTGCCGAATACCCCCCTGTGCAGTCCCGTCCCCTCCACTTCCAATTGCATCGTTGTTACCCCCCAACGCGTCCCCACCGCCCTCTCCCACTCCACTACCAGAGGAGACATTCCCTTGCCGACCTTTGCTTGTCGAAGTGGCTCCTCCACCTCCACCCCCAGGGGCTGCCGCGCCTCTTCTTGTTCCACTGTTCGTATACGCTCTTCCCGGACTGAGACTCCGCCCTCGAACCACAACCTCTTCTTCAACCACTTCACTCATCACGTTGTTCGCAGCGTTATCGTTCTGAGCGTTGACGTTGAAGTTACCCCAGAGTATCTCGTAGAAGTCGCGGACAGGCGCCGATTGCGAGAAACCGTCAAGGTTGGCAGAGACATTATCCGTTCCCACATTTGAAGAATTGGCATTATTCGTATTGTTATTGCTACTGTTTGCGTTTGCGTTACTCAATTGAGCTTTGGCTGTTTGTTCGATGAGATTCTTATGCCCCACACTGGTGACTAATTTATATTGCGATGATATTAATTCAAATATTTCCGATGTGAGAATGGAAGGAGGCCGATTTGGATTGAGCGATGCTGTTATATGTGTATCGAATGGGGAAAGATCCGCGAGAGGGGAGAAGCTGGGGACCATCTTAATAGGTTTGGCGTGCATCGACAAATCGTCCTCGATGTCCAATGAGAAGGTCAATGGTGGCGGCAGAGGTGGCATAGATCGGTTTGCCGTCGTGGACAGGGACTTGGAATTGGATGGTAGGAGGGAGAGGGAGTCGTCGATGTTTGTAGACACTGAAGACGATTGCTCCGATAGCCCTCTGGAGTAATGGCAATAAAAGAAGTAAGTTGATGTAAAGGTGCTATTTATAAGTGCCGTGTTTCTGCGTAATAATAACATCTTGGGTGAGCATATAAATAGGAGAGTTTACAAGACAAGCATGGTAGAACCTATGATCACATAATTGCGTGTAGGATATGAATTACAGGGAAGGAGATTCTTTGAAAAACCGATGGCGAACACCATCCTACCTTGGAGTAAATAGGATGCCGTCCGCTTCTACTTGATAACGGTCGCTCTCTAAAGCAGATATCATCGCATCATCTGCTTGAAGAACTACACAGGCGCCCCAGACGTGCCAATAAATGGCCTCCCACGACATTCCACCGGCGTGAAGGGCTTTTAAATATGCCGTTAGCGACCACCCAATTATGGCTTGATGTCTACGAACCAATTTCCCACGAAAATCCACGGCTGCAACAGATGTTTTACAAACTAAATTTGAGACGCAATTATCTAAGTATACAGATCCACAGAATTGACAGCTGGTGAGCGAAGCTGCAATAGAGCGGCTGCTTCCTCGAGGGACGTTTTTTCTTGAAAAATCAATTTCTACGCGGCGTTTATAGAGCTTGTTCAAGATTTTGTCTTTTCGGTCTTTTGTTTGTGCAAGGACCTGAATTTAATGTGACTCTCATCAATCTTTTTTTAGGAAATCGGTTACCTTGGGTGGAGTAAGCGAAGCAAGTCGATTAATCAGCTTTTCTGAAATACAAGACAAATCTATGGGTAGTCTGATTATATCACCAAGGCATTGCGCTATATGCTCTAAGCATAGGTCAACAAGCGAATCCATTTGCAAAAACTCTGATGATATAAGTATAGAAACTACGATTGTCTTCTCCAGAGGGGGCGGGACATTTGGCTCATGGATGTAAGCCATCAGCCATTCAAATATTTCTACATCACAGTGCACTGAGATGTCAATATCATCATATCCGTTTTCATTTTCTGCCAAGAAACTTTCAAAATATTTCATATGTTGAACTAAAATATCTCGCTTGCAACAGAAGTCTCGATTCACTTGTCGATTCTCGTCACAAACATGTATGATAACCACGTCTTCAACATTTCCTGGTGGATTAAGCCAATATTTGTCTGGTAACGACTCCTCCCGTTTCGATTCTGTCATTTTATTAAAACTCAAACTCCTTCCTTGTAGGTAACATTTTCCTATTTCTGTTCGTCCAAACTAGTAACATCTGGTGTACCTAAAATTTGAAATTTTCAAAAATTTGGTACGTCATCATTCCCCCCGGTGGCCGTTTTCGTGACAAAGATTTAGATCCTTTCGATTTCCGTTGCCGTGACATCGCACTACCAAAAGATCTACTCCTCTGAGCTCATCATATGACAACCCTAAGCACTGATTCGCAAGATTCGTGCTCCCAATCCCTATACTCGAACATGTCGAATGAAACTTTGTTCGGAAATATTGTTACTCCTAGACCAGATTCAAGTGGATATCGAAATAATAATTTGGAAGATATCGATAGGGAACCTAGCACCGTGGAAGTTTTTGGGGATTGGGAGGTTGGTAGCCGCTACAAGCTAGTTAGAGTTCTTGGAAATGGTTCTTATGGTGAGGTCGTTGAAGCACTTGACAATAGGTACTTGAAGATTACTTTGTTTTATTTCTTCGCTCCAATATAATCACGTTTATACTAGAACTGGTGCTAAGGTTGCTATTAAACGCATACAAAATATTTTTGAGCAGCCGATCGATGCCAAAAGGATTTACCGAGAGATGTATATCTTAAGGTGATTGTTGAAGTTACTATATCATTTCGCGAATTAATTGTGCCCATGGAACTTCTATTCAGGCATATGAATCATCCGCATATTATTCGTTTGCTGAACGTTGTCGCGCCGCATTTGGAAGAAGGTTACAAAAATAATACACATTCTGGTAGAAATGGATTACTCTTGCCCGGCAATGGCAAAACTAAAGCAATCAATAACGCCTACGAAAATAACACTGCGAAACACGTTGATCATGTGAACTTAAATCTATTTGCGCCAAATGCATCTAAGAAGCGAAACCGGCGACAGAAGACTTCTGACGACAGAATTCTCGATGATATATATCTAGTTTTCGAATTTGTGGATACAGATCTCTATAAATTAATACTCTCTCCACAATATTTATCTACTGCACACATACAGACATTTCTGTATCAAATCCTATTGTCTCTGAAATACCTCCAATCCGCGCACGTTATCCATCGAGATCTTAAACCGGCGAATATCTTGGTGAACGAAGACTGCTCTTTAAAGGTCTGTGACTTCGGACTCGCCCGTGTCGTGGGAGTCGAGTCTATGACCCCTCAAACCGAAGAGAACGGTGGAGGAGTGGAACAGGGTTCTTCCAAACCAAAACCGTTAACGCGATCCCTCACGAGACACGTCGTCACCCGTTGGTATCGTGCACCAGAACTCATCCTACTTCAAGAATACACCTCTGCGGTGGACATGTGGTCGCTCGGATGTGTTTTAGGGGAATTGCTCAGTATGCAAGCGGAGAGTGTCCGAGACCACGAAGAGCGATTACCGTTATTTCCAGGCCGCTCGTGTCCTTCCCTCAGCGGGGACGGTCTGAAACGGTTGGAAGACGGGAAACCGATGGAGACAAAGGTTGACCGCATGGATCAGCTGACGGTTATTTGCGATGTGTTGGGGTCTCCCACTGCAGAGGACGTGACGTCTATCTCGGACCCTTTTGTGCTCACGTATCTCCGGACCCTGCCACCGAAGAAGCCTCGGGTATGATACATGACACATGACATGCATTCGGTCACAACATCGTTTGTTCGCCTATTTTTCACGTGGGACTGCATTCTTATCCTCTGCATGTCGTCCAAACGAATCTTGGAATGCACTCTTCCTATTTAAAAAAGGAGTCTTACTAATTACAATGCACCGTGTCACCGATACATCTCTTGTCTCACTGATTCCTTGTCCATTTACACACACAGTCTCTGAGCAGCATATACCCCGGGGCGGACCCACTGGCTATCGATCTGCTGCAGTCCATGCTCACATTCAACCCACAGAGGAGAATATCTGTGGAAGATGCTCTCGCCCATCCCTTTCTACAGAACATTCGGAGACCGAACGCCGAGATCGAGGCGGCGAAACCCCTGTCTCTGTGGATGGAAAACGCCGGGGAGACGATCATGGACCTCAAGGCTTTGGTAAGGGCCACCAAGCGGTGGGGATATAGAACAGTTCTATTGCCATCGATACATTGGTGTACCCTCAACTGTTATAGAGTGATGTGTTTGCATGCCTCCATCTATACAAGTGCATGATATCGGTTCATCTAAAGGAAATGATGCATACTGACGCGATGGATAGTCCCTTCAATCGTGAGATAAAAGCTCAAAGGACTACATCATCATTCTCATATTGCCATATCCCTCTGCTTCTATGTCTCCTACTCACATCTCACCTTCTTATCCTCTTCACATGTCAGATTATAAGGGAAATCCTCCATTATCGTGAGGACGGTATGCAACTCTCTGAAGCCTTGGCGATCCTCAGAAGCCAAAGTAATGGGGAATATCCTTTAGATGGGGATGCTCCAGAACCGACCTCGCAGTCGATAGATGACGAGGACAAGAAACAAGCACAGGAGCTGGAGCGATTACAGCGGAGTCACCCACTTCCAGTGCCTTCACACGGGCCCCCACTAGTGGAAGAATAGGGCGCTAAGAGTATTCTTCGTCGTGCACTTCGACGACCGCCGTGTCACAATTATTTTTCTCAGATTTTGTTTTTATTGTCGTGTGTAACGTGGTATTCGAACAAGGCGGTTGTTTTACCAGTGTAGTGAACGCAGTGTGCAGTGAACCCGATATCGTTAGTAAGTAATCATAAGTCGTAGATTTGCTATAACAGGATCCTCCTGCCGATCGCTTCTTTCGCCACGATTTCGTCCCGTAAGGGTGAAAGTGTGCCACTCCAATTTGTTAAGTGGAGTATAGTAAAAGGAAGTCGACTTCTCATCATATTATGGATACACCGATACGTGCTGCTGCCTAATCACTAGAACTTGCTTTTAGCAAATTTTTCGCTTGCTCCTTTATGGATGAGTATCCTCGATACTAATCATATCGGTGGTTGGCACCCCCCTCTCAGCAAAACAAATGGGCTTTCATCCGGGGTGCGCCTCCTTCTCGATGTTAAACCGTAAAAATCGATGATAAGAAAGCATCCAGCAGATGCAGTTTCTTATCGCGCCGCGGTTCCCAGCACATCACTGGATAAAATTTGTACCTACTATAGCAGGTGGACTTTAGATGGACTTTGGATGGTAAAAGCACCAACTATAGTCAGCTTCCAAAGTCGACTTTGGATGGACGTCTATATTGTGGGAGGATTTAGCTAGCCGCTATAGCTGGGTCACTATAGCTGGACGACTCAACATGGAGGACTTTACTAAGAATGCAAATTTGGGTGGCATATCCAAAAGCACGCCGGTGAAGAGGCACCGTTGAGCAGCTCCACCCCCAAGCGGTCTACGTGCATCCCCTGCCCTCACTTGAAGAACATCTTGTTACGGGCTTCTCCACCCTTTGGGCCCTCAGCCGGTACTGTCAAAAGCAAGTATTCCTCTCCTATTCCATCAGTCTTCGTCACTCTACTAGCTTCGGTCCTCACACCCCAGCAGGGAGAGCGAGGAGGCTTCTATTAGAGTAAATTCTATTCTGAATAACTAGCTTGGCAACCTAGCCTAGTTCAATTATACTAAGTACCACGATGGACCGGAGATATTATTGATTATTCAAGAACTCAAGTTACTTTAAGGGGTATCTATTTACTTAGTAACCCTGTTAAATAGCTGTACATAAGTTTATCACGTTTGTTAAATGCATGAATATTGTACATAATACAATACTTTCATGTGAGTCCCTTGAATCCGTATCCTTTTCGCCCTGCGTCTGTACAAAATTATCATTTATTAAGTTATCCTTGCATTTGAAAATTTCTGTTTACCTTGTCCATAGTCCTCGTGAGCGATAGCAAATGTTTCAATATGGTGGCGGGCTTATTGGTGTTTCAGTATTCTTATCTAAATATTTATTTTCTCTTTTCCTGAATACTTTGTCGATGATGCATCACGATCTCCATCACTTTTTGCAGTAGTTGTATTTCCCAGCCTGCTATATGCATATTTGAATAACCAATATCTTGAAACATCATCTTTAGCCGTGGATGTATTTCCCTGCATGCGTTGACTTTTATCATGGGCGACAGATATTTTCTGGCTATGAGATATTTGAAAAGAATTCAATTCATGTTATAAAGCTGTAGATGTATTTTGAGGGACCACGATATTTGGGTAAGTCATGAAAAATAAGCCGCAGTTTTGTTCTCACTGCGCACTGAAATTACAATACGGATTCGAATTATGAAGATCCTCTCCTTTGAGGGTCCCTCGGCACTTTCCACTTGCTTGTTCTTTGTGCTACGGAGGCCCTCCTGTGACTCACGCTAAGAGGAGGAGCGGGAAGCATCATTCTACTCCCCCCTCTTGCATGCTGACAAGAACGACAAATCCTCGTTTCACCTCCTCTAGAAATTAAGGGGCTGGTTAAGGTATCATAGCTCCTCGGAAAAGGCGACTTAATATTCCGGCTGTTTGCGGGGCACAATCACTCGCTTAGACCCGTGGGGGCCGGAGATATATCCCTTGTGGGAACGGCTCGTTGGGCACGTGGTTGAAGAGAACGCGTGTCTGGTGTTAAGAATCCCGGACATAATCCCCATCAACCCTTCTACGGCTCCCCTCGTATGTCAGCGGATCGCCGTGATAAGTGAGTAAATGATCATTCCCGCCAAACCTCAGGGGAAGGGGCTTCGTAGAAGAGTTGACAGGGAAACCCCTGTCTTATCGCTGGTACTCCTGGTAGAGCGATGAATCTCTCTCTTACTCGCTTCCTGCCTTTTACCTAATAGTAGAACTACCAGCCTCGGAGCATTCTGACGACGAAGAGGACGAGGAGGGCGTCTCGCTTAGTGCTCCACTTCTGGTGCTGGACGCTCACCCCCAATCAGAGGAGAAATTCTATTCACTCCTCCTTCTCCGACTTACTTGGTGTCATATATGGGGGTGAATGGCAGGCATGTTCTTCGTAGGACGGTCACTGAGGAGGGCGGGCGGGGCTGTCGAACTTTTGCGTTCGGTAGTGGTACTAGCTCCTTGTTTGTTGTGCATGGTGTTGTTCCCTTGGCCTGGTTTCTACACTCCTGTACTGCCATATCCTCACCCCTTACCCCTTACTGTTTTGGGCGGGGCCGCTATATGTTTGTCACGCGTCCCCTTACACCAACTCGTGACGAGGGACATCGTAGCGTGGTGCTAGTAATATTCTGGGGGAGGGAGGAAACATGCGTCATATTCGGAGCGTGCTCCACAGGGTGCCTACAGCCTTCCACCGATTCGCTCACGGGCAGAGGGGCTTGCCGCTAGGTATATAGGGGCTGAGGAGTTAATGAATGAGTCTACTAATGGTTTGATGACTCATGTCTTCTTTCATCTACATTCTCTAAGTAAGACAAACAAGAGCTACATGATTTCTGGTAAGAAAGGCCGCGGGCGGAATTCTTAGCTAGGGTCAAGATAATCATCAGTATGTCTGACATTAATATTCGTTCAACCGCATTAATTTGACGAAAAAGTAAAAGTCATGAAAGATATAATCTGAGCATCCATATATTGACGAGACGTTTTGCGTTTATCAAATTACAGAATACTCGAGCACCTACCAACATTACGGCCAATACGTTAATTGCCTCGTTTCTATAGTTTGCGGTGCCAGTCTCGAATTTTCGCTGTTGTAGTCGCACTTGATCGTAGTTTGTCCACCGTGGACTGGTATTCCTTTCTCTGATTTCTGTACTCGTGTTTTGCCTTTGCCCGCTGCTCGAGAATTTGATTCTTACGCAACGCGCGTTGTTTCTGGTACATGAGGTCAATCACCTCCATATCTGATAACTTCATGATTTCCTCCGGAGCCAAGGACCCACTTGCAGCAGAATCTCCAAATCTAGAACAGATTCTTACTAATTCTTCGCGTTTTTGCGCAAGAACAGCAGGGCGAGTGTCTTCAGGTCTAAACTTTTGTTTGTAATATATCCTGAAATCCCTGTGTCCTACCGTACGTCCATCCCCAAGAATGAGTTCGCCTATAGGCGATATTCGAATATTACTGATATTCTGAGTCGCAGCCGTGGGTTCTTCTTCATTCTCATCGCTGTC
>Ga0007834_1000551_pt1 | contig 11338 bp, 8 predicted proteins | sample CryBogCBE06Nov07_FD_71233 | JGI IMG/M metagenome (GOLD analysis project Ga0007834, IMG submission 71233) | Freshwater microbial communities from Crystal Bog, Wisconsin, USA - CBE06Nov07 | ecosystem: Environmental > Aquatic > Freshwater > Lake | place: Crystal Bog, Wisconsin, USA | collected...
GCGATCGGCGACTCTCTCACCTACGTCGTGACCGGCACGGAAAATGCCGGGTTGGCGTTCAACCAAACCAATGACGGCAACGTCTTCAGCACCGGCAACTTCACGCCCTCGAACATCGGCCTGAATTCCAATGGAAACACCGTGCAGAATGTGTCCCTGACGGTGGCCGCCATCGGCAACAGCCTGGATCTGGCGGGCAATTCGACCAGCACGACCAACATCACGCAGACGAACAACAACGTCTGGACCAAGGCGCTCGCCAACGTCAGCGTGAACGAAGTCACTGGAAACCTGAGCGTCACAGCTGCCGCGATCGGCAACAGCGCCTCTGTCCACGTGAAGTAAGTCACTATCGGGCGCGGATCCCTCGGGGTCCGCGCCCCTTTCTTATCTTGAGTAAAATCGATCTCATCTCCTGTCCGAGGCTCACGCCATGACCAAGTTCCTGCCACTGACGGCTCTGTCCCTCGCGCTCATCGCCGGCGCCGGCGCAAGCTTCGCCGCCGTGCCGACCAGCGCCCCCAGCTGGACGACCTCTGGTTACAACAGCGCGGCGTCCACGGTGCAGTCGAGCGACCCCAACACCACCGCCCGCGACGCCAGCAGCAATCGCCTGATCGTCAACGGCGAGCTCCAGCCGACCGGCTCGGTCAGCACGGCGACGCAATATACGACGGCCACCACCGGCGGCGGGGCCGGCTCGACCGGCGTCGGCGCGGGCTTCGCAACAGCCACAGCGATCGGCAACCTCTTGAATGTGCAGGTTTCCGGAAACAACAATGTTGTGGTGGTCAATTCAAATCAAAGCAACTCTGGCGCAGTTTCTGCAGCGGCGGGCATAGGAACATCAAAGGTGACCGCCAATGGCCCGATATAAAACAAAACTCTTTTCGATGGCGTCCATCGCCGCTGTCGCCCTCCTCGGCGGCGCGCTGAGCGGATGCACCTCGATCGGGGCTAATCCCCAGACCGGAAACTACGCGGCGACGATCGGAAACGCCCCCACCACCGCCAATGACACACCCTATTCGCAGGCCCTGATGTGCCTGGGCGCGTATGCCCGGACCTACAACATCACCCCGCCGCGTATCGCGGTCGGCCGCATCAACGACCTGACCGGCGCCATGTCGCAGGTGACCGGGTCCCAGCTGACCCAGGGCGCGTCCCTGTTCGCCATGACGGCGGTGGGTAGGGCCGGCGGACGTCTGGTCGAGCGCTATGACACGGCCGTGCCGGAGATCGAGCTGAAATACGCCAACTCGAAGCTCCTCTCCGACGCGCCGGAGCGCGCGGGTCAGGATCCCTCGAACTATCGCAAGGTGTTTGCAGGCGAGATCGCCGGCTCGCAATACTACATTGTCGGCGGGATTACCGAGCTGAACAGCAATATCCGCTCCTCAGGCGTCGGCGCCTATCGGGGCGGCTCCAGCACCAACTCGTTGAAAGGCGTGTACACCAATCAGGTCTATGTCACGAACGTGGCGATGGACCTGCGCCTCGTCGACTCCCAGTCGCAGGAAGTGGTGGACCTCGTCTCTTACCAGAAGCAGATCATCGGCTACCAGGTGAGTGCGGGCGTGTTTGACTTCTTCCACGGCACGATCATCGATCTGTCCGGCGGCAAGAGCGCCGTCGAGCCTTCGCACCTCGCCGTGCGGACACTGGTGGAACGCGCTGTGTTCGAGTTTCTGGCCAAGGCCTACGGCGTGACCGACACCCGTGGCTGCCTGCCGCCGGAAGCCGACCCGCTTCGCACCTGATCAGCGCGCGCGCAGGCCCGGCGCCGTTCGAATGGATATCAGTTCGATCGGCCCGTCCTGCGCGTAGGATTTGATGCAGATGATGTGCTGACGCGATGTCGCCAGCTGATTTCCGCCCAGGACGTCGACACTAGAGGGATCTCCCGGGGTCACGCCTCGAAAGAAGGCCACGTGGCCATGGCCCGGACGGCCGCGATGCCGGAAGACGGCGATATCGCCCGGCCGGGCGTCCGTGGGCGGAAGTCCGTCGTCTGCGCGCCAGACCTCCTCACCCCAGTGGAGCCAGCTGAGAGCGCCGGCGTCGTGGGTGCCCGATATGCCGACGCGCCCGAGACACCAGTCGGCGAACGCCGAGCACCAGGGGGTCTGATCTCCGGACGGTCGAAGATTGGTCGACAGGAAGAACAGAAGAATCAGAGGATTGGCGTAGCGCGGCCCCGGAATCGCCCCCCGCGTCCAGGCCGACTGAAACCGCGGCGGCGTCGCGTCCAGGAAATATGCGGCGACGTCATAGGGACGTCCCCCGCGGGGCGCGCCGTCCAGGATGGCCTGGGCCCGCCGCCAGCTCGGATCGTCCTCCGGCGGGATGGCGGGCGGACGCAGGAATGCAGGGTCTGTCGGTTTGGCGGGACGCGGCGATGGCGGCTTCGTCAGCGAACGGGGTCGCAATCCCCCGGCCGGGACGCTGTCGTCGAGCCGGTCATAGATCTCGAAGCCCTGCGCCCCCGCCGACGACGCCGCGAACGCCATGGGTAGGCTCAACACAGTTCTCCGGCGCCAACCAGATCCCGCCACCCCTGTACGCTCCCGAAACGCCACGCAACTAACCGTTAACCATTTACCCTACCGCTTTTGCATCGCAAGGGCGAGTCGCCCTGGCGTAGGCTGGATCGGCAAAAAAACGTGAGGCGGATTGCCCCGCCTCACGCTCTCGTCTTGGTCGATCGTCGTCGATCAGAACTTCGCCGCCAGGGTGACGAAGGCCATACGCGGCGACAGCGGATAAGTCGAATAACCTGTGGTCAGACCGCCGGTCGACGTCACGCTCACACTGCCCGGTGCGATGGTCGAGACGCCCTTCGTATCGGTCAGGTTGGTGACATTCAGGCTCAGCTTTGCAGATTTGGTCATCGGCAGGGCCGGCAGCTTACAGCTCGCCTCGAAGCCCAGCGTGAAGGTGCTCTTCACCGTGAACTGGTTGAGGTATTCCGCATACCGACGACCGACATAGTCACCGGTGAGCTGCGCCTCGAACGGGCCGTAATCCGCGCTGATGACGAACTTGTTCATCCAGTCGGGGGTCAGGGGAACCGTCTTGCCGGCGGTGGGGATGACCACATTGGCGAGAACGCCATTGACCTTGGAGGCCGTCGAATAGCTCGAGTCATAGGTCGTGGTGTTGTAGGACACCGCGTCATAGACATGGAAGTGCTGACCGAAGTTCAGCGTACCGGCGAGGTCCACGCCGTCCGTCGTCACGCCGCCCACGTTCACGATGACCGCCGCGCCCGGATTGATGAAGTTGTAGGCGGCGATGTTCAGAAGGCGGTCAGAGAAATTCACGTGGTAGTAGCTCGCCTGACCTTCGAAGGAGGTCAGAGGTCCGAAGTTCAGCGCGCGATGGCTGCGGGCGCCGACTTCATAGGTCCACGAGGTTTCCGGATTGACCGAGGACTTGAAGGCGTCGAACGCCGCCTGGCTGCCCAGGCTCCACGGGCTGACGCCGTAGAAACCACTGCCGGCGCCATAGGGGATGAACTGACGCAGGTTCTTCTGCGCGTTGGCGAAGATCTGCTCATGATCGTTCACGTCATAGATCGCGCCGAACTGCGGCAGGAACCACTCGTTCGAGGTGATGGAGCCCGTCGGATACACGGTGGGCACGGCCACCGTCGGCAGGTTCTGCTGATTGATCGGCACGGTGCTGCCCGCCGTCTGCAGGCTGGACTTGACGCCCGCCTGGATCAGGAGGTTCGGCCGGATCCGCCACTGGTCCTGCAGGTGCAGCTGAACCACATCGGTCTTCAGCTCGATATAATACTGGATGAACGCCGCCGGCCCGCGGGGAACGCTGTAGGGGTCGAGGTCGTTGTTGGCGGCCGAGAACGGATACCAGACGCGGTGCTGGGCGGACTCGTTATGCTCGTACCAGACGCCGCCTTCGATCTGATGATCGCCGAGCGTCCAGTTGACGTTCGAGGTCAGGCCGTCGCGATTGATGCGGTATTCGGTCGTGCGCACCTCATAACCGGTGCCGCCGAAGACGCTGACCAGGTTCTGGCCCGGATAGTAGGTGGCGAACAGGCCGGGCAGACCCGCCTGATTGACCGGACCGGCCACAATCCCGCGACCGTAGTCGTAGTGATAATAGGCCGTGTTGGTCCAGGTCAGATTGTCCGAAGGACGATACTCGTACTTGGCGTAGCCGAGGATGTCCGTCCGCTGTGCCGCGCTGAAATAGTTGGTGAAGTTGGCGCCGACCGCCGCCGGAGGCGCGCCCGCCGTCAGATAGTTCAAGCCCGCCTGATAGTTCGGATAGATGAAGGGGCGGGTGTCCGGGAAATAGGTCGAGGTGGTGTACGGATAGGTCGTCGAGCCTGGGCTCTGGCCGTTGCCGTAAGCCGTCGCATCCTCGTTCGGCTCAACCTTGTCCTGCCAGTCCGCATAAAGGGTCAGGCGGCCCTTGGCGTCGTCATGAACATATTTGGCGTTGACCTGGTCGCCCTGCTGGTGCCCGGCGAAATCCCAGGCCTTGGCGTCCTGCCGCAGGTAGGAGATGTAGGCCGATCCGCCAAGCAGCGTCTCGCCCGTATCGAGGCGCAGGAAGGTGCGGTTGGTGTCGTAGCTGCCCAGGGTCTCGCGCACGTCGACGCCGAACGCCTTGGCGGGGTCAGACGAGAAGGTCTCGATCGCGCCGCCGAGGTTGCTGGTGGAGGCCACGCCCAGAGCGCCGGCGCCGGACGACAGCACCACCTTTGCGGTGTTTTCGCTGGTCAGCGCGCGGGACACGCTCAGACCATTATAATTCCCGTACTGCTGATCCCCCAGCGGCACGCCGTCCATCGTGTAGCCGAGCTGCTGGGTATTAAATCCGTGCACGAACAAGGACTCGTTCTGCTCGTTGTTGCCCCACGGATCGGCGGTTTCGTACAGCACGCCCGGCAGGGTCTGGATGGCCTTCAAGGGGCTCATGCCCGGCAGCAGCTTCTGGGTCTCGATCGCGTCAAGAGACACCGCCGAGCGGGTCGTCTTGGCCAGCGTGATCACCACGGCGCTGAGCTGGTCATCGGCGGCGGCCGAAGTCGCGGCGACCGGAGCGTCCGCCGCATAGGCGGCCCCGGCGGCGAGCGCAGAGCAGGACATCAACAGAAATACACGTGAGAGGCGAATCGTAACAATGGACATTCAACCATTCCTAATCAGCGATATTGGAACCGTTAACGACGATTCATTAGAGTTGCGTGACCGCGCCATGGAGCTTTTGTGACGCCGGTGGCGGGCCGCGGCCCGGCGAGCCCCTTTTGCGGGCGCCCATTCCGCGCGACGTCGAATTGACAACACGCCCTTCACTGGAAAGCGTAAGACGCCATCGGGCGCAGTCGCGGTCGCCTTCCTTTTTCGATGCGCGCCTGCGAGGCTTTGGGGTTAAAATCGCCGAATTCGATCCTCGCATCGACGGACATGGGACGACGACAATGGAGATGCAGCAGGTCCGTTACTTCGTCGCCCTGGCGGAAACGCTGAATTTCACGCGGGCGGCGGAGCAATGTTCGGTCACGCAACCCGCCCTGACCCGCGCCATCAAGGCGCTGGAGCAGGAGTTCGGGGGTGATCTGATTTTACGCGAGGGTCGGCTGACGCAATTGACCGAGCTCGGACGAAAGATGCTGCCCCTGCTGCGGCAATGCTACGACAGCGCCCTGTCGGCCAAGGCGGTGGCGCAGTCTGTGGCGTCGGGAGAGATCTGCTCCCTGTCCCTTGGCCTGTCGCGCACCGTGGATCTTCGGCTGATCGGCGACGCCCTGGCCGAGCTGATCCGCGCCTTTCCGTCCCTTCGCCTGAACCTGCGCCGCGGCAATGGCGAGCAGCTCGCCGCGATGCTGCAGTCGGGTGAGGTCGAGATCGTCCTCGCCGGCCCCATCGACCAGCACTGGGACCGCATGGACGCCTGGCCGCTGTTCAGCGAGACCTTCGACCTTCTGGTGTCGCTGGATCACGCCCTGGCGGCGCGGAACTCGCCGGAAATCCGGCTGGCGGGCCTGAACGACCAGACCTTCCTGCTGCAGGGGGACAGCGAGACGGCGGAGGAGGAGGTGCGCCAGCTGAACGCGGCCGGCATTCCCACGGACCGCACGCATATGGTGGAGTCGGACGGCGATCTCGCCGCCCTGGTCGAGGCCAATATCGGCGTGGCCCTCGTGCCGCGCAGCTTCCCCAAGGGCGCGGGCGTCGTCCGCCACATGTCGCCGGACATCGAGGTGCGCCGCACGCTGGCCATCTACACCGCCGCCGGTCGCCGCCGCTCCGCCGCCGCCGGCACCCTGATCCGCCAGATCCGCGCGATGGAGTGGAGCGATCTTTCGAAACCCCGTCTCGTTGGCTAGCATTGGCCAGAGACAACCGGAGGCATGAGATGAGCCGCGCAGCACTCTTGGTCGCTATCCTGCTGGCGGGCGCAGCGGCGCCTGCAGCGCATGCTCAGACCCTGTCGCCCCGCGACGTGGACGCGCTACCCGTCTCCGCGCCGACTGCCGTCGAATCCTATGGCCCTGGCGCCGTCCAGGTCGGGGAGCTCCGTATTCCAAATGGAAAGGGCCCATTCCCGGTGGCCATCGTCATTCACGGCGGCTGCTGGACAAAAGGATATGCGCAGATGCGCAACACCTCAGCCCTCGCGGACGCCCTGACACGGGACGGCGTTGCGACCTGGAACGTCGATTATCGTCAGGTAGGCGAGGCCGGAGGCGGCTGGCCGGGCACCTTCCAGGACTGGTCCGCAGCTGCGGATCACCTCAGAATCCTTGGCCGCAAATACCCGCTGGATCTCAGCCGGGTGATCACCGTGGGCCATTCCGCCGGCGCGCATGCGGCCCTCTGGCTCGCGGCGCGGGCCACACTTCCGGCCGCCAGCCCGATCCGGGGCGCCGCGCCCCTGCCTGTGCGCGCCGCCGTCGCCATTGACGGCCCCGGCGACATCGCCGGATTCATCGGCTTCGACGCCGAGGTGTGCGGAAAGCCGGTCATCGTCCCGATGATGAATGCGACCCCCGCCCAAGCGCCGGAACGATATCGCGAGGCCAGCCCCTTCGCCCGGCTCCCCCTCCACGTGCCGCAGTATCTCGTGGCGTCAGACGTGCTGACGGCGGAGGCTGCGGAAGCCTACCGCAGGACCGCGGCGAAGGGCGGCGACCCGGTGACGGTGCTGGCGCCCAGGAACGGCGGCCACTTCGACATCATCGCGCCGGGCACGCCCCCCGGCGCGGAGGTCAAGGCCTTCATTGAAAAGGCGATACCCGCAAAGTAGCCCCCTGGCCCGCCCCCGCCAGCGCGGACATGACGTCGACGGCGACCTCGGGTTTCACGATCAGAGGCCGGCGCGATTGCCGAGGCGCCGGACCGTCAGTTGGTCGGCTTGCCTTTCGGATCGTGATCGCCCTTGCCTTGCGGCGGCGACCTCTCGAAATGGATGCGCAGCATTCGGCTGGCGCTCATGTCGAATCCGGTCACGTGGCCGGCTGCATCCCGTTTCAGGACCAGGAAAGCGTCCTCTGTCGCCAGAGTGTTGTGATCAATGGGCTCGAGGCGCGCTTCTTCTATGGCCCGCGCCTTGAGATAGGCGACGCCCTCTTTGACCCGGATCGCGAAATCGGCGCCGAGTTCGGGGCTGTGATAGCGGCCGGCGAGAGATTCGATCTCAACTGCTTTCGGCGTGAAGGCGGGAACACGGCGATAATGTGGTTCCGCTTCTCCAAGGACCGTGAGGACGAGGCCCTGATGATCCGCATCAAACGTCACGGCGATCGGAAAGCCCGGCGGCTCGAACTGTCGCTCGCCGGTCTGCACCAGGGGCTCGCTTTGTCCGGAAAGTCGCAAGGCCAAGCCGGCGTCGGACGGGGTGAGGTGAATGACGCTTTGTGCGCCATCGGAGACATAGACGCCCGCCAGCGCCGCGGCCTTCAGTTTGGGGCCCACAAACGGCTTGAGGGTCGGCGTCCCGGCTTTGCCAGCCTGAAACGCCCCTTCAAGCACCGCGTCCGCGACGGCTTCGGCCCGTCCTCTGGTGTTGGCGTTCGACACGTTGCACGTCAGGCCGATCGCCAGCCGCTGGTCCGGGAAGCGCATGAGCATGGCGCGATACCCTGCCCAGGCGCCGCCGTGCTGGACCCGATTCAGGCCGCGATACGTGTCGAGAAACAGTCCACGGCCGTAGTTGGTCGGTTTGCCGTCATCCAGAGTCCCCCGGAGCTGGAGCGTGTTGATCAGCGCCGCGCCGCCGACCTTGGGATCGTAGAATTCTCCGTCCCATTTCGCGAGCTCGAGCACATTGGTGTTCACAGCGCCATCACCCAGCTGGTCCCAGTTGGACATTTCGATCTTGAAACCGCCCTGGGGGTTGGGGGCGTAGGCGACCGCCCGGTCCTTCAGAATGGCCGCATGGTCATTGCGGAAATGAGTCTTCTCCATACCCAGCGGTGTGAAGATGCGGGCCTTGGCGACGTCCGCCAGAGTCTGTCCGCTGACACGTTTCACGATCACGGAAATCAGAAAGAATCCGGTATTGCTGTAGCTCCATCGGGTTCCGGTCTCGAAGTTCAACGCCTTCTGCGCGGCGATGATATCGAGGGCGTCATCATCGGTGGTGACATCCTCCTCATAGTGGCCCGCGAGGTTGAGCAGGCCGTCATAGTCGCGAAGCCCGCTGGTGTGGTGCAGCAGATGGTCAATCGTGATGACGCGACCATAGTCCGGCACCTCGGGCACATATTTGCGGACGTCATCGCTCAACGACAGCTTGCCTTCATTCGCCAGTAGAACGGCGGCTGCGGCCGTGAACTGCTTGGAGGTCGAACCGATATCGAAGAGGGTTTCAGGCGTGATCGGGACGTTGAGGTCAAGATTGGCCATGCCATAGCCCTTGGCGTACAGGACCTCTCCGGCGCTGTAGATCCCGACAGCGCAGCCCGGCGTCGTCGGTCCAAAATCCTTGAAGACAGCGTCTATCTTTGCCGGCGTAATCACCGCGGAGGGCGCTGCGCCCGACGGGATCGATATGGACATCGCCATGAGCGCCGATGTCACGCCTGACCAGAGCCGATTCATTCCGCCTGCTCCCCTTGACTGAGAAGAGCCTCTCATGAGCCAGCCACGACAACAAGCCGACCGACACGCAGCCCCGCCCCCCTACCCCGCCTCCAGCCGGAATTTCGGTTCGTAGGACGGCTCTATGGTGATCCGGCCGATTGGGAGGACGGGTCGGCCCTTGGGCAAACTCACCCGATAGCGCGACAGGAGGTGCGCCAGGACGATCTGCGCCTCCGCCATGGCGAAGTTCAGCCCGAGGCAGATTCTTGGTCCGGCGCCGAAGGGCAGATAGGCGGGCATCTGCACCCACGGAGCGGAGGACCCGGCGAATCGATCCGGCATGAAGGCGGTCGGATGCTCCCAGAACCTGCGATGCCGGTGCATGATCCAGGCGCTCATCCAGACCTGGGCGCCCGCGGGGATCGCCTCGCCGCAGATCTCGTCGGCGGCCACGGCGTTGCGCAAGGTGTGGGGGAGCGGCGGGTAGAGGCGCATCGCCTCGAACAGCAGGTTGCGCAGGCGCGGCCAGTGGCGCAGGTCCTCCAGAGCCGTCACGCGCTCGGGCGGGAACGCCGCGATCTCGGCGCGGACGCGGGTCTGCTCCCCGGCGTCCTGACTAAAAAGAAAGCTCGCCCAGAACATCAGCCGGGCGGTTGTCTCGGAGCCGGCGAAGACCATCGTCGCGCACTGGTCGCGGACTTCCTCCAGGGCGAGCGTCTCCCCCGTCTCGGCGTCGCGCAGGCCGAGCAAGAGATCCAGCAGGTCCCGCGCACCGCCGCGCGCGGGTTCGCGGCGCCGCCCCTCCACGATGGCGTCAATGGCCCCAAACCAGCGTCGTTGAAAGCGCCGTCGTGACCGCATCGAAAACGCGAAAGCGTCGGGGCCGTTTGCAAAGAAATCGAATAGGTTCGGGCGCCCCGGCCCTGCGACATAGGCGCGGGCCATATCGCTGAACTGCGCCCGCGCCGCATGCTCCGGCATGGAAAAGAGCGCCCGGAGGACCGCTTCAAGCGCGGTGTCCTGAAAGGCCTGAGACAGATTGACCGATGCGCGACCCGAGACTTCGCGCATCAGATGCACGCCCGCCTCGTGGAAATGCGGGAGCAGGATCTCGATGCTGGCGGGTGTGAATTTGGGCGAGAGCAGGCGGCGCTGCCGGCGCCACACATCGCCGTCGGAGAAGAACAGTCCGTCTCCGCCGAGAGGCCTTCCGACTCTGAGCACGGCGTCCGGGCGGCGATAGTTCTGGCCGTTGGTCTGCATGACCCTCCGGACGCCTTCGGGATCGTTCACGAGAACAAGATCTGCGCCCAGCATGCGGCGTTGCTGGATCGTTTGCTCAAAGGCGTCTTGCGACCAGATGGCGAGATTCGATCCTGCGCCCTGGATCGCGGCGTCTAGGGCGGAGACTTCCCCCGGGAACACTTTCGGGGCGGGGGGCGTGTAGAGGCCGGCATCCGAAGGGCGCATAGGGCTCTCCTTCCCGCACGCCTGAAAAAGTAGCGGACGCTGACGCCGCAGCGGCCGAAAAGTCAATGCCCCGACCTGGCGGTCTTCGCCTTTGAGTTGACGCGCCCCGCCGCGCCTACCCCGCCCCTTCGAACGCGGCGACGAGGTCGTCGAGGTCCATGCGGCGGCGATAGTCCGGGTCGACGTGGCGGGCGACGACGATCCCTTTGCTGTCGAGCACGAAGGTCGCCGGGATCGGCAGGACCCAGGCGACGCCCGCCTGAGACAGGGAAAGATCCTGCCCGATCGCCTGCAAAAGGCCGATCATGTGCGGATCCATGAAGAAGGCGAGGTTCAGGGCGAGGGCGTAGCCGCAGTCCGCGTCGGTCAGGATCGGATAGCGAAGACCGATGGTCTCGCGGAACGACGCGGTGTGGCCGGGGGTTTCGGGCATGATCGCCACCATGTGCTCCGGCCCCACCGCGTCCTGGATGTCCGCGAGGGCGAAGGCGGTCAGGCGGCAATACGGACACCAGTGGCCGCGCAGGAACGAGACCACGAGCGGCCCCCGCTCCAAGAGCTTCGTCAGACTGACCAGCCGCCCCGTCTGGTCAGGCATCATGAAGGGCGGCAGAGGCTGGCCCGCCGCCGGGGCCTGCGCCCCCAGCCCCGTCTGGGCGAGCCTTGCGATCAGCGCGCGCACGGCGACAGCGAACTCCGGCGCGCCCTCGTCGACCGCTTCGGCGAGCAGCGCCAGCCGGGTGTTCAGCGGCGCGTCGAGGCGGCGCGCCTTGTCGAAGATCTCGTTGATCACCGCATAGGGGTCG
>Ga0007834_1000553_pt1 | contig 11290 bp, 6 predicted proteins | sample CryBogCBE06Nov07_FD_71233 | JGI IMG/M metagenome (GOLD analysis project Ga0007834, IMG submission 71233) | Freshwater microbial communities from Crystal Bog, Wisconsin, USA - CBE06Nov07 | ecosystem: Environmental > Aquatic > Freshwater > Lake | place: Crystal Bog, Wisconsin, USA | collected...
TGAACTACACGTTGACCAAGGCTGGCAGCCCCGCCTGGGACGCTGTTGCACAGGCAAACTTCCACCGCCAACTGGCGATCGAACTCGACGGCGTGGTGCAGTCAGCTCCGCTGATTCTGCCGACACAGAGTTCGTTCACCAGCTACAACGGCCAGGGTGAAATCTCTGGCTCGTTCAACGAGAGCAGTGCCAAGGCCCTGGCGATTGCCATGCAGTTCGGTGCGCTGCCCGTTCGCCTCGTGCCCCTGACCACGCAAACCGTGTCGCCGACGTTGGGTCACTCGGCACTCATCGCCGGTTTGGGTGCCGGACTTGTGGGTCTGGGTCTCGTCCTGCTCTACACCATCATTTACTACCGCGCGCTCGGACTCGTTATTCTGCTTGGATTGGGCGCGACCGCAGCGTTCCTCTGGGCCGTCATTTCGGCCTTGGGTCATACGGCGATTGCTCCGACATTTTCGTTGTCGGGTGTCACCGGACTGATTGTGTCGATCGGTATTACCGTCGACTCCTACATCGTGTATTTCGAGCGATTAAAGGACGAAGCTCGTGCCGGTCGATCGATTCGTACGTCGGTGGACCGTGGATTTAAGTCGGCGTGGCGTACGGTACTGGCGGCTGACTTCGTGTCACTGCTCGCGGCCGTGCTCTTGTACCTGATTGCCGTCGGTGATGTGCGCGGATTCGCGTTCTTCCTGGGTCTTTCAACATTGATGGACATCTTGTTTACGTGGTACTTCACACGTCCGCTGGTAATCCTCCTTGGACGCCGTAGTAACAACTCGTCGTCGGCCCTGTCGATGGCCGCCGGACTCAACGTTGGAGGCGCACATGACTGATACTTTGACCACAGACGCCAAGGCGCCTGGCCGTTTCGGCCGGCTCTACCAAGGTCTAACCACGATTGAATTCGTTGGCCGGCGCAGGATCTGGTTCACCGCCTCCATCATCGTGATTGTCATCGGACTCTGCTCATTGGGCGTTCGGGGATTCAACCTCGGCATTGACTTCAAGGGTGGCAGTTCGTGGGAAGTTCTCGCACCACACTCGTCGGTGAGCGCCATGTCGACGGCGGTCTCGAACGCCGGGTTGTCGAATGCGACGGTGGAGAAGTTGGGTGCCGACACCTACCAGGTGACCGCTGACATCAACAGCCTCTCGCAGGCCGGACAGGTAGCACTCACCAACAAGGTTGTTGCCGCAATGGCCAGTCAGGCCGGTGTGGCAACGAATCAGGTCTCGACGGCTTCGGTTGGTCCTACCTGGGGTGGTCAGGTGACGAACCGTGCGCTCGAAGCGCTGATCGTGTTCTTCGTCGCAGTGGTCGCCTACATCTCGTTCCGTTTCGAGCCCAAAATGGCATTAGCGGCCTTTGTCGCCATGGTGCACGACTTGCTCGTCACCATTGGCGTTTACTCGCTCTTTGGCTTTCAGATCACCCCAGACACGGTCATCGCTATTTTGACCATTTTGGGCTATTCCCTCTACGACACGGTCGTCGTGTTCGACCGAGTGCGTGATAACACCGGTGGCATTTTGAAGACCAACACCATGACCTATTCGGACATGGTGAACCTTTCGATGAACCAGACGTTGGCCCGTTCAATCAACACCTCGCTGGTGGCGATTTTGCCCGTGCTCTCCGTCCTGCTTGTCGGTGCCGACCTCTTGGGCGCCACCACATTGCAGAACTATGGTTTGGCGCTCTTCGTTGGTTTGATGAGTGGTGCCTATTCGTCGATATTCATCGCTAGTCCACTGCTCGCCATCTTGAAGGAACGCGAACCACGTTTTAAGGACCTGGCGCAGCGAGTTGCCGCAAAGGGTGAGCGTCACTCGTTCTCGGCTCGTGAGGCGGCCGCGATGGTATCCGAGGGTTCCCAGCGCGTTGCGGGTGTTGCCACCGGTGCTCGTCGTCCCGACGGATCGGTGATCGCCCCACGTCCGCGCAAGCAGAAGCGACGTTAGAGCCCTAGGCTGGCTCAATGGTGAGTCTGACCGAAGCCACGAACAAGGATCCGATGCTCGAGGCATCGGTGGAGTTGTTGGTGTCGTCGTTCATCGAGCGCGCGGAATCGGGTGACCCCGACCTCATTCGTCGGGCGGGGTATGCCGCGATAAATGCCCACGACGGTCAACTTCGACGCACGGGTGAGCCCTATGTCACGCACCCTATTGCGGTCGCCGGCATTACCTTGGACCTTGGACTTGATGACGTCACCGTCGCCGCCGCCCTCCTGCACGACGCGGTAGAAGACACTGGCGTAACGACGGAATGGCTGTCGGAGCACTTCTCGGAGAAGGTTGCGGCAGTTGTTGATGGAGTTACCAAGCTCGATCGTTTGGAGTTCGATTCGAAGGAGCAGCAACAGGCAGCGACGATTCGCAAAATGTTCATTGCGATGGCCCAGGACTGGCGCGTCTTGATGATCAAACTGGCCGACCGTCTTCACAATATGCGCACCATTTCGGCGATGCCGCAGCACCGGCAGATCGCCATCGCCCAGGAAACGTTGGACGTCTATGCACCGTTGGCGCACCGTCTTGGTGTTCAGTCGCTGAAGTGGCAGCTCGAGGACCTCTCGTTCGCCACGCTGCACCCTAAGCGGTATGCGGAAATTGAGCAGATGGTGGCGGCGCGACAGCCCGAGCGTGAGGCCTACTTGGTGGAAGTCATGGCGCAGCTGCGTGGCAAGCTCGATGAATTTGGCATTGGCGGCACGATGACCGGTCGTCCAAAGCATCTCTGGTCGATCTACGAAAAGATGGTCGTAGGTGGTAAGGAGTTTGACGAAATTTTCGACCTGGTTGGTATGCGCGTCATTGTCGATGACGAGCGCGACTGTTGGGCCGTGCTCGGAGCCATTCACGCCCTCTGGAAGCCGGTACAGGGCCGATTCAAGGACTACATCAACTCGCCCAAGTTCAACCTGTATCAGTCACTCCACACCACGGTCATCGGCCCGCGAGGTAAGAGCATTGAGGTGCAGGTGCGCACTCAGGAAATGCACCGTCGTGCCGAGTTCGGCGTTGCCGCCCACTGGTCCTACAAGGAAGGTGCCTCAGCCCAAGAGATTGCGTGGCTCCGTCGTCTCGAGGACGTGCAAGAAGAAGAGCCCGATCCCATGGCTTTTCTCGAAGCACTCAAACAAGACTTGGGTCAAGATGAGGTATACGTCTTCACGCCAAAGGGGCGCGTCATCGCCCTGAGCGAAGGTGCGACTCCCGTCGATTTCGCCTACGCAGTTCACACCGAAGTGGGGCATCACTGCGTGGGCGCCAAAGTAAACGGCCGACTGGTTACCCTCGACAGCGTGTTGCACTCCGCCGACGTGGTGGAAATCGTTACGTCGAAACAGGAGGATGCGGGGCCATCTCGTGACTGGCTGAGCTTCGTTCAGTCGTCGCGTGCGAAATCAAAAATTCGCCAGTGGTTCCAGCGTGAACGGCGCGAGGACGCCATCGAAGGCGGGCGCGACGAGCTGACCAAGGCGCTGCGGCGTGAGGGTCTACCAGTGGCTACGTCACTTACCTCAGCGTCACTCCAGGCAGTGATCGACGCTCTTGGTCTCGACGACCTCGAATCGTTGTTTATGGCGATTGACTCGCACCAGATTTCGGCCCAGGCTGTGGTGCAGCGTCTGACCAGAGAGCTCTCCGGAGGCGACACCGAACAGATGCCGACAACTGTGACGCGGGCGCCCCAGACACACCGAGCGCACCGCAAGAGCGCTGGTGTTTACGTCGAAGGCCTCGATGACGTGATGATTCATTTGGCTCGTTGCTGCTCTCCGGTACCGGGTGACGCGATCATGGGGTTCATAACCCAGGGGCGTGGCGTTTCAGTGCACCGGGATGACTGTGCGAACGCCGTGGCGCTCGCGAGCCGTTTGGGGGAGCGCATTATTGACGTCGAATGGGACGGATCAACCAAGGGACAGTATCGGGTGACGTTGGAAGTGATGGCCTTTGACCGTTCGCGCTTGCTCCTGGACGTGTCAAAGGTTGTCGCTGAGTTCCACCTCAACATCATTTCGAGTTCCTCTGCCACCTCGGGCTCACGTATTGTTCGTATGCTGTTTGATATCGAACTCGCTGACCCGAGCCACCTGCAGTCGCTCCTAAGCGGCATTAAGGGTGTCGACGGCGTATTTGACGCCTATCGTCAACTACCGGGTCAGCAAAAGGGATCATGAGCGACCAGTCCATTTTTCAATCTCCGGTAGGAACGCATGATGTGCTCGGTGAGCAGTCGGCTCTCTGGGAGGGGCTCATTGCGACCTTCGCCCACTTGGCGTACGTTTACGGCTTCACGATGGTGCACACGCCAATGTTTGAAGACATCGGGGTCTTTCATCGCGGTATCGGTGAGCAATCTGACGTGGCCACTAAGGAGATGTACGTGTTCGAGGACAAGGGTGGTCGTACCTACGCCCTTCGTCCCGAAGGCACGGCCTCGATTGTGCGGGCCTTCGTGCAACATCAGCCCACCACGCCATGGCGAGCTTGGTACATGACACCGGCCTTTCGTTACGAGCGCCCCCAGGCCGGTCGGTATCGCCAACACCACCAGGTCGGGGTGGAGGTACTCGGTACCGATGATCCGGCAGTGGACGTTGAGGTCATTTCACTGGCCTGGCGTTTTTATCAAGCCCTCGGACTTACGAACATCCGACTGTTGATTAATTCGATGGGCCACGATGAGTGCCGCGGCCGTTTCTCGGCAGCACTGAAGGAGCTCCTGGAATCTCGTGTTGCCGACTTGTGTGACGAGCACCAAAAGACGTACCTGAAGAACCCCTTGCGTGTCTTGGATTGCAAGAAGGACGCATGTATTGCGGTGACCACCGAAGGTCCTCAGTTGCCTGACTACCTCTGTGAGGCGTGCGCCGAACACTTTGCGCACGTCCGAGCGGGTCTAGACGCCATTGGGATCACGTCCGAAGTCACCCCACGTCTCGTTCGTGGTTTCGATTATTACACCCGTACCACATTTGAATTTGTGGCCGACGCCCTAGGTACCGCCCAGAACGCCATTGGTGGGGGAGGGCGTTACGACAAACTGGCGGAGCAACTGGGTGGGAAACCCACCAGTGGCATTGGCTTTGGGTCGGGCATTGAGCGGTTGTTACTGGCCCGGGCTGCGCAGGGGAACGAGTCGCCGTTGATCAATCGCATTCCCGATGTCTTCGTGGTCGATACCACCGACGCCGATGTCGCCACGGGCATTGTCGATCAGTTCCGCACGAGTGGCATCGCCACCCTGCGTGCCTATGACGGTCGATCCATGAAATCACAGATGAAGCTGGCCGATAAGTCTGGGGCCCGGCTGGCACTCCTCGTGGGACCTCAAGAACTCACCGCCAACGAGATTACGATTAGAGACTTACGTCGCAGTGACGATGGCGTGGCACAACAACGTGTCAGCCGCGACGTCGTACTGGATGTCGTTCGCAACATGTTAGGAAATGACTAAATGACGAATACCAATTACGAAGCAACGAGCCTGCGTGACTTGCTCTGCGGCTCCTTGCGCGCGGAGCACATCGGCACGTCGGTCACTGTGTGTGGATGGGTCGCTAAGCGACGCGAACACGGTGAACACTTGGCCTTCATCGATGTTCGGGACCGTTCCGGCGTGGTGCAGTGCGTGGTTGACGGCTCCGTCGACGTCCGCAGCGAATACGTTGTTCGGGTCACTGGCACGGTGAGCGCTCGCCCTGAGGGCACGGTGAATGACAAGCTCGACACGGGAGCAGTAGAAATTACCGACTGCAAAGTAGAGATTCTTTCTGCCGCGGAGCCACCACCCTTCCAGATTGACGACCGGTCCGACGTTGACGAGCAGGTGCGTCTGCGCTACCGCTACATCGACATTCGGCGTGAAAAGATGCAGCGGAACCTGCGGTTGCGTGCCCAGATCAACGCAACGCTTCGTCGAGCCATGGAGCGACAGGGTTTCTGCGAGGTCGAGACCCCGCTGCTGTGGGCGCCAACTCCCGAAGGTGCTCGCGAATTCGTGGTGCCATCGCGACTGCATCCTGGCGAGTTTTACGTCTTGCCGCAGAGTCCCCAGATTGCCAAGCAGTTGTTGATGGTAGGTGGTTTTGACCGCTATTTCCAAATTGCTCGCTGCTTGCGCGACGAAGACTTGCGCGCGGATCGCCAATTTGAATTCACGCAGATGGACATTGAAGCATCCTTCGTTGGCCAAGAGGACATCTTCGCGTTCGTCTCTGAAGCGGTGCTTGACGCCGCCGAATTGGCAACCGGTGTGCGTCCCGGCCCCATTGGACGCATGACGTGGGCGGACGCCTTGGACCTCTACGGAACCGACAAGCCAGATCTGCGCTTCGGAATGCAGCTCGTGAATCTCTCGGCAGCATTCGCCACCACCGAGGTGAAGGCGTTTAGTGCCTCCACGGTCAAGGCGATTCGCGTCCCCGGTGGTGCGGAGTTTTCACGATCGAAGCTCGATGCGTTGACCGAACAGGCGAAGGGGCTCGGCGCGAAGGGTCTGGCATGGTTCCGTGTCACCGCGGACGGTCTCGACTCACCGCTGGTGCGCTTCCTCAATGACGCAGAAATTGCGGCTATCGCGGGCGTCGATGACGCACACGTTGGCGACCTCGTATTGGTGGTTGCTGATGAGTACGAATTGGCGTGCAAGGTCTTGGGCGCGTTGCGACTCACCCTCGGGGCGCCACCTGTATCACAGGGGCCGCACCACTACGTGTGGATTACCGATTTCCCCATGTTCGAAGGTGTCGACGAAGACGGCAATTTGCAGGCGGCCCACCACCCGTTCACCATGCCCAATATGGACGACATCGACCTCATCGCCACCGACCCGCTGAAGGTGCGTTCCCAGTCCTACGACTTAGTCTTGAACGGCTGGGAACTCGGCTCGGGCTCGGTGCGCATTCACCGCAGTGACATCCAATCCACTATTTTTTCGGCGCTGGGTATCTCGGACGAAGAGGCCGAAAGTCGGTTCGGGTTCTTGTTGGGTGCCTTCAAGTACGGTGCGCCGCCGCACGCCGGCTTCGCCTTTGGCATTGACCGATTGGTGGCCATTTTTGCGGGTGAGGACAACATTCGAGAAGTTATTGCTTTCCCGAAGACGCAGTCGGGAGCGGACGTGATGACGGGGGCGCCCAAGTCGATCACGGAGCGTCAGATTCGCGACCTGCGGATCAAGATCAACCCTAAGGTCTGAGTACGTCACTATTCGACGACGCCGCTGCGCAGCGCCTGCGGGCGAACGCGCCCCTTGCGGATGCGCTTCGTCCACGCACCCTTGATGACGTCATCGGACAGGAGCACCTGGTCGGTCCAGATGGCCCACTTCGCCATATGGTGGCCAGTGGTCGGTTGACATCGATGATTTTGTGGGGTCCAGCCGGTACGGGGAAAACCACGTTGGCTCGACTCCTTGCCGAAACAGCTGGGTACCACGCGGAAACGGTATCGGCGGTCTCGAGCGGCGTGAAGGAACTGCGCGAGGTTATTGACCGGGCTCGGCGTCGTCTCGGCGAGAATGGGCAGCGTACGGTGCTCTTCATTGATGAAGTGCATCGTTTCAACAAGTCCCAACAAGACGCTTTGTTGCCCTCCACTGAGTCCGGTGAAGTGGTGCTGATCGGAGCGACCACGGAAAACCCATTCTTTGAGGTCAACGCGGCGTTGATGAGTCGAACGACCCTGTGGCGACTGCACCCCCTGAGCGCTCGCGACTTACGCAGCGTGGCATTGCGAGGTACTGCGATGAGGGGTCGCGAGATCACTGCGGAAGCTCTTGATGCACTGGTCGTCTCCGCTGACGGCGATGCGCGCAGTTTGCTGACCACGCTCGATACAGTCTTTTTGCTCCAACGTGATGCTGTTGCGCCGGTCACGCACGAAGACGTCGCTCGAGCCCGTGACGGTCGCGTCATGCACCAGTCCGCCGATTCCCACTACGACCAGATTTCGGCGTTCATTAAGTCGGTGCGAGGTTCGGATCCCGACGCCGCGGTGTACTGGCTGCTGACCTTGCTCGAGTCGGGGGAAAGTATTCGTTTCCTAGCCCGACGCCTCGTTATCTTGGCCAGCGAGGATATCGGGTTGGCCAACAACAACGCCTTGCTACTCGCCGAATCGTGTGCCCGAGCCGTGGACTTCGTTGGACTGCCCGAAGCCCGTCTCACACTGGTGCATACGACCTTGGCCTTGGCCCTGTCGCCGAAGAGCAACTCCGCGACGGTGGCGCTGGCCAAGGGGCTCGCCGCGGTGCAGGGGAGCGCGTCCATTGTGCCGAGTCACTTGCGAGATGCTCACTATGCCGGTGCGGCACAGGCGGGTGTCAGTGGCACGTACCAATATCCCCATGATTTCCCCGGTCACTGGGTGGCCCAACAGTACTTACCCGACGACGTGATGGGTAGTGTGTTCTACGAAGCCAGTGACCAAGGGAACGAGGCTAGACAGGCTGCCAATCGTCCTGATCGAAGCGTCCCCACCACCGACGAACCCACCACGCCGGTAGAGTGAATGATGTGGAAGCCGCTCAACTCCGTTCAACATTTCTAAACTATTTTGCCGAAAATGGGCACCTGGTCGTGCCCTCGGCAAGCCTGATCCCGCACGACCCCTCGCTGCTCTTTACCGTGGCGGGTATGGTTCCGTTCAAGCCCTATTTCTTGAACGAAGAGACGCCTCCGGCACCACGTGCCGTGTCGGTCCAGAAGTGCTTCCGTGCGCCCGACATCGACCAGATTGGTACCACCCAGCGCCACCTGACGTTCTTCGAAATGATGGGTAACTTCTCCTTCGGCGACTATTTCAAGGAGGGTGCCATCAAGCTTGCTTGGGGCCTCATTACCGAAGGATTTGGTCTCGACCCAGAGCGCCTATGGGTTACGGTGCACCACAGCGACGATCAGGCCGAAGAGCTCTGGCGCGACCTGATTGGTATCCGTCCCGACCGCATCCAACGACTGGGTGAGGACAATTTCTGGGATATGGGTGACACGGGGCCGTGCGGGCCGTGCTCAGAGATTTTCTTTGACAAGGGCCCTCAGTTCGGTGCCGATGGCGGTCCAGCCTTCGGCGGCGACGACCGTTTTATTGAATTCTGGAACCTCGTATTCATGCAGTACGAGAAGGGGCCTGGCGGATCGCTGACCGATCTGCCCAAGCAGAACATTGATACGGGTGCTGGCTTCGAACGCGTGTTGTCAATTCTGAATGGCGTGGAGTCAGTGTTCGCTACGGACCTCTTCACGCCACTGATTGAAACTGCCTCTCGGGCCGTTGGCGTTGGCCTCGGTGCAAGCGAGAATACCGACATTGCTATTCGACGAATTGCCGAGCACGGCCGCGCGATGACCATGCTCGTCGCCGATGGGGTTCTGCCTTCGAACGAAGGCCGTGGCTACGTGTTACGTCGCATTATCCGACGTGCCATCTTGGCGGCTCGCCGTAATGGTTCAGACGCCCCACTGACCGCCAATTTGGTCGACGCCGCCATCGAGAAGATGGGTCTGGCCTATCCCGTCCTGGTCAAAGACCGCGATCTCATCAAGTCGATCCTCGAACGTGAAGAGGCAGGTTTTGCTCGGACGCTGAAGACCGGCATGTCGCTGCTCGACGGCGCCAAGTCCGACGTCGTCGCCTCCGGCCGTACGGTCTTCCCGGGTGACGTGGCCTTCCGTCTCCACGACACCCACGGCTTCCCGATTGAATTGACCAGTGAACTGGTGGCCGAAGAAGGCCTTGCGGTCGACCGTGTGGCCTTCGACGCTGCTATGCAGGATCAGCGCGAACGCGCACGTGCGTCTTCTAAGAATCTGCATCTCGCCGATGATTCGCAATATCGTTACCTCATCGAGGCGCACGGAACGACGGCTTTCCTAGGTCGCGACGTAACGCACTTCAGCATTGAGACAACGTGTGTCGGCATTTTGTCGAGTGCCGATGGGTTGAGTGAGCTGTTCCTTGCGGCCACGCCGTTCTACGCCGAGTCAGGTGGTCAAGTTGGTGACACTGGTACCTTCGTCACGGAGTCAGGTCGCTTCGAGGTCCTCGACACACAAAATGTGGCCGGCGGCCTCTTCTCCCACCGGGGACGTTTGACTGGTGACATCGTACCCGGCCAGGTTGGTGTGGCAACGATCGATCCCACGAGGCGCGAATCTACGGCGCGAAACCACACCGCGACACACTTGTTGCACTCGGCGCTGCGGAGCGTACTCGGTGACCATGTTCGTCAACAGGGGTCCTACGTGGGTCCGGAGCGATTGCGCTTCGACTTTGCGCACACCAGTGGCGTGCACGGCCAGGAGATTCGCGAGGTCATGACCATCGTCAATGACGAGATCGTGGCGAACGCCCCCGTGGAGACCATCGAAACCTCCAAGAGTGAGGCTGAAAAAATGGGAGCGGTGGCCTTCTTTGGAGACAAGTACGGTGAGACCGTTCGTGTGGTTCGAGCCGGTAAGTACTCGCTGGAATTCTGTGGCGGTACCCACGTCGATCGTCTGGGTGACATTGGGCAGATTCAGGTGGTGGGCGAAGCATCCATTGGTTCGGGCACGCGCCGCCTAGAGGCCGTCTCCGCCATCGGCGCATTACAGCGGACCTTGGAGATGGAGAACACGATTGAAGCCATTGCAGGGCTATTAAAGGCCGCTCGGGAAGACGTTGTGCCATCATTGGAGCGCGTCTTTGAGCGTCAGCGTGACTTGGAGAAGGAAGTCTCGGCGCTGCGCCAGGCACAGTTGTCGCAATTTGCCGATCAACTGCACGCCGAGGCGAACGGCCACATTGTGGTGGCCCGTGTTGACGGATTCTCTGGCGAACAGTTGCGGAGCGTGGCGCAGGACCTACAGCGTCGTGGACGTCGCGCGGTCGTGCTCGTGGGTGCCTTCGACGAGAAGGTTGTGGTCGTCGTTGCGTCAGACGGCACGTTGGACGCAGGAGCCACCGTGAAGCAATTGGCCGGCTTGGTTGGCGGTGGCGGTGGTGGTTCGAAGGATCTGGCGCTCGCCGGTGGCCGTGATGTCAGCGGCATCGACGCGCTGCTCCAAGCCGCACAAGCCCTCTGAGCATGCCTCGGCTCCTCGGCATCGATCCGGGTACGAAGCGCTGTGGCGTCGCCGTGAGCAATGCGTCGATGACCATGGCGTTCCCTCGTGAAGCCATCCTCTTCTCACCGACACTGGTGGCCGACGTAGCCGCGTTGTGTTCCGAGGAGGAGGTCGTAACCATCGTTGTCGGTCGTCCGTTGAATCTGTCCGGCGCTGCGACT
>Ga0007834_1000554_pt1 | contig 11285 bp, 12 predicted proteins | sample CryBogCBE06Nov07_FD_71233 | JGI IMG/M metagenome (GOLD analysis project Ga0007834, IMG submission 71233) | Freshwater microbial communities from Crystal Bog, Wisconsin, USA - CBE06Nov07 | ecosystem: Environmental > Aquatic > Freshwater > Lake | place: Crystal Bog, Wisconsin, USA | collected...
GTTTGCCGACCCAACCGGCAAGCCGCATTGAGGAACTGCTGCCTCATCGCTGGTCAGCAGCCATCTAACTCCGCTCATTACTGTCATCGCAAGTCAATGTGACTTGGCCGGACGTTTACCCTTCATCGCCGCTTACACCTCCAGCAGCTCTGAGACACTGCTTCGAACCAAATCCATGGGGGCGACTTGGCGCTGCCATGCGTATGGGAGTCAGCCTCGGCAGCACCTATATTTTTGCGCTCCTTCAAGGCAATCGAATCGCAAGCCAGCCCTGCTGCTATTCATTCATGGAGGTTACTGGCAAGAGCTGACTGCGAAGGACTCGCTCTTTCCGGCTTTGGGGTGCATTAATGAGGGGCACGCATTTTGCGCTATTGACTACTCTCTCGCGCCACAAGTGCGTCTTGAAGAAATCGTCTTTGAATGTCGGGCTGCAGTCAACTGGCTGATGGGACATGCAGACCTCTTGGGTTTCGATGCTGGGCGACTAGTGATAGCCGGTAGCTCTGCAGGTGCCCATTTAGCCGCAATGGCTGGAATCTCGAATGCTCTAGGCGGTCAATTACCCTTGCAAGGCTTGGTGCTGGTGTCTGGAATCTATGCTCTTGAACCTTTGATCGGAACTTCAATTGACACAGCACTTAATCTAAGTGAAGACGAGGCACGAAAACTAAGCCCGTCGTTGCAGAACCTTGCTGGAATGGCTCCCAGCCTGGTTTGCTGGGGAGAAATCGAAACCCGAGAATTCAAACGTCAAAGTTGTGACTTTTCTGCTCAGCTTCGTACTGCAGGTGCTTCATGCCATAGTTTCGAAATCGTGAGCCGAAATCACTTTGATGTGATTTTTGACCTTACCGACCCGGACACAGAACTGGGCCAACGAACGTTGGCGATGCTCTAAGACCAAAGACATAGCGCCAATTCGAGTGGTTCATCAGTGCTTGCACTTTTCTTGGAGTTGATTGTTGGCTTGCAGGGCCTGTGTCAAACAAAGGTCAGTTTCGTTCACGGCATTTTCAAGAAGCTCGACAGGGTACTCAGCAGCAATGCCACAACTGCTTAGGCAACCTCGAATGGTCAGCCCATTTCCCAAACAGCCGCCAACGCAACTCAGTGCAGATGTTGATAAGCTCTTTTTGCCGTTGGTAAAAATATCCTGCACTCTAGAGGCACAGTCCTTGCGGGTTTGCTTCCACTGAATCCCAGTGTCGCGGATGCACTGGGCATATACCTGCCTGTCTTTGCAATAGTAATTGTCCTTGTCTTCCCCGACGAGAACTTCATTTCCTCGACATTGAGCATGGACCAGCGAAGACGCCAAGGACGCGGCAAGTACCAATATTGACAGCCGGATGCACATATTTAGCCCTTACCCCCGTCAAACAACTTGCTGCAGTCAGAAGATCCCTTGCAATGGCCGTCGGTGGTATCGGGCACTTTGGGCTTTGCCGGTTTCGTATCTCCACGTGGAGCCGGTTCTGCTGGATTCTGTGCGCCAGGGATAGCTGATGGGGGCAATGTAGGCGGTGGATCCTTGGGTAGATCCGCTTTTTTGGAGGGATCTTTTTGCTTTGGGACCCTTCTTACTACGTCCTCTGCGTCAGAGACTTGAACGCCATGCGAGGCCTCGGCGCTGATCACCGCAGTCTCAAGTTGCGGCCCCGCCGAGGCGATGGCTCCGAAATGGTAAGAACCAGCGACAACAGCTTCTAACACCAGAAGTTTCAGATTCATGGCGACCTCCGATCATTGAGCGATGACGAAACTTTTAGCCGCCGTAAGTTACCACTACAGGCGTTTTTAGTAAAGATGGGCCGTTTGATGGCTTCCTGACTTAACCGAAGGCAAAATGCGAGCAGCAATCAGAATCAGATTAAGCGCGACAATCCAGTGCCTGCTAGTAGGTCTATTTAGAGGGCAAAATTCATTTGGGCTTTGATCCAGACTTGGATGCAGTTTTGGCTCTTTGAGAGACCCTAGCCTTTGTTTTGGTCAGCGTCAAGCTTTCGAGGCGACCGCGCAGGCATTCCAGTTCTCTCACTAGACTTTCACGCTGCTTCCTTAGTTCAGCCTGGCTTCCCTCAAGCTCCCCTATTCGTTGCAGATGGGCTTCCATCTGCCCCTGCTTTTCAGCTAGGGTTCGATGCTGCGCATCAGCATGACTGGCAGCAAGCTGCCGAGACTTTTCTAGGCTCTTTTGAACTGCAGCAACATTGAGGCGCTCTTGGTCAACATCCTTTAGCAAACGGTTTTTGTCGTCAAGGTGTCGTTTTTCACTTGTGGCTGAAGACTGGCGCAACTGTTCGAGTTCATGGGCTAAGCGCTGTTGGTCTAGAAGGGCAAGATTTTGGGCTTCTCGCAATTGGAGTGAGGCCGCGTCCAATTGGACCTTGAGGGACGCCGCATCGCTTTGGGACTGCGCAAGAGAGTCTTGTAGCGCTGTTAGTCGCAGATCAATTGCCCGTTCGCGTTGGTCGGTGAGCTTTTCGCGGAGATCAAGCCGTTCAGCCACCCGGCTGAGGCGTTGACTTTCTTCTACTAGCTTCGCGACATTGGCTGACTGGGCGGCCTCAACTTGTGAGACCGAAGCAGAGAGGGCGGTTTTCCAGACCGACTCGATCGCTTCACGAACCTCAGCCGGTACGCCCTTCCCCTCCTCGCCCTGCGGCGCAAAGCCCAACCTTTTGCCCAGTCCCGTGAACCAGGTCTCCAGCATCGGGGCGACAGTATTGGGCGATCCCCTGCCCATCTTCATCCGCACCCGCTCAATGGTCGGCCGCAGGCCTTCAGACAGCAATTCATCTGCTGCAGCGCTGACATCTGCGAGTTGAACACCTCTCGAACTTTTGGATTGCATCGCCCTGCTCCACCGCTTTTTTAGTGACGATAAGAGATTGTTATCGTCATTAAAAGTCAATTAATATGTCAAATCATACATCGCACATAACGATTTATACGAACTGATTCGCGACAACCTGGGCCACGCCAATATCAGCACGACCAGCGTCTATCTGCATTCCGAAGACGACGCCCGCCACGACGCCACGACGCCACGGCGGCTGTGCATCACGTCGGATGGGCGACGGCGTAGGGGCATGCCGTTCAGTGGTTGCCGGAATAATTTTTGGAATATTTTGTCGTTGTGTTAGAGTTCGAGCCTGAAAGGATCTTTCATGCCCTTTATCACCGCCGATGACGCCCACCAGATCGTCCACCCCTACTTCGACGACTTCCGCAGCATCGTCGCCGACGCATGGACGGACTGGCGTCAAGGCGCCATCGCATCGCAAATGCAGCACAAGCGTGTCCGCGCGAATTTCGTGTGGAATCAGCTGATCGCGCACGCGAAGCGGCGCTTCGACGGCAATTCCAAGATCCAGGTTGAAACGCTGAGAAACTGGGACGGAGTGCTGGTCGACGGAAAGGTCTTCGTGCGCATGAAGAAGGGAACACACGAGCTTCTGTCGCGCAACTACCCGACGCAGGCGGCGCTCGCCTTTCACGATCAAATCCAGGATCTGTTCGGCGGAATTGTGCGGCTCGAGTTGCTGTACGTCCTGGACGAGACCGAGGTAGACATTGAGCGGATTGCTCTTATCCAGCGGCACAAGAAGTCCGTTGCCTGGGTGATCGATTTGCTCAAGCCGGCGGACGATGCTCAAAACGTGATCCCGTTCACCGGTGGCCCTGTGGCGCCGACGGCACCTACCGTTGCCGATCGTGTCTTGAAGTCCAAGAAAGGAAAGAAGAAAGATGACAAGCGTGAACCCCAGCAAGGTTCATAGCCAGCCCTTCAGGCACGACCTGCTTGGGTTGCGCCGACGCATGCTGGGTGTCAGCCAGGTGGAACTGGCCGAGCGGGCCGGCATAGGCCAAGGCACGCTGTCGAAAGTCGAGCAAGGTCTTCGCGAGGCGACGCCTGACATGGCCGACAGCTTGGCAAAGGCGCTAGATTGCCCGGTTTCCTTTTTCCACCAAATCGAGCGCGAATACGGCCCACCCATGAGTGCGCATCCTGCGTTTCGCAAGAAAGCGTCCGTGGGCCAAAAGGTGTTGGACCGGGTTATCGCCGAATTCAATGTCAGGATCGGGCATGTGAGGACCTTGCTGCGAACCGTGGAGTTCGAACCCGAGCTGCAGTTGCCCCGCTACGACATTGATGATTTCAGTGGCGGCGCCGAAGAGGTCGCTGCCAACGTGCGTCGGGCCTGGTACATGCCGCGTGGCCCAGTCCCATCGCTGACCGAATACCTTGAGCGGGCCGGGTGCCTTGTTGTTCACTGCGATATGGAGGCCGCGAAAATTGATGGCGCAAGCTACCGTCTTCCCGGCTTGCCTCCCATCATTTTTCTGAATCGGCATCAGCCCGCCGACCGGATGCGTTTCAGTTTGGCCCATGAGGCCGGGCATCTGGTGCTTCACGCCTATCCCACGCCGAACATGGAACAAGAGGCCGATGTCTTTGCTTCGGCCTTGCTGATGCCGAGCAGCGACATCGGCCCGGAACTGGACGGTCTGACCCTTGCCAAGGCCGCGTACATGAAACCGGTGTGGAAGGTGTCGATGGCCGCGCTCATCGTGCGAGCGACTGCGCTCAAGCGGTTGGACAAATCCAAAGCCGAGTACATGTGGCGAATGATGTCCATGAAGGGGTATCGAACACGCGAACCGGCTTCTCTGGACTTTGCGCAGGAAAAGCCCACTCTGATGGATGCCTTGCTTCAGAACCTAACGAGTGAGATGAGCTACTCCGAGACGGACTTGGCACAGACGCTGCACCTTCACTATCAGGAGCTGGCGCAGATGTATGGCCTTCCAACGTCCACCGGGCTGAGGCGTGTGAAATAGTCCGAAGGTTGCCCAACAACGCGAGAAGGTCGGACTCATAAGAATTCCTGCAAAGGGCGCCATGGAGAAAATTCCTTTCACCTCATACGACTTCTGGGCGTACCTCTCCGCGGGCTTTTTGCTGCTGTTCGCAATCGACCAGGCGCTCGGCACCGCGCTGCTGGCGCGTGACAGCTGGACGGTGGTCCAAGGCGTCGTCGCGATCACCTGCGCATACGCGATGGGTCACCTGATCGCCAGCATGTCGTCCCTGCTGTTCGAGCGCCTGCTCGTGGGCAAGCTATTGGGCTACCCACGAAACGTGCTGTTTGGCCAGCCACTGGCCTGGAAGTGGATTCGCCGACTCATACCGGGATACTTTGTCCCATTGCCGGAAGCGACCCAAAAGGCGGCGCTCGAAAAGGGCGGGAAAGTCGGCGTGACGGCCCCCGGCGAAGCGCTGTTCTGGCCTGCATACGCGCATGCCAGGGCAACACCGGCTGTGATGAGCCGGCTGGAGAACTTTCTGAACCAGTACGGCTTTTGTCGGAATGCCGCCTTGGTCGCCCTGCTCGATGCGGCGATTCTGTACTGGTCCTACCTGCAGCCTGGTGGGCCGCACAATCATCTGATTTGGGCGCGCATCGCCTTGCCCGTGGGATTGGGCATGACGCTGCGGTACCTCAAGTTCTTCCGCCACTACGCGTTGGAAGTGTTCACGGCATTCGCGTACTCGAAAGAGCCGGACAAAAAGCCGTGAACTCGATGGATGGCACGCTGATCATTTTCAACGTCGATCACGGCGCATGTGCGCTCTTGACCATGCCGTCTGGACAGCCAGGCGTATCGCAGCGGATCTTGATCGACTGCGGCCATTCGACCGACTACCAGGGTACGCCTTGGCAACCCGGCCAGTGGTTGAAAAGTCACGACATCAGCTATATCGACTTGCTGATCTGCACCAACTACGACGAAGACCATGCCAGCGGCGCCCCCAGCCTTATTGAACACGGCGTGAACGTCGGTTGCATCCTGGGCAATCCCACCGTACCGCCAGAGGTCATCGAGCACCTCAAATCCGAGGACGGGATGGGCAACGGAATTCGGATCATTGCCAACAGTTTGGCCGGCCGGCGCCAGCGCGGAGAGCCGCAGAATCCACCGGTCATTCCTGGAGTTGAGCTACGCTGGTTCTGGAACCCTTGGCCGCACTGGGACAAGGAAAACAACCTCTCCCTGGTGGCACACCTGAACATTCTGGGATTCAAGTTCTTGTTTCCGGGAGACATGGAGAAGGACGGCTTCAGCAACATGCTGAAGCACCAGCTGTTTGCCACCTTGATGAGCGGCATTGACGTCTTGGTCGCGGCCCATCATGGCCGGGAAAACGGCAAGTGCGAGGCCATGTTCGAAGAACACGGCTGCGCCCCGGCCCTGGTTGTGATCTCGGATTGCGCAAAGAAGCACCAATCGCAGGAGACTGTGCCGTACTACTACGGCAAGGCGAGGGGCATCGCGGACTTTCGAGGGCAAGGGCCGCGCTATGTGCTGACGACGCGTAGCGACGACTTCATCCTGTTCCGGTTTGAAAACGGCAAATGCCTAGTTTCCTGAAATTTAAAGAATGAAATCCCCTGATTTGCACCGGCGACTTGGGGCGCCGAAAATATGGGTGCTCGCAATCTAGCGACTTTCAATAAGCTTTCATGGCAAAAAGAGGAATCATCGCGCTGGATGCCGACGGAGTCCTGCTGGACTACGGCTTGGCCTACGCCGGCGCGTGGCAGAAGGCCTTCGGCCAGCTTCCGCGCGAGCGCGACCCACTTGCCTACTGGCTGATCGACCGCTGGGAGGTTGAGCGACTGGCTGACGAACGCCTCGACACTTTGCGGAGCTGTTTCGACGAAGAGTTCTGGTGCGGCATTCCACCGGTGCTGGGCGCCGTGGAAGCCTGCCACCTGCTCACTGCAGCCGGGTTTGCGTTGGTATGCGTCACGGCACTACCCGAAGAATTTCGCGCGGCTCGCGAGCGCAACTTGCGCGCGCACGGATTCCCGATCGACATGGTCCACGCCACCGACAACATCGCACTAGGTGGCCACAGCCCGAAGGCGGAGACCTTGCATCGGCTGCGGCCGGTAGCGTTCGTCGACGACTACCTGCCGTACCTCATCGGGATCGACAGCAGCATCCATTGCGCGCTGATCATGCGGGCCGCAACTGGCTCACCCAATGTCGGTGAAGCATTGCGCTTCGCGGACTCGCAGCACGCTGACCTGTTGGCATTCGCCAAATCGTGGACCCACCAGTGAACTCCCGGCGAGCATAAGTCCCGTGCCGCGGTAGCCGGCGATGAGTTACGGCAACCGTGTCAATTTGCATGGAAAGGACGCTGCGGGGAAATCGACGCCATCGGTAAGTGATTGATCTATAAGGGCTATTTTTGCCTAACCGTGTCAATCTGCACCGAAAGGACGATCACCCCAATGAAAACATCGCCTCGCGTATGACCCCAGAGCGCCAGCAAGGATTCCTCCAGTGGATCGTTACTTTTCGCGCTGCGCTTATCTGTATTGCTCAGTTACTTGAGAACCCCAAAGGCGCTGACGTTTTGGTCGAAAGCATCGGTGCAAACTTCGGCACTTCTGCGGCTGATCACGTTTCCAAGGAACGGGTGAGGCAGATGAATATCTTGCGCAGCACCAACAGAGCCATTTTTGCAATGCCTGCAGCACCCTTGATCCAGGTGCCAAGCCGCTCCCATAGGTTCCATTGCCTACAGATGCGTCTTCTGTTTTTCTTAAAATCTGTAGCAAACTTTGTTGAGCATCCTTGCTCGACGCAGGCACGAAAACAGCTAGGCTTCACAAAGAGATCCGTTACACCACCACTCGCTTCGAAAAAGCCCACATGCTCCTGTACTACATGACTACCGCCAAGTGGGCCGAAGTGATCTTGAAGGAACAGCGATTGAAACTTTCGCGGTTCCATGAAGCCAACGACCCATTCGAGCTAAATCTGATCGACAGCCGAGATCATGGTCGACGTGCAATCGCCAAGATGATCGAGAGGTACTACACAGAGCGAACCGGCATGATCTGCTTCGGTGCGACTTGGGATAACCCCATGATGTGGGCACACTACGCAGACAAGCATTCGGGCATTTGCCTTGGCTTCGAAGTAGAAGACCAACTCGTTAGCACCATGAACTACACCGACCAAAAAATCGATGTCGACCTAGGTCCTAACCTGCCGAAGCACGGCCTTTCAGCTGACCTACTCGACAAGATCCTCACGACAAAGAGCACTGCATGGGCGTCAGAGCAAGAACGGAGAACGCTTGCCCAGCTAACGACACCAGACCCGACAAATGGGCTGTACTACACCGACTTTGGACCTCAAATCCAACTGCACGCCGTCATCATCGGCCATCGCTGCGCATGGACGGCCGCCAAAGCAGTGGAACTCGTCGGCGAAGTAACTGCGCCTGTCCGCATCTGGAAGGTGCGTCCGGCTTTCGGTCGGTTTGCCATGGTCGAACAACGTCAATTCAGACCTGTCACCGTTCGGCCGCCAAAGCCGTCGCGGAAGAAGCCATGAGCCACACAAGATCAGCGAGCCGCTACCTAGTGACGCTCAACCCCTCACTGAACCAGACACGCATCGGCCAGCGATTGAGCATTACCTTTCTAAAGGATCTATTTCTCATGAAGGCTAGACGCCCAATGTTTTAGTTACGATAATCTTTCCTTATCGTGACTCAAACCTGCAGGCCCACCCTCCCCTTTTTGCCTGCTTGCCTGGAGTGACCATCGGATGCGGTTACCCACCATTCGGCAGTCCCCTGCCCTTCAGCCCGAAGAGCTCAGCGCAGTCACCCAGCGTGCGGTCGACGATCTGCTGAGTGAGGGCGAGTCAATCAATACACAGGCCAGTTATCGCAGCGCCCTGCGCTATTGGGCGGCGTGGTTCGGCCTGAGGTACGGCAGGCAAATTGATTTGCCTCTCAGTCCCGCGTGTGTAATGCAATTCATCGTGGACCATGCCCAGCGCACCACACAATCTGGTCTTGCCCATGAGTTGCCCACGGAGACAGACGCCGCACTGGTGGACGCCGGCTACAAGGGAAAGCCTGGCCCTTTGGCCTATACGACCCTGGTGCACCGGATTGCTGTCCTGTCCAAAGCGCACAAGATGCGCGATGCAAAAAATCCCTGCCAGGATGCCAAGGTACGTGAATTGCTATCACGCACCCGAAAAGCCTATGCGAAGCGGGGTGCGCTGCCCAAAAAGCAGGACGCATTGACTATGGATCCCTTGCAAGCACTGCTAGCAACTTGCGACGATTCCTTGATTGGCACCCGCGATCGTGCCCTGCTCTACTTCGCGTGGGCAAGCGGCGGGCGGCGCCGTTCTGAGGTTGCGGATGCGGACATGCGTTTTCTGAAAAAACTCGGGCCCGACAAGTTCAGTTATGTCCTCGCCCTCTCCAAGGCAAACCAGACCGGGGAGGATCGTCCTGACAATGAAAAGCCCGTGTTTGGGAAGGCGGCTCTGGCGCTGCAGGCATGGCTCGAGGCAAGTGGCATATCTGAGGGAAGAATTTTCCGGCGGATCTACAAGGGTGGCGAAATCGGAGAAGCACTGTCGCCGGGATCGATTCGCACGATCGTGAAATCGAGATGCGCACTGGCAGGCATCGAAGGCACTTACTCGGCCCACTCCATCCGATCAGGGTTTGTAACAGAAGCCTCGCACCAGCAAATTTCCCTCGCTGAAACCATGGCCATGACCAGCCACAAGAGCGTAGCTACCGTCATGGGGTATATGCGAACCAACATGACCCAGTCGTCGAAGGTGAGTCGGATGCTTGACGCCTAAGGGCATCGCCAACTGTTGCCTGATAGTCCCAAATGGCACCTTCGCCTTTAGGACTCTGCCCTGTGACTATCAGGTCGTTCCGGGCTATTGTGGGAGAGCCGTGTGATCTCGCCGGTGAAACTAGTTCTGTGGTCAGACGAGCAAGTAAACAGGCCAAAACAGCGTCTATAGGGAAATTAGCAAAGTTATCGGATTTCTATAAACTGCGTTAATAACCTTATATATCGGCTGTTTTTGCCTAAAGATTGAGCAAATGCAGTGCCAAAGAACTCAATTTCAGAGATCGCCTCCTGCAAATGCGCCAACCCATTGGAGGACCCGTCCGATTCATTTCGACCGCAAAAGCCGGAGTTGTCCATCAGAAGCGGGCTAAACTGGTAGCTTACAATTTAATTCCAGTTAATGCTGGCTGTTGCACACATGAGCGCTGCTTCCGCCAGCTATCTGGCCGATTGCCAAGTCATCACTTTGAAATGGGACTTCGCGGCGTTCGCGGATCCAAGCAATGTGCGGGGAGTTGACGGGCCGACCGAGATTGGTGTCTTCTTCCACGAATGGCTTCACTATCTGCACAACGTTTCGACTGTCCTAGGTCTCTCCGCGTTTGGAAATCAGGTCGGTCTCTGGTCGGAATTCCGCAACACGATAGATTCGAGCGGCCTTTCCGCTGGAAGTTCGGTACTTTCAACCGAGCGTCTCGAAGTTGTACAGCAGCTCGTCGCGTTCATGGCCGCTTCGCGCTTTCGACAGCAAGACGCGATTCCCGGGTTAGTGGATGTCCAGCAACTACAAATCGAGGAGGTGCAGGCAGTTGAAACACCGCTCGTAGGAGCAGAGGTAGCTTTGACTGTTCTTGTCTGCCAAAGCAAAATTCTACAGAAGAGCGGCGCTCACGAGCGTGTGACTGTGCGCATAGGCGTCGTTGAGATACTAGAGAGCTTGGCAGTAATTCTTGAGGGCGAGCTCATACATAAGCTTGGCGGCAGTGTGCCGCCTGCAAGCGTCATTCCTTATGAACTTCTCGTCGCACTTGGCAGAAGTCGAGCGCCGAGTCTGACGCCGAGGGAATTGGCTTTGTGCGGTCTCGCATCTTTACAGTTGTCTGATCCGCCAGGCAAGTTGCTTGAAATTCTTGACCTCGCGGAGGGGGCGTCCTCCACTGGAAAAAACCCACGCTACGCCCTTGTTCCATGGACCAACGAGACTCTAAAAGAGCACGAGAAATGGGTCGAAAAGACCCTCTCTCAGATTGAGGGAGTGTTTCCAGTCGACGAACCGTTCGCGCGCGCCATCCAAGCGACCGTCAAGACGTTCCGCAACGACTTCGCTGCACGCCGGAAGGATCCATTCTTTGAGTTAGACATTATCTCTGAGCTCGCCAAGGACGTTCAGCGGATGAATGACATCATTCGGTCTTTTGGAGGGTGTTGCATCGTTCAAGAACGAACCGGCGACCCGAACGGCGTCGCTCGTGACCTGATGTCCGACTTTGCGCAGGGCCCCCACGATGAATCGCTTGAATTTGGCTTGCGCAAGATGCACGCGTCGTTCCGATTTGTCAGCCTTCACACGACGCC
>Ga0007834_1000556_pt1 | contig 11240 bp, 8 predicted proteins | sample CryBogCBE06Nov07_FD_71233 | JGI IMG/M metagenome (GOLD analysis project Ga0007834, IMG submission 71233) | Freshwater microbial communities from Crystal Bog, Wisconsin, USA - CBE06Nov07 | ecosystem: Environmental > Aquatic > Freshwater > Lake | place: Crystal Bog, Wisconsin, USA | collected...
TGGTCCCGGGACACGTCGAAGACGTCCTGGTAGCGGGTCAGCACCCAGAACCCCTGGGTCATGGATGAGCCCGGGATGTTGGGCGCGTAGCTCGGGTTGGCCGGGTTCCAGTGGACGGGATCGACCGCACGCCACGCATCGAAGATGGCGTGGGGTGCGCCCCGGCTTGCCGGAAACAGGTCGGGATCGAGGATATTCGCCTCAGCAACAGTTGGGGCCGTCATGGTCATGTCCTCGATCCTCAAGGCTGTCTGGCTCAAGCCGGTGCGCGGGGCGGAAACTGCCCGAGCGCCACGCGGCGCACCTGCTCGCTGTCCGTCGGCTGGTGACCGACATTGTGCGTCGGCGCCGGGGTCTCCTGCACCGTGTTGGTCACGCGACCGACGCCGGTCACCTCGACCTCCACCACGTCGCCGGGCTGCATGGGACGGGAGTTGGCGGGGGTGCCGGTCAGGACCACGTCGCCGGGCAGGAGGGTGATGTGGCGGCACAGGTCGGCCATGATGTAGGGGATGTCGAAGGTCATCTCCGCCACCGGCCCGTCCTGCACCACCTTGCCGTTGATGTAGGTCCGCACCCGGGACTGGCGGATGTCGACCCCGCGGACGATGCCCGGGCCGATGGGGCAGAAGCCGTCCTGCCCCTTCACCCGCAGCATCGAGCCGGCGTCGGTGTCCCGGAAGTCCTGGGCGCCCACATCATTGGCGGCAGCGAAACCGGCGAGGTGGTCCCAGACGTCGGCGGGAGCCACGTTGCGCATGGGCTTGCCGACGATGGCGGCGATCTCGCCCTCGTAGTTCAGGTACTGGCAGTCCGCCGGGCGGTTCAGCTTGCCACGGTGGGAGTTCAGTGTGGTCAGCGGCTTCTGGAAGTAGGTCGGCGTGGTCAGCGGCGGCGCATGGAACTCCACCCGGCGGGATTCATAGTTCAGGTGGATGCAGATGATCTTGGTGGGGTCGCACGGGGGCAGATAGATGGCGTCCGCCTCCGGCGTGGTGCGGCCATCGCCCAGGCGCAGCAGGTCGCCCTCGGGCCGGACCCAGACCGGTGTGCCTTCAAACAGGATACGCCGCCATTCCTCGCGCGGGCCTTCAATCACGGACATGGTTCGGTTCTCCCTTGGATGCGGTTGGCTCAGGCGGCGATGTGGACGCGGCCGTACTGGCCGGCGAGATAGGCGAGTGGCGGATGATCGCCGCGTTCGAAGTGTGCGACCTGGCCGAGGTAGACCTCGTGGTCTCCGGCCCGCGTGACGGTGGCCACTGCGCATTCAAAAACGGCAGCGGCATTGCGAAGGACCGGTGCCCCGCCCAGCCCGTCGCGGACCGGTACGCCGGACAGCCGCTGTGCCAGCGGGCGCGAGAGATTGGCGAGGAGCTGCCGCTGATCTTCGGCCAGGATGCTCACCGCGAATGTCGGCGCGCGGGCGAACACCGGGCGGCTGCTGGCGGCCAGACCGAGGCACCACAGCACCATCGGCGGCGACAGCGAGACAGAGGTGAACGAGTTGATCAGCAGGCCTGCGGCCTCCCCGTCCGGCGCCCGTGCACTGACAAAGGCGACGCCGGTCGGAAACCGGCCGAGGGCGTGGCGATAGTCACGCGCTCGGTCCGCATCGGCCGACATGGCTGGATCACTGGATGACATGGTGCAGTGCCTCCCGCGGGGCTTGTGCAGGCTCACGCCGGAACCATGAAGCCCTTCATGGTTCCCGGCACCGGTGCGTGGCCGAAAGCGTCCTTCCGGTAGTATTCCGACTGGTGCACCGCCGAGCGGCCGCCCCATCCGATCTCGCTCAGGAAGGCCGACGGGTTCTTGAAGTAGAACGAGAACATCTGGTCGTTGGCATGGCTGCCCGGTTCGATGATGATGGGCAGGCCCGAGTGCCGGACCAGGTCATGGGTCAGGCCGACGTCTTCCATGCGCTCGACCTCCATCATGATGTGATTGACGCGCTTCTCCCCCGGCCCGGCAAAGGCGAGGCTGTGCTGCCGGTCGTTGCAGGCCATGAACATGAGGGGCACAGGACCCGGAGCTCCGGGGACGTCCAGCTTGTACTGGATGCCACCGCGCAGGCCGAGCAGGCGGTAGAAGGCGTAGTTTTCCTCCAGGCTCGCCCGGGTGGATTGCATCACGTGGCCGAGACCGCCCGCCCCGGTCTTGAACGGCCCATGGCGGCGGCGGCCCGGATGGAACGGCTTGTCGAACTGGACCAGCGGGCCGTGGAAGATCTCCACCGCATAGCCGTTGGGATCGGTCACGAACATGACCTCGAGCACACAGCGCGCTTCGGCCTCGGCCTCGGAACCGATCGTCACGGCGATCCCGGCGTCACGGAGCTGGGCGGCCATCTCCCGGAACTCGTCCTGTCCGGCGACGCGCAGGCCGGTGACCTTCAGGTCGTCGGAGCCGTCCTCGACCAACGTGATCCGGTGGTGCCAGTAGTCCATCCGCAGGTAGCAGCGGTCCGGCGTCTGGCCGTCGACCACCTCCAGCCCCAGCACCTGGCCGGCGAAGCCCTTCCAGGCGGCGAGATCGCTGACGCCGAGCGTCAGGTATCCAAGTTCGGTTACCGAGGCCATGTCACGCCACCTTTGCTGTGAAGGAGCCCTTGCGGACGGAGATGTTCTTGATGTCGCAGTAGAAGTCGAAGCTCCACGAGCCGCCCTCGCGGCCGATGCCCGAGCTGCGGCTGCCGCCGAATGGCGCCGCGAGGTCGCGGACGAAGAAGCAGTTGACCCACAGGGTGCCGGCGACGACCTGGGAGGCGATGCGCATGGCGCGGGCCTCGTTGGTCGTGAACAGCACCCCTGCCAGCCCGTACTCGGTGCCGTTCGCGACCGCGATGGCCTCCTCGTCGGAGGTGAAGGTCGACCAGTTCAGGACGGGACCGAAGACCTCCTGCTGGGCGATCTCGGAATGGGGCTCCACGTGACTGAACAGGGTGGGCTGGAAATAGAGGCCGCCGCGATCCGCCGGAGCGCCGCCCCACAGGGCCTGGGCGCCGTCGGCCTTGGCGCGCTCCACAAAGCCCGCCACCCTCCGGAAGTGCTCGGGATGGATCAGCGGGCCGACCCGGGTGGCGGCGTCGCGGGGATCGCCGACCACCATGTGGCCGACGGCGTCCCGCACCTTGGCCAGGAACACCTGCTCGATGGAGGCTTCCACCAGCACCCGGGTACCGGCGAGGCAGACCTGTCCGGCGTTCAGGTACTGTCCCGCCACCGTCTGGGCAGCGGCGTCGAGATCGGCGTCGGCGCAGACGATGAACGGCGACTTGCCGCCCAGCTCGGAACTCATCGCCGTGATCGAGCGGGCCGCCGCCTGACCGATCAGCCTGGCGGTGCCAGTGGAGCCGGTGAAGCTGATCCGGTCCAGGTCCGGGTTGTTCACCAGGGCGTCGCCGGCATCCTCGCCGATGCCCTGCAGCACGTTCAGGACGCCCGCAGGAATGCCCGCGGCATGGGCGATGTCGGCCATCAGCGAGCAGGTCAGCGGTGCCCATTCCGGCGGCTTGACCACCACTGTGTTCCCCGCCGCCAATGCCGGTCCGACCTTCCAGGTGGTCAGCATCAGCGGCGCGTTCCAAGGCGTGATCAGGGCCGAGACCCCCGACGGGTCATAGCTGACGTGATTGACCACTTCGGGGGAGTCGATGGTGTGCCCCTGCAGGGTGAGCGCCCAGTCCGCGAAGAACTCGATGTTCTGGGCCGCGCGCGGAATGACCCGGTGCAGGTTGCCGGCCAGGAGCGAGCCGTTGTCCAGGGTCTCCACCGCCGCCAGATCCTTGGCCCGCGCCCGGATGCCCTCGGCGAAGCGCTTCAGATAGGGCAGTCGACCTTCTGGTCCCAGCGCGGCCCAGGCGGGAAACGCCCGGCGCGCCGCGTCCACCGCCTGATCCGCTTCCGCCTTGCCGCCGGCGGCGACGTTGGCGAGATGCGAGCCGTCCACCGGGGACAGGTCCTCGAACCGCTCCGCAGACGCGACGCGTCGCCCGTCGATCCAGTGATCCGTCGACACCTCGACGCCCGCGACCGTGGTCGTGTGGTTCGCCATCTCGTCTCCTCCCGACCGGTGCGGCTCTGCGGCCGCTCTGACCATCTTCATTTATGACTGCAATCATTTTATAGAGAGCTGCCCGTCCGTCAAGCCCGGTCGCGCGAACCGGTGGCAACCGCCACGGCCGTCGTATTGACATTGATGCGGAGAGCTCGAATGGGTGGGTCGGGCAGAGTTGCCGAAAGGATCCGAGTCGTGGCTGGACAGCGGAAGGCGCAGGTCGCTGGCGACACCGTGACGTCCGGATCCGCGGGCCCCGCGCCCGGTCGGCGCGAGCGCAACAAGCAGGAAAAGCTGGCCAGGATCGTCGCCGCCGCGCGCTCGCTGTTCCGCGAGCGCGGCTTCGCCGAGACGACCACCCAGCAGATCGCCGAAGCCGCCGACATCGGCACCGGGACGCTGTTCCTCTACGCCCGCTCGAAGGAGGACCTGCTGGTTCTCGTGTTTCGCGACGAGATGCTGGAGACAGCTCGGACGGCGTTCGCCACCGTCGACCGGACGGCACCTCTGCTCGACCAGCTGGTGCAGGTGTTCACCACCATGCTGGACTACCACGAGGAGGATCCGGCCATCGCCCGCATCCTGCTGCGGGAGGTGGCGATCCCGAATGCGGCCGGCACGCCGACGGACATTTCCGAGCTGCTCGACGTCATCTTTTCGGGCTTGGCGGACCTCGTCGCTACCGCCCGGCCGTCGGATCTGGTGGACGCCAGAGCGGCGGCGCTCCTGGTCGCCGAGAACCTCTTCGCCAACTACTACCTCGGCCTGCTGGCCCGGATCGGCGGCCGGATAACCCGGAAACAGTTTCTCGACCGGCTGAGACGCCTCATCGCGATCACCCTCGACGGCGTCGCGGGATAGATCTCACCTATTATTGACTGCACTCATTTTTGATGACACTCCTGTGGCCAAGCCCGGATCGCAAAGCACGGGCGCTGGAACGCAAGGACGCCTCGTCATGACCCTCAAGGCCCGCTGGAAGGCTGGAGAAACAACGCTTGGCGCATGGTGCATGATCCCCGGCGCCCTGACGGCGGAAGCACTCTCCGGCGCGGGTTTTGACTGGGTGCTGATCGACATGCAGCACGGCTGCATGGACTACGACATGGCCCTGTCGATGATCCGGGCGGTGGACCTGGGCAACGCGGAACCGATCGTTAGGGTCCCCTGGAACGATCCCGGCATCATCGGCCGGGCCCTGGACGCCGGTGCCCTCGGCGTGGTGATCCCGATGATCCAGTCCGCCGCCGACGCCCGCCGCGCCGTAGACGCCTGCCTCTACCCGCCTGCCGGATCGCGCAGCTTCGGCCCCGTTCGCGTGAGCCTGCGGGACGGTCCCGGCTATTTCGCCAAGGCCAACGACCGGGTGGCGGTCATACCCATGATCGAGACCGCCCAGGCCCTCGCCGAGGTCGAGGAGATCGCCGCGACCCCGGGCGTCGACGCCTTGTTCGTCGGGCCCTTCGACCTGTCCATCGCACTCGGGCTCCCGCCCGGCGACAATGACGGCAATCCCGTGTTCGATGCCGCCATTGCCCGTATCGCCGCCGCGGCCAAGACCGCCGGCGTGGCCACAGCGGTCCTCTCCAATTCCAGGGTGGCGCCGCTGCGGATCCAGCAGGGGTTCCAGATGGTCTGCGTCATGACCGACATCAATCTCCTCGGTGCCGCCGCCCGGGCCGAGCTGGACATCGTCCGCCGCGCCACAACCCCCGGAGCCTCCCATGCTTGACGCCGCCACCCGCGCGAAGATCGTCGACGACCTGTTCGGCGCCTATGAAACCCGCAAGGGCCTGCCGCTCCTGTCCAGGGCTTATCCCGGCGTCGAGATCGAGGACGCCTACCGCATCCAGGAGGCCTTCGTGGCCCGACGCGTCGCCGCCGGCGCGCGGATCAAGGGCTACAAGGTCGGACTGACCTCGAAGGCCATGCAGGAGATGTCCGGTGCGACGGAGCCGGACTTCAGCGCCATGACCGACGATCTGTTCCTGCCGGAATCGACGCCGATCCCCATGTCGCGCTTCTTTGATCCGATGGTGGAGATGGAGATCGCCTTCGTCATGAAGGATGCACTCTCCGGCCCCGGCATCCTGCCCATGGACGTGATCCGGGCCACGGACTTTGTCGTCCCCGCCATCGAGATCGTTGACTTCCGGATCTCCCGCGCGCCTGGCATGAACATCATCGACACGGTGGCCGACCTCGCCGCCTGCGGTGCCGCCGTGCTGGGTGCCAATCCCCGCCGCCTCGATGCGATCGACATCCGCCGGGTGAAGGGCGAGATCCTGCGCAACGGCAAGGTCGAGCACGCCGGCGAGGCGTCGGCCGTCCTCGGAAACCCGGTGACGGCAGTGGCCTGGCTCGCCAACAAGCTGGGCGAGTTCGGCATCACCTTCCAGCCCGGGGACGTGATCCTGACGGGCTCGTTCGTCCGCGCCTTCCCGGTGAAGGCCGGCGACGAGATCCTTTGCCGCTTCGACCAAGGTCTGGGAGCCGTGGCGACTTCGTTCGTGTGACCTCACGGTTGGGCGGATCGACGTGCCGGTGGCCGCGTCCGTGCAAGCGTCCGCCGACATCGCCTCATGAGCCACTCGGTCCTTGCGACCAAGGTCCGCTTAGGGTCGGAAGTTGCCATGCAGTGCCTTCCGGGAAGCTGCCGTCGGGAGACTTAACCTCATCTCCACGCAGCGCGAAGCGTCCGGTGAAGGTGCAATGACCTGACGCGGAGCAGAACCAACCCGATATCTCGCGGGGTTCTGCGGACGCGTGTACTGCGCCAGCAGACGAAGCTCGCGGGATGCCTCGCGCCGACCGCCATGCTCGTGAACTTGACTTGCCCGCTGGAAGCCGGCGGCAGGCTGGAACAAGTGCGCTCGTGGTAGACAGCGACCTGGGAGACGATCTGCCGGTGACCGATGCCGAACTGACCGCGATCGAGCGCCTGCTGGGCGATGATCTGGCGCGCCTCCTCCGCGGATCGGACCGGAACTGACCTTTACCGCCCATGCCGGCGGTCTACGATTGTCGCCTGTCTCGAAGGTGCCCCATGGCTTCCACCCATCCCCAGATTGCCCCAGCGACCGCTGCAAGGAGGGCTGCAGTCTATCTTCGCGTCAGCACCGGTCGGCAGGCGGAGAACGACGTATCCCTGCAGTCGCAGCGCGACCTGACGACCCGGTTCTGCGAGACTCAAGGATGGACCGTTGTCGAGGAGTATGTGGAACCCGGCGCGTCGGCGACCGACGATCGTCGGCCGGTGTTCCAACGCATGCTCGAGGACGCCAGAAGCCCGGACCGGCGGTTCGATGTGATCTGCGTCCACGCCTTCTCCCGCTTCTATCGCAACGGCGCCGAGATGGAGATGACCATCCGCCGTTTGCGCAAGTGCGGCGTCGAGGTCGTGTCGGTGACCCAACCCACCGGCGACGACCCGACCCAGCAGTTGATGCGCCAGATCATCGGCATCTTCGATGAGTATACCTCCCGGGAGAACGGCAAGAACGTCAGCCGGTCGATGCGTGAGTCCGCGAAGCAGGGATTCTGGAACGGAGCCACCCCGCCGCTGGGCTACAGGATCGTCGAGGCCGAGATCCGGGGCTCGAAGGTCAAGAAGAAGCTGGCCGTCGACCCAGTGGACGCAGAAACCGTGCGGCTGATGTTCCGGCTCTATACCGAGGGCGACGGCACGCGGGGTCCGCTGGGAGTCAAGGACGTGGCCAAGTGGCTCAACGAACACGGCTACCGGACCCGCAAGGGCGCGACCTTCGGCATTGGACCGGTCCACGGGATCCTGACTAACCGGTGCTATGCCACCGGCAAGTGGCCCTACGGCGTCCGGAACGCCCGGACGGGACAGCTGAACGACCCCTCCACGGTCGTCGAGATCGACGTGCCGACGATCGTCCCGATGGACCTGTTTGAGCGCGTCCAGGCGAGGTTGGCCCGCAACAATCCCAAGGTCACGCCCCCACGCACCGTCAACGGCCCCAACCTGCTGGCCGGCATGGCCACCTGCGCCAGCTGCGGCTCTGGCCTGGTACGTACCGGCACGGCCCGCGGCAGCAGGTCCTACACCTACTACAGCTGCGCCGGTTGCCATCAGAAGGGCAAGTCCGTCTGCAAGGGGCGGCACATCCCCACGGCCAAACTGGACCAGCTGGTCCTCGACAACGTGAAGGACAAGCTCCTCACGCCGGAACGGCTGGCCTTCATCCTGGAGGCCCTGCTGGAGCGCAGCGCAGCCAAGGACGCAGCCGTGGCCGAACGCCGCCGGTCGCTGGAGGCACAGGTCGCTCAGGCCAAGGACAAGCTCGCCCGCCTGTACCGCGCCATCGAGGAGGGGGTGATCGAGCTCGATGACGACCTGAAAGCCAGGATCACGGCCTTGAAGGACGAACGGGACATCGCCCTGGCCACCCTGGAGCGGATCGACCAGCAGGCGGCCGCCGGCAGCAATGTCACGCCCGACCGGATCGAGGCCTTCGCCGACCTCATGCGCCAGAAGCTCGACCACGGCGACGTTCAGGCCCGCCGCGGCTACCTGCAGTCGGTGATCTCCAACATCGAGGTCGACGACGACCGGATCCGCATCACCGGAGACAAGGCGGCCCTCGCCGATGTCATCGCCGGCCGGGCCGCAGACGCGGTGAATGTTCGTGGTTTTGTTCGGAAATGGCGCACCCGACACGATTCGAACGTGTGACCTTTGCCTTCGGAGGGCAACGCTCTATCCAGCTGAGCTACGGGTGCGTAAGACCGGCGCTAGGCCGACCAAGGTGGCGGAACCTAATGGAAAGCCGCCGTCCCCTCAATAGCTGAAAGGCGGCGTCCGCCTCAATAGCCCCAGCGACGGATGAACCACGTCTTCACCAGCGTCGTCAGCACCGCGTAGGAGGCGAGGAACGATATCACGATGGGCCAGTATGCGCCGGGCAGGGGCACAAACCCCAGCGTCGCGCCGATCGGCGTGTAGGGCAGCGCGATGGCGATGGCGCAGATGATGACGGTCGCAGCGATCAGCGGGGGCGAGGCGAGGCTCTGGATGAACGGTATTCTGGCTGTCCGGATGATGTGGATGATCAGGGTCTGGGTCAGGATCGATTCCACGAACCAGCCGGTCTGAAAGAGCGCCGGATTGTTCCAGGCGTGGAACACGTAGAGCATGACGGCGAAGGTCGCGTAATCGAAGATCGAGCTGATCGGGCCAATGAACATCATGAAGCGCGTGATCTGCCCTAACTCCCACTTGCGCGGCTTGAGCAGGTATTCCGGATCGACCCGATCCGTCGGAATGGCCGTCTGGGAAAAATCATAGAGGAGATTGTTGGTCAGCACCTGGATAGGCAGCATCGGCAGGAAGGGCAGGAAGATCGACGGGCCGATCACGCTGAACATGTTCCCGAAATTCGAGCTCGCTCCCATCTTGATGTATTTGATGATGTTGCCGAACACCTCACGACCGGCGAGGACCCCGTCATTGAGAACGGCGAGGTTCTTTTCGAGGAGGATGATGTCGGCGGTTTCGCGGGCGATATCGACCGCCGTGTCGACGGAGACACCGACATCGGCCTCCTTCAGGGCGGGGCCGTCATTGATCCCGTCTCCAAGGAAGCCGACCACGTGGCCAGAGGCCCGCAGCGCCTTGATGACCCGCGCCTTCTGCGACGGCGAGACCTTGGCGAAGACATTGGCGGTTTCGGCCGCTTGGCTCAGCTCTGCGTCGCTCATCGCCTCCACATCGCGACCGAGCAGGAGGCCGGTAATTTCAAGACCCACATCCTTGCAGACCTTGCGAGTGACAAGATCGTTGTCGCCGGTGAGGATCTTTACAGCGACGCCCGAAGCCTTGAGGAGCGCGATGGCCCCGGCGGCGGTCTCCTTGGGCGGGTCGAGAAAGGCGATGAAGCCTTGCAGGGTGAGCCCGGCCTCGTCGGCCGCGACGTAGCGGCTCTGGGCCGGATCGCAGGTGCGGGTCGCGACCGCAACGACCCGAAACCCCTCCCCGTTCAGCCGATCCGTTATGGCCAGGATTTCGGGCGCATGAGCGTCCGTAATCTCCGCCGCACCCTCAGGCGTGTGAACCTTCGTGCAGACGGCCAACACCTCCTCGACAGCCCCCTTGCAGATCAGAAGCGGCGCCTCGCCAGATCTGCGAACCACCACGGACAGACGGCGACGGGAGAAATCGAACGGGATTTCATCGACCTTGGCGTACCCGTCATCGACAGCCACGTGAGCTTCCAGCTCGACATGCGACAGGACAGCCTGATCGAGCAGGTTCTTCAGCCCGCTCTGGTGATGACTGTTCAAATACGCAAGTTTCAGGACCTCGTCGTTCTGGCGTCCGGCGACGTCCAGATGCAGCTTCATGATGATGCGGTCCTGGGTCAGCGTGCCGGTCTTGTCCGTGCACAGGACGTCCATCGCGCCGAAATTCTGGATCGCGTTGAGCCGCTTCACGATCACCCGCTTCTTCGCCATCACGATCGCGCCGCGGGCGAGGTTCACCGTGACGATCATCGGCAGCATTTCCGGGGTCAGCCCGACAGCGACGGCGACCGCGAACAGCAAGGCCTCGAGCCAGTTGTGCTTGGTCAGGCCGTTGATCAGGAACACCAGCGGGGCCATCACCAGAATGAAGCGGATCATCAGGCCTGCGAACCCGGCGACCCCCTTGTCGAAACTCGTGTCCTCCCGGCGCCCCGTCATTCCGCCAGCCAGCTGACCAAACGCCGTGCCGCCGCCTGTGCGCACGACAAGGGCGGTGGCGAAGCCGCTGGTGACGTTCGAGCCCATGAAACAGATGTTGCTGTGCGCGAAGGCCTCTCTGGTTGCCGCAGAGTCGGGCTCGCTCGATTTTTCCTGAGGCAGGGACTCTCCCGTCAAGGCGGACTGGTTGACGAAGATATCCTTGGCGGCGAGCAGGCGAACATCGGCGGGGATCATGTCGCCGGCGGACAGGCGCACAATATCCCCCGGCACGAGCGCATCGAGCGGGACCTCGGCAAAGCCGTCCGGGCCCGCGGCCTTGTCATCTGGGCGCCGCGCCGTTGCGTGAATGCGCACCATGTCCGCCAGAGCCGCCGCCGCGCGGTTGGAGCGGTGCTCCTGCAGGAAACTCAAGCCCACGCTCAGCACCACCATGGCGGCGATCACCACGGCGGAGCGGACGTCATTCGCCA
>Ga0007834_1000557_pt1 | contig 11236 bp, 11 predicted proteins | sample CryBogCBE06Nov07_FD_71233 | JGI IMG/M metagenome (GOLD analysis project Ga0007834, IMG submission 71233) | Freshwater microbial communities from Crystal Bog, Wisconsin, USA - CBE06Nov07 | ecosystem: Environmental > Aquatic > Freshwater > Lake | place: Crystal Bog, Wisconsin, USA | collected...
TTAGGTGGTATTTCACGACGACAATTTTATGGTAGGCCATTCAAGAGTGGATGATTACCCATACCTGACGCATTTTAATGTATAGAATTATTGCAATTCATTGATTTACATCTTACTAATATTCGGCTGCGATATACGAGGCTACACAATACATAAAAATTTTGCCCATTAAGCGTTATTTATATTTTGAGTCGGATTATGATATTTAACTGGCAAAATGAATTTCAGGCAACTATTTTGGAACCAGTTAAATAATTTATAATGGTTTTAATAATTTCTACTATTGAAAATTTTTATGGTTCAAGCGTTTCCAATATCTATTTCTAGAAGCGACGTAGAAATGCGACGTCATGGCGTCACACTTAAGTATATATAACCAGAAGTGCGACATTCGGACAATAATTTAGTCCTTTTATATATCATTCAAACATGCTGATGTTGCAGGCAAAAGGGACCAGCAGCGTGGAAATGGTACTGGAGACAAGTTTAAGACGCGCAAGTTGATGAAATACCGCACATCGCGATCCCTTGTTAGAAATAAACACCACTAGGAGCGGCGCGGGGTGCGGGAGGCGTGTGTATACAGGAATCCGGGTCTCGATGGCGAACGTAAGTGGCCAGTGGTGTTTTGATGTCGTGTGCTACAGGGAAACAGCCCTCAAGGATATCCTTTGGAAATAAGCTCCCGCGACACGGAAGTCGTGGTTGAGCGAACCAGTCAGACTCCTCCATGTGTCAAAGTCCAGGATGAGATTAGATGAGTGCGACCTAAAAGTGTGAACCTTTCCTCATGCTGCGTCAGAGATGACCGGAGTCTAGGGCTAACCACGGTTTCAAAGTGAGAAGAAAGCCGCTCGTTCCATACGGGCTTAATAAGACTGTCTCACGCTACTGAGCCATATGATTAGGAAAGGTCTTCGAGTTGATCCGTGAGCTCACAGGAGAAATGTCCTTACCACCCCCTGGAAGAGTGATCAGGATTCAGAGCAATGCTACTAAGGGCGCTGAGGCCGCTCCCGTACAAGGCTGCAACTCTGAACTACGGGAAAGTAATTTCAAGAATGATAAGACTATCGAAGTTCTCAGTTGGCTCAAAGGGGGAGGAAGGGTCTGAAAAGAAAAAACTGGAACAGAAAGCCACCTACCTTAAACGTACTGCAGACAGAGCAGGAGTACTAAAACTCGAACTGCTGAGATATAGTTCGATAGATCATACTCCGACAATCTTTAAGTATAGAATAATTCGTCAACAATCATATCACCTGGTTTTGCACACATTGAGCTTGTCTGAAGTGATACTCAGTGACAGCAATACGTTAGCTCGTGGTCGTCAAAGTGCATGAGTGCGGCAGTCCGTCGGTTGTTGTCCAGAATCGACACGCTTGGCTTCATCCAGCTAGGGCAAACCCTTGACGAATTTACGAATGGCAGCCCAATATGAACCAAAGCAGCACAGATTGGAGGACTTATATCTGGGATGGGCTAGGATACATGCCCAGCACCCTTCAGGCCGATGATCCTGCCTCGGTTAGAGGACGTATACATTTCAAAAATCCCTTTCCAGGTAGAGCTGATAGCCCGCTGTACTACTTTTAGTCCAGGCAGTTTAGTTTTGCTACGCGACCGTTGCAGGAATTGAAACCAGTGCTAAAGCTTGTCGGAGGTATTGCTGGTAGGCCAATTCGCTGGAGTATGGCGAAGAGGCAGCGCGTTGTGTGCTCGGAAGCTTCAAAGTTAAATCCCACCCGGATGAAAAATTTATCGTGGTCCGGCTTAAGGTGGGTGGGTAAGGTGACGCCGACCGTTATAAATGAAGCAGAACCTTGTGGCGTACCGAAGGCGAACTTGAAAGGTTCTACTTTACTGTTTTTCAAAAATTTTCGGAAATTTTTGCTCGAAGATGCTGTTGCTCAAAATTTTTAAAATTTTATCTCTGGAGTACTGTCAGGATGTAGCAGGCTTGAAACGTTCAAGTCCAGGCTACATAAAATACTCCGGAATTCACCACTTTATGGTCGAGGTTTTTATCACGATGATTAGCCGTTTGGTTCTTAGGTTTTGGTTCCGAATTACATCCGTTATGTTTGAAGCAATCCACCCATTTCAGAGTCATTGGTGACCGAATTTTCGAGGAAGTAAATAATAATTATACTAAGTAAATAGTAATTTGTATTGATATTCCTTTGGGTCGAAACTATCCGGTAGCCGAGTTGAACAACGCTTAGTTGTGGATTGGGACAAATATTTCCTCACGTTTTAAAAACTACGTTCTTTTGCCGAGTATGGCTGCTGATTCTGGACAACAATAGGCCCCGAATCGTGGTGGTGCAATCACTCGGAGGAGCCCTCAACTCAGTCGCGAGTCTTGTCGCCAGATACTACATGCATGGTAGGTGATTGCCATGTTGTGTCCCCTTCGGATTACTGCCAGTCCTCTGTTCGCTCTTGTTACTCTCTCCTGGGAACAATATCCCGAACAATTAATAATCTGTAAGATTTCTCTCCTTGTAAACAAACACGACTGGTGTTTGCTTTTCCGGCAACTTCATAGTAGACTGAATATCTTTGCCTTTTTTACTAACTGAGTAGTACCTCACTATTGGATTTTCGTACTGTTACTATCTTCTTTGTGATATTCGACATGATCGCCAATTACTGGCAGTATCTGTTAGACTTCTTTCGGGCGCGTGCTTGGTGCTATGTAGTACGAGGCATGATTAAAATTCTTCTCTTTTACGGCCTCCATAAAATTAATGGATTAAAGCAATTCGCGAGCACCACCACGCAACCAAACTGTCAGTTACGACGATATCCTCCAGAGGAACGACACTTCGTTTATGTTCGGCTGTGAGGCAACATTCGGAACACTGAAGCTACTGGCCGGCATGCTTTCTCCTATTCCAAATGACCTCATCTCCGCCAGTGCTATTCGACTACAGAGTTTACTAGTACTACACAAAGACATACGACCTAAGCCAGTTGTTGATCGAATGTGATTGCGTGTCATGAAAAGCGTTCTTATAAATAGATGCGAATGAGGAAGAACTGACTAACTATCAACTGCCTGACTAACTATCAACTGCACCACCTCTTCAACGCGCCTTGACCCACGACAACATGAGTGGACAGGACGGTGCGGGACAGGAATAACAATCTCGATGGAGGAGCAGGCGATTAGGCGGGCGACGGGTTAGACGATGAAGGACGCGTATACGAACAGCATAACAAGAACGTACGAGAAGACGATCGCCAGAACATTGATGGTGCGCAAGATGCAGAGGATCACGGCGGAGGAAGGCGAGCGCCCCTTCTTCTCGTCGTCGTCGTAACGGCTGTCCATTGAGGACGCGGAGGAATTTGTGCGGTGGTGGTGGTAGTCCGAGCCACACTGTAGGCGGTTACGGCTCTGGATCATGCAGTCAGAGGTACTGTAGGCAAGGTTCTGCACGCTGGTGGTAGTGTTCAAAATAGGCTCTGCGAAGGTCTTGACGAACCAGTAGTTGCAGCAGAAGACACTCAAAATGTTCCTTCCTGCAGCTTCTGGCGAACTCTGTAGGCGCCGCTTCATGAAGCTCGGGTCAAGGTGTCGTATGTAAGCGTCCTTATAATTCTCCAACATTTGCTGAATGATAGTGTTCCTTTCGAACCTCCAGGCGCTCTCCCGAGCGTTCAAACTCATTTGTATTCGCAGAGCCTCATCCTGCACGATGCGCTTCGTCGCCTTATAGAACTTCTCTTCGTCTGCTGCCGGACATGTGAAACCGTTGAAACCGTGCTGTACCAGATGCCCGCCACACTTCTCTTCTACGATGCAAGGGCAGCCACTAGCTAGGGCCTCAAGAGTGACGTTTCCGAATGTCTCCACGTCGCTAGGGAAGAGCAATACGTCGGCGGATGCGTAGGCTTCTGCTAATGCGGTTCCCGACAACCAACCACAGCATACCACATCCTTCATCGAGGAAAGAGTGGTGACGAAAGTGCCGTGGCCCACGACGAGCGCCTTGACTGGGATTCCTTCCCGCTGCAGCCTCTCCACCACAGACATCCATATCTCAGGCCTCTTCTCAGGAACCAGGCGGCCCACCCATAACATCACGACGTCCGTTTCACTTATACCTCGAGCAGCCCGGAATTCGCTCGACCGTCTAGTTGGCGAGAATAGTTCGGTATCGACACCTCTGCCCCACTCCTTCAACTCGGTGTACTTCCCGAAGCCTTCTCTACTGATCTTATCCAAGATGTATGGAGTCTGTATGTATTACGGATAATTTAGGCAAGGGAGACGCAATATTAATAGTTTACTTACAGGAACATACACCACAGGCATTTGCTCGTAGAATCCTTGGAGGTATCTCAGAAATCCTGGTTTCAGAATCCACTCGAGGAAATAATACTTCAAGTAGTCACAATAATTGCTATGCCAGGTCGCCATGTACGCTACATTATTTCTTTGGCACCACCTGCGTAAATAAAACGTTGATTAAATAATATTGATAAAAAGAGACGCGCATTCACCTTATGCCATCTAACGCCACCAAATCAGGAACAGTAAAATGAACACAATTTGGGTTGAACCTTTCAATCTCTCTGATAGTGTCTTCGTCCAATCCTCCACCGAATGCATAGCCAGTGCCAGCATGAGTGAAAGGAATCTTTATTCCAGGAACAACAATCAAGTCCTATAAATAAAATTGAATAAAGTGACGAGACCTAAAAACAGGTCTGGGGAAAAGAAACCTTGACTTTATCAGATTCATAATCATCTGGGACAGTACTCAAAATTTTTACAGCTGCCCCTTTCGCCCTCATGAAAGATTCAATCCGACGAATGGTGAGAGTTACGCCGTCCAGGACAAAATAACACGCGGTGAATATGAGAACACGCAATTCATGATCTTGAGGCCGCTCAAAGTTTTTTATATGGGTTAATCCTGCCTCTAATCTATCGCATTCGCTTAATGGTTTAGCGTCCATTCTCAAAATCCGTTTGCTTTGCTATTTGAAACGTAGGCTATTTGTCACAGGAGAATGTAGAAATATCTGTAACTTGTAATCTTCAATGGACTCGTCGAACGGTTACACAACTCAATCTAGCTTTGAATTTGCATTAATATGGTCTTAAGTCAGGAGGAAATTGATGGATGTAGGGAGGCATTTCTTGCCTTTGATAAAGATAGGAGTGGCACAATTGATGTGTGGGAACTTCGCCAAGTACTGGAAGCTATGGGACAGAAACCGACTGGTAAGTTTATTATTCATTATTCGAGAATCACATGAAATATCCCTTCAAACATTTCAATCGTACAGAGGAAGAATTATTTCAGATGATAAGCGAAGTTGACGAACATATGTCTGGATCTATTGATTTCGCTGAATTCCTCAAGGTTATTGAGAATCAAAAGGAACGCGCCGAAAATTTTGATGACGAATCCGATATGATTGATGCATTCGTTGCATGTGGTGGATTGCAAAATAAAACTGGACATGTGAAGCGAGAAACTCTGGTTCGTATAATAAAGCATGACTTTGGCCTGACAATAGATATAGAGGAATTAATAAACAAGATCGACTCTGATTTAAGCGGAGAAATTGAATTTGAGGAGTTCAAAACTCTACTATCATAAAGGTTAAGCATATTTCATGAGCTCGCAAAGAAATATTGTATGGAATGAATGCCAGTTTTTCCCTCAAATTTCGATACTTTAAATTGTGATGAGATATTCTTGTTTGTTTGCAATCTGAATAATCCGATTAGTCGGAGGGACATGTTTTCAGATCATCGATGAGATCGTAATCCTTAATCCTTTATTTTCCTTGTCAGCGAAACACAAAGGTTATTTCGTAATACTTTCTTAATAGAGGTGTTTAGGGGTCACAGTGGTGGTGGGTCCAATGCCTCTTGGGGACTGAGCTTTCTGTTGGATATGTGACCACACCAAGAAGGAGTATTAAATTCTAACTAAGACTACCAGTTTTCCCCCCAGTAGCTAAAATGCGGTGCCTTCTTTGCCGTACTACACATTCTTATGATAGTACAGTTTTTCCTCACCAGGCAGAGGCATGCAGACTGTGACTAGTACTATTTTTCTAAACGTATTTTTGTAACAGTACCAAAACATATCGAAGTGCTTAATTACTCGGCCGCTTCTAAGAAGTGTTTATGTCCGAGTTTGCCACGTACTCCTCAGGCCTCCTCTGGTGGTGATAAACGCGAACAAGAACTGGAAAGGCGGCCGTGTGACACTTAAAAATAAAGGTGGTGATACTGTTGTTGATGCCGGTGGTGCTGGTGTGGTTGTGTATGTTGGAATTGATATAAACGCTTCCTTTTTCGTTATTTTGTAACATGATATACAATATTTGAATAACCTGATTGAAGTGCTTGTTGTGAGGCCTGCATTATAATACTTGGGGCGCTTGGTGGTTGATTTTGTTGTATTTGATTTGACGACCAAGATTTAGCTATTTTTGAGATATCAATTTCGATATTAATTCTACTTTGGTGTTTATTTTTGATTTTAAGTTTTACGTTCAACTTTCTTTTCTTTGTCATAGGGTATATATCTACACATTTATTTTTCTTCAATCATCATTCAAAATTTTTGTATTTCCTTCCTTGGATATCAACATGTAATGAGGAATAATTATGTTTACGTTCGTAGTATTTTATTCATTCCAATGAAACATTTTTTAAAGCTTGTATTAGTTCGTTCATTGAAATTTAGTACACAATTTTTGATGGGTTAAATATGATAACCTGATTAATAATTTTTCTAATCTCACCAGGAATTGATTGATATGATTGAAATAATATTATTTTAGATTTTAATTGGCGTCGGTATAGCTGATGGTTCTAAATATCTTTTGAATTTCTTTTGACTTTAAATCGGCCGTTACATCATCCATAATTAATGATGAATTTGCTTTTTCTCTGATCGTGACTTTCATAATTTTTTATAAATATTCTCAATAATAATTAAAATAGGTGAATCATAAAGTTTATATTCATCATGATTTTAAAATGGATATTTAATCATTTATGCTCGGCTTTATGCAGGCATTATATCATAAGCATTATTAAACATTTTCTATATACATTTCATTTACCTTTACGTCTGGAAATTATCATTGATGTTTAGCCGCTTTGAGGGCGCCAGCAATAAACGGAAATACTTTATTAATGTTGTGACATATCATATTTATTCAAATGATCTCCGAAATCACAATTATATTGGGGTATGAGGAATTTGGAGCAATATTGGGCCAGTTCACCTCCGCCTAAAGTACTGCCATGAAGATCCCATTAGACTGCTGGGAAACCAGTTCCAAGGAACTATCTTCCAAACCTACTCTGGGCGAAACTTCTACTCAAAGTGAGCAAGTCAGTGTGAAAAGATTGTCATCACCGACCCCACCCTGCGCTCGCCCATTATCCTGCCATTAGAAGGATTCTCCCCTACGCCTAATTGTACTGGACTGGCAAAAGCGCGTATGACGCCGATCGCCGGTGCGGTTTGGAGGCGGGGATTGAGGGCGCACTCACTCTGTTTGCCCAGCAGATTGTCATCAATGAGGCTCTTCCGGGTATGCTGGAGGATGATTCCCAAAAATTTTGCATCTTAATTATTTTAGGTAGATAAAAAGTACGTTGCAGGATGTTGGAGTGGAAGCATCTTGTAGTAATATTATTACTAGGTAGTTTTTCACTCCCCGGAGTCTCTTCTTTGTTTAGCATGTGTAGCTGGTCCAGGTCGGTGTAGTGCGGCTTTTCCCGCCATGCCTATCACCTTTTAAATGGTGCCTCGCCTTCTAGTGCAGATACCACCGGCGTTTTAAAAACGCGTGGTGATTTTTGTACCCATCAGATATAAGATTTTTTCAACTCAGTTTTCAGAGTTTCTAACTCAAAATTCGCCTATTGTCTATAAGTTATAAGATATTTTCTAATTATGTCCTCAAAATTTCCGTCGCCAAAGAAGCGGAAATATTGCCGCGTCCAAATTTTTTGGAAAGTGCAACTCGAATCCAACACAACAAACAAATGTGTCAAACAATTCGGCTAATACTCTGCAGCTGGAAATCCAAGGGCTTCGACTACTTCCGGCCAACTGAATCCAAAAAGGGACGTATTCTTCATTTTGGTCCGATCTGCACGAACTTTGGAAAACTTCACGCCAACTGATTTTACAAGTTTAGAGAGCTGGAAAACAAAATTTCTCATGATCAGGGTAACCGTTAACTAGCGTACAGGGAATATCTTTGCAGAAGGTTATCTCCGAGGCACATCTCTTGTTCGTCCGGAAGATATTGGAACCTAGCCGTCAAAAGGTCCAAAACGGATTCTGGAAGCAGCGAAATGAAGATTATCAGCGTCATCTACAACGGACTCCAGATCTTAACCCTTGCAAATTCATGCCAGCGCAACAAATAACCGCGACTGCTAAGAAGCCAAAGTCCATTTCGGACATTTCTCCCCACTGTACGGGCTTTCAATTGGACTTCAGCTCAAGACTCTTGAAATCCTGGTCGCAGCTCGTGTGGGACGCTAGAATCGTGAAGTGGAAGCTGTTCAGCCAGCTTCCACGCACAAATATGACCTGTTTTGAGCTGCCCTGCCGAGGCTCATATTGTTGAGAAAGGCTCATGAGCCTGATTCCTAAAATCTTGAGAGCTTGAAGAATGCGCTCAACTAAAGCGCCATTGTCATACCCACGCCACTGCTTACGGCGTAGTGTGTAGGGGGACAAATGCGCGTGGCGACAATAGATCGTCTCCGGGAGACGAAGGTTGAAAATCTTAGCGGTCCAAATCACGGGGGTGAGCTTAAGAAGTCGCTGGACATGATTGCGAGTCGAGGCGATGTAGTGATTTTCCACTAATTCGTCAAGTGGGGCGAGATATGGCATGTTGGTTGCGTCGACAACACCGAATAAATGTTAGGAATATCGTTCCTTTGTGACGCGAAAGAAGAGGGAAAATAATTCGGAGTAACCAGATTAGGAGCTGAAGTCCAATTTTGATTTTGTGCCCGTGGTTTCATAAAGTAGGAATAAACATCCAAAATGGACTTAAGCTCGTGATTAGACGCAGAGAGCTCAATCTCTTGTCCTTGTTTCTCTCTGTCGGAGGAGTTGAGAGCGAGAACTCGCTGTAAGTTGCATAGATATTGTCCGTCATTCCGCCGCTTCCAGGATTCGTGTAGGAGCGTTTGACGATCAGGGCCATGCATCCACTTTCTTTTGATTGGGAAATAAAGGGAAAACACTCGTTCATAATATTCTTGATAGGCGGAGTTCCTGACAGGAGTAATTGTGCAGACAATTTTTACGGGGATAACTGCTTCCATCTATTCCGAGTGATTGACGATGATCAAAGCTGAAATCCTCGTCAGTATTTTTTTAAAAAATCTGATGAATGGCGCTAGAGTTCCCAAATTTAAACAATTGCTCACCATATCGTCCGCTGTAAGATTTCGGCTGATTTCCGCGACTTTGGCGTCCGGAATTTTAACGGCTAAATACGATGAATTTAGTACCTACCACAGCAAGAGAGGCCAGAGAGTTCGGTTTTTCATTTTCTTCGAAATTTTCCTTTGAAATGCACGCGAAAAGCTAAGCAAGAAGGGGGGAGAGGATGACGATCATGACCTTGAAGCCACTAGGCCACATCTAAAGCAAAACTGCCTCGTCAGAATCGACTAGAGTGGGAAATATCTTCGAATGGTGGACGAAAACCTCCAGATGTTCTAAACACTACCTAGCTTCTTACCACTCCTGCTGCTGAGGACAAGAAGCAAAACCACGGGGTTACTTGCTATCCGCAGCCCCTTTAATCTGATTGGAGACGTCGCTTGTTCTAACTTCGGGAGGGCGATTTACTATTCTCTTGGGCGATAGCTACCCTGCTACTCCCACAAACCCGTGAGCTAATTGGCTCGCCGTAGGAGGGAGTAGTAGTTAATAATTAGCACTATCATCACTATGTGGTGCCGATAACTGCGGAGATTCCTTAAATGACACCTGACAAGAAAAAAACACATTTAAAACAGAATCGACAAACAAAAACGAAACAACAAGTGGCAGTTGGAGCACTACCAAGTCCATTCCTGCCCGCCGTGGTATGCACTCTAGTACAAGCTAGCAGGAGGAATTTCCTGAACTGCCACAGGACTGAGCCCTATATTGCGCCCAACGGCGAAGTGTTGCAGAGGCATGTTCCACGGACTTGTATCTGGACTCTGATTCTCAATCGGGAAGCCGTGAGTGTTATCCCCTCCACCGTAACCGCTCCCCCCGGTGAAGTGCCGCAGAGGCTGTGCGCTGAAACCAGAGCTTTGATGATAGTCAAACGTTTTTTTGTTTGGAGTCGCTTCACAAGGCTGTTGGTCGCAGAAATACCAGCTGAGAACGTCATGCTTCTCGAAAAATCTGCCCGTGGCGCTGGTGAATCCCACCACTGCTTGGTCGTCTTTCAGTTGGAGTAAAAGGGACAGGTTGATTGGAAGAGACAAAATAGGAGTATTTGTTTCTACTCCGTCGTCAATAAACACAACCAACATTCCGATTCGTTTTTGTTCTCCATTGTCTTTTAAGTAAGGGAGAAGGGAGGGAGACGCGACGAAATAAGGCAAGTATTCGGGAATAATGCTGTCGAAGTAAGATATTCGAACCAAATGAATCTTGCCGTCAGCCAGTGCATGAGGGCGAGGTTGCCCTAGAAGCCCGATATCGTAAGCGTCGTTTGACTGCGACGGCCCTCTAGATTGGATACTGATGTGATCGACAAAAAGTAATTCCTTACCCAGGTTAGTCCAAGTGTCGAAAGCAATCGCAATTGAATGTTGAAGGCCCCCAAACCCCATCTCTCCGCCATCACTACCAAGCGCGTTGTTATTGGCAGGATCGTTGTGGATCACAAACGCAAATCCATCGGCACCTCGAACAGAGCAAGTTCGATGATGAATGGTGGCAAAATATTGATTTTTATGAAGAGTACACTCTTTCGATTGATCGGTGATTTGAAATGTAAAATACGTATCGAAGCCAGCGTAGATAGACACTTTATCACGAAACCATACGGAGCCAATTTTGGATGGCTCTGATGGAGTTAGGCGTAGGCGAACAGAGCATATTTTCGGAGCTGTTGCTGAATCATTTCGATGTAAGAAACCAGCCAAATATTGATCAATTTCAGGGTTATAAGAGGCCAAATTTTTTAGGACTTGGCTTTCATATAA
>Ga0007834_1000563_pt1 | contig 11160 bp, 11 predicted proteins | sample CryBogCBE06Nov07_FD_71233 | JGI IMG/M metagenome (GOLD analysis project Ga0007834, IMG submission 71233) | Freshwater microbial communities from Crystal Bog, Wisconsin, USA - CBE06Nov07 | ecosystem: Environmental > Aquatic > Freshwater > Lake | place: Crystal Bog, Wisconsin, USA | collected...
GCCAATATGAGCCACGAGCTGCGCACGCCGCTGAACGCCATCCTCGGCTTCTCCGAGGTGATGAAGACCAAGATGTTCGGCGACCTTGCGCCCAAATATGTCGAATACGCCGAGCTGATCCACGAGAGCGGCCGTCACCTGATGGACCTGATCAACGACGTGCTGGACATGTCCAAGATCGAGGCGGCGCGGTTCACGCTCAATCTGGACACCTTCGACGCCCGCGACGCGGTGAACGCGGCGCTGCGCCTCATGCGGGTCCAGGCCGAAGAGGCCGGCGTGAACCTGCGCGGCGTGCTGCCGAACCAGCCGGTGCTGGTCCATGCGGACCGGCGCGCGCTGAAGCAGATCACCCTCAACCTCGTCTCCAACGCTCTGAAGTTCACCCCTCGGGGCGGCCATGTGACGGTGAACGCCGTGGCGCTGGAGGGGCTGTTCGAGCTCGCGGTCGCCGATACGGGCGTCGGCATCGCGCCCGAAGACGTCAAGCGTCTGGGCCGTCCCTTCGAGCAGGCGGGCGACATGGCCGATCAGGCCCGCGGCACGGGTCTTGGTCTGTCCCTGGTCAAGGCCTTCGCAGAGCTGCACGGCGGGGACATGTCCATCGAGAGCCAGCTGGGCGAAGGTACGGCGGTGCTGGTGCGCATGCCTGTGCTGGCCCCCGCCCAGTCCGCTCCGGACGCCCACATCGCGACGGACGCGGCGCACGCGCCCACGCCGGACACCGCGCCGGAGGCTGAGACCGCCCCCGCTGCGCCCCTGCACACGGCGCAGGTCATCCCTCTGCCCCCGCGGCAGAGCTGAACCGGGCGATCCGTTGCAGGAACTGACCTGACCGCCCTTGCGTCTTTTGTCGGGACGCTGCATAGCCGGGCCCTACCCGCCGGTTGCGGCGCACACAGGAACCCTTCATGACTTGGTTGCAGGCGATCCTCCTGGCGATTTTGCAGGGCGTGACCGAACTCTTCCCGGTGTCGAGCCTGGGCCACGCTGTGGTTGTGCCCGACCTTCTCAACTGGCCGGTGGATGAGCACAGCGACGCCTTCCTCCCCTTCCTGGTGGTGATGCACATGGGCACGGCGTTCGCCATGCTCCTCTATTTCTGGAAGGACTGGCTGGACTTCGGGCTGGGCGTGATCGGCGTCGGTCCCCGCGCGGCGCAGGAGCGCAAGCTGTTCTTCCGCGTGGTCGCTGCGACCGTTCCCGCCGTCCTGGTGGCCCTCGCCCTCGAGAAGCCGATCCGCGAGATGTTCGCCTCGCCGCTGATCGCCTCGATCTTCCTGTTGCTCAATGGCGGAATGCTGTTCGCCGCCGAGCGGATGAAGCCCGCCACGGCCCTCAAGCCGATCGGCGAGATGAGCTGGCGCGACAGCATCGTGATCGGCTGCTTCCAGTGCCTGGCCCTGATCCCCGGCCTGTCCCGCTCCGGCGCGACCATGGTCGGCGGTTATCTGACAGGGCTCAATCACGAGGACGCCGCGCGCTTCTCCTTCCTCACCGGCACGCCGATCATCATCGCCGCCACGGTGCACGAAGCGCCCAAGCTTCTGAAGATGCAGAAGGCCTCGCAGGCGCTTGGCGCCTCGCCGACGATCGACCTGCCCCTGTCGCTGGCGGCGGGCGCGATCTCGGGGGTCGTCGCGTTCATCAGCCTGTGGATCCTGATGCGCTGGTTCAAGAACCATGAGGCCAAGGGCTTCGACCCGTTCGCCTATTACTGCATGGGCTTCGGCGCCATCGCGACCCTGATCAACATCGTCGCGCCTTAAGGCTTTCGCACGGGGTTGGCGCCGGGATTGCGTCCGGGACAGGGACCACAAGGTTCGATGTCCCGGAGTAAGACAGTGTCCCGCATCCCCAAGTACGCCGACGACTACATGCCCACCGAGGAAAAGAGCCAGAGCGGCTCGGTCGTCGTGAATGTGATCGCCGCCGGAACGCTCCTGCTGATCGCGTTCGCCGCCCTGCGGTTCATCGGCATTATCTGACGGTCTGCAAGGCCTGGAGCAAGATCCGATCCGATGGACCCGGCTCTTGCTCATGAGCTTATCTGATCAGAGCAGCAGGCTTCCGCGGCCCGAGGTGATCTCGGCGTAGCGGTGGACCCGGACCGCCTCGACGAGACCGAAGCCGATCATCACGGTCAGCATTTCGGTCCCGCCATAGCTCATCAGCGGCATCGGCACGCCCACCACCGGGGCCATGCCCACAACCATCGCCGCATTGATCACGACATAGAGCGCAAACGTCGCCGTCACCCCCGCCGCCGACAGCCGGCCGAAATGGCTGTGGCTGATCGAGGCGATCCGCAGGGCGATGGCGATGGTCAGCCCGTAGAGGGCCAGCAGCGCGATACAGCCGACAAAGCCGAACTCCTCCGCGAAGGTCGCGAAGATGAAGTCGGTGTGCTTTTCCGGCAGATAGTTGAGCTGGCTCTGCGTGCCGAGGCCGAAGCCCTTGCCCAGGAAGCCGCCGGAACCCAGCGCGATCTTGGCCTGCAGGATGTGGTAGCCCGCGCCGGTCGGATCCTGCTCCGGATGCAGGAAGGTGAAGATCCGGTCCCGCTGATAGGGCTGCATCACGAACATCACGAAGGCGGGGGCGACCACCAGCCCGGCCAATCCTCCGAGGACCAGGATCCGCCAGGTCAGACCCGCCAGCACCATGATGGCCAGACCCGTCGCGGCGATCAGGATGGCGGTGCCCAGATCCGGCTGCTTGGCGATCAGAAGGGTCGGAACGCCGATCAGGGCGACGGGGATCAACAGCTTGAAGGACAGCCGGGCGTCCTTGGCCGAGACCCCGTGGTAGAAGCGCGCCAGCGCCAGCACCAGACCGATCTTCATGATTTCCGAAGGCTGCAGGCTCAGCGGCCCGAAATTCAGCCAGCGCTTGGCGCCCAGATGCTCATGCCCGATCACCGGCACCGCGATCAGCAGCAGCAGCGCCAGCACATAGAGCGGATAGGAGAAGACGAACCAGACCCGGATGTCGATCAGCGACAGGACCAGCATCAGGAAGAAGCACACGCCGAAGCGCATCAGGTGCGGCCCCGCCCAGGGCTTCCACGACAGGGGCGTCGGCGAGGCGCAGGAGTACAGCATCAGCGCGCCCACGCCTGCGATGCAGCACAGGGCCAGGGCCAGCCGCCAGTCGATCTCCGGCAGCTTCATCGAGAGCCGTTCGCGCTGTCCGGGACGGGAAATGGCTGAAGTGGTCATCAGCGGGGTCCTGGAGACGGGGATGTGGGCGGCGGAGGCGCCGCTTCCGTGGGGTCGGCGAGACTTTCGTCCGGCGCATCGCTCATGTCGGACGATGCGGACGTAGCGGGCTTTTCATCGGCGGGCAGGGGCCGCTCGATCCGCTGGCGCATGTCCGGATCCTTCAGCAGGGCGACCTTCATGATCTCCACCGCCTTGGGCGCGGCGTTGGTGCCGTGCAGGCCGTGCTCCAGGATGACCGAGATCGCGTAGCGCGGATCGTCATAGGGGGCGAAGGCGACGAACAGGCCGTGGTCGCGCAGTCGCCAGGACAGATTGGTGGTGTCCCGCTCCTTGGCCCCGCTGCCGGTGTTGCCATAGCCGTGCATCTGGGCCGAGCCGGTCTTGCCCGCCATCTTGATGTCGCCCAGATTGAGCTGGCTCTGCCGATAGGCGGTGCCGCCGACGTCGTTCGCCACCGACTGCATCGCCGCGCGGACGACATTGATCTTGTCCTGCGAGAAGGGCAGGTCGCCGAACTGGTCGCCCCTCGGCCTTTCCTTGCCGCCCACTGACTTGATCAGCCGGGGCAGCAGCGCCTTCTTGCCGTTGGCCAGGCGCGCCGTCATGACCGCGAGTTGCAGGGCGTTTACCTGCAACGCGCCCTGACCGATGCCGTAGGAGAGGCTCTCCCCCGAAAACCAGGTCTGGTTGGCGGGATTGTGCGCATTCACCCGCTTCTTCCAGGCGGTGGAGGGCACCGTGCCCTTGCGCTGCCCCGAAATGCCGATGTCGAAGGTGTGGCCAAGGCCGAAGGCGTCCGCGACCTCGGCGATGCGGTCCGGGCCGATGCGCAGGGCGGTCTGGTAGAAATAGACGTCGCAGCTCGACTTGATCGCGGTGTTCATATCCACCGAGCCGTGGCCCTTGTGGTTCCAGCAGTGGAAATAGCGGCCGCCGAAGAAGAACTGGCCGGTGCACTGGATCCGGTCGTGCGGATTGACGAGGCCCGACTCCAGCGCCGCCAGCGCTGTCATGGTCTTGAAGGTCGAGCCGGGCGGGTAGAGGCCGCCGATCGACTTGTCCAGCAGCGGCTGGTGGTCGTAGTCGTGCAGGGCGCGGTACTCCGCCTCCGCCACGCCGGAGACGAACCGGTTGGGGTCGAAGGCCGGGGCCGACAGCAGGCACAGGACGTCGCCGTTGCGCACGTCGATCACCACGGCGGCGCCCGACTCCGCGCCGAACACCTCCAGCGCCCGGGACTGGATGTCCGCGTCGAGGGTCAGGACGACGTCGGAGCCCGGGGTCGCCTTCACATCGCCTGTGGGGTCCTCCTTCAGAGCGTGGCCGACGCTGTCCACCTCGACCTTCTGTCCGCCCGGCCGGCCGCGCAGTTCGGCGTCCATCGCCTGCTCCACGCCGGACTTGCCGATGCGGAATCCGGGGTGCAGCAGGAGGGGGTCGACCTGTCCGTTGGGGCTGTTCTTCTTGGCCTTGTCGAGGTCGGACTGACTGATCTTGGAGACGTAGCCGACCACGTGGGCGAAGGCGCCGCCGAAGGGATAGACCCGGCTTTCGCCCATGTCGGCGGTGACGCCCGGCAGCTCCGGCAGGCGGGCGTTGACGCGGCAGAACTCGTTCCAGGACAGGTCGTTGGCGATGGCGACGGGGACAGAGCGCGGAGTGATCTCCAGCTCCCGCAGGACTTGCTTGCGCCGCGCCGGCGTCACCGGCACCAGAAGGGACACCGCGTCCAGCGTCGCCGCGGCGTCGTTCACCTCATCCCTTCGGATCAGGAGGCGGAAGTCTGGTCGGTTCGAGGCGATGGCTACGCCGTTGCGGTCCAGGATCCGGCCCCTGGGCGGAGGCAGGAGGCGAAAGCGGAACTGGTTGTTGCTCGCCATCGTCTGGTAGCGCGCCGCCTCGGCGACCTGCAGCTGCAACAGCCGCCCGCCCAGCGCTGCGCCGATCAGGGCGAGGCCCCCGCCGATCAGGAAGGTCCGCCGGTGGAAGACCCCCTGGCGCTCGTTGACCTCGTCGAAATAGATGTGCGGCTCCACGGCGGCGCCTCTACCGGAACCGGACGTCGGCGTCTTCGAACGTGTCGATGAGCCGCCGCGCGAAGGGGAACAGAAGGATCGTGACCAGCGCCTGCCAGGCCGTGTTCATCAGGTTTGGCGCGGTCCTGGCTTCGGCCGCGGTGAACAGGAAGGCGATGGTGTAGGCGAGCAGGGTGAAGCCGCCGTACCAGGTCCACAGCACCCGCACCGACTGCCCGACCATCAGATTGCGGACGAGCAGCGACAGGCCATAGACGGTGACGAGGCAGAAGGCCCACAGGCCGAGCTCCCCGTGCCAGAACAGGTCCAGGAACACGCCGCTGACGAGGAGGAGGAAGGGGCCGAGGATCGAGGGCCGGATCACCGCCCAGGCGAAGGCCAGCGTCATCGGAAACACCGGCTCCGGCAGGGCCAGCCCCAGGAACCGGACCGGCGTGGCGATGATGATGGTGGCGAACAGGCTGACCAGCATGGGCGCCAGCAGCCAGGACCAGGGCTGCAGCGGCTGATATCCGCTCATCGTCCAGGACCCGGGGGCTGGGCGCCGGCCGGCGCGGCGGCGGGCTTCTGGGACGCGGGCTTCTGGGACACCGGCTTCTGGGTCGCTGCAGGCTTTGCGGCCGGCGGTTTGGACGACGGCGTCGGCGCGTCGGCGGAGCCCGGCCTCGGCGATGCCGTGCGCGCGGCGACGGCGGCCTCGACCTGCGCCTTCTCCGCGGCGGTGACCGGCGGGGCGGAGCGGGTGTTCAGCGCCGCCTCATCGACCAGCTGGCTGAAATCGACGAACAGCATCACCCGGACATAATCGATCGAGGATCTGTCGGAATAGAGGCGCACCCGCCACTGGTGCAGCGCGTCCTGATCGGCGACGCCGACCGGCAGGCCGCGGGGATAGAGCCCGCCGTCGCCGGAGGTCAGGATGACGTCCCCCACCTTCACCGGATCCTTGCCGCGCAGATAGCTCAACTTGGGGGCGTCGCCGCCGTCGCCGGCCAGGATCGCACGGGCGTTGGTGGAGTTGACGAGGACCGCGGTGCGGCTGGTGACGTCGGTCAGCAGCATGACCCGGCTCACCGTCTTCGACACGCCGACCACGCGACCGATGACGCCGTGTTCGGACAGCACCGGATTGCCGATCTTCACGCCCTGGTCGGAGCCGGCGTCGATCAGACGGGCATGGCTGAACGAGCCGCGCACATCGTCGACCACGCGGGCCGAGACCATCGGCGCTTCAGGCTCGGTGCGCAGTTTCAGCAGCGCCTCGTAGCGGGCGTTGATGTTCTTCAGCGCGAAGGCCTTCTCGCGATACTGCAGCAGGGAGGCCATCTCGGCCTTCAGCTTGCGGTTCTCGTCGACGGCGTTGAAGTAGTCCTTCAGGTAATCCCCGGCGGCGCCCGCCCAGCGCAGCGGCGCGGCGAACAGGGACGAGACCGGTCCCATGGCTTCATCGAACTGGCTGCGGACCGGTTGAGGGCGGTCCTGCGGGGTCTTGGCCGCCGCGCGCTGATCATCCAGCAGCAGCGCCAGCGACGCCACGGCGGCGATGATCGTCGCCACCGTCGCCGTCCAGGCGAGCGGGATTTTCAGATCCTGCAGCGGGCCATCCCGGAAGGACACACCGTCTCTCCAAACTGCGGGTCAGGACGAAGAACGTCGGATCAGGCGAGGGAGGCGTCGAGCACGCCCTTCATCCACTTGGGATGTTCGAGCACCTTGCCGCAACCCAGCGCCACGCATGACAGGGGATCATCGGCGACCGTGACGGGCAGGCCCGTGTGGTCGCGGATCTCTGCGTCGAGGCCGCGGAGCAGCGCGCCGCCGCCGGTCAGCATGATGCCCTTGTCGGCGATGTCGGCCGCGAGTTCCGGCGGGGTCGCCTCCAGCGCCACCTTCACCGCTTCCACGATCTGGCTGACAGGTTCGGCCAGGGCTTCGGACGCCTGCTTCTCGGAGATGCGCACTTCGCGGGGCACGCCCTGCATCAGGTCGCGGCCCTTCACCTCGATGGCGAGGCCGTCGCCCTCGACGGGGGGACGGGCGGTGCCGATTTCCTTCTTGATGCGCTCGGCCGTCGTCTCGCCGATCAACAGATTGTGATGGCGGCGCATGTAGCTGATGATCGCCTCGTCCATCTTGTCGCCGCCGACGCGGACCGAGCGGGAATAGACGATGCCGGACAGGGACAGGACCGCCACTTCCGTGGTGCCGCCGCCGATGTCGACGACCATCGAGCCGGTGGGCTCATGGATCGGAAGCCCTGCGCCGATCGCGGCGGCCATCGGCTCGTCGATCAGACCGACCCGGCGGGCCGAGGCGTTGAGGCAGCTGTCATTGATCGCCCGCCGCTCGACCGCCGTGGCGCCGGACGGCACGCACACGATCACCTTCGGATTGACGAATCCCTTGCGGTTATGCACCTTCCGGATGAAGTGCTTGATCATCTCCTCGGCGACTTCGAAGTCGGCGATGACCCCGTCCCGCATGGGGCGGATGGCTTCCATGTGACCCGGCGTCCGGCCCAGCATCTGCTTGGCCTCGATCCCCACGGCGTGCACGACCTTGCGGCCGCCGACGTTGCGCAGGGCGACCACCGATGGCTCGTTCAGCACGATGCCCTTGCCCTTCATGTAGATGAGGGTGTTCGCCGTGCCGAGATCGATGGCGATGTCGTTGGAAATGACGCCGAAAACGGATTGCAACATGTAGGGCCTTAGATGACAGGAACGGATACGCGACGAGCAGGTGGTGCGGTGGGGCGGGCGACTTTGGCCGGGGAACCAGCACACTCGCAGACGAATGAGTCGCTTTCGAGACTCATCCCAAACGAAGGGCGACCGGATGGGACCCTGTGCACCGCGCACGGACCGAATTCAAGAGTTAATTAAGAAGGGCGCCGGACGGGGACAACGGGATTCCCGTGGTTCGCGAAGTTAAAGATCCGCCGCTCAGGTTTTCGCGGCCTTCGGGACCGGCTGACGGGCCCGCCTGCGCTTCAGCCAGGCCCGCGCGATCAGCCCCGATCCGATCCACAGTCCCGCCGCGCCGATCAGGGTGACGAGGCCGCCGCCCCCTTGAGTCATACCGCGCACAACGGTTTGTCCGGCGAAGGCGGTCAGCGCGATCTTGGGGATGATGCCGATTCCGGTGCCCAGAGCGAAGGCCGTGAGGCGCATCGGAGTGACCCCGGCGGCCATGTTGACGACGATGAAGGGCGCGCTGGGGGCGAGGCGGACGACGAGGCTCGCCAGAAATCCGTTTTCCCCAACCAGTTGCATGAAGTCCTGCACGCCGTCGCCCGCGAACCGCTCCAGCGTCTTCGCGCCGAATCGCCGGCCGAGCCAGAAGCCGACCAGGGCCGAGATCTCCGTGCCGATCCAGCTGTAGGCGAAGCCGTACCAGGGGCCGAAGGCGACCACGGCTGCGGCGATCAGCACGAACTGCGGCACGCCGAGGAAGGCCAGCGCCGAAAAGCTCGCCACCGCGATGGGGAGGGACAGGGGCCCGTGCACCCCGGCGCCCATCCATTTCTCGACGCTTTCGGGACCCTGCAGTCCCATCAGGGCGGCGCCGAAGAAGAACACCAGCCCCACCCCGCCGAACAGGACAAAGCTCACCGCCACCGTGCGCCAGGCGCGGGCGTCCATGTTCGACAAGAAGCGCAACAAGGCCTGCATCGGGGGCTTATAGGGCCTCGACTGCAAAAGCGGGAGTCCCTGCGCGGCGCGCGCGAAGCCAGATTACATCTTCGTCATCCGGGCGCATCGCCTCTCCCCATCCGGCAATTCCCTCGCCATATGCTTGTGCGCGGCGACGACGCCGCGTCCAGGACCATTGGAAGACGGAAATGACCCCTCAAGAACGCGAGCTTTTGACCAAGTTTCTCGTGGATCTGAACAACACCCCCGCCGGGCTGAAGGACGCCGAGGCCGCGGCCATGATCGACCAGGCGATTTCGTCCCGACCCGACGCCGCCTATGTCCTCGTCCAGCACGCCATCATGGCCGACGAAGCCCTGCACCGCGCGCAGGCCGAGCTCGCCCAGCTCCGCGCGCAGGTTCAGCCCCAGGGCCAATCGACGGGCTTCCTGGGCGCCTCCGTGCCCCCGGCGGGCGGTAACCCGTGGACGCAAGCGGCGCCGCAGACGCCGCCCCAGCCCCAGTACGCCCAGCCACAATACACTCAGGCCCAGCCCGGTGGGCTGTTCGGCGGCGGCGGCGGGCTCGGCAGCTTCCTGCGCAACGCCGGCACCACGGCGGCGGGCGTGGTGGCGGGAGACATGCTGTTCTCCAGCCTCGGCGGCCTGTTCGGCGGCCATCACGGCTTCGGCGGCGGGTTTGGCGGCGGCGGTTTCGGCGGCAACGAGACCGTGATCGTCAACAACTACAATGATGACGGCGGCAGCGACGACAGCTCCGATGACGGAAGCTGGGACGACAATAACTAGGGCCTAGTTTGTCCCCACGGCCTGGGCGACGGACGTAAATCCGTCCGCCCGGAGCCGGGCGCTGAGCTCCCGCGCCACCCGCGGCACGAGGCCCGGCCCCTCATAGACCATGGCGGAGTAGAGCTGCACCGCGCTCGCCCCCGCCCGGATCTTGGCGTAGGCGTCCGCGCCGCTGGCGATCCCCCCCGCCCCGATCAGGGTGAGGCGCCCGTTGGCCGCCGCATGGAAAGCGCCCAGCACCCGGGTCGAGGGCGTCATCAGGGGCGCGCCGGACAGGCCCCCCGCCTCCGCCTTCTGCGCGGACCTTAGGCTCTGCGGCCGGGCGAGGGTGGTGTTGGAGACGATCAGGCCGTCGATGCGAAAGCTGAGCGCCGTCTCGGTCAGGGCGATGATCTCGTCGTCGTCGAGATCGGGCGCGACCTTCACGAACAGCGGGGGATTGCGTCCCGTCGCCGTGCGGCGCTCTTCGCGCACCTCCGCCAGCCGGCCTGCCAGCTCCGCCAGCGCGTCCTTGGACTGCAGCGCCCTGAGCCCCGGCGTGTTCGGGGAGGAGATGTTGACCGTGACATAGTCGCAGAGGCCGAACACGCGCTTCAGGCCCACCGCATAGTCCGCCAGCCGGTCGACAGCGTCCTTGTTGGCGCCGATGTTCGCGCCGATGGGTCCTGAACGCCTTGTGGGCAAAGCCTCGAACCGGGCGGCGAAGGCCTCCAGCCCCTCATTGTTGAAGCCCATCCGGTTGATGACGGCCTTGTCCGCGTCGAGGCGGAAGAGCCGGGGCCTTGGGTTCCCCGCCTGCGGCAGGGGCGTCACGGTCCCGCACTCCACAAAGCCGAAACCTGCGCGGAGCATGGCCAGCGGAACCTCGGCGTTCTTGTCGAACCCCGCCGCCAGCCCGACCGGCGACGTCAGCGGCATGCCGCAGAGGGTGGTGGCGAGGACCTTGTCGGCTTTCGACAGGTCCCAGGGGCCAAGCCCCGCCTTCAGCGCCGCAATTGTCGCCTGATGCGCGGTTTCCGGCTCCAGCACGCGGATCAGCCGGGCGGCGAGGCCGTGCAGATCGCTCATGGGGCGAGATCGCCAAGTTGAGGAACGCCGTCCGCGCCCAGCGGCGCTGTCGTCACGGCGATGACCAGAGAAGGGTCGAGGGGGCCGTAGAGGTGAGGAAAGAGATCCCCGCCCCGCGACGGCTCCCACTTCAGCGCGTCCCCCAGCGTGTCCGCGTCGATGGTCAGCACGACCAGATCCGCGACGCCGTGAAAGTGCCGCCGCGCCGTTTCCTGCGCCTGGGCGGCGGTGGAGAAGTGGATGTAGCCGTCCTTCAGATCGACCGCAGAGCCGTCGAAGCGCCCGGCCGCCTGCGCCGCCGCCCATTCGGCTGCGGTCAGGATCTTGTAGATGAAGCTCATTCCCCCGCCCCGCCGCCGAAGTCGTGGGCGGTCAGCCAGGCTTCGAG
>Ga0007834_1000565_pt1 | contig 11151 bp, 11 predicted proteins | sample CryBogCBE06Nov07_FD_71233 | JGI IMG/M metagenome (GOLD analysis project Ga0007834, IMG submission 71233) | Freshwater microbial communities from Crystal Bog, Wisconsin, USA - CBE06Nov07 | ecosystem: Environmental > Aquatic > Freshwater > Lake | place: Crystal Bog, Wisconsin, USA | collected...
ATACGGAGAACCATGCCCCCAGCGCAGCGGCGCGCTTGGCCAATTCTTCTCCGCTTGTGTAGCAGTGCATCAGAAGGGGAAAGGCCCCCTCCCCGTATGCGTCTTCCAGGATCTGGGCGGTGTCGTCATCCGCTTCACGCGTGTGCAGGACCAAAGGTAACCCTGTCATGCGTGCTGCGTCGATCTGCACCCGCAGCACCTGCCGCTGGATGTCGCGCGGGGACAGATCGTAGTGATAATCCAGGCCCGCTTCGCCAATGCCCACGACCTTCGGTCGTCCGGCAAGGTCGGTCAGATGAGCAACGTTGATGTCCTGATAGTGTCGTGCTTCGTGCGGGTGGACGCCAACCGTGCACCAGATGTCGTCATGCGCTGAGGCGATCTCGCGAACCGCGTCAAAATTTGCGAGTTGATCGCATATCGTCACCATCATTCCGACGCCGGCGTCTCGCGCCCGGTTGATCACAGCGTCCCGGTCTTCGGAGAACTGCGGAGCGTGAAGGTTTACGTGGCTGTCGATCAACATGCGTTCAGCTCGTTAGAGGGTGCGAGGCGGTTGCGGCGCGCAACTCCGCCAGGGCCGCCCAGAACACGTCATTTCGGTCGAGATTCAGGCCCTCGGCTTCATCGGGGAGCTGACTGAGCTTCCGCCAGACGTCCGCCCACCGACTGGACGTGGAAGGATCCGCGAACGCGCGGCGGCGCAATCGATCTGCGATCAGGTCGCAAAGGCGAAGGAGAAGCTGATTCAGCCTCCGCCCGCCTTCCGCGCCCCGAAACGTATCCGCCAATGCAGCCAGTCGAACCGGATCTCCCTGCGCAGTCGGGTCAAGCAGCGCTGCCACGGCCGCGTCATCCAGCTTGTCCTTGGCCGCCAGCAACGCCAGCGCCCGTCCAGGCGAGCCCAGGGCCTGTGCGGCGATTTGGCCAGCTTCGTCCCGCCCAAGTCCTTGCGTTGATATGATGTGTTCCGCCAGCGTCTCTGCGGACCAGGGGCGCACGACAAGCCGCCGGCAGCGCGATCTGACCGTCGGCAACAGCTTTCCCGGCGCATGCGACACGAGCAGCAACACTCCGCGCTCGGGCGGCTCCTCAAGAATTTTCAGAATGGCGTTGGCTGCGTTGCTGTTGAGATCGTCAACTGAGTCGACCAACGCGACCCGAAACCGCGACATGGCTGGCGCCTTGGAGAAGAATTCCGGCAATCGGCGCGCATCGTCGACTGAAATCGAGCGTCTCAGCGCTCCGTCGGGTCCGTAGCGGTCCAGGGCCAGAAAGTCCGGATGCGATTGCGCCAGGACAAGGCGCACCAATGGATCGTCCGGCCGCGAATCCAGCACGCGATTTTGGTCCGCCTTCGCGCCCAGCAGCATCCTTGCAAAACGGTGAGCGAGCGCAGCCTTGCCGAGGCCCTGCGGCCCCGTAAGGAGCCACGCGTGGTGAAGCCGGTTCCGCTCGTATGCCTGCATGAGGGCGGATGCCGGATCATCCAGACCAAGCAATGTCTCGCCAGGCAGAGCGGGATCGGGACGTTCGGTCGCGAGGCTCACGATGTCCACCCGAACTTTTGGCAAACGGCGTTCCAGATCCGGTCCCCAACCATGGCCGGAGAACTGTTGGCCGGAATGACCACACACCGCTCCGGCTCCGCCGCTGCGATCGCATGGAACTCGGCCCGTAGCCGTTCGTGGAAGGCGATCCCCTTCGCTTCGAAGCGACCCTCACCTCCGCCCCTGGCCAATGCTCTTTGAAGTCCTGTTTCAACAGGAACATCAAGGATGAGGGTCAGGTCCGCTCGAGTCTGCGCGATAACCTCGGCCTCAAGCGCCGAAATGAGCGCGCTGGAAACGCCGCCGGCGGCTCCCTGGTAGGCTCGGGTCGAATCGGAAAACCGGTCGCATATGACCCAGCGACCGGACTCCAGAGCCGGTCGTATCGCGCGCCGCAGATGATCTTCCCTCGCCGCAAAGATCAGCAGCGCTTCGGACAGGCTAGACCAGCGGTCCGTCGCCCCGGTCACGAGCAACTCCCGAATGCGTTCTGCGCCGTCTGATCCCCCGGGCTCGCGGGTCAGAAGGGGCGCGCCGACCCTGTCCGCCAGACGCTCCGCCAGACGTGCAACCTGGGTGGACTTGCCCGCCCCCTCCCCGCCTTCGAATGTAATGAATCGACCGCGCATCGGGCCTCGCCAGCATGAACGCTCCCCTTCCGATGGATTTGGGTTCCTGACAAGGGGGCGCATCGGTCTGGACGGCGAGGACGCAGCGGTTTAAGCGAACATCGCTCGCGCCGGGGCAGGCTCCGACGCGTGCAAGTGGATGGGTGGCCGAGTGGTTTAAGGCAGCGGTCTTGAAAACCGCCGTAGGTGGAAGCCTACCGTGGGTTCGAATCCCACCCCATCCGCCACTTCAGTCCCTGAGTGGGCACTGAATTTACGCCATTTTTTGCGGTTAGCACCTGTAGCAGCCGAGACTTCGATCCCATGATCCGGACCTCGCCGTCCGCGACCTCAACGCGCTGGGCGAGCGCGCGGAGATGGTCGCGGCGATAACCACCCCCTTCGAGGCGGATATGCCGCCGCGCTGTTTCGGCGAAGGTGCGCACCATCTGCGGGGTAACGGCATTTTTGCCGGAGTTTTCAAGCATGGCCTGGGCGCGCTCGGCGTCGGCTTTCGCCTGATCGCGGATGGCCTTGAGGCCGTCAATACGATCCTTGAGCGCCGGGTCGTTAAGGTCGGCGACGCCCGCCTCAATGGCGTCGTAGAGGCGCTTGAGCCGGGCTTCCGATTCCGCTGCACGCTTGTTCAACTCCGCGATGTGCTCGCGCTGGCGCTCGGATCGCTCCTGTCGGCGGTCGAGCACGGTGGCGAGGATCGTCTCCAGCCTTTCGGGCTGGAGGAGACGGTCTTCGAGATGGCTGGCGACAAGATCGTCCAGCTTGTCCATTGGCACCGCCATACCTTCGCAGGCTGTCGGCCCCTGCCGAGCTTTCATGGAGCAGGCGTAGTAACGATAGCGTCCGCCCTTGCCGGTGCGGATGGTCATGGCGCCGCCGCACTTGGCGCAGTGGATCAGGCCGGTGAGCATCGTCGGGCCGCTGATGACGGCGGATGGCGTCACCGTGGGATGGCGGGCCTTGAGTAGCGCCTGCACCGCGTCGAAGGTCTCGCGGTCGATGAGCGGCGGGACGGGCACGACCACGATCTCGCTGACGGGTTTCAGCTCTTTAGACTTGGCCCGCTTGTTGAACTCGTGCTCGCCCATATAGGTGCGGCGGGTCAGGATGCGGTGAACCTGGCCGATGCCCCAGCGCCCGCCGTCGCGCGTGAAGATGCGGTTGCGGTTCAGGTGGCTGACGATGTTCTTGACGCCCATCTGGCCCTTGGCGCCGTCGCCGTGGAGCGCCAGCCGGTAGATCAGGCGCACCGTTTCGGCGCGGAGCGGGTCGATCTCCAGCTTCTTCTTGACCTTGGCGCCGCGTTGCTCGGCCGCGACGACACGGTAGCCGATGGGCGGCAGCGAACCGTTCCAAAAACCCTGCCGGGCGTTTTCCTTCAAGGCGCGGATGACGTGCTTGGCGTTTTCCTTGGACTGGTATTCGTCGAACAGCGCCATGATCTGCCGCATCATGACGTGCATCGGATCGTCGCCCATCTCCTGGGTGATGGAGACGAGTTTGACGCCGTTCTTGGCGAGCTTCCTGACGTAGAATTCCAGCTCGAAGTGATCGCGGAAAAAGCGGCTGAACGAATGGACGATCACCACGTCGAACGGCGCGGGCTTGGACGTGCCCGCCTCGATCATGCGCTGAAACTCGGGGCGACGGTCATTGGTCGCCGACGCGCCCGGCTCTACATAGGTCTCGACGAGCTGGTAGCCGCGTGAAACGCAATAGGCTTCGCCCTGGCGCTTCTGATCGGGGATGGAGACATCGTGCTCGGCCTGCCGCGCCGTCGAGACGCGCAAGTAAAGGGCGGCCCGTAGCGGCACGGTCATGGCGTATGTCTCCCTGTCACATCATCGGCACGACCCGAACAACTCATCGAAGATATCGCCGAACCACGCCTCGAACACATCCACCTCGGCTTCCGTGACCGGGACATGCTCGGGCCAGTCGTCGGTGACGGTCCAGGTCGAGAGGTCATGCTTTGGCGGCCGGCCCGGAAACGGCCAGGGTTGGCCGAGCAACGCTTCAAGTTGCTCCGATGCGGTCGGTGGGCGTTCTTTGCGAAGTCTGGCCATTGCGCCAGAATCGCCAAACCTGGCACCTGAAAGAATAGCCTTTTCTTACGCTGGAAGCACCCGCGTACCTTGGCGCAAAAAGACTTGCGCGCGGCGGCGCGGGGCTGAAACAGCGTAGGGGCGGACGCGGTCGTCATGGCGATAACAATCTCAGCGCCGTCGCCACCGGCAGATAGAGGGTGCGTGGCTGCTGGACCAAAGGCGCGAAGCCGAAGGCCACATAGAAGGCTGCCGCTTGGTCGTCTATCGCGTCGGCGAAGATGGCGTGGGCGCCGATCGGGGCCGTGGCGACGGTCTTGATGGCGTCAAACAGCAAGGCTTCGCCAAGCCCCTGTCCGGCATAGTCGCTGTGGCGGCCAAGCCAGCCGATCAGCACCGCCGGGACGGTCGGGTAGCGCGGGAGTTTCTTCGCCAGCGGCTCGGGAACCTCGGTCAACGGCACGTTGCTGGACGACAGTGTGTAGAAGCCCGCCACCTGATCCGTCGCGATCTCCCTGGCGACGAAACAGGTGGCGTATTTACGCTTCACGTCCTGGGAGACGGTCTCACGAAAATAGCTGTCGATCCGGTCGTTGCCGCAGGTGAAATCTGCCCGCTTGTGCGCCTTCGCCAGCGGCTCGATGGCGAAGCGGACGCTCACCGGCGCTCGATCAGCTCAGCATGGCGCTTCGCCGCGCGGGCCAGCCGCGCGTTCGGCTGGGGCGGATCGATCAGCGCCTCGGCGAAGCGGATTTGGTCCTCACGCGCCAGGCGCATGATGTCGGCGTCCTCGACGACGCGGCGGGCGTCCTCGCCGGCCGTAGAGATGAGATATCCGGTCAGGGTCATGCCGCGCAGACGGGCGGCGCGCTGCATCTGGTCGTAGACCTGGACCGGGACGCGCGCTTCCAATCGGGCGGTCTCGGCTTCAACCTGGGGCTTGGGCATGAGGGGTCTCCTTTGACGTCCGATATATACGGCAAAATGCCGTATTGTTCAAGGCGTCCCATATCCTCCTTGGCCGTTTCTTCGTCGGCATTGGAGTGCTTCGCACTCCCAATCATCCTTACCTGCATGGGGAGCCGCTGCCGGGCCGGGGACAGCCGGTCAAGGCCGTAAGCCGCACAGCGGTGGCGCGAAGCGCCAGCCTTGACGGGCTGGCCCAGGTCCGGCCCAATCAAAACATGCAGACAAGGCCGTTGGGTCGTTCTCATAGCCCCAGCCCGATCTGTCGCTTCCGGCTAAATTCCCACTCTATACCGCCGTCATCACGGCGGACGCCGCTGATGTATTGGTTGAGGCGCTTCTCAAGGACGGGTTGCCACGGGACAAGCTGGAAGCCCAGTCCGTCCTCGATCATGGCGAAGCGCCCGCTGGCGAGATTGGCGACGCCCGCCAGCCGGCCGGAGACATATTCGCCGGGCTGGGACGGGCTGTAGGTCAACCCGCGCTCGGCGGCCATCTCTTTGCCGACGCGATCGATCTCCTGGCGCTCCAGCGCGGCGATCGTGCGCCGAGGGATGGAAATGAACCCGTCCTTGACGCTGGCATGGCCCATTTCGACGAGCCGGGCAGCGCGCCGGTCGAGCGCGGCGTTCACCTCCCGGCCGAAGCCGGTCCCGGCAAGGGGCAGATGGTCTTTCGCAACCAACTCCCCGTCGAGCCAGGTCGCCCCGTCGCTGCCAACCTGCCGGTCGAGGTCGAGCGTGGACAATGTGCGGATGCCGAAATCCTTGGGCCGGCCGGGGGCGTCATAGGCGATGCCTCGCTCGGCGATGTCGCCGGGAATTTTCCAATGGTCGGCGTCGATGCGCTCGACATGCCCGGCGCGGCGCAAGGCTTCCAGCCGACGCACATGGGCGCGAATGAAGGCGTCGGGGTCGCCGTGGCGCTGCTCGATGATGTCCCGCGTCGCTTCCAGATGAAGGCTTGGCTGGTAGATACCGCCATTGGCCTCCGCCATGATCTGGATGTTGACATCCGCCGGCCGGGGCTCGGCCTTGGTCGGCGCCGGATCGAGCGCGACGATGTGGCCGCGTCTTATCTCGTCCAGGCGGCCGGCGTCCGCCATCTCGACATAGTGGGTGCGCCCGTCCACGCCATCGATGACGAGATGCAGCCGGTCGCCCATCTCGTCGCCGGCCAGGCCCTTGGCGAGCACGCGGCCCACGATCGGTTCGGTGATCTGCTTGCCGTGGGTCGCATATTGCGCGGGGGCGCGTTCGTCGGCGAGGCCGTGGTCGGCGAGCGCACGGTGCATGGTCTTGATGATGTCGCCGCGCTCGCCCAGTTCGCGCAAGGTCGGCTCGGCCTGTGCGGAGATGGACCAGCGGCCAACCTCCACCTCGGTCGCCAGCCCCATGCTCTCCAGCCGGCGGGCGCGGGCGATCAGCAGCGCCCGGTTCCGCCGCGCCGTCTCTAGCATGTCCTGGTCGGGGCGCAGATCGGCGAACGCGTGGCTCGCCTCCTGTTCGGCGATCAGTATGCGGTCCAGGCGGGTGAAGCGCTCGGCGTCCACCTCGCGCTCAAGCTGGCGGCTCACCTCCTGCTCGGTTTGTCGGCCCAGCTCCAGCGTGACGATCTCGCTCGCCCGTTCGCGGATGCCGTGGGCGATGTAGTCGCCGGCGATGTTGAGTATCTTCCCGTCGTCGGTAACGCCGCGCAGCAGGATGTGGGTGTGCGGGTGGCCGGTGTTGTGGTGATCGACCGCGATCCAGTCGAGCCTAGTGCCGAGGTCAGCCTCCATCGTCTTCATCAGGTCTCGGGTGGTCTCCCGCAAGTCGGCCAGCTCTACGCCTTCCTCGGCGGAGACGATGAAGCGAAACTGGTGGCGGTCGTCGCGGCTCCGGTCGAGGAAGGTGCTGCCGTCCTCGGCGTCGCGCTCGGCCGAATAGAGCTGTCCCTTTTCGCCGTCGCGGTTGACGCCATCGCGCTCCAAATAGCGCAGGTGGGCGTCCACCGCCTTCGCGCTGACGAACGACCGTCCGCGCGCCGCGCCGCGCTGCGGGTTGAGCTTCACGATCCGCGCCTTCACCGTCACGCGGCGGGCGCGGGTCCGCCCGCCGCTGGCGTCCCGGCTCCAGGCGCTCCGGCCCTTCAGCCCGGCGGCGGCCGTAGCGCCCCGGCCTCGCGCGTTGAACCGGCCGCTTCCCTTCCCGGCCGAACCCAGCCGATTGGGGTCGCCGCCGGCGCGGCGGATAGCCTGATGCACCTCGGCCAGGAACGTCTTCGGGCGCGGCCGGACGGCGCGCGTGGTTCGCCCGCCAGCTCGGTCGCGGACCCGGCCGGGACGGATGCGGAAATGGTCTTCGTCGTTCGCCATGAGGCGACGATTGGAAGATCAACCGGCCGACACAAGGTCGAAAATGACAGCGTAGGGCTGTGGCGTAGAAATACTTGCCATGGCGTAGGAGCGGCGGGACCGCGCACGCCGCACATTGCGGGCGCCACCCAAAATACCATTGAAAACATTATGGAAATCGACTTCACCGACGCCCGCACACCTTGCCCCAATGGCGGACAGCCGCCAAAAAACAATGTGCAGACAAACACTTAGGAACGAAGTTCCGGTAGCGAAGCAACTCGCTTTATCTTGCCCTCATCTTCACCCTTATATTCGGGACTGATCTCAAACTCGGACCACCTCCCTGCTCCCGGATCGAGACCGCAAACGCGCCGTTGCCAAAAAGAGCTATTTTGCCCTAAATGGCGCAATGGATCGCCACGGAAATCGGCCATGAAAACCATGTCGGCGCGCGAGGCAAAGAACGCTTTCGGGCTGATGATCGACACCGCGCGTGCAGAGCCAGTGCTCATCGAAAAGCACGGGCGCGGCGTGGTGGTGGTCGTTTCGGTGGAAGAATATGGACGGCTGAACAGCACAGCCAACGCGACGCTGGCGCAGGCGAACGATACGGCCACCGCGCAACATAAGAGGAAAGGCCTGACACCGACAGGTGGCAGCTAATTGCGAAATTTCGGGCGGATCTTGCACGGCGGCGAGCACGTAGATGAACGATTCCAAATTTAAGCTTGAACGTGTCCAAGGCGCACCCGTCTCGGATCAGGAATTGCTGGCCGACATGCAGCGCGCGGCACAATTGGCGGGGGCCGATGTCCTTTCACAGCGGCTATATACGGAGTTTGGGCAGTACGACCCTACGACAGCATCACGCCGTTTTGGTTCCTGGAACAAGGCGGTTGTCGCCGCTGGTTTGCAAATTGCGAATGAAATCAATATCTCGGACGATCGCTTGTTAGAGAATATCATGCTGCTTTGGGAGCATTACGGTCGCCAACCTCGGAGAGCCGAACTTGCGTCTCCTCCATCGCGAATTTCATGGGGGGCATATAGGCGACGGTTTGCTTCTTGGATGGACGCGCTGACGCAATTCGTCGCATATGCAAACGCTCAAGACGCAAGGCCGCCCGATCAGATGGAGGCCCGAACCGGCCACAGAACCAGCCGCGACCCTTCGTTAAGAATGCGATTTCGGGTGCTGAAGCGCGACAATTTCTCATGTCGCGCGTGCGGAGCAACCCCGGCCTTAACGCCGGGGCTTTCGCTTCATGTGGACCACATCAATGCTTGGAGTCTTGGCGGGGAAACAATCGACGATAACCTTCAGACCTTATGTGAATCGTGCAACTTGGGAAAAAGTAACGCGCTATAGTGCTATAGTAAAAACGTAGTGATCATCGTCGCCATCGGCCATAGCCGCCACCCATAAATTAACCCACAACCACCAGGACGGCCATGTCACTTCAATTCGACCCGCGCACAGGGAAGATCACCTACAGAGGCAAGGAAGTAGGTGAGCATATCTTCAAGGATGGCCGTTCTACCGTTCGGCTCGATATCGAATACGAAGGCGGTGACGATTGGATCGTTCCGCTAAGCTGGTTCGCCAAAGGGCTTTCCATGCTTCCCGAGAATAAGCCCGTCCCGGCACTGCTGACTGTCAAAACATCAGAGGACAGCATCGCCGAAGAGTTCGATGTCGTACGCTACCTGACCGAGAAGCAGATAAAGCGTGGGAACTACATCTGGATATTCCACAAGACCGACGCCGACAATTGGCCTTCACTATTGCACGGCCACGATTACGACAAAGGGCTGAAACTCGACGCGATTACGGGCAACATTTACGACGTCGGAACGCGGGAGCGGTGCAAGGACCTGAAGGCGAAACACCTGCAAGACGTTCAAGCTGAGCTAAGGGCATCGAAGGACTTTAAGGAGGCCGTCGCCACCCTGATTGACAAGACTACTACCGCTACAGACCCCGAATAGCGATTACCGTATCTTATGGCGATAGAGTGCCGAGGTGGCGCTGTCTGTCAGGCGTCATTTTGGAGGGCTATGGCGTAAACGTAGTGATCATCGCTATCGGTCGTGGCCCGCCAAGGGCGTCGGCGACCGTGTCCGGACGGAAGGCTAAGAGTCTTGGAACAGCATCGCGATACGAGGCCTGGCCAGGACACGCGGCTGATCTCAGGACGCTCACTCGCTGCGGCCATCTATGTTGGCGCCGCAGTGACGCTGACCGGCTTGTCGGGCGCGCCCGCGACAGCGATGACCTTCGCCAGCACCTCTGTCCTGCTCGCGACGCTACCCGGCACGGACGCTGCGAAGCCGAGAGCCGTCATTGGGGGCCATGCCCTGGCGGCCTTCAGCGGATGGCTGGTTGGCCTTGCACTGGGACCGTCCGGCTATGCTGCCTGCCTCGCGATCGGTCTTGCCGCGCTCGCCATGCAGATGACTCGGACATTGCATCCACCCGCCGCGGTCAGCGGATATCTGATGCTGAACCAGTCGAGCCATTGGACCTGGATCGTCGCCCCGATCCTGCTCGGGGCGGTGGCGCTGTCCGCCCTCGCCCACGTGCTGGAGCGTCTCGGGCTGACGACAGTTCGTCCGGAAAATGCCTGATCTGTGATCTCACGCTTCTTTTGCATTCGGTCGGCGATTTCGGTCGAGCCGACGCTTGACTTCGCCCCGGTCGCGTCGAAATAGTGATCACAGATTGAGCAAGCACTCCACGCCGCGTGGAGCCTTCTGTTTTGACCGCCGCACCCGCGAGGCCCCATCTTGACTCCAGACTCGCCGATCGCGCGCGGCATGGCCGCTGATCCTGCCGAATGTCGTGACTTTCTCCGGGATAATCCCGACGTCACATACGTCGAGATCCTCTTCACCGGTATGAGCGGCGTGCCGCGGGGCAAGCGTCTGCGTCGCCACGAGCTGCAGGCCATCTACGATTACGGTCGGTTTCTTCCAGGTTCGGTTCAGGTCGTCGATATCACCGGCCAGGACGCATACGATACGGGTCTGGTCTGGGAAAATGGCGATGCGGACATGCTGGCGCGACCGGTCGCAGGAACCTTGGTGCGGGCGCCCTGGCTGGGGTCGGACGTCGCCCAGGTGCTGTGCTCGATGCACGAACTCGATGGCGCGCCCAGCGATCTTGATCCCAGAGTGGTTCTGAACCGCGTGATCGAGCGTTTTCGCGCCGACGGTCTGACCCCAGTCGCCGCTTGCGAGCTGGAGTTCTACCTGCTCGACGCCCACAAGACCGCCGACGGTCAGCTGCAGATGGCGCGCCACCCCTCCACAGGCGAACGCGCAAAGCTGAACGGCGTCTACGGTCTCGATGAAATGGCCGAGATCGGCGACTTTCTCCGCGACCTCTGGGAAACGGCGGATATTCAGGGCGTCCCCCTCGAAGGCGCGATCGCCGAATACGGCATCGGGCAGGTCGAACTGACCTTGAAGCACAAGGCGGACGCGCTGCGCGCCGGCGATGACGCCGTGATGTACAAGCGCCTGGCCAAAGGCTTGGCCCTGCAACATGGCCTTATGGCGACCTTCATGGCCAAGCCCTTCGCCGAGCAGGCGGGCAGCGGCCTGCATCTGCATGTGAGTGTGGC